>Ga0181557_1002543_pt1 | contig 18730 bp, 16 predicted proteins | sample 011ome_23_FD_148632 | JGI IMG/M metagenome (GOLD analysis project Ga0181557, IMG submission 148632) | Coastal salt marsh microbial communities from the Groves Creek Marsh, Skidaway Island, Georgia - 011506CT metaG (spades assembly) | ecosystem: Environmental > Aquatic > Marine > Intertidal zone...
GGCAGTGGTGTAGAGACCAACCCTGCTACGGGTCAGTTTGACTTTGACGCGACGGGTTCTAACGGCCACGTATTCAACTGGAGCTTCGGCGACGGCGCGACGGGTACGGGCATGATGACTCAGCACAACTACGGTACGGCCGGTGTTTACACGGTGAGCTTGGTCGTGACAGACACCATCTGTGGTACGACTGACTCCACCAGCTTCCAGGTGACCTCTACGATCAGCGTGGGTGAGAACGGCTTGAACCAAGTGGTTCGTGCCTTCCCGAACCCATCCAATGGTCAGGTAGTGGTAAGCATCTCCGGCACGGAAGCCTTCGAAGGTTCGATTCAAGTGGTGAACGGCGTCGGCCAGATCCTCGTGAATGAGCCCGTAGCCAAGCAGGATGGCGTTGTAGAGATCCCGATGGATCTGCGCAACTTGCCCAAGGGTGTATACACCATCCGCTTGAGCGGCGAGCAAGGCGAAAGCAACCTCCGCGTGGTGCTGCAATAAGCCACCTCGATCGGAAGCGATTATCACAAGCCCCCGGCCCAGTGCCGGGGGCTTTTTTTTGGCGCGTACTTTTGGCCCATGGGGCATCTGTTTCAAGTGGGCGATTGGGTCACCTTTCTCGATGAAGTCGGGGAGGGGAAGGTCATTACTGTGCGCGGAGAAGATGTGGAGGTTCTCGCGGGAGAATTTACCCGGCTGTTTCAGGCTCACGAACTCATACATCGGGATGAAGAAGCGGTTCGAAAGATGGCCCAAGCGCCCGTGAAGCAAAAGGATTTGGACGTTCGACCAAATGCAGAAATGCCAGGGGCATCCAGCCAGCCGGCCAAACTAGGCCCCCTAGAATTAGACCTCCATTTGCATGAATTGCCCCCGCTTCATCGAGAAGCCACGGCCCATGAGAAACTGCTACATCAGCTCGACCATGCGCGAAGGGCCATCGCAGAAGCCAGGCGTCGCGGGGATCGACGAATTGTTTTAATTCACGGAAACGGAAGTGGCCGGCTTCGCCATGAGCTGGAGCAAATGCTCCGAAAAGATGCCGGCCTACGCTACTTCGATGCCTCGTACCAACTCTTTGGGCAGGGGGCTTTGGAGGTGGAAATTTTGCACCGGTCAAAATAGACTACCTTTGTCGCTGCGTACAGTCGGCCTTGTCGCCTTGATTTTCAAGGAGGAAAGTCCGGACAACACAGAGCACCGCGCTTCTTAACAGGAAGGCAGAGGACCCGCAAGGGGAGTCTGACAGCTAGTGCCGCAGAGAGGGAAACCGCCACGAGGCATCGATCGAGCAACGTGGTAAGGGTGAAAAGGTGGGGTAAGAGCCCACCAGCAGTTTGGGTAACCAGGCTGGCTTGGTAAACCTCGCGGGTTGAAATGCCACGTAGACCGATGCTTGAGGGCTGCTCGCCCAATGTCGGAGGGTAGGCAGATGGAGCAAGTGGGTGACTGCTTGCCTAGATCAATGACAAGGACGTGTTTCGGCACGGACAGAATCCGGCTTATACGGCTGTACGTTTTTTTCTCACTTTGGCTCGGAAAAGCCGCCTACCTTTGCACACTTAAATTTCCCTATGACTTTATTCAACACCCTCGGGCTCAACCAGCCTTTGCTTGACGCGATTGACGCTTTGGGCTTTACCGAAGCCACGCCGATCCAGGCTGAGACCATTCCTGCCTTGTTGGCAGACGAGGGAAAACGCGATTTGATCGCATTGGCCCAAACCGGAACCGGTAAAACGGCCGCTTTTGGATTGCCCCTATTACAAATTTTGGATGGCCAACGTGGCGCTGAGCCTAAAAAGCCCAGCGTCCTGATTCTCTCCCCCACGCGTGAACTCTGTGTTCAGATTGCTGGCGAAATGGAGAAGTATGCCGCAAACATGCGTCACATTCGGCTTTTGGCCGTTTATGGCGGTTCGAGTATTCGTACCCAACAAACCGCCATGCGGAAAGGTGTGGACATTCTAGTCGCTACCCCAGGTCGTATGATGGATTTGGCCCGCCGTGGCGATGTTCAATTTGACGCCCTGCAAACTCTGGTGCTAGACGAATCCGATGAAATGCTCAACATGGGCTTTTTGGACGATGTCCGAGAGGTGTTGGAGCAGGCTCCAGATGGTATGAACACATGGTTGTTCAGCGCCACCCTACCCAAGCCTATCGAGAAGATCACCAAAGAATTCATGGAGGATCCCATTCGGGTCCAAATTGGTCAGCGCAATATGGCATCTACTCAGGTAGAACACTTTGCATTTTTGACTACCCGTGAAAATCGTTACAAGGGCTTGCGTCGACTGATTGACAGTTCTCCCGGTATGTATGCTATGGTATTCTGCACCACGAAAGTGGAAACCCAAGAGACGGCTGAAGCCTTGATTGGGGATGGGTATACGGCTGCCGCCCTGCACGGGGACCTATCTCAGCAGCAACGTGACTTAGTCATGCATGCGTTCCGTACCAAGCAAGTTCGCTTGCTGGTGTGCACAGATGTTGCCGCACGCGGTATCGATGTGAAGGATATCACCCACGTGATTCACCACCGCCTGCCGAACGACTTGGAGAGCTATAACCACCGCTCAGGCCGAACCGGCCGTGCAGGAAATACGGGCATCTCTTGGGCGATGGTCACAAATGCCGAAGCGCGTAAGCTCACCGCCTTGGAGCGCGAAATCAAACGCGAAATCAAACGTGCCCAATTCCCATCACGCAATGATGTGGTCTTAGGACAGCTGCAGTATTTCGCTCAAAAAGTGGCTGCTCAGTCTGAAGGCATGGAGCTCGTCGAAGAGCATGTGGCTTCTCTGATGCCCTTATTTGAAGGCCTTTCTACCAAGGAACTGGTTTCTAAATTCTTGGCGACTGAATTTGATGTCTTGTTCCGCCACTATGCGGAGCACGTGGACCTCGACCTCAACCGCAATGAGCGTCGCCGCAACGAACGCGGGGACAATTTTGAACGGAGTGACGCAGATTCAGACCGCGGACCGCGCCATGCTGGCCGCGCCGACGAGCAGCGCTTCTGGATTAACCTCGGCGAAAAGCACGGCTTTACGTGGCCTTTGTTGAAGGATTTCGTCCGCGAAGTAGGCCGCTTAGGGGACTTTGATGTTCAAGGAGTAAACGTGGGCCCTGCTCACGGCTATTTTACGGTTCCGGCAGGACGCGCCGAAGAAGTCCGTACTGCCATGGAGCAGTCCGAATTCAATGGCGTTCGCGTCAAGCTTGACCCCGTAGAGCACCACGTTGGCCGCTACGACCGCCCACGTGACGACAACGGCAGCCGCATGCGCGGCCGCAGCGGTCGCCCAGGTGGTTTCCAGAAAGGCGGATTTAGTGGAGGGCGCCGAGATAGCGCTCGGCCTCCAGCGCGGCCATACAACCGGTCCCCGCGGCGGTAATCGCCTGGCGGTAGACCTTGTCTTGGACATCGCCCGCAGCAAACACGCCAGGTCGAACGGTTTCCGTTTTGCCTGGCGTTGTGATTAAGTAGCCGGTCTCATCCATGGCCAATTGACCTTTGAAAATGTCGGTATTGGGCTTGTGTCCGATGGCCACAAAGAAACCTTTTGCGGGGATGATGCGCTCTTCTCCCGTGATTCGGTCGCGCACTTTGACGCCTTCGACGCTTTGGTCGCCAAGGAGTTCCAATGTTTCAGTATTCCAGCAAACTTCAATGTTTGGCGTGTTGAGCACCCTGTTTTGCATGGCTTTGGAAGCGCGCATTTCGTCGCGGCGGACAAGCAAGGTGACTTTCGGGCAGAGTTTGGCCAAATAGGTCGCCTCCTCGGCGGCGGTATCGCCACCTCCCACAATCACCACATCGAGTCCTTTGTAGAAGAAGCCATCACAAACCGCACAGGCGCTCACACCAAAGCCCATAAATTTTTCTTCGGATGGAAGGCCTAGGTATTGGGCTGAAGCACCCGTGGAGATGATCACACTTCGAGCTTGCAATTGGGTGGTCTCATCGACAGTGATCGTATGCCATCCGCCCACTTCTTCGCTGAAGTCTACGGCGCTGACTAGGCCCCAGCGAACATCGGTGCCAAATCGCTCTGCTTGTTTTTTCAAATCCTCCATCATGGCATTTCCGTCGACGCCTTCTGGATAGCCGGGGAAATTGTCGACTTCGGTGGTTGTCGTCAACTGCCCTCCGGGTTGCAGGCCAACGTACATGACGGGGTGAAGGTCAGCACGCGCAGCGTAGATGGCGGCAGTATATCCGGCAGGTCCGGATCCGATGATGAGGCATTCGATTTGTTCCATAGTGAGGCAAAAATAGGGCCTGATTCCGCTCAAATTGTGCCCTTGAGAAGGTGCAAACTTTCTGGCTTTTGCATATCTTTGCCGCCCTCCTCGGGATGTAGCTCAGGTGGTAGAGTACACGTCTGGGGGGCGTGTGGTCGCACGTTCGAATCGTGTCATCCCGACCAAAGGACCCCAAACCCGCATCGAAAGATGCGGGTTTTTTTATGGTAAAAGCCCACATAACAGGGTGTTGCGTGATAGTTTGGGGTGAGGATTTTCCCTAGGCTTTTGCGCTGCATGGACCACTCCTAGGCCGAGATGGGGCGGTCATTTGGCTTTTTTGGGTAGGTATCAGAACCCTTGAAGAGGCAGGGTCAATTCATTTAATGTTTAAACATGTAAAATCTAATATTTATAACATGTTGAAAAACAGCATTTTGTATACAGCAATAAATTTTTGAACAAACTTTTTAACAGGCCCTTGTTTTGTTTTCTAGGATATCTACTTTCATAAAGCACAACAGCAACATGGCAACGGCCACTGCTGGTCCCAGGGTGCGAAAGGGCCCGGGGATGTGTCTCAGAACCAGCGAGCTAACTGGAGGTTAATGTACCAAAAAGAATGCGCGTTGCACGAGAGTGAGTCCTAGAAATAAGACGGTTTTGAGAACTGCTTGGAAGAGTCTCCAATGATGGGCAACCAAAGGTGGAGAGGACGTACGAAGAATCGCAAGGTTCTTCCCGGGACTCGAAAGAGACCTGGCGTGGAACTCCGAAAGGAGAACGACGAAGTAACCCCAAGCAGCGCTGCTGTGAAACTGCTCGAAAGGGCAGTGGATCAGTCGCCCCAGCGAAGCGCCTCGGCGCGGAGCTGCCTGCAAAGGAACCGAAGAGGCCGAAAGGCTTTCCGAGGACCCCCTGGAGTGCCAGGAGCCCAGCTTAGGCAGGGTGAGCGCAGAGCCAATGTGGCAACGCGGCCTTGAGACAGAGGTCGGCACCCTGAACCCACGCGGACAGAGTGTATGCCCAGCGGCAACCACCGGCTGGAACGGACGATGAAACAGGCGTCACGAGTACAGAGTAAAATCTGGAAATTTCACCGGGAGACCATCCTACGGGATGTCATATGCCAGGAAACTGGAACGTGAAAGGGCGATGTCTACGGGCGTCGCCCTTGTCTTTTGCCCCGAGTTTGGAAATGTACCCGCCCTGCATGCATGCCTTCTGCAGTCCTTGCTCGGTTGCGTGCTCGGAAAATCTAGGATGGGATCATGGCGGCCATGCGCGCACCAAGCTCCGGAGATAGGGCCACGCCCATGCCGCCCATGCGCGCTGCCACGTAGGTTTGGTCGCCCAAGTTCACCACATAGGCCTGTTTGCTTCCATCGCTTGAAAAGGCCATGGTTCCCGCCCAGCGGGCTTCGATGGATACAGGCAAGCCGGGGAGCAGTATTTCGCGGAGGTAGTCTTCCAAATAGTCCTGAACCGAGGAGGTGATGTTCCCAGAATGCGTCTCTTCCTCAGCACGGAATTGATTTCGACCTCCGCCGAGTAGGAGGCGATCGCCCACATTGCGGAAATAGAGGTATCCCGCGTCCGCGTGGTAGGTGCCTTGGAAGGGAAGGTTGGGAATGGGTGCAGTGAGCAATACTTGCCCCCGTCCGGGTACAATATCCAATTCAGGAAGGCATTCCTTGGCCCAGGCATTCGATGCCACAACCACGTGGTCCGCCGTCCAGGTCCCAGAGGAACTGGGAATCTGCCACCCATTGGCCTGTTTGGTCCAAGTGGTTTTGGGTGGCAGGGCCACGCCACGATGGAGGTGGGCGCCGGCTTGGAGCAGGGCTTGGGTTAGGCAGGCATAGGCTTTTCCAGGATGAAGGCCAGCCTCGTGGGCAATAGATAGGGCATGCGGCAGTGCCGAACTAATTCCCTTTGCAACGTGGTAGGTCACGCCGGGAATTCCCGCACGTTGCGCGAGCGCATTCAACTGGTCCAGCGAATCGACCGCTTCATGGTAGCTGCCCGTTTGGGAGGGAGTGAAGACCTCGTGGCCCGGGGCCTCGTGCCAATCCAGTTCTTCCGGTAGAAAGGTTTCTCGCCATTGGCGCAGACCGGCATATCGGTCGTGAAGCCGCGCAACGATGGTTTCTTCAGGTTCGTGGCGAAGGTCATCCAGAAGTTCGGTGGGGCTGCCAAAACATGCAAACCCCGCGTTTCGTGTGCTGGCGCCAGCCTGACCAGCCGGAAGCGGATCCACGAGGGCAACGCGGTGCGTGGGGTGGCGCTTGAGCCAATGCAAGGCTGTCCACAATCCGACAAAGCCGGCCCCGAGAACGAGGAGGTCGTAGTGGGCCAATGGACGTTGCTGTTCCCAATGGGAGGGAGAAAGGGGAGGCATTTCGGCGATAGGCTGATTTAACTGAAAGGTCTTCAAAATTGGGGCATTCTTTTTGCTTAGAATTGAGAACTTTGCAATACTAAACGAAAGTAAAATGCGTGTTGAGTTTTCTCCCGATGAATTTAAGGTGGCTTTGGCGACCTCCGTGGTCGTTTTTGGCTTTGACGGGGAAAATCTAAAAACACTCGTGGCAAAAAAAATGGGCCAACCCTTTGAGGGGGCGTGGATCATTCCCTCTTGTGTTGTGCGAGCGACCGAAGATCCCGCCTATGTGGCGAATGAACTTTTGACGCGTATCACGGGCCAAAGCGACTGGATGTTGGAGAAGCTCAATGGATTTGCCGAGCCCTACCGCAATCCCGTAGGCCGGGTGATCAACATCGCTTATTACTGTACGATTCGTTTGGACGATGCCTTGGAGCACAACTTGAAGAAGGAGGGCTATACATGGGTTCCATCGAATGCGATTCCCCGCTTGGCCTATGACCACAATGAAATCATGGAATACGCCAAGGAACGGCTCAAGCGCCGCGTTAAGCGTCGTCCGATTGGCTTCAGCTTGCTGCCGGCCGAATTCACCCTGAACAACATTCAGCGTTTGTACGAATGTGCCTTGGGCAAAACCTTTGATAAGCGGAATTTCCGACGCAAACTTCTCAAGTCCCAACTCCTTCTGGAAACGGATCAATTCATTCGTTCCTCAGAACGGGCCAAGCGGCCATCGCGCCTCTATAAATTCAATGAAAAGAAGTACCGAACGTTGACCTTGAAGGGATACGATTTTGTCTACCAATAAGCGCGCGAGCGTGTGAGCAGATAGCAAAAAGGGGCGCCCATCGGGCGCCCCTTTCCTTTTTTCGTTCTGCCGTCGCTTAGTGGATACCGCGCATCAAGCGGCGCAACAATGGCGTCAGGGCAAACATGAGCAAGGCGCCCGCTGCAGCCGTGATGGTCAAGAAGACGAAGAGGTTCATGCCAGGGAAGATCTTCTCCAACAAGGACTCCATGATGCCAGCCATGTAGTTGGCCAAGGCCATGGAGGCGAACCAAAGACCCATCATGACAGATACAATTTTGGGAGGGGCCAATTTGGTGATCATCGAAAGACCGATGGGAGAGAGGCAGAGTTCGCCAAACGTATGGAGGACATAGACGCCCACAAGCCACATGGGGCTCACCAATGCTTCTCCTTCTGCCGCAAAGCTGGCCAGTGACATCACTACAAAGCCCAAAGAGAGCAGGGCGAGGCCCAAGCCAAATTTAGCAGGCGTCGATGGGTTTCGATTCCGCAGGGCCAAGCTGACCCAGAAAGAGGCGATGACCGGGGCAAAGATGAAGATGGCCAAGGCATTGATGGATTGGAAGAGCGACGCGGCGACTTCATAGCCGAAAATGTTACGGTTCGTTTCTTCCGCAGCAAAAAGATTGAACGTGCCACCCGCTTGCTCAAAGCCGCTCCAAAAGAAGATGTTGGCCACCGCAAAAATGAGGATGGCGCCCACACGAGACCATTGTTCGGAACCACTCGTGCCGTTGTAAATAACGTAGGCCAAGCCCAAGAGGCCGGCTACCGCAACGACTTGAATGACCGTCGACAAAGCGGCTTCAGAGATGCCCGCTTGCAATGCCAAAAATCCGTAGACCAAGGCTACGCTTCCTACAATGTAGGCACCGACAACGCCAAAATCTTTGCCCACGAGACGCGCTTCGCCCGTTCGGCCTGGGGGCATGCCTTGACCCTCCAATTTGTTCTCTTCAAAGTAGAACCAGATGCAGGCTAGGAGCATCCCAACACCGGCGGCTCCAAAGCCGTATTTCCAGCCAACTTGTTCACCAAGGGTACCACAAATGATGGGAGCCAAGAAGGCGCCCAAGTTGATGCCCATATAGAAAATAGTGAACGCGGAGTCCTTTCGTGGATCATTATCCGTGTACAAGGTTCCAACAATTGTCGAAATGTTGGGCTTAAAGAACCCGTTGCCGACCATGAGCAATCCCAAGCCCATGTAGAACAGGAATTCACGCTGACCCGCATCCGCCATGTAGATATGCGATGCAGCCAAACTGAATTGTCCCAGAGCCATGAGAATGCCTCCCGCATAAATCGCGCGACGTTGACCCAAAATCTTATCCGCCAGCATACCGCCCACAATCGGGGTGAGGTACACGAGTCCGGTGAATATGCCGTAGATCTCCAGCGCGGAGGCGCGTTCAAGTCCAAAGCCACCATTGGTGTATTCCGTCGTTAAATACAAGACCAACAGCGCGCGCATGCCGTAGTAGCTGAAACGCTCCCACATCTCCGTGAAGAAGAGGGAATAGAGGCCGCGCGGGTGGGTCATCTTTTCGGTCGTTGCCATGTCAAAAAGGGGTTCTTAGTTAACGTGTGTGTGTTTAGGTTCGGGAAGATAGGGGAAAATTGGCTTTGTGGCGAGGTGGGCTAGGGAGCACGCGCTTTGCGCTGAAGCTAGGAGGCTAGGGAGCTAGAAGGCTCGCGCTTCGCGCTGTAGCCTTTTCGCTTAAACGTTTAGTTTCTTTTCCTCTCAAATTTTGCTGTGGAACTTCGCTGCGCGCTGGGACTTTCCGTTGTTTTGTCAAGCCCTCAAGCCCTACAAGTTTTCCCGCCAAAACTTCGTCATCTTGGTGTAGAGGTGTATGCGGGTCATGCCTCCATAGATGCCGTGATTCTTGTCGGGATAGACCATGTAGTCAAACTCCTTGTTGTTTTGGATCAGTTCTTCTGCGAGGCGCATACTGTTCTGCACATGGACATTGTCGTCGCCTGTACCGTGGATAAGAAGGTAATTGCCTGTGAGTTTGCTGGCATGGCTCAATGGCGAGTTGGCGTCGTAGCCTTCGGCGTTTTCGGCAGGGGTGCGCATGTAGCGCTCCGTGTAGATGTTGTCGTAGAAGCGCCAGTTGGTCACTGGGGCCACGGAAATAGCTGCTTTGAACACGTCTGACCCTTGGGTGATGCAATGCGCGGCCATGAAGCCACCGTAGCTCCAACCCCAGATGCCAATGCGGCCTGGATCAACATTAGGGAGTTGCGCTAGGGCCTTGGCGGCGGCGATTTGGTCTTCGGTTTCGTACTTACCCAATTGGAGGTAGGTGCACTTGGTGAAGTCACGGCCTTGGCCGCCCGTCCCGCGGTTATCTACACAGACAACCCAATAGCCTTCGTTGGCCAACATTTGGTACCAGAAATAATCGCGACCGCCAAAGTTGTCCGTGACTTGCTGGCTTCCGGGCCCGCCATAGAGAAACATCAATACCGGGTATTTCTTGCTAGCATCGAAGTTAACCGGCTTGATTTCCCATGCAGGAAGACGTTGACCGTTGGTCGCCTCCAAAGTGAAGAAAGTCTTCGGAGAAAGGGCAAAGTCCTTCATGCGATTTACAAGTTCCGCATTGTCCTCCAGCACCCGAATCTCCTTTCCCTTCGAATCGTGCAAGCTGATACGGGCTGGGGTATTCGCGTCGGAGTGGTTGAGGATATAGTTGGCATACGTCGTACTGAACGTGGCCCCATTCCATCCGAATGGGCTGCTCAGCGCTTTCGCTTTTCCACCCTTTAAAGACCCGCGGTAAACGGTTCGGTTCGCGGGTGACGCGTCCGCGGCTTGGTAGTAAATGTGCCCATTCGCTTCGTCCACCCCGTAGAGTTCAGTGATTTCATAGGCACCGGACGTCAAGGCGGTAAGTTTGTTCTTGCTGGGGTCCACGAGGTACACATGGTTGTAGCCCGAGCGATCGGACATCCACACAAAGCGGCCATCCTTCAAGAAGGTCAGGTTGTGGTCCGCATCCGTGTATGCCGGATCCGTTTCCAAGAACACCTGCTTTGCCTGGCCGGTACTGGGGACATAGGAGACCAAACGCAAACTGTCTTGGTGGCGGTTGAGCAACGAGAGGTACAGTTCGTTTTTGGGCGACCAGTGGGTGCGGGGAACGTACTCGTAGGTTTGGCCTTGGGTAGCTTCAACGGTTTTTCCGGTCTGGGTGTCGTAGACCCAAATGGTCACGAGCGAATTGGCCTCACCGGCCTTGGGGTACTTGAAAACATAGGGTTCCGGATACAGGTCGGTGCCGTACATATCCATGCTGAATTCGGTCACCCCGCGTTCATCAAAGCGGTAGTAGGCCAGATAGCGGCCGTTGGGAGACCAAGAAAGGGCCACGTGGAAGCCAAATTCCTCTTCGTAGACCCAGTCAGGGGCGCCGTTGATGACGGCGTTTTTCACGCCGTCTGACGTGACACGCATTGGGTTGCTACCTGCCAAAGAGCGGTAGTAAACATTGTTATCGTGTACCCAAGCGATGCGGTCGCCGTCGGGGTTGAGCACGGGATTTTGGATGGCTTCTGGGCTGACCAACGTCGTGGCTTGGCCCGCCAAATCGTATACATAGACCTTAGCCGTGTACGAATGGCGATAGATGGGCTGTATGTCGTCCTCAATGATGACCTTCTGTTCCCCCGCGGTCCAGGTGTAGTTACCCAAAGGGAGGCTGGCGCCCGAGGCATCCTTGGCAGCGCCGTTGGCGACGAGAACGCCCTGGGATTCGCCGGTGGCGAAATCAAATTTCTCAATCCCCTTGGACGTTTGGCGAGAGTAATGCAAGCCGTCCTCCATAGAGCGAAGACCATAGACCCCTTTGGCTGAAAAGGCCCGCGAGCGGAAGACGTCATCAAATGTGACGGGGGTTTGAGCCAAGGCGGAGACGGTCGCAGCGAGGGTCCAAAAGGCGAAAAATTTGCGCATCATAAATCGAGTATTTTTGGGTAGAAATAGCACAGATGGCCGAAGATAATTCAAAATGGCTCCCATCGCTCCAGGCCGCCCTAGGACTGGATGCCGTGAGCATCGACCCCGACGTTTTGCACGCCTTTTCGCACGACGAAACGGAGGACGTGCACATCTTGCCTCAAGTGGTTTGTCGGCCTTCCTCTGCGGAGGAGGTTTCGGCCGTTCTCCGTATCGCACACGAGTTTGGCATTCCCGTGACCCCGGCCGCCGCCCGAACGGGCTTATCGGGAGGCGCTATTCCTGTGCAGGGAGGCATATCGCTAAGCATGGAGCGCTTGAATCGGATTTTGTCCATTGACGAAGCAAATTTTCAGGCCGTGGTGGAACCTGGCGTGATCAATCAGGTCTTTCACGAGGCCTGCAAAGAAAAAGGCCTATTCTATCCCCCGGATCCTTCCAGTTGGGGCACCAGTACCTTGGGGGGCAATGTGGCCTACAACGCGGGTGGGCCCAAGGCCGTTAAGTATGGGGTAACCTCAGCCTATGTCCTGAACCTTCAAGTCGTTCTCCCCAACGGAGATATTTTGTGGACCGGGGCCAATACCCTCAAGAATTCCACGGGGTACAACTTGACCCAGTTGTTTGTCGGGTCAGAGGGCACCTTGGGTGTCATCACCCAGATCGTCCTGCGTTTGATCCCGTATCCCAAGGTGCACTTCACCCTCTTGGCTCCATTTGCCTCCGCGGAGATGGCCTGTGCGGCGGTGGCTCGTGTGTTCCAGGCGGGGGTGACCCCTTCGGGACTTGAGTTTATGGAACGTGATGCGATTGACTGGACCTTGAAATATGTCGATGGGGTGAGCATCCCCACAGGGCCAGATATTGCGGCCCACCTGCTGATGGAGGTCGATGGCTTTGATGAAGAGGCGGTTTTAAAAGAGGCGGAAACCATGGCCGCAGTCGTGGAAGAAGCCGGGGCACTGGAAGTCCTCTTCGCTCAATCGGCGTCAGAGCGTGATGCCCTATGGAAGCTGCGTCGCCGGGTAGGGGAAGCGGTCAAATCCCATAGCATTTACAAAGAAGAAGATACGGTGGTCCCACGTGCCAAGTTGCCCGACCTCCTTCGTGCGGTGAAGCGCATTGGCGCCGACTATGGCTTCCAATCGGTGTGCTATGGGCATGCGGGCGATGGCAACCTCCATGTCAATATTGTCAAGGGAGATATGTCGGATGCGGATTGGTCCGGACCCAGACTTCAAGCGGGAATCCGCGAGCTCTTTAAGGAAGTGGTGGCCATGGGGGGCACGATTAGTGGCGAACACGGCATTGGATTGGTCCAAAAACCCTACCTCGATATCGCCTTTTCAGATACGGCCATGGATCTCCAAAAGCAAATCAAAGCTTTGTTTGACCCGAAGGGAATCATGAATCCCGGAAAGATATTCTTGTAGGCCCGCGTCTTACCGACGGCCGATAGGGTAGGCCACCTCGTTGTGTCGGATGACCTCATACGGGGCATTATAGCCATACACCTCTAGGGGTCCCTCAATCACGAGTCCTTCCGCGTCGCACCAAGCCTTCAATTTCTGGCCAAATTCCATGTTGCGCTCCTGACTTAACAGCCCGCCATAGGAAAGCACTGCATAACGCTGGGCAGGTTCTTCAATGAAGCGAATGCCTTCCTGAAGCGGCTTGGGGAGGTCCGCTGCACGTCCCTTGTCGGACATAAAAAATCGCATGCGCGGATCCGTTTGCTCCATAATGAGTGAAACGGGCGCCGTCATGGCCATGGAGGTTTGACTCTCATTTCCCCCGAAGATGTAGCGGGCGAGCGGGCGAAAACCTTCCCGTGACATGGCCCCGTATTCGGCCTGGCTAACTGAAACTTCGGCCCACAATCGGGCACCGTAGTCACGAATTTCAAAGGAACCATCTCGCTTGACCACTTCATAGCTGGGTCGGTCGAGCTTCTTGCTCTGCGTGTAGGCAAAACCTGTGTAGGCAGCGATGATCGCAGCGCCCGAAATGAGAATCCATTGCATACGGGTTAAACGCATAGGTCCTAAGTTTTGTTCAAGCGATGAGGGGGTGTGACGGGAACGGATGCCCCTTCAAAGCGTGGCGCGGGAAGATGGGGAAGGGGGGTGTTCAGCTGCTTTCGGACCCATTGCACATCCCACCATTGGCCAAATTTCTGCCCCGCATCCGCATAGCGGGCAAACCCCTCGTATCCACAGGCCGCATGAAGGGCCAAACTCGCGTCATTCGGAAGAGTGATCACTCCATAGGCCCACAAGAATCCACGTTCTGTGAGTTGGGGTAGGAGGGCATCATAGAGTTTTCGCCCTACTCCCTGACCGGGCTGGGCGACGTAGACGGAGGTTTCCACGGCCCATTGGTAGGCAATACGATCGCGGTGGGTCGTAGCATACGCGTAGCCGGAGATGCCTCCCTGGTCGTCTTCCGCCACAAGAAATGGAAAGCGCCCGGCAATGTGTGCCAGGCGCTCAGTAAAGTCAGAGAGAGAGGGTACTTGCCACTCAAAGGTGGCGGAGGAATGTGCCACGACAGGTCCGTAAATCGCCAAGATTCCCGCGGCGTCGTCCCGAGTGAAAGGGCGCAGTAGCATCGTGTACTTAGTCGCGGCGCCCCAAGTAGAGCATCACGTAGTACAAGAGCTGCGTGACCGCGGCGGCGGCGGCGACCAGGTAGGTTCGGGCGGCCCATTTGAGCGCATCCTCGGCCATGCCATGGTTGTGGGGGTTGGTAATTCCCGCCCCTTTTAACCAGACGAGCGCTCGGCGTGAGGCATCGTATTCCACGGGCAAGGTGATTACGGCGAAGCCGGCAATCACGGCTTGTGTGGCAATCAATAAAAGTAGGATGCCGTCGTAGCCCAAACCCAATAGCCCCATTCCGAAGAGGGAAGCAAAGAAGACGACGTTCATGATTTGGCTTGAAGCGTTGACGACAGGGACCATCTTGCTGCGCATCGTCAACCAGGCGTAGGCATTCGCATGTTGCACGGCATGGCCACATTCGTGGGCAGCAATGGCGGCAGCGGCCACCGAACGGCCCTCATAGACTTCGGGAGAAAGGTTGACCGTCTTGGTCGCGGGATTGTAGTGGTCCGTGAGTTTGCCTGGAACGCCGGTAATGCGCACGGACCCTAGCCCGTAGTGGTCCAGCATCGCTTGAGCCACCTCGGCGCCGGTCATGCCATTGTGCAAGAGCTCTTGGCTGTACTTCTTAAAACGATTCTTCAGGCGGGCTTGCACCGCGAAACCGAGAATCATGAAAACAATGAGAATAATGAAAAACATAGGTCTGTTTGATTTACTGTGGAAAAGTACAAATTCAGTGCCGTAGAACATACCCTGCCAAAATGTAGTTTTGAGGCATGACAAAAACCGCCAAACCCCTGATTTTAGTGACCAATGATGACGGAGTGACCGCTCCGGGGATCCGCACGCTGATTCGCATCATGAATTCCCTTGGGGACGTGGTCGTCGTGGCGCCAGATAGTCCGCAGAGCGGCATGGGCCATGCCATCACCATTCACGACACGTTGCGCTGCGTTCCGACCCAGCAAGATGCGGGACCCCAAGTGGAATATGCATGCAGCGGTACGCCCGTAGATTGCGTCAAGTTGGCCGTACATGAAATCCTGGATCGCCGCCCCGATTTGATTGTTTCGGGCATCAACCATGGCAGCAATGCGAGTGTCAATGTCATCTATAGTGGTACCATGTCGGCCGCGGTAGAGGGGGCGATGCAAAAAGTGCCTTCCATCGGCTTTAGCCTCCTCGATTACGCCTGGGATGCCGATTTTTCCGCCGCCGAGCCTTTTATCAAACGCATTGCTCAATCCGTGCTGGCCAAAGGTCTTCCCGCGGGCGTTTGCCTCAATGTCAACATTCCCAAAGCCACCGATCAGCCTTACGCAGGGGTCAAAGTCTGCCGTCAGACGATGGGGCATTGGGAAGAAGACTTTGATCGGCGCGAGGATCCCACGGGCAAGCCGTACTATTGGATGCGTGGGGCCTTTGTCGACTCGGATGGCGGGGACGATTCGGATATCTGGGCCCTCGAACACCACTACCTATCCGTGGTGCCCATTCAATTTGATTTGACGGCGCACCATGCCTTGGCGTCCGTTCATGGCCTCCTCGACGCATGAGTCCTGGGCCTCGTCGTGATCAGTTAGAGGCGTGGATGGGTGCGGTCATCGCGGGGGGCACCCCGTGGTTTATTTGGGCCTACCTCCAGGCCACGTACCCTGACCTCCCGCCCGTATCGGAGATTGACCCGGACTTATGGGCCTACTTGCTCAACCGGGTGTTGATTTTTTCCATCCTGATTGAGTTTACCTACCTCATCATTGGCGTCATGCTGCGACGCTATGAGCTGGTCAAGATGATTTTGATCATTTCGGCGTTGTATTCCATGATAGCACTCTACTATCGGTGGGAATGGCTGTAAAAAAAGTATTTGTCCTCGCCGGGGAAGCCTCAGGCGACGTGCTCGGAGCCGAATTTTTGACCGCCCTCCGCGCGGCTGATCCTCACGTGTCCATCACCTACACAGGTGGACCGGCCATGAGCGCGGTGTTGCAAGGCCAAGCGCCGCGGGTATCCATGGAGAAGATGGCCTTTATGGGCTTTGCCGAAGTCCTTCGCCATTTGCCTCAAATCTGGAGAAACGACCAAACGATCAAGCGCGCCTTGCTTCAAGAACGCCCGGACCTCGTCGTTTTGATTGACTATCCGGGATATGGATTGCGGTTGGCCAAGTGGCTAAATGCCCAAGGGTTCCGCCGTGAGGGCACGCGAGTGGTTCAGCTGGTATCCCCTCAATTTTGGGCCTGGAAGCCAGGCCGATTGGCCACGCTCAAAGCGTGCTTCGACGCGGTTTATCCCCTGTTGCCGTTTGAATCGCCCCTTCTGGCGAAGGCCGGTGTGGTGGCTCCATATTTTGGGCATCCAGCGGCCTTTCGTGTCCCGTTAGGGGGCTGGGATCCCCAAGGGCCCATCGCCCTCCTTCCCGGGAGTCGGACCCAAGAATGGGCCCAGCATGTGCCCATTTTTGCGGCCACGGCGCAAGCCCTTGGGCGAGAAGTGCGCTGGTACCGTCCAGCACACATCCCACCTGGTGCGTACCAGAAAATCCTGGCGGGACTGGGAGTAACGGCCTCGTTGGAGACCATTCACTGTGGGGTGCCTAGCATGCAAGGGGTTTCGGGCGCCTTGGTGGCAAGTGGCACGGCCACCCTGGAAGTTGCACTCCGGGGAATTCCCTTGGTGGTGGCGTACAAGACCTCTCGGCTGTCCTATGAAATTGGAAAGCGCATCATCCGCGTCCCGTACATCTCGTTGGTGAATCTCATCCTGGACCGCCCCGCCGTGTCGGAGTGCGTGCAGGACCGTTGTGTCCCTGACATTTTGACTCAGGCGATGGCTCAGGCATGGACCCGTCCCGATTGGGTCCAAACGGTGGCTGAACTCCGGCAGGCCATCGACTTGGGCGATCCCATGCCTAAAGTGGTCCAACATGCGCGTTCCTTGTAAATCCCTCCACGTTGGTTTTGCGCTGCTGCTGGCGGCATGCTCGGCTATGGCCGAAGTGCCTCACGTACGCGTCCGACTTTTTTCGGGCAGCAACATGACACAGATTCTGCTCAGTGGGGCGTCCATGGAGTTGGTCGCGTACCGCGGAGGGGAAAGCCTGATGTGGGAGCGAAATGCGTACCAAATCCGCCCCGGGCAAGGGGGGGTGGTCGTCAGTGTCGAGGGTGAAGCTGATGTGGCCGCGGATTCGGTCGCCGTCTCGGCGGCACAGCCCTATTATTTGGTCGGCGCACGAAGCACCAAGCGCTACCTCCCGGGCGTCGTAGTGATTCGTCCACGCAGCTCCGCCTACCTCTTAGCCGTAAATGTGCTGAGCATGGATGACTACCTCATGGGGGTGGTTCATGCCGAATTGGGGCGGTTGGAACACCCGCAACTCTGGGCGGCCCAGGCGGCCGTGGCCCGAACCTGGTTCGCTCGAAATCAACGGAAGTTTTTTGACCAAGGTGAATGCTATGCCGTCACCGATGATGTCCAGTCCCAAGTTTACCACGGATGGCCAGTCGATAGCGCTCGGCGCGCACGCTTGCAGGCAGCGGTTCGGGAAACAAGTGGTCTGGTGCTGGTGGACGAGGCAGGAAGGGGAATTGAAGCCTTGTTTCATGCCAATTCAGGTGGGCAAACAATGCCCTCGGAATGGTATTTCTCCCCCCGGGGTCACCTTCAAAGTGTGCCGGACAGCTTCAGCTTGAATTGCCCCCAAACATATTGGACCAAATCGATAGACAAGGAAGCCTTCTTAACCCAAATGGCTCGATGGCTGAAGGCGAGCAGCTCTGATTCGGAGTTCCGCTCTTTTGTTTGCTCCTACCAACAACCTGTCCGGGCCGAGTACCTGAATTATCAAGGCCAAAAAATCCGATTGCGGGCCATCCGTGAGCATTACAAGCTCCGGTCCACTTGGTTTTCCATCGAAGACGCCGGGTCCACCGTTGTCCTGCGCGGACGAGGCTATGGACACGGCATCGGTCTTTCCCAAGAGGGGGCCCATGTGATGGCGCAGAAAGGCTATTCTGCGGCCCAAATCATGGCTTTTTATTACCCCGGAACGCAGTTGGTACCCTGGGAGGCCATGCAGCCCTAATTCCATTTTTACCGCTTTTTGAGCGAGACACAGCGAGCCTAAGGAGCATCTTGGCCGAATGAGTTATTTGGTCGGAGCCCTGGCGGGGGCTTGCTTTCCTTGGGAATGGTCTGGGTGGCTACTCGGCATCCTGATCGGGTGCATGGCCATCTTGGTTGGTCGCGTGCGGAGCGTGCACCGGCAAAGTATCTGGCTCTTGGTAGGAACCTACCTCACCGTGGCCACGGTCCCCCGAATCCCTCGGTTGGACCTCGAGAAATGCTATGCGGGCCCACTTTGGATTCTTGATGCGCAGCGGGCCGTTGATCCTTGGGGAGGCCTATGGCGCGTTCGCTTGGCGTGGCCTGTGGGAACTCGCGTGGAGGGTGTTTGGCACATGATGCCTTTCCGCTCCGAAACCTTTCCTGGGGGCTTTTCCGCCCAAAAAGTCTGGGGGAACCTCGGGCTGCAGGGCGAAGCGCGCTGGCGCGAAAAAGGCGAGGTGGATAGCCTGCATGTGAGCGGGGCAGCGCGCTGGCGCGCGGCCTGGCATGCACGCATTGCGGGGCTGGGATGGTCGCTGCGGGCCCAGCAGTTGATCCATGCCCTATTCCTCGGGGAGTCACGGGCCTTGGGGCCCGAA
>Ga0181557_1002551_pt1 | contig 18697 bp, 14 predicted proteins | sample 011ome_23_FD_148632 | JGI IMG/M metagenome (GOLD analysis project Ga0181557, IMG submission 148632) | Coastal salt marsh microbial communities from the Groves Creek Marsh, Skidaway Island, Georgia - 011506CT metaG (spades assembly) | ecosystem: Environmental > Aquatic > Marine > Intertidal zone...
GGCCGCATTGAAAATCTGGCAATAGCAGAGCTCGGAATGAAAATTCCGGCAACGGAGAACGTGGTGGTAGTGTCTGGTGAATAGCGCTAGCAGCATAAAGAAACAACATTTCTGGAGACTTGGTCTGGTTTCCATGGCAGCAATCACTCTGCTGGGTACAGTAAGCTGGAAGATAGTTGACCTTCAGGTTATTAATAATGAAGTGCTGCAGGATCAGGGTAATAGAAGAACTGTTAGAAACGATGTCATTGTTGGCCATCGTGGCAACATCATGGACCGAAATGGACAGGCTCTGGCGATAAGTACTCCGGTGCAGTCACTCTGGCTGAACCCTCGAGAAATTATTCATAACCCCCAGGCATGGAAAACGCTGGCCTCTGCGCTTGAAAGCATTGAGGTTAACACCGATGTTCTGTGGAATCGCATACAGGACAATGCCCAGCGTGAATTTCTTTATATCAAACGTCGACTTCCCCCTGCGGAAGTCCAGTCAATTCTTGATCTGAAAATTCGCGGTGTTTATTCCCAGGAAGAGTACAAGCGCTTTTATCCTTTGGGAGAAGTTGCTGTCCATCTTGTAGGGCTTACCAACAGTGATGATGTTGGACAGGAAGGGCTGGAGCTGGCTTATGAAGACTGGCTGCAGGGCAAGCCCGGATCCAAACAGGTTCTCAAGGATCGACGTGGCGGCATTATTCGTGAAGTAAAAATAAATTCTGTTGCAGAGCCAGGTAACGATCTGGTGTTGAGCATTGACAGCAGGATTCAATATCTGGCTTACAAGGCGCTTAAAGAAGAAGTGACTCGTCGCTATGCCAAGGCAGGAACGGCAGTTGTGTTGAATGTTGAAACAGGTGAAGTACTGGCCATGGTGAACCAGCCTTCCTACAACCCAAATAATCGAATCAGCCTTGATGACAATGAAATGCGCAACCGGGCAATTGTTGATTTGCTGGAGCCGGGGTCGACGGTAAAGCCTTTTACGATAACGGCGGCATTGGAAAGTGGGTTGTTTGACACCAGCAGCATTATTGATACCAGCCCGGGGTATATCCAGGTAGATGGCTCTACCAAAAAGGATCCCGTTAACTACAAGAAAGTGGACTTGAAAAAAATTATTACCAAATCCAGCCAGGTTGGCGCCATCAAGCTGGGTCTGGCCATGGGAGAGGCGCCAATGCTTGATGTGCTTGCCCGGGTCGGGTTTGGTACAGCAATGGGAACAGGATTTCCCGGTGAAACATCCGGAGTGCTGCCAAGTTTTCCAAGATGGAGTAAATCTGATATCGCCACACTGGCTTATGGCTATGGCTTTCAGGTGACGCCCCTGCAAATGGCCCAGGCTTACATGATTTATGCCAACGAAGGTATTCGAAAACCGGTGTCATTGCTTAAAACGGAAGGTCCCGTTTATGGGGAAAGAGTCATAGATGCCCAGATAGCAAGAGACGTGAATGCAATGATGGAAACGGTGGTCAGCACCAAGCTCGGTGGTACCGGCGTACTGGCAGCTATTCCCTCGTATCAGGTTGCCGGCAAAACAGGTACAGCCTGGTATTACAACGTCGGTGGAGGCTACGATGAAGAAAATTACAACTCCTATTTTGCCGGCTTTGTGCCAGCTCATAATCCAAAAATTGTTGCTGTTGTCTCCATACATGAGCCCAAGGGTGAAGAGTATGGCGGTGGTCGGGTAGCTGCGCCGGTATTTGCCAAAATTGCCGCTGGTGCGATGCGAATACTGAATGTTCCGCCTGATAGTGCCGTGGAAGAAAAGCAGGTCAGCATGAGTGGGGTTGTTGGTTTGGATAAGCAGCCAGCTTCCTGGAGAGAATTATGAATACAGCAGAAATCATGACCAGGCAAATGCGACTTTCGGAATTATTGGCTGAAGATGTCGTCATTAATGACGCGATGGATGTTGAACTGACAGGTATTGAAATTGATTCACGTCAGATTGATTCAGGTGATCTTTTTCTCGCCTATAAAGGGGCGTCTCATGATGGTCGTGATTTTGTTGATGACGTCATTGCCAAAGGTGCCAGAGCCGTGCTGGTAGAAGCCGATGAAGAGTGGTCGGAAATTACTATCAGGAACGGCGTGCCGGTGATTCCAGTGGTAAAACTTACCGCCAGGATTGGCAAGATAGCTGCACGGTTTTTTGATTACCCAGCGGCAGCGTTTTGGTTAATTGGTATAACCGGAACCAACGGCAAAACCAGCTGCTGTCAGTTTGTCGGTCAGTGTTTGAGCATGCTTGGTTATAAAACCGGCATCAGTGGCACCCTTGGTCATGGTATCTATGGCCAGCCTTATACCAATGATGAATCAGGTCCGGGCACAACGCCTGACGCCATCTCTGTACAAAAAATCTTTGAAGAAGTTCGGATTCAAAATGGTGAAGCCATGGTAATGGAAGTCTCCTCTCATGGCTTGAGTCAGAACCGGGTTAATACCAGCGAATTTGATGTGGCAGTGTTTACCAACCTTAGTCGAGATCATCTTGATTATCACGGTGGCATGAAAGCCTATGGTGATGAAAAACGAAAACTGTTTATCAATCCTCATTTAAAAATTGCTGTTATCAATATGGATGACATGTTCAGCGCGAAGATACTCAACAGTCTTGCCAAAAATGTTAAATCCTTTACCTACAGCATGCATAACCCGAAAGCTGATGTATTTCCCAGAGCTCTTGAGTTCAAAAGTTCAGGTTTTGAACTGGATGTTGTTACCCCCTGGGGGCAAGGGCGCTTTAGCAGCACTCTGGCGGGTTCTTTTAATGTCAGCAACATTCTTGCGGTTCTCACCACTGTGATGGCGTCTGAAGCAAACAAGCCTGATTTTGATTTCGACAATGTGCTGGAAAAAGTGGCTGCTGTTTCACCGGTTAAAGGACGCATGGAAATTCTTGGTGACTTCCCGGTTTCTGTTGTGGTGGATTATGCCCATACCCCTGATGGGTTGAAGAATGCACTGGCGGCACTTCGTCAACATACCAAGGGTGACATCTGGTGTGTTTTCGGCTGTGGCGGAGACCGTGACAAAGGCAAGCGTCCACTGATGGCCGAGATCGCCGAACAGATGGCCAACAGGCTGATTATTACTGATGACAATCCGCGGAATGAAGACTCCATGGCAATCATCAACCAGATTAAATCGGGGCTTTCTGATACTTCTAGGACGGTGATTGAGCATGATCGTGCCAAGGCAATTGATTATGCCATTAACAATGCCAATGAAGGCGACATCGTGTTGATCGCAGGTAAAGGCCATGAGGAATATCAGGATATTGGTGGTAACCGTATGGTCTTCAGTGACGTCAAACAGGCCAGAGTAAGTCTGAATAATCGATTTGCTGAACAGAATCAAAATAATAATACAGCGGGATAAAGCGTGATTGGGTCAATGAGTTTGCAAGAAGTTCAGATGGAGACAGGCGGGGTAATTACCGGCGCCAATGCTGAATTTTGTGCGGCATCAATTGATACACGAAGCTTGCAGCCAGGAGATTTGTTCGTGGCCATTAAGGGGCCAAATTTTAATGGCAATGAGTTTGTCGATGTTGCTGCTGAAAAAAGTGCCAGTGCCGTAATTGTTGATGAATCGGTAAATGTTGATTTGCCAGTACTGACGGTATCAGACACTCGCGACGCGCTTGGAACAATCGGCGCCATGAACAGGAATCGTAGCGCTGCCTGTGTACTGGGTCTGACAGGTAGCCAGGGAAAGACCACGGTAAAGGAAATGACGGGTGCAATTCTTACCCAATGTGATTCAGTAATGATGACGAGCGGCAATCTGAATAATGAATTGGGTGTTCCCCTGAGCCTGCTGAAAATAGATAAACAGCATAAGTATGCAGTTATTGAAATGGGCGCTAATGGGCCGGGAGACATTGCCTACAGTGTTGCACTGGCGCGTCCCGATATAGCTCATATCACCTGTATTGCCGGCACCCACCTTGAAGGCTTTGGTGATCTTCAGGGGGTGGCAAAAGGTAAGTCGGAAATCTGGGCGGGTATCAGGGAAAACGGAACAGCCGTAGTAAACCTTGATGATGCTTTTGCCCTACAGTTTGTGGACCAGATTAAATCACTGGGCAGACATATCGTGACCGTAAGCGGATCAGGCAATCAGGATGCTGATTATTTTGCAGACCATGTCCAGCTGGATCAGTTTCAGGGTACAGGATTCAAATTGAATTCGCCGCAAGGGGCGCTAACGATCAAGTTGCAAGTCCCGGGAAAACATAACGTCAACAACGCCATGGCAGCAGCTGCTATGGCCATGACCGCAGGTGCCGGTCTTGATGCGGTGAAGGCGGGGCTTGAACAGTTTGCTGCAGTAAAGGGCCGTATGTGCATTGTCGCTGGTATTCATGGCGCAACACTCATTGATGATAGTTATAACGCCAGTCCAACCTCATTTCGCGCAGCAATAGATGTATTGGCCGAGACCAATGGGTCGAGGATTGTCGTCATGGGAGATATGGGCGAATTAGGCAGTGATGCTGAGAAAGAGCATGCCGGGATTGGACGCTATGCAAAACAACAAGGCATAGATTGTTTGATTGCCTTGGGTGAGATGAGCGCGTTGGCGGTCACGGCATTCGGAGATGGCGGTATTTATCTGAATGAGCGGGATGAGTTTAAAGACACCATTGTTCCTCTGCTGAATGCCACGACTACGGTGCTGATTAAGGGTTCACGCAGCCAGGGTATGGAAAAACTGGTCAGTCAAATACAGGGTGATGCGCAATGAAGCGAATGATCCTCAACAGTGTTTTTTTTGCTAACGATTTTTTTGCCAGTTGTTTTGCTGACAATGAAATTAATGCCAGGGAGAGTTATTTCTCATGTTGCTAATGCTGACCGAATACCTGTCACAATTTAATTCCGGCTTTACAGTATTTCAATATCTTACCGTGCGCGGCATTTTGGGAATTCTCACGGCGCTGGCATTGTCGTTGATTATCGGTCCCACCATGATCAGGCGCCTGAATTATCATCAGATTGGACAGGTGATCAGAGATGACGGGCCGGAGAGTCATCTCAGTAAAGCCGGAACGCCTACCATGGGTGGAGCTCTTATTCTGGTCAGTATTATTATCAGCAGCCTGCTGTGGTCGGATTTAAGAAACCCTTATGTCTGGGTAGTAATTATCGTTACCGGGCTGTATGGCGCAATAGGCTGGGTGGATGATTACCGTAAAGTCTTTGAGCAGAATCCAAAAGGCCTGGCGGCGCGTTGGAAATATTTCTGGCAATCAATAATCGGATTTGTTGCCGCAGGTTATCTTTATTCCATTGCCACTGTCCCTGCCGATACGCAATTGTTTATCCCCTTCTTTAAGGACTTTGCTCTCAACCTGGGGCCGTTTTACATATTGCTGGCCTATTTCATGATAGTGGGCTTCAGCAATGCTGTGAATCTTACGGATGGTCTCGACGGACTGGCCATTTTGCCTTCTGTAATGGTGGCTGCGGCCCTTGGTGTAATCGCCTATTTGACAGGAAATACCGAGTTTTCTGCCTATCTGAACATTCCCTATATTGCCGGTGCCGGCGAGTTGGGAATATTTTGTGGCGCGCTGGCTGGCGCCGGTCTGGGTTTTCTCTGGTTCAACACTTATCCCGCACAGATTTTTATGGGCGATGTCGGTGCATTGGCGCTGGGTGCATCGCTGGGTCTCGTGGCGGTCATTATCAGGCATGAAATTGTTTTGATCATTATGGGTGGAGTGTTCGTGATGGAAACGCTCTCGGTCATTCTGCAGGTTGCTTCATTCAAGTTAACCGGAAAAAGAATTTTCCGTATGGCTCCCCTGCATCACCATTTTGAATTAAAGGGTTGGCCCGAACCCAGAGTCATCGTGCGCTTCTGGATAATCACCGTAATTTTGGTGCTATTTGGTTTGGCAACGTTGAAATTAAGATAAAGATTGATCGCATAAAACAGGCTGGAAAATGCAAACGCAGCAGGTAACGCAAAAGATGAAAGTCGTGATCGGTCTTGGTAAGACCGGGCTTTCCTGCGCCCGTTATCTGGCCAGTCGCAATGAAAAATTCAAGGTGCTGGACACCCGAAAGAATCCGCCTGGACTGCAACAACTGAAAGCTGAATGTCCCGGAGTTGAACTCGAACTTGGTGAGTTTAATCCCCAGACCCTTAACAATGCTGCACAGTTGATTGTTAGTCCAGGCGTGGACCAAAAAATGCCAGTGATACAAAACGCCATCAAGCAGGGTGTTGAGGTAACTGGTGATGTAGATATTTTTGCCCGCTCAATTAGTGCGCCGATTATTGCCATCACAGGATCCAATGCAAAAAGTACTGTGACGACTCTGGTAGGCGAAATGGCAAAAACAGAGGGAATTGATGTCGCCGTGGCTGGCAATATCGGACTGCCGGTACTGGATTTGTTGCAGCAGCCACTCTCCAGCCTGTATGTGCTGGAGTTGTCCAGTTTTCAATTGGAAACAACCACAAACCTTGGTGCCAAAGTAGCGGCTTTATTGAATCTGAGTCTGGATCATATGGATCGATATAGCTCGATGGAAGATTATCGTGAAGCCAAGCTGCGAATATTCCAGGATTGTCAGCAGGCGGTGATTAATGATGATGATCTGTTATGTCAGCCTGATCTTCCGGCCAATGTTCGACAATTGCATTTCTCGCTTGTTGAAAATAGTGCCGCAGAGTTTTCCCTGTTGAATCTGGATGATGGCCAGTACCTTGGTTTTAATCAGCAGCCTTTGATGTCGGTAGCCGAGATGAAGATTGCTGGTAAACACAATGTTGCCAATGCCCTGGCGGCGCTGGCATTGGGTCATGCTGCCGGATTTTCCATTGAGTCCATGGTCGCGACTTTGAAAAGGTTTGCCGGACTCCCTCATCGCTGTCAGTGGGTGGCAGACAGGAATGGCGTAGATTGGTACAACGATTCCAAGGGTACCAATGTGGGCGCCTGTATTGCTGCTGTAAATGGCCTGGGTGGTGATTTAGGGAAAGGCAAAATTATTTTACTGGCTGGTGGCCAGGGCAAGGGAGCTGATTTTTCTCCATTGGCTTACCCGCTATCTACCTATGTGAAACTGGCCATTCTGTTTGGAGAAGATGCAGCACTTATCGATCAGGCAGTAAATGGTTCAGTAATGACTATCAGGGTCTCTTCTTTTGAAGAGGCTGTGAGCATGGCCGATGAAAAGGCAAATAGTGGTGACGCGGTATTACTCTCTCCAGCCTGCGCCAGTTTCGATATGTTCAGTAATTATGAAGAGCGTGGTGAAGCCTTTATTCATCATGTCGGGGAGCTGCACTGAACATGCAAGCGGTAACCCATCAACAGTTTCAAACCCGGCCCTATTACGGAGATAGCTGGCTTATTATTCTTGCCATGCTGCTGGTTTTCGTCGGTCTTGTGATGATGACTTCGGCATCGGTAGAAATTGGTGAAAGTCTGCACCGGGATCCATTCTATTATTTCAAGCGTCAGTTGATATTCATTCTACTTGGTCTGGTAGGCGCAATAATCACATTCCAGATTCCCCTGTTGTGGTGGCAAAAAGGCAGTTATGGCCTTTTCATAATCACGCTGCTGTTGTTATCACTCGTATTGGTTCCTGGTGTGGGCTATACGGCAGGTGGTGGCACGCGCTGGATAAATATTGGTTTCATGACCCTGCAGGTTTCCGAACCATCAAAAATTCTAATTGTATTTTTTATGGCCGGTTTACTGAGCAGGCAGCATGAGTTTATCTGCAATAGCCTGAAAGGATTCCTGTTACCTTTCGCCTTAATGTCCTTGCCTGTTTTACTGCTGTTGCTGGAACCCGATTTTGGCGCAGTAGTGGTCATCATGTTTGCTGTGATGGCTATGCTTTTTCTTGCCGGTGCCCGTTTCTGGCATTTCCTTCTATCAGCCATTCTTCTGCTCGGCGCCGGTTCAGCAATGATTTTTACCTCTGCTTATCGCATGCGCAGAGTGACGTCCTATTTGCAGGCACTCAAAGATCCTTTTCATGAAGATATTGTTTTTGATTCCGGTTATCAGCTGGCTCAGGCCCTGATTGGTTTTGGCCGTGGCGAATGGCTTGGCATGGGCTTGGGTAACAGTATCCAGAAAATGTATTTTCTGCCTGACGGTCATACGGATTTCATTATTGCGATTATCGCTGAAGAACTTGGCGTAATCAGCGTCCTTGCCCTGTTACTTCTTTTTACCGCGTTTATTTCCAGAGCACTGATTATCGCCAGAAAAAATGAGACTAATGGAAACTTTTTTGCAGCCTACGCCGCTTATGGTTTTGCGTTTATTTTTGTAGCCCAGGTCGCGATAAACGTTTGTGTAAATGTGGGATTGTTACCAAACAAGGGGCTGACACTGCCGTTTATCAGTTATGGCGGTTCGAGCCTGCTTACCTGTATGGCAATGGTGGCGCTATTACTCAGGATTGATATTGAGAATCATCAGACAGGAGGCAAAAAAGCCAGCGTTCGCGTCTGAGCAGAATAGAAATGAGCATGGATACCAACAACAGAAAAATACTCATTATGGCCGGAGGCACGGGTGGGCATGTGTTCCCTGCGCTGAGTATTGCTGAATATCTGTTGTCCAGAGGTGTGCAGGTGGAATGGCTGGGTACGCGTAAAGGGCTTGAAGCAAGCGTGATTTCTGAAACAGATATTCCCTTGCACTTTATTTCCATCGCCGGACTCAGAGGAACAAGTTTGATGAAAAAACTTCTGTCCCCTCTGGTTATTTTTGTTGCGGTTCTACAATCCATTCGCAAGCTTATCCAGATCAAGCCTGGTTGTGTTCTGGGCATGGGTGGCTTTGTTACCGGACCGGGAGGCCTGGCAGCCTGGCTACTGGGGAAAAAACTGCTGATTCATGAGCAAAATGCTATTGCCGGCTTTACCAATCAAATGTTGTTTCCCCTGGCCTCAACGGTAATGGAGGCATTCCCTGGTGCGTTTGAGAGAAAGCGGGAAATTACCTGCAACCGTGTACTGAAATCATTTATCAAACCAGGCAATACCATTGTGGTAGGTAACCCGGTGCGCAAGGAAATTTCAGACATTGGTGCGCAAAAGAGCAGTACGACGGCAGCACACACTCCCGGAGTTTCTGCCGGAGATAAATTACGCATCCTTATTATTGGTGGAAGTCTTGGGGCCGTTGCTATTAACAAAACCATTCCGGCCATGCTGGCGTTGTTACCGGAGCAGCAGAGACCTGAAATACTGCATCAATGTGGTAGCAAAAACCTTGAACAAACACTGACTTTTTACCGCGATAGTAAGGTCGATACCAGTGACTCTACCCAGGTTCTGCCATTTATAGAAAATATGGCAAGTGCCTATTCCTGGGCCGACATTATTATCGCCCGCGCCGGTGCCATGACCGTGTCAGAAATTGCGGCAGTTGGACTGGCCTCCATTCTTATTCCCTATCCATTTGCTGTGGATGATCACCAGACTGAGAACGCCAGCTTTTTGGCGCTTGCCGGGGCTGCACAAGTGATTCAGCAGAAAGACCTGAATCCTCAAAGTCTGCTCGCCCTGGTGCAGAAGTTTTCCATGAATGCCGAGTTCCTAAAGCAGGCATCCAGCAAGGCATTGGCAGCAGGCAGGCCCGATGCCACTGAAAAAGCCTCGTCACTGTGCATGGAGGCTTCTTATGTCTAAAGCAGGTCATCACGTCATGCGTAGAAGTGATATCCCGGAAATGCGCCGTATTCGCAGAATTCACTTTGTCGGTATCGGTGGTGCGGGTATGAGTGGTATTGCCGAAGTGCTGTTAAACCAGGGTTATGAAATTAGCGGTTCAGACATCGCACCTTCACCGGTTACTGAACGTCTGGAGTCTTTTGGCGCCATTATTTATATCGGGCACGAAGCTGCCAATATTGAAGGGGCCAGTGTCGTTGTTGTGTCCAGCGCCATTGATCAGAGTAATGAAGAAATACTTGAGGCTATTAACCTCAGAATTCCTATTATCAGACGCGCTGAAATGCTTGCAGAGCTTATGCGCTATCGACATGCCATAGTTATTGCTGGAACGCACGGTAAAACCACAACCACCAGTCTGGTAGCTACATTGCTGGCCCAGGGCAACATGGATCCGACCTATATTATTGGCGGCATACTCAATGGTGCCGGTACCAATGCCAAGCTTGGCGCTAGTCACATTATGGTGGCGGAAGCTGATGAGAGCGATGCCTCATTCCTGCATTTGCAGCCCATGGTTGCCATTGTCACCAATATTGACGAAGACCACATGGTTACTTATGACGGTGACTTCGAAAAGCTTAAACAAACTTTTATCGATTTTTTGCACAACCTGCCATTTTATGGACTTGCTGTGTTGTGTATTGATGACCCGGTGATCCAGGAACTGTTACCAAGAATCTCGCGGCCGGTTATCACCTATGGTCAGTCTGATCAGGCTGATTTTCATATTCATGATGTTGAACAGGAAGGAAATGTCAGCCGTTTTAAACTTACTCGCCCTGACAACCATGACCAACTGAACCTGACACTGAATATGCCAGGCATCCATAACGTTCTGAATGCTACTGCGGCTATAGCAGTAGCAACGGATGAAGGGATGTCGAATGAAGATATTGTGCAGGGACTCGAGGGCTTTCGCGGAGTCGGCCGTCGCTTTGATATCAAGGAACCGCTGCTTATTGAAAATGGTGAAGTCATGCTGGTGGATGACTATGGGCATCATCCTACAGAAGTTGCAGCCAATATTAAGGCTATACGAACCGGTTGGCCGGAGAAAAGACTGGTAATGATTTACCAGCCTCATCGTTATAGCCGAACCCATGATCTTTATGATGCGTTTGTTGATGTTTTGTCAGAAGTGGATTTGTTACTGCTACTTGAAGTCTATGCCGCCGGTGAGACGCCTATTCGAGGAGCAGATAGCAGAAGCTTGTGCCGCAGTATCAGGCAGCGCGGACAAATTGATCCGGTGTATGTAAAAGACCAGGCAGATATCAGAAGTGTACTTAAAGACGTGCTGCTCAATGATGACATTTTGCTGACTCAGGGCGCCGGCAGTATTGGTATTTTGGCGCGGGAGTTGTCCAGGGATGGCTTGGGATATGAATAACATGACCCGACATGACCCCGAGACATTCGGCAAGGTGGCAGTCCTGATGGGAGGTGACTCGGCCGAACGGGAAATTTCTCTGATGAGTGGTGGTGCGGTACTTGGGTCACTGCTACGCAGCAAGGTAGATGCGACTGGTGTCGATTTTACCGATGGCAAGGTGCTGACAGGTTTATCTGAAAGCGGTTTTGACCGGGTTTTTATCATTCTACATGGCCGCAAAGGTGAGGATGGGAAAGTGCAGGGTGCTTTGGAATTAATGAATATTCCTTATACCGGCAGCGGTGTGCTGGCGTCTGCTCTTGCCATGGACAAAGTGCGTTGCAAGCTCATCTGGCAAAGTCTTGGTCTGAATACGCCGCCATTTGCCAAGCTTGATGAAACAACTGAATGGGACAAGGTGATTGCTGAGCTGGGCCCGGTGTTTGTGAAGCCGGTAAAAGAAGGTTCCAGTATCGGAATTTCCAGAGCAAATGATGCTACTGAATTACAGCAGGCATTTGTACACGCCAGTCAGTATGACAAGGAAGTTATCGCCGAAAAGTTTATTGATGGACCGGAGTACACAGTAGCCATTCTTGGGGGCAGTGTTTTACCAGCAGTAGGTATGACGGCAAGCAATGAATTTTATGATTATCAGGCCAAGTATTTTTCTGATGAGACGCAGTATTTTTGTCCTTGCGATCTGGCAGGTGAAGATGAAAAAAATCTCGCCACAATGGCAATGCAGGCATATAAGGCAGTGGGTTGTGAAGGCTGGGGCAGGGTGGATGTGATGCGTGACAGTGCTGGAACATTCTGGCTGCTGGAAGTGAATACGGTACCAGGAATGACTGATCACAGTCTTGTGCCAATGGCTGCAAAACAGGCAGGAATAAATTTTGATCAACTGGTGCTGGAAATACTCGCCACCAGTACTGCCAACCGGGAGAGGGATTAATCATGGAAATTCTCATGCCGGGTAAAAAACGAAACAGGAACAGAAGTGGTGCCAGCATAAGGGCCAAAAACACCAGGCCGCGTCGACAGTTCAACAGTGCGCTGATGTGGAAGGTCATGTTTATGCTGCTGTTTGTCGCTGCACTTGGCTATGGCGTGATGAGCACACCAAAAGTAGTGGAAACGGTCAGTAACCAGCGTGTGGAACAGGTCCTTATTGAAGGCAAGGTTAACTATATATCCGAACAGGAAGTGCTGGCTGCGGTGAATAGTTTTATTAGCGAAAGTCTGTTGCTGGTAGATATGCAGGAGATCAAGCAAGTGCTCGAAACCATGCCATGGATTCGCTCGGTAACGATACGCCGGGAATGGCCGGACACAATGGTACTTAGCGTTATTGAAGAAAAGGCAATCGCCCGCTGGGGAGAAAAACGCCTGTTAAACCAGGATGGGGCAATTATTGCGCCGAATAACATCATTGGTCTTGAAAGCCTGGCAATACTCTCAGGGCCGCCAGGAACTGAAAGAAAAGTGATGGAGCAATACCAGTTGTTCAGCCAGTTGCTTTATCAGCGGGGATTGAAAATTGCGGAACTGGATCTTAATGAGCGTGCTGCCTGGAAACTGACTCTTGCCAATGGAGTACACATCAATATTGGCAAGTCGCAACTGATGGAAAAAATGAGAAGGCTAGTGGATTTTGCGAAAAACTCATTGATTGAGCAAATGGATGAAATTGAATCCATTGATTTACGTTACACCAGCGGTATAGCAGTTAAAACTAAAGAAAATAATATCTCAGAGGTGGTCTCGCTATGACCAGATTTCAACAAATGAATAAAAAGGAGTTGCTTCCAATGAGTAACTTGAGTGGTGGAAATATGATAGTTGGCCTGGATATAGGTACATCCAAAGTTGTGGCCATTGTCGGCGAGATCAACGAAGAAGGCGGACTCAATATAATCGGTATCGGGAGGCATAAATCCCGTGGTCTGAAGAAAGGTACTGTGGTGAATATTGAATCCACCGTTCAGTCCATCCAGCGCGCAGTGGAAGAAGCTGAACTGATGGCGGGTTGTCAGATTCATTCCGTTTACGCCGGCATTGCCGGCAGTCATGTGCGCAGCATGAATTCACATGGCATCGTCGCAATTCGTGACAAAGAGGTTTATGCCGCTGACATTGAACGGGTTATTGATGCAGCCCAGGCCGTAGCGATACCGGCTGATCAGAAAGTGCTTCATATATTGCCTCAGGAATACGTTATCGATTCCCAGGAAGGGGTAAAGGAGCCGCTGGGCATGTCAGGGGTGAGACTTGAAGCCAAAGTGCATCTGGTGACCTGTGCCACCAATGCCGCCCAGAATATTGAAAAGTGCATCAAGCGTTGCGGTCTTGAGACTGATGAAATCATTCTGGAACAGCTGGCCTCGAGTTATTCAGTATTAACTGAGGACGAAAAGGAACTCGGCGTATGTATCGTTGATATTGGTGGGGGCACTACAGATATTGCCATTTTCACCGAAGGCGCAATCAGGCATACCGGTGTTATTCCCATAGCTGGCGATCAGGTGACCAATGACATTGCTATGGCGTTGCGCACACCCACCGATCATGCCGAAGAATTGAAAATCAAGTACGCCTGCGCCTTGTCACAACTTGCCAGTCCCGATGACATGATCAAGGTCCCCAGTGTTGGGGAGCGTCCTCCCAGGGAATTATCGCGTCAGGCTCTGGCCGATGTGGTTGAACCCCGTTATGACGAACTGTTTCATCTGATTCAGTCGGAAATCAGGCAAAGCGGATATGAAGACATGCTGGCAGCAGGAATGGTCTTCACCGGTGGTACCAGCAAGATGGAAGGTGTCGCCGAGCTGGCCGAGGAAATTTTCCACATGCCGGTTCGTATTGGCATGCCCGTAGATGTGAATGGTTTGGTGGATATCGTCAGAAATCCTACTTATTCAACCGCTGTGGGATTGCTTCTTTATGGCATGAAGCAGGCGCAGGAAAGAGAAGGCAGTGTGGTAAGAGAGCCCGGCATTTCGCTTTTTGATCGGGTAAAAAGTTTGTTTAGCAGTGAAGACTGAGTACTCAGTCAAACAATTATTAATTTTTATTAACTTCAAGGTGGAACCCAAAAGGGGGTAAGAAAGATGTTCGAAATCATCGACAATGTTGCTCAAAGTGCAGTAATTAAAGTAATTGGTGTCGGCGGAGGCGGTGGCAATGCCGTCCAGCACATGATTCAAAATACCATTGATGGTGTTGAGTTTATCTGTGCCAATACTGATGCCCAGGCCCTGGACAGGATGGAGACCAAGCTCAACTTGCAGTTGGGTGGAACCATCACCAAGGGATTGGGTGCAGGTGCCAACCCGGAAATCGGCAGACAGGCGGCGCTTGAAGACCGCGACAGGATTCGGGAAATTATTTCCGGTGCTGACATGATCTTCATCACTGCAGGCATGGGTGGTGGAACCGGTACTGGAGGTGCTCCTGTGGTTGCCGAGATTGCCCGTGAGATGGGTATTCTGACCGTAGCTGTCATTACCAAACCGTTTCCTTTTGAGGGGCGTAAGCGAATGGCGATCGCCGAACAGGGTATTAGGGAACTTGCAGAGCATGTTGACTCTCTAATAACCATACCCAATGAAAAACTGATGGATGTATTGGGTAAAGGATCCACCTTATTGGATGCTTTCAGTGCAGCCAATGATGTGCTTTCCGGTGCTGTTAAAGGCATAGCTGATCTTATTATGCGCCCAGGCATGATTAATGTGGATTTTGCCGATGTCAGTACAGTGATGTCTGAAATGGGTATGGCAATGATGGGAACCGGCTACGCCACTGGTGAAAATCGAGCGGTCGAAGCAGCTGAAGCAGCCATTCGCAGCCCATTACTTGAGGATGTGAATTTGCAGGGTGCACGTGGCATTCTGATCAATATCACCGCAGGTGAGGATTTGACTCTGGGTGAGTTTTCCCAGGTTGGCGATACCATTTCAGAGTTTGCTTCAGAGCAGGCAATTGTAGTGGTTGGCACTGTTATTGATCCATCACTGAAAGATGAGTTGATTGTTACCGTTGTGGCGACAGGTCTGGGTGGTATGCAGATTGAAAAGCCTACTAAGGTGGTAGACAACACCATGAAAAATCCCAGAACGGCTGATTTTCACACTCTGGACAGGCCAGCAGTAATGCGTAAAAAGGAAGCAGTGAAAGCCCATGGCACCAGTGAAGAACGCCAGGAAGAAAGGCAACGTATGCCAAAGGCGGTAGGGGCGGATTCAGATATGGATTTTCTGGATATTCCGGCTTTTCTGCGCAAACAGGCTGACTAGAAGCAGATAGCGGTTAATAAAATATTGCAGGGTCAGGTATTGGTTGTTTTTTGGCTGGAAGCGGCAAGTTATTTTAAAAACCCCGAATACACGGGAGCTTCGGCTATTGGTGAAAGTGCGGGTTTTTGATAACATGCGCATTTTCCCGACAACCTTGCCGCAATACTTGCAAGGTAATAATTAGAAGCAGCAGCAAAAGCAGTAATAGTGGCAAAATAGCAGCATTTGCAGCACTTTTTCTGTATCGGATGCAATAAGGTTTTTGCTCCGCAAGTGATACAGGCATCTTACTTTGCAGGTGAGCTGAAAAGTGAAAGTGAAGCAAATAAAATTGTCGTGTGAAATAACTTTGGGGGTTTGCGGTAATTAGCAACCAGAGTAACAGTGAGAGCTATCATTGATTAGGCAACGAACTTTAAAGAACGCAATAAAAGCGACCGGTGTAGGTTTACATACCGGTCAGAAAGTCTACCTGACTTTGAGGCCAGCACCAGTCGATACCGGGATAGTATTTACCCGGGTTGACCTTGACCCCGCCGTTCAGATCCCAGCCCTGGCAGAAAACGTAGGTGATACCACCTTGTCATCTACGTTAATGAAAGGAGATGTGCGGATTTCCACCGTCGAGCATCTCATGTCTGCCATGTCAGGCCTGGGTATAGACAATGCCTTTGTCGATGTCAGCGCTTCCGAAGTTCCAATCATGGATGGCAGTGCCGGTCCTTTTGTATTCCTGATTCAGTCTGCTGGTATTGAAGAGCAGAACGCTCCCAAGAAATATTTTCGTATTACCAAGGAAATTACCGTTGAACAGGGTGACAAAAAAGTCAGTCTGAAGCCTTTTAATGGTTTCAAGGTTGGTTATACCCTTTTATATGATCATCCAGTACATCGTAAATTTACCAAGGCAGCATCAGTGGATTTTTCCAGTACCTCTTTTGTGAAAGAGGTCAGCAGGGCGCGCACATTCGGATTTATGCATGAATTCGAAGAATTGCGTAACCGCAATCTGGCCCTGGGAGCAAGTATGGATAATGCTATTGCTGTAGGGGATTATCGGGTGCTCAATGAAGACGGCCTGCGTTATGAAGACGAGTTTGTAAAACACAAGATTCTCGATTCCATTGGTGACCTTTATCTGCTGGGAAAAACCCTGATTGGCGAGTTTCAGGGATACAAGTCCGGCCATGCCCTGAATAACGCACTACTCAGAAAACTCATTACTGCAGAAGATTGCTGGGAAATCATCACTTTCGATGATGAGGACGATGCACCAATTTCCTATCTGAGACCTGTTTTTTCCGGTTAGATATGGTCTAATCCGATCCTGAATTTATACTCAATCTGCCTCTTTCGATACCAGTAATGTTCTGGATGCATTACGCGGAGTCCTTTAGGTGGCCGTAACCTTTTAATATATATAGTAATTATCCATATTGACCAACATATGAAAATAATCATTGTCGATCAAAAGCATGGTGAGACCAAATCACTGGTGCTGAAAGGATGGGCCAGGGTTGCCCTGTCCGTTTGCATGCTTGGTGTCCCGGTTTTACTTGGGTACTACGGCTTTCATTTATCTGCCCTGCGTAATGCCGACTTCTACAAGGATGAAGCAACCCAGTCCTGGATGGATGACCTGAAATCCCAGAAAGCCGAAATTGAACAGATACGACAGGAAACTCTGGCGCAACTGGAAGCATTAACCTTGAGAATGGCCAACCTGCAGGCCAGGTTATTGCGTCTTGATGCCTTGGGGCAGCGTCTTACCGATATATCCAATCTCGATGATGGGGAATTTGATTTCACCCAGGCACCAGCGGTTGGCGGTCCTTCCGATGAAATGGCTGTATCTGTTGAAGTCCCTGATTTTTTGAGTAACCTTAATGAGTTGACTCGGGAAATCGAGGATAAGCAGCAGCAACTAGAACTGCTTGACTCCATCCTTTCCGAGCAATTAATTCAGTCCAATACCTATCTTTCTGGCCGTCCTATTAGCAAAGGCTGGATTTCTTCACCCTATGGCCGACGTATTGATCCTTTCACAGGGAAACAGGCCTGGCATCAGGGGATTGATTTTGCCACTGGACGCACTGGCGTCAATGTCCAGGCTGTGGCCTCCGGTGTAGTTACTTATTCCGGTGAAAAGCAGGGTTATGGCAATATGGTCAAGATTAATCATGGTAATGGTTATGAAACCCTTTATGCCCATGACGAAAAACTGCTGGTTCAGCCCGGTGATATCGTCAAGAAAGGGCAGGTTATTGCCCTGTCCGGCAATTCAGGCCGTTCTACTGGCCCACATGTTCATTTTGAAGTCCATAAAAATGGCCGTGTTGTCGATCCAGCCTCCTACGTTCACCGCACCAGCCGCTAATCCTTCCGAATAATTCTGTTCCCTTTGGCACCCACAAATACCAGGTAGCGCCATAGGGGTGGTTGGGTATATTGAATACCCGGTTTCTGAACACACTATCTAAGATTTCGACCTATGCTCACTAAAATATTTGGAAGTAAAAACCAGAGAGAAATTAAAAAACTGTCAAAAGTGGTTGATCGCATTAATGCCTTTGAAAGCGATATACAGGCATTATCTGATGAGGCGCTGAAGGCTAAAACCATTGAATTCAGAGAGCGTTTCGAGAAGGGTGAAAGCCTGGAAAAAATGTTGCCTGAAGCCTTTGCAGTAGTTCGGGAAGCCGGTGTGCGTGCCATGGGCATGCGACATTTCGATGTGCAGATGATCGGCGGCATGGTGCTATTTAGTGGCAAGATTGCCGAGATGCGTACCGGTGAAGGTAAAACCCTGGTTGCAACCTTACCAGCTTATCTGGCTGGACTGACCGGGCGCGGTGTGCATCTGGTGACCGTTAATGAATACCTGGCCCGTCGTGATGCACTCTGGATGCAGCCACTGTATGAGTTCCTCGGACTGACGGTGGGTGTGGTCGTGCCCAATCAGTCTACTGAGGAAAAGCGTGAGGCTTATCAAGCTGATATTACTTATGGCACCAATAATGAGTTTGGTTTCGATTACCTGCGCGACAATATGGCGTTTCGACTGGAGGACAGATTTCAGCGTCCACTATCCTATGCCATTATCGATGAAGTCGATTCAATTCTTATCGATGAAGCCAGAACACCACTGATTATTTCCGGTGCGGTTGAGAATTCGTCCAAGCGCTATCTGGAGATCAATGCTCTGGTACCTTTGTTGAAACAAGTCGAAAAGGTGCCTGAAAAATCCATGATTGAGCGACGCATGGAAGATGATACTCCTCTTGAT
>Ga0181557_1002554_pt1 | contig 18685 bp, 19 predicted proteins | sample 011ome_23_FD_148632 | JGI IMG/M metagenome (GOLD analysis project Ga0181557, IMG submission 148632) | Coastal salt marsh microbial communities from the Groves Creek Marsh, Skidaway Island, Georgia - 011506CT metaG (spades assembly) | ecosystem: Environmental > Aquatic > Marine > Intertidal zone...
GAGCGAGATTGACGAGGTAGCGCTCAGGGTGGGTGAAGAGCACTCCAGAGGCCACGGGCTGTGCAAGAAAAGCTTGGACAATGACCCCGTGATCCGACCCTGTTGACGGAAGACTCTTGGCCACTTCAAAACAGGCGGATGAAAGGTCTTGGAGGCGGATTCCCAGTAGGGTTTTGAATGCGCCCGCCGCGGCATGCTCTTCCGTGTCTTCCGTAGCAGAAGAGGAGCGAACCGCGTAGAGATCAGGATGCCCCAAGGTCTGCGCCAAGTCGGGCAGATCTAGATTGGTGCCCGCCAGAATTTCTTCGGCGGACAGGGAAAGAAAGGGGAGGCCCAAAAAGCCCGCTTCGCGCAAATGCTGCAGGCCCCGCGCTTTATTGCCGTGCATTAGAACCATAGCGCGGTTTGGCTGAGTACGTAGGCGATGACGGCGGCAAGTTGTAGGAGTTTGCTGGCGCTTCGTGTGGGTTTTCGTGCGTAGAGCCAAGCGCCGGCAAGGAGGATGCCCAAGCCCGCCGCAAGGAAGCCCCGATTGAGCGGCATACCCGTGGCGCCAAAGGCCCATACGGCCAATAGGGTGAGGGCAAGGACGATAAGCGCGCTACCCCAGGGTCCGACCCGCGAGGAGTAGCTGTCTCGGTAGGCGGTTTCTTCGTCCGGCGCAAGGCATTTACGGGCCACTTCAATTTGGGCCGTTAATGCCCAAATGCCCCAGCCATGCATCCAAATCGCCGAGGGCCAGTTGAGCGATTGGGTGAGGGCGGCATAGGCGATCCATTGCAGGAGGAGCATTTGGCCCAACATGGCGACGTTGTATAGCCAAAAACGCGGCTTCAGCCAGGCCAAGGGTCCCACCTCGTAGCGGGCCACGATGGAATAGAGCAGCAAGCCGGCTGAAAGCAGGCCGGAAAGGGGATCGAGCAGCACGTGAATGGAGATAAAGATCCCACCATTGGCATAGCCCAAAACGGTGAGCTCACGGATGCTGACCAACCCGCGCTGCACCGGCCGATCGGGATGGTGTACGTCATCCACCTCCTTGTCTCGAATCTCATCAATAATGCGCGTGTGCAGCATGAAGGATAGGCCAGCGAGGCCCAAGGCGAGATACTTCCAAACGGGGATGTCGTAGTAGCCGGTCCATTCGAGTACCGCAAAGGTGGAGGCGAGGACCGCGGCGGTGGTGACGGTCAAAATGCCGAGTGGGAAGCGCTCTTTTTGGTAGATCCAGAGACGTTTTGCGAGGTTGCTCATTGTTTTTGAAAGGCGTGGAAGCTGTGGTAAAAAGGTACACGGTCGATGGTTATCATAGGGATGCGATCCCATCCTTTTTCGAAGAATTCAGGCACCGGGGTCGCATAGCGGTGGTCCCAAAAAACGAGGAGTGATCCCGTTTGGCACGCGGCATCCACACTGTGGAAAAATTCCGAGAGGGCCGGTTCAGGATAACTCTCTAAGATGTCCGATGCATGGATAAAGCGCTTAGCTGCTGGGAGGGTTTCAAGCCAGGGTTGTAGGGCCCCATGATGTAGGTTCAGTCGTCCTTCTGGTTGAAAATGAGCATCTTCCAGATAGGGCAAATGGCTGTGTGCATGGCGGCCATAGAGGACATAGTCCAAGTAGGGGTTTTCCCGGAGGGGTGTTTGACCTAAGATTCGTAGGAAGGCGGTGTAATAGTTGGTGGAGAGCTTGGTCCGCCCTTGTGTATTCACGAGGCCAGGGTGGCGGGCATTTTTATCGACTTGGGCCGGGTCGAAGAGGTATGCAATGGCCTGACGCCACAGCCAAGAGTTCCAATGGGTTTCGAGGAAGGTGACTTGAGCTTGGGCGTCGACTTGCTGGGCCAAATCCTCTCGGTGTTGGCGTGAGACCATGAGCGGGAGGATGCGTTGGCTAAAGAGGCGCAAGTAGCCTTCCAGTTTACCATCGTGGAGAAGTCCCTGTGATTTAGCCTGAGGGCCGTAGCCATATAGCCGGTTGCGATCTCGGTGATGTAGGGCGCGAAGTTTGGCCTCTATGTGCCCCAATTGATGGGGTTCTGGGTCGCAAAGGGCCACGGAGGGAAGGCCTTTTTGGAGCAGCTCCAGAGCATGGTCTCCGCCCGAAGCCACCATATGTACATGGTCCGGGCATGTGCGCTGCCAAATCTCCCAAAGGAGGAGGGGGTCTTCCCAAGATTGGGCATAGTGTACGCGGGCCATGGTTTAAAGTTCCGCATTTCTAATCGAGTGCAACAGGGAAAAAATGCAAAAAGAGCCCGTTTGATTAAGGCATTTCGCCAAAGGTCGTTGTACTTTTGGACCCTGCTCGTCCGAGTGGTGAAATAGGTAGACACGAGGGACTTAAAATCCCTTCTTCAGTGATGGAGGTGCGGGTTCGATTCCCGCCTCGGGCACAGTAACTTAGAGGCATGCAAACCGTTCTGCGGAGGTCATGCCTCTTTTTTTATGTCCTCTTTTCGGCGACCTCGGCGTACGGCCAGCTCACCGCGTTAAACACGTTGCGGTCCTTTCATCACTACGACCCGGGATTCTACGGCGATGGTACGGAGCGGGGATGCATTGTAGGGGATGATACCACCGATGAATGGGTGTTTGGCGCCCTGGGCTACCTCCGGAACACCGAGTTTTTTCACCCCATGGAAGCGGGCCGAACCCTCTTTGGCAGCCAAGCCCTTGCCTACTGGCACAGCGGCTACGGCCAGAAAACCTATTTGGAATTAGGTGGACTGGCCAACGTCCCCTTTGGAGGCAAAACCCAGATCTATCCGCATGTCGCGGTGATTCACAACATCAACCACGTGAACGTTTTGCGCTTCGGCACCTTGAGCAATCCGGGCCACGATTTGCCGGAACCCCTCTACAACCCTGGCCGGCGCTATACGCATCCGGTGGAATACGGCTTCCAGTATATCTCCCCTTACACCGATGCGTGGATCCATTGGGAACAAGCTACGACCTACGGCAGCATGCAAAAAGAGTCCTTCACGGCGGGTTGGAATCAAAACAATTTCCGCGGTAGTATAGGGTTTGGTCCCTATTCGGAAGGCCCCATGCTCAGCCATCGATCCAGCCTATGGATCAACTCGCGCTTCTATGCCCTCTACCACCATGTGGGGGGGCAAATTGACAATGCACCGCCACAACCTACGGGCAACCGTATTCAAACGGGAGTCGATATTCACGTCACCCCCTATTTGGTGGGGCAAAAACGTGCGCCCAAAGGCCAGCAGTCTGCGGAGATTTGGCGCTTTACCCTTCCTACCTACAGCTACACCCTGCTGCGTTATGACGATCCGCTGCAGGCCTTTGGACCGGTCAAAGTGGGCTATGGACAGATGCATAGTCTCGCGGAAGCCTTGAAGGGATTCATCCTCAAGGCCGGATATTGGCAAGGGAATTCATGGATTTCCCCGCTGGGTCAAGGCCTCTACCAAAGTCTGAATCCGGAGGATGCCTCCGTGCCGTTTCAAGGGAGCCGTCAGATGCTGATGCTTTCGGCGCAAAAAGAGTGGGGAAGTATGGGCTTCCGATACGATGCGTACTTCGATATGGATCTTGGGAAATGGTCCACGGCTTTCACGTTGAATATGGCCCTCAAAGAGCGCCGCAAACGCTTAGTTCCCTCCGACGCGGTACATCAGCCCCAGGCCGGCGATGGCATGGTTGAAATAGAAGCGTCCTAGCCAATGTGGGGTCATGGTGTAGGTGAGGGTGTAATTCCCGCCCAAAATGACACCGCCTTCAGCCCCATCAATGGGATGTAGCCACGCTCCAGTGAGTTCATGAATGCCTTGGTAGCCGCTGAGCATGCCTAGTTGCAGCCCGGAGGTCCATTTTTCGGAATGTTGGTAGGCCCATTCGCCCCCGAGCATGAAGGAAAGCTGATGCCATGAGTTCAGCATAAGGGCTTGAATGAGCTGCACCTGGGATTTGCCGCCCGCTCCTTCGTGCAACGTCACCCGTGTGGTAAAAATGGGGTGGTGGCTGTTGAAACGGTAGGTCCATGTGGTGTCGCGAAACCGATGCGAATGTTCACTTTGGCCCGGGAAACTTTGGCCATCCTGCCATGAGCTGGGAACTTGAATCCAAGCGGAACGCTCCACCGTTGGACTCTGATGCCAGGAGTGAAAGTAGCCCAGCTCAAGTTGAATTTTAGGCTGGAATTGGGCGTGAGCAGGAAGGAAACCAAGGGTGCCCAGCGCGGCGAGAACAAGGATAGGTGCTTTCATTGGGGTAAATCTACGCGCTCCTGAGGATGCATTGTATCTTGGTGCCATGCAGCCAGACCTTCGAATTCTTGCGGTGTATTTCCGCGGCCTCTTTTATCGCTATGCGAATCCCCGTGGGGGAATCCTCCATCGCGAAAACCTCCTCACGGAAACCTTGGTCAAACGGCGCATGCTTGCCCCTCATCCCGCCGACGAATCGCGATTGATTCTGACATTTCGGGGAGAGCGCTATGCCAAAGACATTGTCCACAAAATTTTGCGCCCCGTCATTTGGGTCATTGTTTCATGGCTTTTGATTGCACTCTACTACCGTCCATGAAGCCGGTTTTACTCGCTGGATTTCTCGGTATTTCCCTGTTGGCTCAAGGCCAATCCCTCTGGTTGGAGGCAGGCTACAAACAGCCTTTGGACAAGCGAACGGATGTAGCGATTTCACAGGCTTGGCGCAGCGATTTTTCCGACCAAGGCCGAGCATTTGTCGATGTGAAAATCAGCCATGATTGGGGCAAGCACCTGTCCGGTTTCTATGAGCTCCGAACCAACGTGTGGGGTAGCCAAGAACGGAATACCTGGGGCCTTTCATGGCAGGATAAACTTGCTTGGAGGGACCTCAAATTGGGCCAAATGGATTACGGATGGCGTTACCACGATGATGATCAAGCTTTTCGGCAATCCTTGGGTTATGCGTTTAAAGAGGGCCGGTGGAAACCCAAAGCCGAACTGGAAACATGGTACCGACCATGGGCCTCATTCACGACGCTTCGCCGATTGCGCTCCTCAGCAGGTTTACAATACAACGCCAAAGGGCCCACAAAATGGGAAGTAGGACTCATTCGCCAATGGGAATACAGCAAGAAAGGGAATTTGCAAGAGGTGACCTGGGCGTGGTACACGAAATTCCAATGGCGCTTGCCCTGAAAGCCGTGAAAATGCCCCTAAGTGTCCGAGGAACACGAACTATCTTTGAGGGATGAAGCGATTGTTCACTCTCGGGGCGCTGTTGGTAGGGCTTGTAGTCCAAGGGCAGATTCTATCCGTAGATCCCCCGTTTCCCACCCAAACGGACACCGTCACCATCCTATACGATGCGACGCAAGGCAATGGTGCGTTGGTGGGGGTGACGCCCGTCTACGCACATGCCGGCGTTATCACCACGGCCAGTACCTCCCCGACGGATTGGAAATTTGTGCAAGGGCAATGGGGCCAGCCCACCCCTTCGGTTTTGATGACGAACATGGGCAACAATGTGCACAAGATTGAGTACCATATGCCCACGTTTTACGGCTATCCTTTGGCTTCCACGACCGTGCTCCAAATGGCCTTTGTCTTCCGCAATGCGGCGGGCAATGTGGTAGGCCGTTCCACGGATGGCTCGGACATCTACTACCCGGTGTATCCGGCAAATGCGGGCCTCTTAGCGGCCTTTTTTACCCCGGATGACCACCGCATCACCAATCCTGGTGACACCTTGGCTATCCACGCAGCCGCCAATGCCAACGCGATCTTGACACTCTATGACAATGGTGTCCTCGTGGCCTCCGATTCGGCGGCGCAACACCTCAATCACGACTTGGTGGTGACAGGGAATGGGCAGCACCTTTTGGAATTTGTCGCCTTTGACGGCACCACGACGGCGCGCGATACGGTTTACTACTTTGGCAACCCGAGCCAGGTGGTCCAAAATCCCCCCGCGGGCATGGTGGACGGCATCAATGCGCTGAATGACTCCACCGTTTTGCTCCAGCTCCATGCGCCCGACAAAGACTATGTCTACGTATTGGGGGATTTTAATGGGTATTTGCCTGATTCGGCCTACTACATGCACAAATCCGTCAATGGAGAGAAGTTTTGGCTGGTGCTCGACCTTCAAGCCGGCCAAACCTACACCTACCAGTACTGGATTGACGGACTGATCAAGGTGGCAGACCCCTATTCGGAGTTGATTTTGGACCCTTACAACGACGGGAACATTCCCGCCGCAACCTGGCCCAATTTGCCTAGCTATCCCACCGGCCTGACTGCGGGACATTGCACGCTGCTGCAGCCTGGGAAGCCCCAATACACCTGGAAGAACACCGCTTTCCAAGCCCCAGATCAAACAGATTTGCGCATTTACGAGTTGCTCGTTCGTGACTTTAGCAGTCAGCGCAACTACCAGATGATTTTGGACACCCTGGACTATTTGGAGCGACTGGGCATCAACGCCATCGAATTCATGCCCAACAACGAGTTTGAAAACAACGAAAGCTGGGGCTACAACCCCTCCTACCACATGGCCCTGGACAAGTACTACGGTACGCCCGAGAAGTACAAAGAGCTTATCGACAGTTGCCATAGCCGAGGCATAGCGGTGATCATGGATATGGTGTTCAATCACGCCTACGGTCAGAGCCCGCTCGTGCAGATGTACTGGGATGCCACCCAAGGCAAGCCCGCAAGCAACAATCCTTGGTTCAATACGGATTGCCCGCACCCTCCGTATTGCTGGGGCAATGACTTCAACCACGTAGCGTTGGCCACGCAGAATTTCCTCGACCGTGTGAACACCTACTGGTTCCAGGAATTCAAGATCGATGGCATTCGCTATGACTACACCAAGGGTTTCACCAACAGTGGCAATGCCGGGTGGGATGTCACCCGCCAAAACTTGCTCAAGCGCATGGCCGACACCATCTGGGCCGTCAACCCTAACGCCTATGTCATTTTGGAGCACTGGGGGGACAATAACGAAGAAAAGCTCTTGTCGGACTACGGCATGATGCTTTGGGGGAATGCCACCTACAACTTCCGCCAAGGTGCCCAGGGCTATCTACCCGGTAGCAACTTCGCCTACGGCATTCACAAGCAGCGTGGATGGAACGATGCCCACCTGATTAGCTATACGGAGAGCCACGATGAGGAGCGTTTGATGTACGACGTCCTGACCTACGGCAATTCCTCCCCTCAAGGGTACAAGACCTATGTCCTGAATACGGCGTTGCGTCGTTCGGAACTCGCCAATGTCTTCGCCTTCACGATTCCTGGCCCCAAAATGATCTACATGTTCAACGAATTGGGCTACGATCAATCCATCGACAACCCCTGCCGAATTTGCAACAAGCCGCCCAAGTGGGGCTACCAGCAAGTGCCCGAGCGTCGGCGCCTCTACGACGTCACCGCCGCAGTCATGCAGCTTCGCAAGCAAGCGCCCGCCAGCTTTGACGGCAGCAATTTCACCTACAACCTGGGGGGTGCGGTGAAACGCATCAACCTACATGACTCAACCATGAATGTCAATGTGATGGGCAACTGGGATGTGGTGGCGCAGAACGGCATTCCCAACTTCCCCCACACGGGTACGTGGTACGAATACTTTACGGCGGATTCCGTGGAGGTGCTCGATCCCTTCATGAGTTTTGCCTTGGAGCCCGGCGAATACCGCATCTACACAGACGTCAAGCTGCAGCAGCCGAGCATCACGTTAGGCGAGGAAGAATGGGTCACCCAAGCGCCTCTTCAGGTCTATCCCAACCCTGCAAGCGATGCGGCCCTAGTCGTTTCGCCCACGTCAGGTGTGCTTCGTGTGATGGATCTTCAAGGCCGCGAACTCTTCCAAGTTCAAGTCGAAGCAAACATCCCCCTTGAGGTCGATTTGACGGGCTTGGCCCAAGGACTTTATGTGGTTCGAATGGGCGAGGCAATCCAACGAATTCAAATACTGCGATGAGCCAAAGAACGCGTTCATTTGGGGTGCTCGCCCTGGTCCTTTGGGGTCTGGGTGCTTGGGCACAGCCCACGTATCTGCTTCGTCCCCACCGAGAAGTGCCCATCGGGATCTCCGTCGCAGGAATGGGGGCGTTCAACCTCTGGGCAGCCCCCGCTGTGAAGGGCTTTACGCTCGCGGAACTCGACGCTCTTGAGCCCACGCACATTCCTGCTTGGGACCAATGGGCCCTTGGGAGGTGGAATGAAGGGGCGGGCCACCGTTCGGACTACCTCTTTTATGGAGCAGCACTGTGGTCGTCTGCGACCGTCCTCCTTCCGGCGTTGAATGAAGGAGAATGGCAAGCGAGCCTTCCCACGGCAGTCATGTGGGTGGAGATGAATGCCTTGACATTGGTGGCGACGGATCTCACAAAGAACTTGGTGACCCGTCCGCGGCCTTTTACCTACTACTCGGATGCTCCGATGGAGGCCCGGCTGGAGGTGGATGCGCGCAAGTCCTTTTTTTCGGGGCATACCAGCATGACGGCCGCCAATACCTTTTATGCAGCCAAGGTTTTTTCCGACCTCTACCCTGATTCTAAAATGAAGCCGTGGGTATGGGCCGCCGCAGCGGTGATTCCCGCGTTGACAGCCCAGCAGCGTATGGCAGCTGGCAAGCATTTTTTGAGTGACGTGGTGGTCGGCTACGCCGTGGGAGCTCTTATCGGTTGGGGGATTCCCCAGTGGCACCTACAGCGCTGATCGGGAGCCAATGGATGGGGCGTTCATCCTTTCGTACCAGTACGGGGAGATGGCATGTTTGACCGGCTTCCAAGGTGAACGTGGAAGCCATGACTTCCACGATCCAACCAGGTTCAGGACGCAGTATGAGCGCGGGCCAATGGTATGTGCCCGGGGCCAAATGGGTTTTCCATTGATGGCTGCCTCGTACAAGATGAAGCGCATAGTTTCGACCTTCTGAATCGATCACATAGACGGGCAATACTGGATGATCGATCTCGCCTTGCGTGAGGATATGCATCGTTGGTGCCTCTAGTGGCAGGGTGTTCTCGACAGGAGGTGTTCGGGGTTTCCATGACCAGTGATGGTGCATGCGTAGGCTTATTTGTCCAGGCCGGTAGGTGGCCTGTAGCGCCTTCCACCGGATTTCGACATGGGACCCCGCCCAACTTTGTCCTACGCCAAGCCATCCTTGGTTTGAAGCAAAAGGGATCCCCATACTCCAGCGGCGAAACATGGGCTCGCCACTCCACTGGGCCTGGGCGGTCAAGCCAGATCGCCCGCGAAATTGGTAGCCCCCCCAGCTCGGCCAAGGTGCTGGAGCGATAGAAAATGAAAGACTATGGTTTCGCCAAGGAAGACGCCCCATGGTTTGAAGGACTAGGCCGCGTTTTGAGTGGATTTCACTGAACTCAAGGTACCGGCCGCGGTGGGCGAAGCGCAATCTGGAACTGGACCAAGTTGGATGGCCACTCGCTGTGATTTGAGCTCGGTAGACCTGCAGTTGCCCTTCCCATCTCCCAGGGGCAAAACGCCATCGGGCTTGGCTTTGAAGACCCTGCCAACCAAGATGGGACATGCCTTGCGGGACGATGCCAAAGGACCATCGCGCCCATCCGCCTTCCAGTCGGAGGCCCTGAGAACTGTAGGAGGCGTTTCGAAGGACCTGTCCAGGTAGCCCCGTCCATTGAATCCATCGAACGTCCGGACCCAAATAGGCCAAAAAGAGACCTGTGGATAGCGTGCCTTGAACACTGTATCCTGGACCATAAGGCGTTTGGCCAACATGGAATTGACTTCGCTGATCTTCCCAGGATACACCGCTGCGTTGGCCCACAATTCGCCAAGCGGCGTTAGGGAGTATTTGGGCGCGAAAAACGCCCTCCGCCGTTCGAAGTGTCAGGCCGCCCCCGGAATGTGCGGTCAGGCCAAGGATCCAAAGTTGGGCCCACGTACCAAGCTGAATAGGACTCATGGACGTTTGCATCCGACCTGATGGCCTCGAGAATCCCTCGCCACGACATAGGCCGTACCGGGCGGTACAGGCTGCGAGACAGATGTCCCAAATGGGGCTAGAAAGAGGTTAAAAGGAGCCTCTATGGCCTCGCCCAAGGCACCGTAAGCTTGCACTTGCGCGCTCCAGAAATGGGGCCCGACCATTTGCCATGTCAGGGTGCTGTCCCATTCCGCACGCACCTCATTCTCCGGCGAGGGACTTAAGCAACCTCGGTAGAGGGAAACCACATAGCGTAGTTGAGTTTGAACGGCCCATCCACCGAAGTGGGTGACCGGAGAGGTGTACAGGGGATAGACCCCAATGCGTGCGCGCTGTGAGCTACTATCGGTCTCAATCCATTGATAGGGAATGGCGCCCCGTTCCCCAGCGTCGAGGACCCACTCCGAAGGGATGGAAATTTTTGGAGATCCCCCCATATGCTCCACTTCCAACAATACGGTGACCGATGTATCCAGGCTATTATGCACGAGGATCTCTCCATGGCCCCGACTCCCACATGGATGGAAATGCGCGAGTCCATTGATGACGCTGATTTGTGCACTGGCGGACCAGGAAAGTACGAGTAGGAGGGCGCCGAGGCGCCCTCCTTGTCCCCAACAAATCATGATTAACTATTCGAAATCGTATAGCGCAAAGTGATCATGCCTGATGAAGCGGCATCCAGATTTTGGGTCGCAAAATTCAGGGCATACTGGAGCAAAACGCCATCCCCTGGACCTTCTCCCGTGTACGCACTTTGAATCCCGGAAATCAATGTACCGGTTCCATTGTTCGCCGAAAATGTAATGGGGGCAGCCGAACCAACGGTTCCTGTCCCAAATAGGGTGGGACTTACGGTCAGCTGTACCCCTGAAGGCAGGCTGCCTCCGATGAGGTCTACGTCGACTTGGCGCACGTTGTCAGGACTAGCACCCTTGACAGAGGTGAATTGCATGTAGGCAGTTTGGGCAGCGACTCCAGGAAATGCTTGACCGGGAATGGCAGGGGCTTGAATGTGGAAATTCATCATCCCGGCGGGACTCGCATTGGCATCGACGATGCGAATCATAGCCGCTTCATCCACGGTGAAGTCTACGTCGTGGGCGGCGGTGGATTGGCTCCAAGCAGAGAAGGAGAGGGCCATGGGCGCTGCGAGGAGATAAGGCCAAAAAGGCTTTTGAGCGTGAATCATTGTAAAGGGTGTTTTTAAAGGTTCATAACATGCTTGGCCGAAGCAGGACAAACCTCCGACACCCAGGGAGGGAGATTCGGGAGAAAACGGGTAGGAAACGAGATTACTCGTTTGGCGCGTGCTTCGCGAGAAGCCGGAAGAATGTGGCGCGGCTTATGCCCAAAAAGGCTGCCATTTGGTTGCGGGTGAGAGCCTCTACCAACCAGGGTTTGTGGTGAAAAATCCAGATGTAATGCTGAACCGGGCTCAGTTGGAGCAAGTGCTGGAAATGCGCTCGAACCTGAGTCAGCAAATGTTGCTGGATCACAAAGAACACTTCATCAAAACCATCCTTTTTCTGGAAGGATTCCAAGACATCCTGGTCCATGGTAAGGAGGCGCGTTGGCGTCACGCACTGGTACACGGTTTTGGACGGCAAACGGGTGAGGTGCCGATGAAAGTTGAAGACAAATTCTCCCGGTGCATAATCTTGGTTCACGGTCAATTGGCCCCGGTCATCTTCTCCGAGCTCCAACACCGTTCCATCCAGGATAAAATGCAAATGCGTCGAAGCATCGTCGAGGCGAATTAATACCGTTTTCTTGGGGAGAACCTGAGGCGATGAAAACGCGGCACAAAATTCATCAATCAGCGGAGACAACTCGGGAAGCCGGTCCTCGAGTTTGTGACGAAGCAATGTGCAAAGATCCCCCTCACGCATCGTGCAGTGAATTCATGGCTCGGAACAAAGAGGAGCGAGATATTCGCAAGTACTTGGCCAGTTCGTCGCGAGAGATGGACGATAGAATTTGTGGAGAGGACTGGATGGTTTTTCTTAACCGTTCCACCGGAAGCAGGAGACACAAATCTTTGGAGCGATTTCGGTAGGAAGCAATGTCCATTTTGGTCAGCGTATTGGCCAGGATGTATCCCATGCCGTACTGCGCGGTAATCTCGCGCACTTTGTGCCCAGAAACCCCATAAATTTTACTGGCTTTTTTACAGCGCATATAGGTGTCAGTCTTTTGCCACAAAAGGAAGGAAGACTCGGACCAAAACAAGGTATTTGGGGGGATGATTCGCTGGCAAAACATGCTTCTTTGGTGGGAACTGAATTCGGCTAATATCCCATCCCCATTAAAATAGAGTATCGGCTTTTCCTCGCCACTAACCCAAACATGCTCCCCCGCGGAAACATGGGTTATCAACTCAAACTGCGCAGCTAAGGCCGAAATGCCCGATTTCAGCGCTGGAGCTTGGGAGCCAAATAATGGCACCAGTTGGTGAGTGATTTGACCGATCATACCTCGGAAAACTACATCCTTTCCCCATAAATAATCTCACCAAAATGGTGCAAAGAAGGTGGGATACTGCGCGAAATATCCAGGTTACATCTGAACCGGGACAGGGCCGGTTAGCCAAGAGCGCAAATGCCAGCGATTAAAGCGATAAAAATCTTGCATTCCTTGGTCCACATCTTGAATCAATCGGGGAGGGGAAACACGAAGATCGACTTCAATTCGCGGGTGCTGAAGTGACTTCCATAAATGCTTCATTAAATGGGGTAAAAAACCCGATTTCAGGTCGTGGAAATAGGGAATTTCTTGCGAATGATATCGAATGGAATAAAACACGACGGGGACTTCATTTCGCATCGCCTCGACAAACATACCCGGTTTGACGGGGTAGATGTCATGGGTGCCTGAGGTACGCCCTTCTGGGCAAACAAATATGCTGAGACCTGATCGGATGCGGGCCACCATTTCTTGCCGAATCTTCTTTCCGGCTTCGGGACAGTGGCGGCGGACCCAAATGGTGTTCAGCCCTTGGCCGAGCCACCCGACAAGGGGCCAGTTTTTAAATTGATCCGCGACGATCATGACCGCTGGGCGGTGGCCAATGTTAAAGAAAATATCGTAGTAGGAAGGGTGGTTGCACATAATCAGTGCAGGGGTGGTGGGCAGTTCGCCAATAATGTTCAATTTGATGCCCAAGACTTTGTGGACAACAAACATGCCTTTTCGGTGAACGTTAAAGGCGAATTGTGCGCCCCCCAAAACGCGCGCCAAAGGCACGGCGATACTCATGGCAGTCATGATAAGCGTGAAGCTGAGTAGCCGGATGAACGCTCGAAGGTGGCAAAGCATAGAGGAAATTTAATCTTTTCCTCCGACGTGGACACTATCCCTTAGAATTCAGCCCAAATTCCGCCACGAGGTCAAGCCAAAAAGTGTTGAAAAGGGGTTCTAAATCCCCATGGGCTTCACGCAAGGCATCCGCGCCCTCGCCCATAGGATTTTGAAGGGGAAAGCGCTGGCTCATTTGGCGCAATACCCGATCAACACCGTCCATCTCGGCGTAGCCTACAAGCCATTGCCCGCGTACCATCGCATCAATCATTCGAGGTGCTTCGGGGTGAAAAACGGGGGCATGTGCCGCCAGCGTTTGATGGGCGTATTCCGCAAATTCGGCAAGATCCAATCCGCCCGTATGCCGATCAAAATCGCAGGCTAGAAAGTGGTCCCAAAACACATCCAATAGGACCCCGCGAAACAGGCCAAAACTAGGATGGATGAACTGCTTGGCTTCTCGAACAATGGGGTGCTGGTCCGTAAAGTGGTCAATACGACGGTGAAGAAGGACGCCCTGTGCATAGTCCGCCTCCAAGGATTTCCACGAGGAACCGCGAACGCGGTCTGCAAAAAAATTGCCCGCCATGATTTTCTCTCCGCCGGGAGAGAGTACCAGGTGGGCTAGAAAATTCACGCTTGGTTAAAGAGCTCGAAGGTGAAGCTCTCCATAATGGGATTAGCCAACATTTTTTGGCAGGCGATGTCCACTTTTTCTGTGGCTTCTTCCTTGCTGGTGGCTTCAATCTCCAGGGTGATATGCTTGCCAATACGCACATTGCTGATTTCGGACAATCCGATGTTGCCCATGCTTTGTCCTACGGTTTTCCCTTGTGGGTCGAGGAGGGCTTTGAGGGGCATGACGTCAATTTCGGCGCGGAATTTCATGAGGCAGTAGGTTTGAATACCCGGTTTTCGAGGGTAGAAAATACAAGCAGCAAAGGTATGATGAATGCAAAGGCGGCCACCTGAAAAATTATCAACAGGGCCAAGGAAAGCAGGGCGAAAAAGATTCGGCTGGCCAAAGCGGCACCTCCTCGGGGCATGTCCTTAAAACTCATGATGGGCCAAGGACTATTCAGCGTATAGGTACTCCAAGCCGTTATGATGCCGAATGCGACCATGGCCATGCTGCCCTCCAGCTTGGGCAGAACGCCCGTTTCCATGGCCCACACTACCCCGAGTAAAAACAAGGCATTCGCGGGCGTGGGCATTCCCACAAAGCCTTTGCTGCCAGCGAGGCCTAGGTTAAAGCGCGCTAAACGGTAAATAGAAGCAAGGGTGGGGGCTAAGCCGATGAAAGCAAACCACCAAGGCAAGAACGCCATGCCCGCGTGGAGCCACAAAAGACCTGGAACGACACCAAACGTGATGGCATCCGCGAGGCTATCCAATTGCACCCCCATGGGACCATCCGTTCCCAATTTTCGGGCCGCCCATCCGTCGAGCAAATCAAAAAAGAGGGCAAGCCCCATGCAGTAGGTCAAGGACTCTAAATCCATGATGCGCAAGAAGGTCAGGGCCAGGCAGCCCATGAGGGCGTTACCTAGGGTGAGGGCGTTCGGAATCCATCGCATAAATCCAAAGGTAGCCGTACTTTTAACTCCATCCATGAAGAAGCTCATTTTTGCCGTTGCGACGGCCCTATTACTCAGTGTTTTTTGGCCCGGCGTTTGGGGCGCGGAGACGCATCCGATCACGTTCACATGGCTTTTTGCGCTGGCTCCAATGCTGTCGCTCGAGCGATCCATTCGCCACGATGCTTTTGGCAAGAAAGGCTGGCGGACGTTTGGCTATGCCTGGTTGAGCATGGGTCTATTCAATTTGTGCACGACGTTTTGGGTTTGGAATGCCCATTGGTCAGGGGTGGTGGCCACGGTGCTGATCAATGGCAGCCTCATGGCGGCTGTCTGGACGCTGTATGGATGGGTCGCCAGAGTGCATTCTCCACGTTTGGGGTATTGGGCTTTGGTTAGCGGATGGCTGGCACTAGAAGTTTTCCACGAGAATTGGGCCTTTAGTTTTCCTTGGCTGGATCTGGGACATGTCTTTGCGTCGAGTCCTGGCGCGGTGCAATGGTATGAGTTCACGGGACACCGCGGTGGGACCGTTTGGTTACTCGTTTCCAACATCGTTTTTGTCGAGACGTGGTACAAGACCAAGGATGCGGAAGGCCGAATCGGTTGGTCCTCTTGGAAAGCCATGTTGCGCTCACCACTTCCCTATGTGTGGGGACTCCCTTTGGTCCTGAGTATTGGCATTTGGACTGGGCATAACACGGAGAACGACCGGCATGTATGGGCGACATATGTGCAGCCCAATGTGGACCCGTATCACCAAAAGTTTCAGACGCCCGATCAGTGGCAAGCACATAACTGGGCGGACAGTCTGCTCCAAGATTTTACGACCATTGCGCCCTCTGAGAATCCACGCGTGCAACGCCATCCTTCCGCGGTAGTTGTTTTCCCTGAGACCTTTCTTCACGAAGGGATTCAAGAGCGCTTTGGGAATGTATTCAAACCCATTCATGCGCTGGATACCGTCTTGCGGGCATTCCCACAAACCTCTCTACTGGTTGGGGCCTCCACCTATGAGTTGTTTGAGGCGGGAGAAGAAACGTCCACGTCACGCAAAGTCGATCCCCAGGGGAGGCGTTTTTATGACAGCTACAATTCGGCCATAGAGCTCACCGCGGGACAGCCCATGGAGTTCTACCACAAGTCCAAACTGGTGGTGGGGGTAGAATACATGCCCTTTGCAAGCACGTTGAAGTCCCTCATCGGCGATGCGACCATTGCGTTGGGCGGAACGACAGGCACCTTGGGCACGCAAGAAGAACGGGCTGTATTCGCCTTGGCGGACACCACGATCAAAGTGGCCCCGATTATTTGCTGGGAACAGGATTATGGGGCCTATGTGCGAGAGTATGCGAAGAAAGGGGCCAACCTTTTTGCCATCATGACCAACGACGGATGGTGGGGAAATACGCTGGGGCACGTGAGCCATTTCCACTATGCGCGATTGCGCGCCATCGAAAACCGTCGCAGCATTGTTCGAGCTGCGAACACGGGAATTTCGGGCTTCATAGATCCTTGGGGCAGGAGCTACAAGGTGAAGACCTGGAATCAAGTCGGACTGGGGACTGCCATTGTCTCCTTGAATGACCGTCAGACCTTTTACACCCAGTACGGAGACTTAATCGGCCGGGGAGGAGCCCTGCTTTTTCCCCTGCTTTTGTTGAGTGTTTTGGTCCGTCAACGGGTGCAGCGCTAAACACGTCTATCCGTTAGGTGTGAATTACCTTTGTGGTCCTATTTAAAACTTCAAAAGATGCAGTACGACGTTGTAGTGATTGGTTCCGGTCCCGGTGGATATGTTAGCGCCATTCGCTGTGCGCAATTAGGCATGAAAACCGCCATTGTGGAGAAGTATTCGACCCTGGGTGGAACATGCTTGAATGTGGGCTGCATTCCTTCGAAAGCACTTTTGGATTCGTCTGAACATTACCACAACGCGGTTCACAGCTTTGCAGAGCATGGAATTGACGGGGCAGCTCCAGTAGTCAATATGACCCAGATGATTGCCCGAAAGCAATCCGTCATCGACGTCACCTGCCAAGGCATTGACTTTTTGATGAAGAAAAACAACATCGAGGTGCACCATGGCGTCGGCAGTTTCAAGGACGCCCATACCATCACGGTGACGGGCGAAAAAACGACGGAAATCACGGCCAAAAACATCATCATCGCAACAGGTTCCAAGCCCATCGAATTGCCCTTTGCCACCTTTGACAAGGAGCGCGTGATCTCCTCCACCGAGGCCTTGAAGTTGACCGAAGTGCCCGGGCATATGATCGTAATTGGCGGCGGCGTCATTGGTCTGGAATTGGGTTCGGTGTACAAACGGCTCGGCGCAAACGTGACGGTGGTCGAATACGCAGACAGCCTCATTCCCGCTATGGATGCGGCTTGCGGTAAAGAACTCCAACGCACCCTTCGCAAATTGGGCATGAGCTTCCATATGAGCACCAAAGTGGAGAAGGTGAGCCGCAAAGGTGACACCGTGACTGTAGAAGCCGTGGACAAAAAAGGCGCTCCCGTGAAGCTGGAAGGGGATTATGTGCTCGTCGCGGTGGGTCGCAAGCCCTATACTGCCGGCTTGAACCTTGAAGCGGCTGGTCTCAGCACGGACGAGCGCGGTCGCATCGCCGTCAACGATCACTTGCAAACGGCTGTTTCCCATATCTACGCCATCGGCGACGTCGTTCGCGGTGCGATGTTGGCACACAAAGCCGAAGAAGAAGGCGTGGCGGTCGCTGAAACCTTGGCCGGCCAAAAGCCCCACATCGACTACAATTTGGTGCCCAACATCGTGTACACCTGGCCTGAAGTGGCCGGTGTGGGCCGAACCGAAGCCCAACTCAAAGAAGAAGGCCGTGCCTACAAGGTGGGATCCTTCCCGATGCGTGCCTTAGGCCGTGCCCGTGCGTCGATGGACATCGATGGCATGGTAAAAATCTTGGCTGATGCGCAAACCGACGAGGTGTTGGGCGTGCATATGGTCGCTGCGCGTGCGGCAGACCTCATCATGGAAGCCGTGGTCGCCATGGAATTCCGCGCATCGGCGGAAGACATCGCTCGCATTTGCCACGGTCACCCCACCTACACGGAAGCCATCAAAGAAGCTGCTTTGGACGCTACCGGTAAACGCGCCATACACGCCTAACATGCCTTACTTGGCGCAGGTTTTAAACGCTGCGCCCGCTGAAGTTCAGACGGGCTTGCGCCGCGCGGCCTGCACATTCCCGCATTTTACCTTGCTGGAGACGGGCCGTGCCCATGGGGCCTTTCGAGAGCCCCTCGATCGCTTTGAGTGGTTGGCGGCGGGCGGATGCCTTCGTCGCCATCGGGTGGCGGAAGCCACACCCGAAGCCTGGTCCGAACTCGCCGCGGCCTGGCGAGCAAAACCCACCTGGTTGTTCGGGGTCTTGGCCTATGATGCGAAAAACGCCTTTGAACCTACTGCTGAGAGTCGACACCGCCCCACTTTAGATCAGCCCGATTGGGATTTTTATGAACCTGCTTGGGTCCTCACGTGTCAAGCCGGCGAGCTCACACTCTATCTACCCTCTTCGGCGACCCTGCGTCCTGAAGATTGGTGGGCGGACATCCAGAAGCGGGCCACATCCCCCCGATCTAGATCTCTCACTGAACCCGCCAGATGGCGTGCGGGCTGGACGGGCGAGACCTACCAAGAGCAGGCGGAATCTCTCCAAGCGCTCATGCATGCCGGGGATCTCTACGAAGTAAATCTCTGCGCCCCCTGGTATGCGCAAGGCGCTGCAGATCCTGCTGCGGTCTATGCGGCATTGCAGGCGACTGCGGACGCACCTATGGCCGGTTTGCATCGAAGCCCAGAAACCTGGTTGATTTCAGCATCGCCCGAACGCTACG
>Ga0181557_1002570_pt1 | contig 18610 bp, 12 predicted proteins | sample 011ome_23_FD_148632 | JGI IMG/M metagenome (GOLD analysis project Ga0181557, IMG submission 148632) | Coastal salt marsh microbial communities from the Groves Creek Marsh, Skidaway Island, Georgia - 011506CT metaG (spades assembly) | ecosystem: Environmental > Aquatic > Marine > Intertidal zone...
ATTACGCAACAGGTCTTTAGCTCATCCAAATAGAAGATGAAAGCCGCGTTGCAGACAAGAAAAGAATACAACAAAGGGGAAATCAATGCGCGTTTTGACGTTCACTGCTGCTTTTATAAGTGTGCTTGCATCAGCCACTACCATAGCCCAGCCAATTGGCTGTAACCGGGAGTGCCTGCAGACCTTTGCGGATGATTACCGGGCGGCCTATCTGGCCCACGATGCTGGAAAGGTCGTCATAGACGACAATGTGCGCTTCAGCGAGAATTTTGTCGAAATGCCGTTTCCTGATGGCACCTGGCATACCGTCAGCGAGGAGTTGGGGCCGCCACTGACCCTGCTGGATCCGCAAACCAGTCAGATCGGCATCTATACGGTCATCATGCAGAACGACATACCGGGTTTTTTGGCTATACGTTTAAAAGTGGAAGGTATGGAAATCACCGAGATCGAGCATGTCATCTCCACACGCCGTAATCTCAGCAGTCCACCAACCCCGATTGGCGACCATGAAGGCTATTCCCACGACCCCATCATTGAAGCAGGCGTATCTCGCGAGGTACGCCTTCCCAGAGCGCGTCTGATTGAACATGGCCGTGGCTATTTTTCAACGCTGGAACGCAACAATGGTGAAATCCGTGGCACCTGTTTTCTGCCTGAAGCTATCCGTCGAGAGAATGGCATGCTGTTTTCCGATATCAAGGGTGGCTTTGAATCAGGGCGCTACTTTTTTAATAACGAAGTGCGTAACTGGCCGGTTCTAGTGGATGAAGAAAAAGGTGTAGCCATGTTCCGCGGCTTTATTGATCACAAAGGTGTGCTTGATGAATACACCCTGACTGATGGAACACCTGCTCGCAGTATTTTCCGTGAACCGCAAACCTGGGGTTTTCTGGAAAGTTTTGCCATTCGTGATGATTGTATTGCTTCAGTGGTGGCAGACTTTGTGCAGTCACCCTATAAAATGAACTCCCCCTGGAATCCACGCTAGACATTCAAAAACTGATAATAAGAATAAAACACTATGAAGCTGATCCTTTCTGAAAGCCGACGACTGCGTTTTTTTACTTTCACCATGCTCTACCTGGCCCAGGGCTTTCCCTTTGGTCTGGTCAATACGGCTTTGCCGGCATATCTGGCGGAAAGGGGCGAGTCTGCAGTTGCTATCGCCTCTTTTATAGCGATTGCGAATTTACCCTGGAGCTTCAAGTTACTGGCGGGTCCTTTTATGGATCGCTGGACATTTCTGGCCATGGGAAGACGTCGACCCTGGGTGATCTTTGCCCAGAGTTGCATGGTGCTTACGGGTTTTGCTTTTGCCTTTTTCCCGTCCGGGCTTGAGAACATTGCGGTGCTTAGCGCACTGTGTTTTATGTTGAATGTCTTTGGCGCCAGTCAGGATGTTGCCGTGGATGGTATGGCGATTGATGTACTACCGGTAGAGGAGCATGGCCGTGCCAATGCCTTCATGGCGTTTGGTCAGGTAGCAGGCATTTCCATTAGCACCGCAGTCTCTGCTTTCGTGGTTATAAATTTCGGGATGCCCGGTATCGCCACATTACTGTGTTTTGCCTTTGGCTTGATTCTGAGTGTCGCCATTGCCGTACGTGAACGACCTGGTGAACGAATGCTGCCATGGTCAGCTGGAGAGGCATCCCAGCGCTCCATTGATATGAAGCCGGAGAGCTGGAAGATTATCGGCATCGATCTGGCGCGCGTGATGTTTCTCCCGGCCAGCCTGTTTATTTTCGGGGCGGCGTTTATTTTCCGTTTTGCCTACGGTGTCTGGATTTCATTGGTGCCCATTGTGGTGGTTCAGGACCTGGGCTTTGAAAGCACCCAGTACTCCACTTTTATTTCCGGCGTTGGATTTCTGGCCGCCATGGCCGGCCTGGTATTGGGTCTTGTTATTGATAGCAAGGGCATCAAATTTTTCTATGGGCTGGTGCTGGGACTTTATGGGGTGCTGTGTATTTTTATCGGCTTGACGGAAACGTTATGGATTTCGCCTACCTTCCTGATCTGTATCGGTATCGTTCAGGCCTTTATTTATCAGGGCGGCTTTATCAGCTTTATCGCCAGCTGCATGAAACTATGCTGGCAGAAAGTATCCGCGACCCAGTTTGCCATTTACATGGCCGGTGCCAATATCGGTTTGTCTATGGGGGCTGGCGCTTATGCGGCATTGGAAGGCTCACTGGCAGCAAACCAGATTTTTCTGCTACTGGGGCTGATCTTTTTTATTGGTGTGGCCGTGGTGTGGTTAACGGATTTTAATCTTCATGATAAAAAAATTCAGACCTTGGCGAGCAATGAACTGGCCGGTGATTTTGCCCCCCACGGCTGATCCCGCTGCCATTTTCAATTGAGCCGGGCGTGAGTTTATTTTGTATGATCAGTTGTAATTAGCACAAAATAAATAAGAAAGCAGGAGAATTGTTGTGGATATTATTAAGGGTAGCAGTGCAGATAATCGTCTTTTTCTGCAGAACTGTTGGTATGTTGCCGCCTGGAGTCACGAAATCGATGTGCACCAGATGCACGCCATCACGATTATCAATAAGCCCGTTCTTATATACAGAAAAGCCAATGGCGAAATCACCGCCATGGCCAATCAATGCTGCCATCGTCATGCGCCGCTGTCATTGGGACGCCTTGAAGGCGATGATATTCGCTGTATGTACCATGGATTAAAATTTAATGCAGAGGGCAAATGCATAGAAGTCCCGGGTTCACAGGAAGAGGTTCCAGCGCACTTTTTCATTAATCCTTATCCGGTAGTCGAGAAAGATAGCTGGGTCTGGATATGGATGGGTGACCCTGACAAGGTTAATGAGGGGTTGATCCCCAATGCAGTTGGCCCTGAGGATCCTCACTGGACAATGAATTCCGGTCATATTGATTACGATGCCGGTTACCTGCTGGTGACTGACAACCTGACCGATTTTTCCCATATCGCCTGGGTGCATGAAAACAGTTTCGCTGCCGGTTCCAGTGGTGCATTTGTACAGCAGCCGCGAGTTCAGCTTATTGACCGTGGCATAAAAGTTACGCGCTGGAATACCAATGTTCCACCCAGGGGGTATATGGATCAGGATAAAACCTATGACCAGTACCTTACCTATGACTTTATTGTTCCCGGCGTTTTAATCATGTTCAGTGCCATGTATCCCAGTGGTACTGCTGAGGCTTGCGACAGAGGACATCCCGCTGATGATGTTGTGCCCGTCACGGCAAATTTTACTTCACAAGCAGTGACACCAATGACGGATGGCAGTACCCGCTACTATTTCTGCTGGGGACCCAGGGCAGAAGAGCACGAAAAGGACCCTAAATTACTGGAAGGTATGTGGGCGCTGGCGAATATGGCATTCGGTGAAGACAAGAAGATGATTGAGGCGCAGCAGAAAAACATCAAACTTCAAACCGGCGCGCCAATGGTTTCCATTACCGATGACAGGGGGCCAACAATGTTCAGAAAGGTGGTGGATAAACTCATAAAGGAAGAAGTTTAAACTGTAGATATACACGTGCGTTAAAAAGCGACGTTAAACCATGCGCCGACTGCCGCCATCAAGCGCTTATAACGCGATCAACTTTCCATTTCGCCAAGCCAGTTAATATCGTAAAGATCTCTTCTTCGATCCTGACTGTTACGCACCGAACCTTCGTTCTTGAGTTTTTTCAACAGGTTGAAATCCAGGTCTACTATCAAAGTCATTTCAGTGTTGGGTGTAGTCTCGGCCATTATGGCGTCATGGGGAAAAGAAAAATCCGAGGGAGAAAATACTGCGCTTTGCGCATACTGAATATCTGCTCCATCAACTTTGGGTAAATTGCCAACGCTACCTGCGATGGCGACATAGCATTCGTTTTCAATGGCTCTTGCCTGGGCACAACAGCGTACCCTGAGATAACCATTTTTAGTATCAGTCCAGAATGGAACAAACAGAACCTGCATGCCTTGTTCAGACTGGATTCTGGCAAGTTCAGGGAACTCGACGTCGTAACAGATCAAAATACCTATTCTGCCAAAATCTGTGTCAAAGACCTTGAGTTTGTTTCCGCCTTGCATAATCCAGGATCTGGTTTCATGGGGAGTTGGGTGAAGTTTGTATTGTGAGTCCATGGTGCCGTCACGTCGGCAAAGATAGGAAATGTTTAATAGGTCATCACCATCTGTAACTGGTAATGAGCCAGCAATAATATTTATATTGTATGACACGGCCAGCTTCGATATTTCTTCTATTATTTCCGTGCTGAAATCTGCCAATGCCCGAACTGCATCTATGGATGTTTCATGGCTATCTATCCCCATAAGTGGGGCGCTGAAAAATTCTGGTAATAGTGCCATGTCGCACTGATAGTCGGAAAGAGCGTCTATAAAGTATTCAACTTGCTGGATCAGTTCTGCAACAGATTTCAGGGGGCGCATTTGCCATTGCACCAGGCCTATGCGAGCACTGGTTCTGTCGGCTCCGATTAGCGGTGTTTTTTCAGGGTCATAGTAAAGATTGCTCCATTCCAGGAGCGTGGCATAGCCAAGCGATTCTTTATCGTCTGGTAAGTAACCTTTCAAGACTCGTTTAACTTCAAACTCATTGGACAGTTGAAAGGTCAGAATCGGATCATAAATTTCCTTGCGTTTTACCTGCTCAATATATTGCTGGGGTGTCAATTGCTGAGCATGATCCTTGTAGTTGGGTATTCTGCCGCCGGCAATAATACTTTTAAGGTTAAGGCTCTGGCATAACTCTTTGCGAGCTTCATAGAGTCTGCGGCCAAGTCGCATACCGTGGTAGTCAGGTGAAACAAAAACATCGACGCCGTATAGCACATCACCTTTCGGATCATGGGTGGTCAGAAAAGCGGCACCGGTAATTTCGTCATAGGTGTGATGGTCGCCAAAATCGTCATAATCGACAATGACGGAAAAAGCCGCCGCAATTACAGCGCCATGATCTTCAATACAAATCTGTCCTTCCGGAAAAACATCAAGTTGAGTAAAAAACTTCTTTCCCGATAGTGGCCACTTTTTCCCATAAACACTGCTCATAATGCTGGTTATATCGGCATAGTCTTCTCTTTGAAGTTGCCTTAAAGTCAGTTTATGTTCGCTCTCTTCTACAACAATGTTGTCATTCACAAATTTGGTCCTATGGAGGAAATACAGTGGTATTGCATAGCTATTTAGCAGGTAGCTATATAGCACTTGGCTGAATAAAAGAAGGCTGAAAGCACGCTGTTAGTTTCTGGCTGGTTCTCCGACAGCGAATAGCAATTTCAATAGTTGCCTCGGTAGTGAAGAAAAAGAAGCCAGTACAGGCGTGTATAAACAAGCATGCAAAAACTGGACTCTTTGATCAGCTGGCGCATGATAATATCAATCTGGCAAATAACAAGGTATTTTCATGCTCTGGCACGTTGTTATTAACAAATTACTGATTCAAACTATACCCGTTTTTCGATACTGTTCAGGATTGGACAGGGGCTTTGAACGAGCCGCCAAAAAAGCAATACAAACACCGCGAATGAAGACATGGAATGAACAATAGAATTAGCCAATCAAATACTCCAGAAACCCTCGAAAAGGTTGTGTCTGCCTTGCTGGCTGGTGCTTTCCTGATAATGATTTCCCCGCTCTTGGTCTCTGCGGCAGACCTGCCGGAGGCTGCGCCTGTTCCCCGAAACGCTGACGGCAGCATTATCATCAGTGGCGACTCTTCTGACTTTGTTGGCATCTGGGAGCCTGATTACCGGGATCGCGGCCCGCGCTTTAATTTCGATGAGGTAAGCATGAAGCCCTGGGCAAAGGGACTTTATGATGCGCGTCAGACTCATGATCTGGAGCCCCATGCACGCTGCAAGGCATCAGGTGCAGTACGCCAGTTGCTGACGCCCTATGGCGTGGAGATTGTCGATATTCCCGAGCTGCAGCGACTTTATATCTTTGATATTGGTGGCCCCCATACATGGAGGGAAATCTATATGGACGGGCGTTCCCATCCAACGGATTTTGAGCCTAACAACTATGGTCACTCCATCGGCTGGTGGGAAGGCGATACTCTGGTGATTGATTCCATAGGCTACAACACAGAATTCTGGTTTGAGCGCAGGGGCCTGCCCCATACCGAACAAGCCCATGTCATTGAGTACTACACGCGCACTGACAGGGACAATATGGAGTATCGCTTTGTGCTGCAGGATCCCATGACTTATGACACTAATGTAGAGGGTTCGGTACATTTGCGCTGGAGTGGTGATGCCGAGCTGTTTGAATATGTCTGCCAGCAGTCCAATTATGCCCCCGACCTGATGGTGAATCAGGATGGCATGGCAGTAGGCAGAACCAGTCCAATTGCGCCATGAAGCGGACATCCTGCGACAGCATCCTTACAAAAAGCAGGGACATTGCACGCGATTTCAGGCGCTTTTCCTGTTTTTTTGCACAATAGAATAAAAATTTCCTTAAAATTATAGGTAAAATAGCCAGCTGAATTGAGATTAGTCCCGTATATATCAAGTATGAATGAATAACGCTTAAGTCTGGAATAGCATTCCAGAGCATAGAGCCAGGAGAAAGAAAAGAAATGGGGAAGTCAGAAATACTGAAACCTGCTTTTAAACTGCTAACAGGTGCTGTGGTCATTGCCGCCTGTTCCATGCAGTCTGCTCTGGCCCAGAGCTCCGATGAAGTGGCTGGTTTGATAGAGCAATACTGCACCAAATGTCATAATTTTGATGACTATTCTGGCGGCATTGATTTAGAGGGTATCGGCGCTCATAACATCGCCGAGTTTCCGGAGGTTGCAGAGCAGGTAATCAAGAGATTACGTTCTGGTCTGATGCCGCCTGCGGAAGAGCCGCGTCCAGGTTACGAGGTTGTCCAAAGCCTTGCTGACTCTATCGCCCAGGCGGTTGATCAACATGCCCAGATGCAACCGGCACATCTTCCCGCCCCTGGCCTGCACAGGCTTAACAGAACAGAATATTCCAATGCGATCCGTGATTTGCTGGCGCTGAATATTGATGCTACCGGCTTTTTGCCCCCGGATGATTCAAGTCATGGTTTCGATAACATGGCAGGTACCCTGACTACGTCACCGGCATTGATGGAGGCCTATCTCTCCGCTGCCGGCAAGATCAGCCGCCTGGCAATCGGGACTGAGACTGCTCCCACGCTGGCCGTGTTCGACGTGCCGGTGGATACTTCACAGAATACCCATATTGAAGGCCTGCCTTTCGGAACTCGAGGCGGCATGCTGATCGAGCATGAATTCCCTGCCGATGGAGAGTATGTCTTTACTGTCAAAGGCATGACCGGTTATTTCACCCGTGTGCTGGGTAACGTGAAAGGCGAGAAGCTGGAAGTGACTATCGATGGTGAGCGCGTTTATCTGTATGACTGGGATGAAGAGATTGGTAACCAGGAAAGTAATGGCGGACGTACTCCAGCGATTCCGATTAAAGGCGGTTTCCATAAGGTGGGAGTGACTTTCATCGCCACCAGCGATTTGCCTGACACCGGTCTGAACAAGTCCTTTCAGCGCACCATGAATTCACCGGGCTCGATAGCTGGCTATACCTTCTATCCCCATGTCGGTCAGGTCTTTATTGAAGGTCCTTACAATGGCCTGCCAGCTTCCGACACGATGAGCCGTCGCCAGGTTTTTGAGTGCTATCCACAGGAGTTGTCCGAGGAAGTTAATTGTGCGCGCCAGATAATTTCGACTCTGGTGAGCAAGGCTTTTCGACGTCCCGAAAGCAATGCCGATATTGACGTTATCATGGATTTTTACCGCACCGGTAGAGAGGAAGGTGGGCGCTTTGATTACGGTATAGAAGCAGCAATACAGCGTATTCTCGCAGATCCTGAGTTTATTTATCGCTCGGAAATTGAGCCGGTGAATGTGGCGGAGGGGGCACTTTACCAGATTAGTGATCTTGAGCTGGCTTCGCGCCTGTCGTTTTTCCTCTGGAGTAGTATTCCCGATGCTGAGTTAATTGAACTTGCCACTCAGGGGCGCCTTCATAACCCTGATGTGATGCAACAGCAGGTTCAACGGATGTTCTCTGATCCGCGCTCTGACGCTTTTATCGAGAATTTCACCGGTCAGTGGTTAAACGTTCGTGGCATGGCAGCAAGTGAGCCTGTTGTAGATCTGTTTCCAGACTTTGACAGTACTTTACGTGATGCCTTCCGCGAAGAAATAGAGCTGTTTTTTGCCAGCATCATTCAGGAAGACCGCAGTATTCTGGATTTGTTAACAGCGGATTACACCTTTGTGAACGAGCGCCTGGCCAGGCACTATGGCATTCCCGACATTTATGGTTCGCAATTCCGCCGCGTTGAACTGGGCCCGGAACATGATATGCGCCGTGGTCTTCTGGGTAAGGGGGCGCTACTGACCATCACATCGGATGCTGCCCGAACCTCACCGATCAAACGTGGTAAATGGTTCCTCGAGACCTTTCTGGATGTGAGTCCGCCGGATCCCCCCCCCGGTGTTGAGACAGACCTGGCTCAGGCTGAGGGCGAAGCGCCGAAAACATTGCGTGCTAGACTGGAGTCACATCGTGCAAATCCAAGCTGTGCTGGTTGCCATAAGCTGTTTGAGCCGCTGGGACTTGCCATGGAGAATTTCGATGCTGTTGGCAGATGGCGGCTTCAAGATGCCGGGCAGCCGGTAGATCCAACTGGTACCACCAATGATGGCATGGCTCTTGATGGTATCCAGAGCCTGCGTGAGATGGCTGTACTCAGGGGTGATCTGTTTGCCCAGGTGGTTACAGAGAAATTGCTGGTTTATGCCTTGGGCCGTGGCATCGAGACTGAAGATATGGCTCTGCTTCGTTCAGTTACAAATTATGCCGCCGAGAATGACTATCAATTTTCATCGTTGGTGATGGGTGTTATCCAAAGTCCTGCGTTTACCATGAACCTTAAGTCCGCTAGCCGCTAATGTTTGAGCTAGAGCAAGGAGTAAATCCATGTTGATTACCAAGAAACACATTTCACGTCGCCAGATGCTAAGAGGTGCCGGTACCACACTGGCGCTACCTTTACTGGATGCGATGATTCCTGCTGCCACGGCGCTAGCGCAGACAGCGGCAGTTCCTCCCCCCCGCTTTTTTGCTGGTTTTGTTCCCCATGGTGCGGCCCCTGGTTATTGGGTGCCTGAGAAAGAAGGGGCGTTGCCAGCAGAGCTGCCATTTATCTGGAAACATCTTGAGCCTTTCCGCGACCAATTGAATATTCTTTCTGGTCTGCATTCCACATCCGCTGAGCCACCTCCAGGTGAAACCGGGGCAGACCACTGGGTAGCTGCGGCTTTCCTGTGTGCTGATAAGCCCAGAAAAACTGCCGGTGCCGATGTATATGCTGGTCAGACAATAGACCAGATTATTGCCCAAAAAATTGGTACGCAGTCGCTTCTGCCATCAATGGAAATTTCTGTTGAAGATCCCGGTTCTGGTTCAAGCAACTGTGGAGAAGGTTACAGTTGTGTTTATACCAACACTATTTCATGGGCATCACCAACTACACCTCTACCTATGGAGTTAAACCCTCAAGTGGTTTTTGAGCGTATGTTTGGTAGCGGTAGCTCACCTGAACAGCGTGTCGAACGTCGTGAAAGAAACAAGAGTATTCTAGACTCCATCACCGGCAAAATTACCGATCTTCGCAAGGAAATCAGTGTGCCTGACCGTACACGTCTGGATAGTTTTACCGAGAATGTGCGTGAGATTGAACGACGTTTGCAGATTGCTTCCAGTGTTACCACTGCAGCTCCTGAGGATTTTGACGTACCTCCCGGCATTCCGCAGTCCTTTGATGACCATATCAAGTTGATGTTTGACTTGCAGACTCTGGCATTCCAGGCAGATATCACTCGTGTAGGGACTATGCTTTTTGCCCGTGATCTTACTGGTCGGGTCTATCCGGAAAGTGATGCGCCTACACTGGGCTTTCATGGTGGATCCCATCATGGTGAAGACCCAGGTCGAATTGATGAGTTCTCTAAAATCAATCAATACCACGTCAAAATGCTGGCCTATTTTGCCGACAAGCTATCAAAAACTGAAGATGGCGATGGTTCTCTGCTTGATCATTCACTGCTTCTTTACGGCAGCAATATGGGCAATCCCAATCAGCATCTGCATTACGATGTTCCACATATTATTCTTGGTGGTAACAACGGCAGAATGCAGGGCGGGCGACATATTGCCTATCCCACGAGAGCGGTGCCGACAGGTAATTTATTGTTAAGCCTGCTTGATCAGTTTGATATTCACCGCGAAAGTTTTGGTGACAGTACAGGGCGCCTGGAGAACTTGTAACGGCATGAAGCGACTACGTGTACTTGGAATGAGAACTGCCTTATTGGCGTTTATATTCGCCTTTGCAAACATTGCTCTTGCGCAGAGTGAGGTCGCTGATGCGGCCATGCGGCACGATAACGCTGAAGTCAGACGTTTGCTTGAAGCAGGCTTTGATGTCAATGCCAGTCAGTCCGATGGCGCTACAGCATTGCACTGGGCTGCCTACCACCGGGACGCAAGTCTGGCAGAATTATTACTTGATGCCGGTGTTGATCCGTCCATTGCAAATCGTAATGGCTCAACGCCACTTTGGTTGGCCTCAAACCAGGGTGATGTGGATGTTATAAATGTATTGTTGAAAGCGGGCGCCGATGCCAACGAAGAGTTGCCTCTGGGCCGAAGGCCTTTAATGCTGGCAGCTCGTTCCGGAGTTGTGGAAGCTGCTCGTGTTCTTCTCGATGCCGGTGCTGACCCAAATGCCAGTGAATCTGAGCGCGGTACTACTGCCTTGATGCAGGCTGCTGATCAAGGCCATGCCGATGTCATGAAGTTGCTGATTGCAAATGGCGCCGACGTTGCTGCAACTTCGGCCCCTGTTATGCGTGATGGGCGTTCTGCTGCTTTGGGTAATTCAGAGGATCCCAGAATTAATGTTCGTCGGCAGACAATCGTTGTCGTATGTGAGCGGTCGGAACCTGATCTGGAATTACTGCAGAATCTGGTTATCAACGGCACCAATGATCCAGCCCTTGTGAAACTCGTTACAGAAGATGATCTGACTGAAGAGAAGATCTGCGGCGCATTTGTGCGAGCTGGTCTGGGCTTTGCTGTAACGGCCGGGGATGGTCGCAATTTCAATACTTTTGCCGAGCGGGCAAAACGTGAGCCTGATGGCGGTGAGCTGACGGCGATGGTTTATGCCGCGCGAGCCGGTGATATTGAATCTGTAAAAGTATTGCTGGATGCCGGTGCTGATATTAATCAGGTAACCCGTTATGGCTGGAGTCCATTACTGGCTGCCACCCAGAACAGAAACTATCAGCTTGGCAAATTTCTTATCGAGAATGGTGCGGATGTCAATATTGCCAACAAGGGCGGCTGGACCAATCTGTATCTGGCTACTGATAATCGCAATGTTGAAGGTGGGGACTACCCGACACGTGAACCAGACATGGATCACCTGGCCTATATACGAATTCTTCTTGATGCGGGTGCGCAGCCCAACGCTCGCCTGGTGGAGAGCACCGAAACGCGAACCGTATTCACTAACCAGTGGCTGGATGAGAATGGGGCTACTGCCTTTTTGCGTGCGTCCCAGTCTGGCGACGTTCCCTTGATGAAGCTGTTGCTTGAATATGGTGCTGATCCCCATATCAATACCGAACTGGGAGTTACACCGTTGGCAGTTGCTGCCGGCATAGGTTGGGTCGAGGGCGTTACCAACGAGTGGTCCACCGCGCAGACATTGGAAGCGGTCAGGTTGCTTCTGAGCCTGGGCATTGATCCGAACTTCCAGGCTGATACAGGTCGTACCTCGCTTCATGGCGCTGCCCATAAAGGGGCGACGCAAGTTGCCGAGCTTTTAGTAGCGGCAGGTGGTCGACTGGATATTCGTGATTTCGGCAATACGGACAATCGCGGCAGTGCGGAGCTGGCTGCTCATACCTGGTTGCCTATCGATTACGCTGATGGATTGGTACGTGTTGGGGTTCAGAGCTCTATACCCCACCCGGAAACTGCAGCGTTGATGCGTAAGTTGATGGATGAGCAGGGTCTTGAAGCGCCGCCTGAAGGCAGAACGCTGGAATCAATTTGCATCGTTGAAGTGTGTTCGCCTGAGTACAATCCACTGGAATACAATTAATCCAGGATTGAATAAAGAACACTCGAAAACAGCCTGGATTTATCCGGGCTTTTTTTAGTTTGGTTTTTACGCTACTTATTATATAAATAAAAAATAATCAGGAATTAAATCAAGATACTCAGGGCTTTTCCTGGTATCAGGTTGGTAAGGGTTGGATAGAAGGGGGAGGATTAAATGAATAATGCTTGTTACGGCAGTTTTCTAAAAATTTTTACCAGGCTAATAGCGGCAACTTTTGCATCGCTTTGTTTTTTTACGCATGCAATTGCCCAGTCCGAGATAGCAGATGCAGCAATGCAGCGAGATACAGCAGCATTGCTGAGTTTTATTGAAGCAGGCTTTGACGTTAATGCGAGTCAGGCTGATGGCGCTACAGCACTCCAATGGGCAGCCTATCACCGAGATGCGGATCTGACAGCATTACTGCTTGACGCTGGCGCTGACCCTTCCATAGCAAACCGTAACGGATCAACGCCAATGTGGCTGGCGGCAAACCAGGGCGATACTGAAACCATCAGGGCTTTACTGGAAGCAGGTGCGGATGCCAATGAAGCACTGCCGCTTGGACGCAGGCCTCTCATGCTGGCAGCACGTTCCGGTGTTGTCGATGCTGTTGAATTATTACTGACAGCTGGGGCCAATCCGAATGCCAGCGAAATTGAACGTGGCACGACTGCGTTAATGCAGGCCGCTGATCAGGGGCATGCTGATGTTATGGCAGAACTTATAAAGGGCGGAGCCGATGTAGCCGCAACTTCCTCCCCGATCATGCGCGAGGGGCGAACTGCAGCATTGGGCAAAGCCAGCGATCCGCGCGAATCAGTACGTCGCCAGGTTCTTGCTATTCTTTGCGAACAGGAGACTCCTGATCTGGATACTTTGAGCGCTTTGGCCCGCGGTGGTGATGACGGTGATTCTGCAACAGAAGCAGGGCAGCAAAGTGCTTTTTCTGCCCGTAATGTTTGCGGTTGTGAGCAGAATTCTATTGGAATTTGTCAGAATGGGCGGGCAGGAGTGGATCGTAGGGCCGAAAAAGAGCCAGATGGTGGAGAGTTAACAGCCATGATATATGCCGCGCGAGCCGGTGATATTGAATCTGTAAAGGTATTGCTGGATGCCGGTGCAGATATTAATCAGGTAACCCGTTATGGCTGGAGTCCATTACTGGCTGCCACCCAGAATAGAAACTACCAGATGGGTAAGTTTCTTATTGAGAATGGGGCTGATGTCAATATTGCCAACAAGGGCGGCTGGACCAATCTGTATCTGGCCACTGATAACCGTAATGTTGAAGGCGGAGACTATCCGACCCGCGAACCGGACATGGATCATCTTACCTATATTAATATTCTTCTGGATGCCGGCGCTGATCCCAATGCGCGGCTGGTTGAGAGCACCGAAACGCGAACCGTATTCACTAACCAGTGGCTGGATGAGAATGGGGCTACTGCCTTTTTGCGTGCGTCCCAGTCTGGCGACGTCCCCTTAATGAAACTGTTGCTTGAGTATGGGGCCGATCCCCATATCAATACCAAACTTGGTGTTACACCGTTGGCAGTTGCTGCCGGCATAGGTTGGGTAGAAGGCGTTACCAATGAGTGGTCCACTGCGCAAACTGTAGAGGCGGTAAGATTGCTACTGAGCCTCGGCGTTGATCCGAACTTCCAGGCTGATACAGGTCGTACCTCGCTTCATGGCGCTGGCCACAAGGGTGCCACAGAAGTCGCAGAACTATTGGTGGCTGCAGGGGGAAGACTGGATATTCGTGATTTCGGCAATACGGACAATCGCGGCAGTGCGGAGCTGGCTGCTCATACCTGGCTTCCGATCGATTATGCCGATGGCCTGGTACGTGTAGGAGTACAGTCTGCTATTCCTCATCCTGAAACTGCGGCGCTGATGCGTAAGTTGATGGATGAGCAGGGACTTCAAGCGCCGCCTGAAGGCCGGACGCTGGAATCAATTTGCATCGTTGAGGTGTGTTCGCCTGAGTACAATCCACTGGAATACAATTAATTCAGGCATTAAAAAATGAAAAAAAAGCCCGGATAAATCCGGGCTTTTTTTTTGCTGATTATTTCTTTGTTTCTTTCTTCAGATGCTCGCGACTCTTTTGCTGGTAGAGCGGGCTATATTCCATGCCATAAGGTGTTTTTTTCTTTTTAGCAGCTTTCTCATTAAAAAATAACTTGCTCGTCTTTTGCCGTTCAGTAATTTCCTGTTCTGATCCATCCCGATAGGTAATCTCTTCACGTGGCACGAAAAAGACCTGTCCGACCGGTAGATTATGTGACACGGTTATGATCTCACCGGGCGTTAATATATAACGAAATTCTGAGTCATGGACATACCAGTCGGTTTCCACCCGGGTAACCAGTACCGGTGCTACGGGGCGGGCGGGATTATTAATCACACCGGAATACACAGTGTCCCAGCCTGGGGCGGTTTGGAAATTATATGCCCCTCTCAAGGTAATAGCGCCTTCGGGTGTGCCAAGATCATCTACAGAGACAAACATACGCGCTATTGCCCGGGCACTATCCTTGAAGCCGGGGGTTTCAGGTACCATCAGTTGTACCTCTTCCTTGCGCATGCCGATGGTGCCAACGGATAACTGATAGTTAACAAAAAATACCTGGTCCCATTGCTTTCCTGTGGTGTTTACCGAGTAGCCAAACTGGTAAAGACCTTCGCCTTCATAACCGATATGAAACTGTTCGTTTTCAGCCAGGGCAGGATAGACCAGCGCCCCCAGCGAACTGCCAGCTTCAAGCACCGGGCAAAGCCGAGCGTGTTGGGGCAGCGATGGCCTTTGCGCTTCCTTTTTAGGGCGCAGACCTACGCCAGGGCGAAGGGAATTGGGGAACAGAGTAACTTCCATGGGGCAAGTATATCTGAAGCGCGGTTAGCAGCAAGTATTGCCGAAGGTCTGTAAGTGGGGAGAAGAAAAGCAGTAATGAGCCAATGATTTTTTTATACCAAAGGAGAATCATGCATTTCATTAAAATCGAAGACGGTAACTTCTTCCTTTGTACGTTTGCGATCAAGCCATGTTTTTTGTGAAAGCATATGCTCGATATCCTGCACGCCTGCCTGCCAATGCTCCTCAACAGACAGACGGGAGAATTCATAATCTTTGGAAGCCAGTTCATGGTTTTTCTGGCGATAGATTAAATGCACCAGCGTGATGGCAGAGTCACAACTCCATTTACCCAGTAAGGCGATCTCTTCTTCAGTAAGGGATTCGGTAGGTATGTGATCCAGTAAACGATTAATAAGACCGCGAATTTTTTGCGTGTCGCGGACAATATCAGTAATCGTTCGAGTCTGGCTGGAATGCTGGATATCTTTCATGCGACGTCCCACTTCCATGATGTTCTTGGGCATGCTGCCCTCGGCACTAAATAGATCCACCTGGAAAAGTAACAGGTCTTCGCAGACTTTGGTATTATGATCAATAACGTATTGCAGGGGGGTATTGGAAACAAGGCTGGCATCCCAGTACCATTCGCCATCAATTTCTATTGGCGGTAAGCCATCAGGCAATGCTGCGCTTGCCATAATATGTTCGGGTACGATGGGCTGAATATCTGAATCGAAATAGAGAAAATTTCCACTGGTGACATTAACTGCGCCAACACTGATTCTTGGTTCGCCATGGTTCAGGCGCTCAAAATCCACCAGTTCAAGCAAAGTGTCGCGAAGCGGGGCGGTATCGTAGTAGCTCAAGGCATCCTGAAACCCCAGCGGGTTATAAAAAACCGGCGGTATGCGTGGCCTGAAGAGACCATTGGCGCCAAAAGCCAGTACTTCGGCTGCGCTGGATTCATTGAACAATAAGCGACCAATATGCCCGGGCAGTAAAGGCTGGCTGAATTTTCCGGCAGAGACTTTTGTCCAGAATGCTTTTAACTTTTCAATTCGCTTTTCTGGTGGATTGCCCGCTATCAGGGCGGAGTTTATGGCACCGATGGATATCCCGGAAAGCCAGTCCATTTCGTATCCCGCCTCATGCAGTGCTGAATAGGCGCCAGCCTGATAGGCTCCCAGAGCACCGCCGCCTTGCAGAATCAAAACATTTTTTTCTTTTAGATTCATCGTGTTATCGGATTACAGAAAGTGTTGTATTTTATCATTGGGAAAAAGGAGGAAGCTTTGTATTTTAATAAGTTGATCGAATATTTCAGCAGATGTTGATTTCAGGCTAAACCTTTCAATGGATGCGTTCTCTGTTTTACAGTATTTGCCAGTTTTAGCAATATGGTAAATATATGAGGAACTTAATGATTCCTGATATATACCTTTTATGGCCATTATTAGCATTATCAACTTTTGGTTTGCCAACTGTCAGCATCTATTAAAGCCGTAAGATCATTGCTTTGTTTACGTAGCTCATTAGAATAGCCGCTTTCCCCAATCCGGGCTGTCGTCCCCAATAAGAATTCAATGATTTCACTACAGGATATTTCATTACGTCTGGGCAGTCAGCTTTTGCTGGATGAGGCTGATCTCACGGTCTATTCCGGGCAAAAGGTCGGCATTATCGGACGTAATGGCACTGGCAAAACCAGCCTGTTCAAGTTGCTCATGGGGGAGCTTGGTGCCGATACTGGCGAACTGGATATGCCCAAAGATCTGCGAAAATCGCAGATGTACCAGGAAACGGTCGGGTCTTCGCGCAGCGCACTGGACTATGTCATCGATGGAGACAGTAAATTTCGTTCTATTGAAAAGCAGCTGATTCAGGCTGATCTGGATCACGATGATCAGCGTATGGCGCAGCTGCACTCGGAACTTGAATTGATTCATGCCTGGTCAATCAGGAATCGGGCTGAACAATTACTCTCTGGGCTGGGCTTTGAGCTGGAAGATTTTAACCGCACGGTGCAGGAGTTTTCCGGGGGCTGGCGTATTCGCCTGAATCTGGCCCAGGCATTGATGACACCTTCGGATTTGTTGTTACTTGATGAGCCTACCAATCATCTGGATATTGAAGCCACCTTATGGTTGCAGCAGTGGTTACTGCGTTATGAAGGAACCTTGTTACTGATTTCCCATGACCGTAGTTTTCTTGATGTGGTAGTCAGTCATATTGTCAGTTTTGAAAACAAAAAATTATTTTTGTATCGCGGGAATTACAGCGATTATGAAAAACAAAAAGCGGAACGACTATCGCAGCAACAAGCCGAATATGAAAAGCAGCAGGTGCGGAAAAAAGAAATTGAATCGTTTGTACGCCGTTTTCGCGCCAAGGCGACCAAGGCACGACAGGCACAAAGCCGGCTAAAAGAGCTTGATCGCATGGTAGATATTGCCCCGGCCCATATAGACTCACCTTTCAAGTTTAAATTTCTGGAGCCGACAAAGTTGCCCCCAAGCCTGCTTGCCTGTGAAGAAATTGCTTTTGGCTACGAAACCCCGCTGATTGAAAACTTCTCCATGAATATTCGCTCAGACTCCCGAATAGGTCTGCTGGGCGCGAACGGGCAGGGCAAGTCTACCCTGTTAAAAGTGCTGGCAGATAAACTGCCCTTGCTGAGTGGTGAGATCAATCGTTCGGATCACCTCAATATTGGTTACTGTGCCCAGCATCAGGTCGATGAGCTGGATACAGAAGCTACCCCTATGTTATTAATGCAGCGCCTGGACCCTAAGGTGCGTGAACAGGAGATACGTAATTTTCTCGGCGGTTTCGATTTTCAGAGTGATCGTGTTACTGAAACTATCAAGCACTTTTCGGGTGGCGAAAAATCTCGACTGGCATTGGCCCTGGTGGTCTGGCAAAAACCCAATCTGTTACTGCTGGATGAGCCCACCAACCATCTCGATCTGGAAATGTGTCATAGCCTGGAGGTAGGGCTTCAGGGGTTTACCGGCGCCCTGATCCTGGTGTCTCATGACCGTCATTTATTGAGTAATACCGTGGATCAGTTTCTGCTGGTGCGAAATGGCAAACTGGAGGTATTTGACGGTGATCTTAATGATTATGAAAAGCTCTTGCTGGACCAAAGCAAGGCTGATAACAAGGCTGGCAAAAATACTGATAACCAGGCTGAAAACAAGCTGAGTAAAAAGGAGCTGAGGCAACAGGCTGCGGAAAAAAGAAATCAGCTCAAATCCCTGCGCAACAAAGCCGCCAATCTGGAAAAACAAATCAATAATAATCAGGTCAAGCTGGTCGGGCTTGAAGATCAGTTGGCCGATGCGTCCCTCTATGACGACAGTCAGAAAGACAAGTTGAACAAATTGCTGCTGGAAAGAGCAGCGTTGGTATCTAGCACTGAAGCTCTGGAAGAACAGTGGCTGGAAGCAAGCGAACTGCTGGAACAGGCGGACTCTTAAAAATAATTCTGGGTTTTGCGCTGACAATTTATTCTGTTCTTTCTCTTTCTCTTTCTCTTTCTCTTTCTCTTCCTCTCTCTA
>Ga0181557_1002574_pt1 | contig 18602 bp, 15 predicted proteins | sample 011ome_23_FD_148632 | JGI IMG/M metagenome (GOLD analysis project Ga0181557, IMG submission 148632) | Coastal salt marsh microbial communities from the Groves Creek Marsh, Skidaway Island, Georgia - 011506CT metaG (spades assembly) | ecosystem: Environmental > Aquatic > Marine > Intertidal zone...
ATACTGTCTAATTCTTTTTTTTCAACGATGCTCATAAACATATTATCTTTTAATTAACTAATAATAGCTATACTGCTTATCATGCACATTCAAATCAAATTTTTTTAGTATGTTTAGGAGAGCTATATCCATACTTTTGCTTTTAATTTCCATTTCAGTGAGTGGGGAGCAAAAAAAAACTACTTTTTGGCGCATTCAGGATTTAAATGGTAAATCTCATTACCTTTTTGGAACAATCCACGTTGATGATAATAGAGTGACTAATTTTCATAAAGATATATTTGATGCCCTAGCAAATGTAGATTTATTTTTAAATGAAACAGATGAAATTTCTGATATATCAATTTTGTTTCATGAGCAACCAATAATCGCAGAAGAGCTTTCGGAGCGAGAGTTAGAAAAAATAAAAGAACTATCTTATTTTCATACCTTGTCTTATGAAAATATTTTAAAAATGAAACCATGGTTGTTGGCTTTAATATTTAATTCCCCAAGGCCAATTACTCCTTATAATCAGGACAATCTTCTTAAAAGTTACGCATTAGACAAAGGATTGAGAGTTCAAGGCATTGAGACGGTTAACGAGCATTTTCAGGCACTTGATAATATTTCTGATGAAGAGCAAATTGCTATACTAAAAAAAGTCCTTGCCAGATCAGATAAAAATCGAATTGATGATTATGAAAGTTTAATTAAAACCTACCTGATAATGGATGTTGAGAGAATCCTAAAAATTGACCAACAAAATACAGCAAGAATCATGCCTAATAAGGTTTGGTTGAAAATAAAACATAATTTGTTAATCAAAAGAAATCAATTATTTTTTGACCGAATCCAAAGTAGACTAAAAAACAAACGCTTATTTATTGCAGTTGGAGCATCGCATTTAGGTGGTGAAAATGGGTTACTACAACAATTTAGATCTAGGGGCTTTCATCTAGAGCCACTTAATAGTCTGAATTAAGGTACAGATCATGCTTTCAATTACCTCAAAAGAAAATAAAATTTTTAAAAAATTAAAAAAACTTTATGAAAATAGATTGTTTAGAAAAAGTGAAAGACAGACTATTTTGATTGGAGAGCATTTAATCGATTGCTGCCTTAATTCAAATTGTAAGTTAAGAGGTGTTTTTATCGATTCATCAATCCCTTTGGAGAAATTTCAAAATTTGTTTGTGAGACTTGATGATATTCCTAAATATACTTTAACAAACAATCTCATGCGGGAAATATCTTTATTAAAAAGCTGTCCCGGTATCATTGCATTGGCAGACATACCGTCTACAAGTTTTACTAAACCAAAAGATTTAAATCTATTTTTAGATGATATACAAGATCCTGGAAATTTGGGTTCAATAATTAGATCTGCTCAAGCTTTTAATATAAATGCAATTTTTTTATCAGAGAATTGTGCCGATGTTTGGTCACCAAAGACTTTACGGGGCAGTCAAGGGGCACAGTTTTTAATTAATTGCCATGAGAAACAGAGTTTTGAGAATTTTTTGAAAGATCTGTCTATACCGATTTTTTCGCTCGATTTAAAGGGTTCTTCTTTATCCTCCACGATATTAAAAAGGGACATGGTTGTTATTATTGGGAATGAGGGTAATGGCGTGAATAAAAGGTATAAAAAAATGGTAAAAGCTTCGATTTCTATTCCAATGAACAACAATGTTGAGTCGCTTAATGTTGCGAGTGCTGCAAGTATTATGATGTACGAATATAATCGTCAATTTCAATAAAACGTCTTTGTTTTATTCTTTTAATATCCCAATTTTTAATTGCAAATTCAATTATTGAATTTAAGCTTGAATTTCTTGCTGGTAATTTTTGATTGAGCAATTTAAGGACGAACAACCAAATATTTTTTGGTTGAGTTTCTATAAGATAATTGTCCCCATTACTTTTACTTAGTTTTCTTCCTTGAAAATTTAAAGTAGGAAGATGGGTATAGTTTATATTTTTGAATCCTAAAATTCTTTGAATATAAATTTGTCTAGGGGTAGATTCTAGAAGGTCAGAGCCTCGAATTATATGTGATGTTCTATCTATATGATCATCAATGACTACCGCTAATTGATATGAAAAAATATTATCACTTCTCTTGATAACAAAGTCCCCTATTTCATTATTGATATTTTGTTTGTATTCTCCTTGTAAACCATCTTTTAAAATTACTGGTTCATCATTAACGGCAATTCTTATTGAATTATTCTCTTCATTCTTATAATTCATGCCACTACAAAAACCTGGGTAGATGAGACCATCAATTCCAGATTCAGATTCTTCTAATATTTTTTTTCTTGAGCATGAACATATATAAGTTTTCTTTGTTTTTTTTAATTGATTCAAAAAATACTCATATCTCTCAACTCTTCTGCTTTGATAGATTATTTCATTATCCCATGATAAATTAAGCTCATTCAGTTGCGCTTTAATTTGGTCGATGTGCTTTTGTTTTGTTCTAAAACGATCTAGGTCATCAATTTTAAGGTGCCATAGACCTTTATTTAATCTTGCATCTAAAAAGCTTGCAATTGCAATCATTATTGATCCAAGATGAAGGCCGCCTGATGGAGTTGGGGCAAAACGACCTATATACATTAATTAACCTGTGGGTAAGGTGGGATGAACCAACTAACCATATCAGAACCGACCAGTATTAAGTGACAGTGCATACGGTCATCATTATTTGATGAGACCGTAAAACGATACACCCTTTTGATTTTTGGTAAATTTACTGTTTTTACAATTTCTAATTTAGAACAATGGATACTATCATCAAGTAATTGTAAATTAAATTGAGCGGCAAGTTTTGATGATTGTCGAAGTGCAATTTCTCTTTTTGTGGTTGCTTCAACCCAAACTAATAAAATTATTGCAGGAACAAGAATTAATAGTAATTCATTCATTAACTACATAATATAAAGTTTTTTCACAAAACTAAATATTATTTATGCACCAAAATAATGCAATGATAATTTTTTTTACTTATTTACCAAAAAAAAGCCTTTAAGTATGTTCAGGGACATCTATCTTCTATTATCATCCTTAAAAAAATCTTTTTGGAGGATGTAATGGAATCTTTGGTTGATCAAAGCAGCGTATTATTTATATTATTGGGTGCCATTATGGTGCTTGCGATGCATGCAGGATTTGCTTTTCTTGAAGTCGGAACTGTCCGAGAAAAAAACCAAGTAAATGCTCTTGCCAAAATTATGGCTGATTTTTCAGTATCTACTATCGCCTACTTTTTTATTGGTTACAGCCTGGCGTATGGCATGGATTTTTTTGCAGCCGCATCATCTTTATCTGAAAAAAGCGCTTATGAACTAGTAAAATTTTTCTTTTTACTAACATTTGCTGCTGCCATACCTGCCATTATTTCCGGAGGTATTGCCGAAAGGGCAACTTTTAATCCACAATTAATAGCCTCCTTTATCCTTGTTGGCTTTCTTTATCCTTTCTTTGAGGGGATTGTTTGGAATGCAAACTTTGGATTTCAATTATTTTTGGAAAGGCAATTTGGTGCCCCCTTTAATGATTTTGCTGGATCAGTTGTTGTTCACGGTATGGGTGGATGGATTGCATTATCAGCTATCTTGGTTTTAGGCGCTCGAACGGGTCGATATACAAAAGATGGGAAATTAGTTGCATTTCCTCCTTCGAGCATTCCTTTTCTAGCATTGGGCTCATGGATACTTACTGTTGGATGGTTTGGATTTAATGTTATGTCAGCTCAAACACTTGATGGTATTTCAGGTTTAGTTGCTGTAAATTCATTAATGGCCATGGTTGGTGGCACATTAGCTGCTCTTGTCGTGGGTAAAAATGATCCTGGCTTTCTATATAATGGCCCACTTGCTGGACTGGTTGCGGTGTGTGCTGGTTCTAACTTGTTTCACCCGCTGGGTGCTCTTGCTGTTGGTTTGGTAGCAGGCGCTTTATTTGTTTGGACTTTTGCCTTAGCACAGATTAAATGGAAAATTGACGATGTCTTAGGCGTCTGGCCCTTACATGGCTTATGTGGTGCGTGGGGTGGTATTGCAGCAGGTATATTTGGCTTAGAAATTTTTGGAGGTCTTGGCGGGGTAACATTTATGTCACAACTAGTAGGCACGATCTCTGGAATCATTGTTGCTATGCTTGGCGGCTATATCGTTTACTCCGTTGTCCACAAACTTTTTAACATACGCATGACGGCTGAGCAAGAATATGAAGGCGCAGACTTATCTATTCATAAAATTAATGCATCACCTAGAGATTAATAAAATTTGCCATGATAAAATTTATTAATGGCAAAAATTCATGTAATCATTCCTGCTGCTGGATCTGGATCGAGGATGCAGCAGCATATTCCAAAGCAGTTCGCAACAATTGGAGACAAAACTATACTGGAGTATGTGGAATCAATTTTTTCACATATTAGTGTCATTGAATCAATTTCAATTGCGGTAAGCTCATCAGAAAAATATATAGATAATATTAGTCATAAATTTTCAAAAAAAACTCAAGTTCTTATTTCTGGAGGTGCTAGCAGATCCGAAACGGTCCTTAATACGATAAATCTATTGGATGTCTCTCCAGACGATTGGGTCTTAGTCCATGATGCCGCGAGAGTTGGGCTTACTGAATTTTGTATCAATGAATTTATTAAATATTTCTCTAATGACAAAGTGGGAGGAATTATGGCCATACAAGTTCCTGATACTGTCAAGCGAGTAAATAAAAATAATGAAATTTTAAATACTGAAGAAAGAGATGAATTATGGCTCGCTCAAACTCCACAAATGTTTAGATTTAATATTTTAAAAAAAGCACTGCTAAATTATGATGGGTTGCCAACGGATGAGTCTCAGGCAATTGAGGCGCTTGGATTAAAGCCAAAAGTATTTAAAGGTAACCCCCTAAATTTTAAAATTACATTCGCTGAAGATATCGTTCGAGCTGAAAAATCTCTTGAGATATTAGGAAAAAATAATGGTTAATAAAGTAGGGCATGGCTTTGATGTCCATCCGTTAGTAAAAGGAAGAAAATGCATAATCGGTGCAGTAGAAATTGATCACACCTTAGGCCTTGACGGACATTCAGATGCGGATGTCCTCATCCATGCAATTGCTGATGCATTTCTTGGCGCACTTGGAAAAGGTGATATCGGTCATTTCTTTTCAGATAAAGATCCTAAAAATAAGGGTTTAGACTCAAGAGTTATTTTAATGAGAATTCAAGAAATGATGTCGGAGATGAAATTTAAAGTGAGTAATGTTGACGCAACAATTATTTGCGAGCAACCAAAGATTTCGCCTCATATTTTTAAGATGCAAAAGAACATCGCATCTTTATTAAAGTGTGATAGTAATCAAATAAATATAAAAGCCACTACTACAGAAAAATTAGGATACCTTGGAAGGGAAGAGGGAATTGCTGCACACGCAATTTGCCTCATTGAGTCTCTCTAATTATCTTCAATTAAAACGATAATCGCCCCACTACCACCATCATGCCTTGGAGCCTCAACATAGGCAATTATCTCTTGTTTCTGAATTAGCCAGCCCCTAACTCGCTTTTTCAAAATAGGTTCTTTGTTAACGGAACCAAAACCCTTTCCATGAATAACTCTTACACAACGAATTCCCCTTTTTTGGCATAAATTAAGAAACCCAACTAATTTAATTTTTGCCTCATCAGAGGTAAAGCCATGAAGATCAAGTGATTGCTGTATTGTCCAGTAGCCACGACGTAACTTGTTAATAATCTCTGGCGAATGACCCTTTTTTAAGTAAAAGGTATTTTCATCAGACTCAAGTTCTGCATGTAAATAATGATCGCTAAGAGAATCGTTCAGGACATTTCTTTCATCCTCTATTAATTTTTTTGGGATTGGCTTTGGTTTTTTTGGCGAGAGCAAAACCTCCTGTGATTTTACCTTTAAAGGTCTTACATCTTTTACAGCATTTAAAAAAGTATCATTATTTTTAGCCATGATGAGATAAAAATCTTTCAGCATCAAGCGCAGCCATACAACCAGTTCCTGCACTGGTGACAGCTTGTCTATAAATGTTATCTTGAACATCCCCTGCGGCAAAAATACCCTCAACACTTGTCGCTGTATAATTTCCTTCCCGCCCGCATCTAGTAATGATATATCCATTTTCCATTTTTAAATGCCCCTCGAATATATCAGTATTTGGTTTATGCCCAATGGCAATAAAAACACCGCTTAGTTTTATTTCTTTTTTAGAACTGTCTTGGCTTGACTTAATTCGCATACCATTCACTCCTTGATCATCGCCCAAGATCTCATCAAGCTCATAAAATAACTCTAACTCTATTTTTCCTTGTTTGACGAGCTCGTGAACCTTATCCATCATTATCGCTTCAGCACGAAATTTATCACGACGATGCACAAGAGTTACTTTGGAAGCAATGTTTGCGAGATATAAAGCTTCTTCAATAGCAGTATTTCCCCCACCAATTACTGCAACTTCTTGATTTTTATAGAAAAAACCATCACATGTTGCACAAGCTGAGACACCTTTACCCAGAAACTTTGTTTCACTTGGCAGCCCTAAATATTTTGCTGACGCCCCAGTGGATATAATCAATGCATCGCAAGTATATTCTCCAGAATCACCAAATAGCTGTAATGGTCTTTGTGAAAAGTCACATTTATTTATATGGTCGAACACAATCTCAGTATTAAAACGTCTGGCATGCTTCTCAAAACGCGCCATTAATTCAGGACCTAATACACCATCAGCATCAGCAGGCCAGTTATCCACATCAGTTGTGGTCATAAGTTGCCCCCCTTGGGATATCCCAGTGATTAGGGTTGGTTTAAGGTTCGCGCGTGCAGCATAAACGGCTGCTGAGTAACCTGCTGGGCCAGAGCCCAAGATAATAAGTTGCGAATGTTTTGTCATATTTTTTCAATCTAAATTTAGAGTAGTCACAATTCTAGTAGAGTGTGACACCGGAATCAAATATAAATTCTTTTTAAAGTATTTACAGATTTATTTTATTAACATACTGCTATAATTTATGGATATTATCTTAAAAAATACTTAAGCGTGTTTGCAAAAAAAAGATCCAAAAAAATTGGAAAAAAAATAATTGACAATCAAGTTCCAAAAATTTTAGCTAATAGAATTTTTCGTGAGGCTACATGGTTTGTCCTCTTATTTCTTGGCCTCTACATAACATTGGTGCTTGGTAGTTATTCTCCGCTTGACCCTTCATGGTCGAATGCAGTTAATAATATAAATATTCAAAACATGGGGGGCATTTTAGGTGCCTATCTGTCAGATTTTACCTTGTATGCCTTTGGAATTTCAGCTTGGTGGTTAGTTTTCCTCAGTATTTACAGTATTTTTCTTATTTACCCTAGAATAGAAAATGAAGATTATCATTCCAAGCATATCTTAGTTGTTCACTATCTTGGTTTTTTGATTTTAATACTCTCTTCATCTGCGCTTGAAGCAGGCCACCTAATAAATATTCTTGCAAAATTTCCTGCAGGCCAGGGTGGTTTTTTGGGGCATCTAATTCACTCAGGACTCTATTCTACAATTGGATATATTGGATCACTTATATTTCTTGTAATAGCATTTGCGATAGGGTTTAGTTTATTTACTGGATGGTCTTGGATAAATATTGCCGAAGGTGTGGGAAACTTTATTTTTAATTTGATAAATTTTATTCAAAATAAATATTTAGATTGGCAGGATAGGAGAGAGGGTAAAAAATTTGAAAAACAACGAACTGAGTTTGTGCAGTTGGAAAGAAAAAAATTGGAGGACCGAGCTCCAGTTACTATCATTGAAGCAAAAAATAAGATTAAGGAGAGTATTCGGGTCATCAAAGAGAAGCAAACAAATTTATTTGGTGATAGCGATGCAGAATTACCCCCATTACATTTGCTTGACCAACCACCTAATCAAGTAAAGAGTCAATCACCGGAAACAATAGAATTCGTATCACGTCTGATTGAAAAAAAATTATTAGATTTTGGAATTGAGGCCAAAGTAATTTCAGCTCAGCCTGGGCCAGTGATTACAAGGTATGAGTTGGAACCAGCTCCAGGTGTAAAGGGGAGCCAAGTTACAAATTTATCAAAAGATTTAGCTCGAGCACTTTCGGTAATTAGTGTGCGGGTTGTGGAAACAATCCCCGGAAAAACATGCATGGGACTAGAAATTCCTAATTCTTCTCGACAAGTTGTCTACCTCTCTGAGATTATGAGCTCCAAAGTTTTTGCAGACACATCGGCATTATTAACCCTTGCTCTCGGAAAAGATATCGCAGGAAAACCAGAAGTGGCTGATATTAGCAAAATGCCACATCTGCTTATTGCTGGAACGACTGGTTCCGGTAAGTCAGTGGCAATCAATGCATTAGTTTTGAGCATTTTGTATAAAGCAAAACCTAGTCAGGTGAAGATGATCTTAGTTGATCCAAAAATGTTGGAGTTATCAGTCTATGAGGGCATTCCACATCTATTAGCTCCTGTAGTTACCGACATGAAACAGGCCGGTCATGCGCTAAATTGGGCAGTTGCAGAGATGGAGAAGCGTTACAAGTTAATGTCAACATTTGGCGTAAGGAACATTGCAGGATTTAATCAAAAACTTCATGACTCCATTGAAAAAAATGACCCATTAACCAATCCCTTCTCGCTTGACCCAGAGAACCCTGAAGTTTTGGAAGAAATGCCACAAATTCTGATAGTTATTGATGAATTAGCTGATCTTATGATGGTTGTTGGAAAGAAAATTGAGGAGTTAATTGCTCGACTTGCTCAAAAGGCTAGGGCGTCTGGAATCCATCTCGTTTTAGCAACGCAAAGACCCTCAGTCGACGTAATAACGGGCCTAATAAAAGCAAATATTCCCTCAAGAGTTGCCTTCCAAGTCTCAAGTAGAGTTGACTCAAGAACCATTCTTGATCAAATGGGAGCGGAAACTCTTTTAGGTAAAGGCGATATGCTTTACATGGGATCGGGTAGCAGTTATCCAAATAGAATTCATGGTGCTTTTGTTTCCGATGAAGAGGTCCATAAAGTTGTTAATTTCTTGAAGGCAAAAGGGGAGCCGCAATATCTTGATGAAGTTTTAAATCCTAATGAATTTAATCATGTCGATGGCATTGAAGGTTCAGGAGCCGAGGGTGAAAAAGACCCTTTATACGACGAGGCTGTCGCCATAGTCCTAAAAACAAAAAAAACGTCAATATCCTATGTACAAAGAAATTTACGGATTGGCTACAATCGAGCAGCCAGAATTATTGAGGATATGGAAAAGGCAGGATTGATTTCACCAATGCAAAGCAATGGAAATCGAGAAATCATTGCTCCTTCAGCGTCAGATGATTAGAATTTTATTCACATTTTTTTTAGTACTTTTTTGGACTCACTTGTCAGCTAATGATGCAAATCGATTCTCAATAATTGTAAGTGAAACCAATACAATGCAGGGAGATTTTCATCAAACAGTCGTTGATTTACAAGGCGATATTATTCAAGAGGTTGATGGTAATTTCTATTTTAAAAAACCAAACATGTTTAAGTGGAACTACAAAAAACCTTTCAAAAATCAGATTATAAGTGATGGAGAAATTTTGTATCTTTATGATCCAGAACTCAAACAGGTAATTGTGAGCCCACTTAAAAAGCTTGGAGGCGTAAGCCCCGCCATGTTACTAGTGAGTGATAAGGCAAGGGATTATTTTGTTATTGAAGAGATTGATAGAGAAGGTAACATATGGTTTAGGGCTACCCCAAAAAACTTAGAAATGACGACCTTTAAAAAAATAGAAATTTTTTTTAACAAGCAAAAAATTTCAGTGATGGAGGTTTTAGACAATTTCGACTATACAACTACAATTGTATTTAAAGATGTTGTCAATAATTCCAAAATCAATAATGCTTTTTTCCTCTTTAACACTCCAGATGACGTAGACGTCATAAAAAATTAGGCATTGCAGAAACATAATTTACCTTTAGCGGAAACATTAAGACCATCAAATATTAACGATGTCATTGGGCAGCAACATATCATTGGTGATGGTCAGCCTTTAAGAGTGGCAATTGAGACCAAAAACTTACCTTCAATGATTTTATGGGGACCTCCAGGTGTTGGAAAAACGACACTCGCGCATGTGATTTCAGAATCATCAAATTATGAGTTCTTAGAGGTATCTGCAGTTCTTTCAGGTGTTAAAGAAATTAGGGAGGCAGTTGAGAAAGCTAAGATGCTTCTAGAACTCCAAAGTAAGAAAACTATTCTATTTGTTGATGAAGTTCATAGGTTCAATAAAAGTCAGCAAGATGCCTTCCTTCCTCATATTGAGTCCGGCCTCATAACATTTATTGGTGCTACGACTGAAAATCCGTCGTTTGAGGTTAATAAAGCGTTGCTAAGTAGGTGCCAAGTATTTACCCTTAAATCTTTAACGCAGGAAGAGCTTGGTTTGATTGTATCGAGAGTGCTAAAGCATTATGATCATTACAAGATTAATGATGCCGCAAAAAAAATTTTGTTGGATTATGCATCAGGGGATGCTAGAAGGCTAATCAATATTATTGAGATAATCTTTCAAAGATTAAGCTCAGATAACTCAGATACTATAAATGATGAAATTGTAAAAAAAGTTATTACAAATAAATCAAGAAGTTTTGATAAGGGCGGAGAGCAGTTTTATGATCAAATATCTGCACTACATAAATCTGTAAGAGGATCGAACCCTGATGCTGCAATTTTTTGGCTTTTTAAGATGATTGATGGTGGTGCGGATCCATTATATTTGGCAAGAAGGATCCTAAGAATAGCTATTGAGGACATTGGATTAGCTGACCTTAGAGCCCAAACAATTGCTCTTGAGGCATATCAAATATATGAGAGGTTAGGTTTTCCTGAAGGAGAGTTGGCTTTAAACAATGCAGTAATATATCTCTCTATGGCTCCCAAAAGTAATAGTGCTTATGTTGCATATAACGAAGTTAAATCCTTTGTAGAAGATCAGCGACATTATGACGTCCCCTTGCATCTAAGAAATGCGCCAACTCAATTGATGAGAGAGCTTAACTATGGGAAGGATTATAGATATGCACATAACGAACCTCATGGTTATGCAGCTGGTGAAAAATATTTCCCTGACGAGGTTGAACCTGTAGAATTTTACAAACCAACAGATAGGGGTTTAGAAAAAAAAATTTCTGAAAAAAAAGACTTTTTAAAAAAGCTAGATTCTGCGAACGAGGAAAGTAAGGACCATGATTGATATAAATTTTTTAAGAGAAAATACCAGCCAAGCCGTTGAAAAGCTAAGTTTAAGGGGATTTCATTTTAATTCAAAACTTTTCTTAGAACTTGAGGAGGAAAGAAAAAAAATTCAAATTAAGACGCAGGAGCTCCAAGAAGTTCGCAATCAATTGTCCAAAAAAATTGGTGTTGAAAAATCATTACTAAAAAATACTGATGATTTAATGCGGGAGGTTTCTAAAACTTCAGCAGATTTAAAAATGATTGAGATCCAACTTCATGAGGTTCAGCAAAAAATAAATGATTATTTAATGGAAATACCAAATCTTCCTCATCCAACAGTACCCATTGGAAAGAATGAAGCCGATAATATCGTCATTAGGGAGGTTGGAAGCAAAAAAAAATTTGATTTTGAAGTTAAAGATCATGTTGATGTTGCCTCGAAATTGGGTCTTGATTTTGATTTAGGTTCAAAATTATCGGGATCAAGATTTACATTAATGCGCAATCAAATTGCGAGACTTCATCGTGCAATCGGCCAATTCATGCTTGATGTCCAAGTAAATGAACATGGTTATGAGGAATGTTATACCCCATTCCTAGTAAATGCAGACTCTTTGGTTGGTACAGGTCAACTTCCAAAATTTGAAGAGGATTTGTTTCTTACCAAAAAAGGTGAAAATGATCTGCTGTATTTAATACCTACCGGAGAAGTTCCATTAACAAATATTGTGAGAAACTCCATACAGGAGGAAGGCGACCTACCCATCAAATTAACTACTTTGACTCCCTGCTTCAGGTCAGAGGCTGGATCGTACGGAAAAGATACAAGAGGCATGATTCGTCAACACCAATTTGAGAAAGTTGAGATGGTACAAATTACTCATCCGGATAAGTCTTATACGGCATTAGAAGAAATGGTTAATCATGCAGAAAATATTCTCACAAAGCTTGAGCTTCCATATCGTGTAGTTTCTTTGTGTTCAGGTGATATGGGATTTAGTGCTTCTAAGACTTATGATCTGGAGGTATGGCTGCCCTCACAAAATGTATACCGTGAAATCTCTTCAGTTTCAAATTGTGAATCCTTTCAAGCTAGACGCATGATGGCCAGATTTAAAGATGACAGTAAAAAAAATAAACTTGTCCATACTCTAAATGGTTCTGGTTTGGCAGTTGGTCGTGCGCTCGTAGCGGTCATAGAAAATAATCAAACAAAAGAGGGGTATATAAATATTCCATCTGCTTTAGTCTCCTACATGAATGGTCTAAAGGTTATAAAAATTTAATTTATATTAATTATATTTAATAATTTCACCATCATTGGCAACTAAGACTACTTTTGCCAACTTAACAAATATTCCATGCTCGATCACACCAGGTATACTTGCAATTTCATGGTTAAGTTTTGACAAATCACTATATTTAAATTTGCAATCTAAAACATAATTACCGCATGAAGTAATGGCAAATGCATCGCCGGCTGCATTGGGTCGTAAAACACAATCTTCGGCAATTTTCTCAATAATATTTTTTGTTATTTTCCATGCAAATGGTGTAATTTCGACGGGGATAGGATAATTTTCACCAATTTTAGATACATATTTAGATTTATCACCAATCACAATAAAGGATTCACTTGCTTGCGCTAAAAGTTTTTCTCGAACTAAGTCGTAACCTCTTCCTTTTAGGACCTCAAGTTTTTTTGTCAGCTCGTCAGCGCCGTCAACATATAGATTAATTTTAGAAATTTGATCTAGGGAAATATAATCTAATCCAACTTCTTGAGCTTTTAGCTGGCTAACAGTTGAGCTGGCAACCACCTTAACATCCAGCGATTCTTCTTTTATTTTTTTTGCAAGTGCCTCTATAAAAATATTTGCTGTGGAACCGGTACCAAGCCCAATAGTCATTCCGTTTTTTACATACTTGAGAGCTTCGTTGGCAACTAATTCTTTGTCATTCATGATTTACCTCTTGATTGTGTTTAATTTGTTTATAATGTCACGTTTTTAATAATAGAGTAGGTTGAGAAAAATAGAAAATGATTATGGGTATTCCTCTTTTATGTTAAATCAAAATGGATATTTGGCTATTGAGTTAGGTAAATTATTTAAGAACAATTTATCTCCTCAAAATAAATCATTAAATATTTTTACATCAACTGTATTTGAGGCCATCCAATTACAGGAGGAGATTAAGTGGTTTTACCCGGAGATTAAAGTCAACCTTTTACCTGATTGGGAAACTTTACCTTACGATGAAATATCCCCCCATCCAGACCTAACCTCCGAGAGGCTTCAAACGTTATTTCAAATGACTCAAAGAGTATTTGATATTAATCTTTTGCCTATCTCGACATGTCTCCATTATTTACCCCCAAGAAATTATATTGAAAGATACAGTTTTTTATTTAAAAAAAAACAGACTGTGGATATAGTTGCCTTTAAAAGCCAATTAATTTCTGCAGGATATCGTTATGTAGATAAGGTAATAAACCATGGTGAATACGCTGTAAGGGGTGGCATTATTGATTTATATCCAATGGGGTCCACAGTCCCGTACAGGCTTGATTTTTTTGATAACGAAATTGAATCGATAAGAACTTTTGACGCAGATACGCAGCGGAGTCTTTATCCGGTCAAAGAAATATCTTTGCTTCCTGCAAGAGAATGTCCCTTGGACGAGGAAGGTATTAGGATTTTTAGAGAAAATTATCGTGAAGCTTTTGAGGGCGACCCCTCTAAATCCCGAATATATAAAAGTGTTAGCAATGGCATTCCTTTTTCCGGAATGGAATGGTACCTACCTCTTTTCTTCGATAGTTGCGACTTGATTTTTGACTATTTGGACTCAAGTGACCAAATATTTTATTTAGATAGCTTTGAAAGTTGTGCTGAAAATTATTGGAGTGAGGCCAGCAAACGTTTTAAATTATTTGCCTATGATGCTGAGAGGCCAATTTTGGAGCCTGAAAAGGTATTAATTAAAATTGATATTTTCCTTAATAAACTTCACAGTTTTGATCATGTTCAAAAAATTAAAAAGAATGAATTTATGCTTGAAAACTTAGCTATTGATCGAGATCGGGATGAACCGCTAGCAAAATTACATGGGTTTATTACCAAAAAAAATAAAAAAACTTTGATAGGTGCTGAAGGATTGGGGCGCAGAGAGACTTTAAGCCAATTATTAGAGCAGAATAAGTTACGCTTTGCTAAAGTAGAAAATTGGGATCATTTTAACAAATCAGATGATCTGATAAATTTAGCGGTAAGTCCCCTTCATAGTGGTTTTGAAACTGACGAATATCTCATAATCACTGAAAATGAAATTTTTCCAAATTTTGTGAAGCAAAAAAAACGATCCACCCGAGATAAGAATTTTAATAGTGACGTCATTGTAAAAGATCTAACAGAGCTTGATATTGGAGACCCAGTTGTGCATGAGCAACATGGGGTGGGGAGATATCAAGGTTTATTTAATTTGGATTTTGGTGATGGGGAAAGTGAATTTCTGCTTTTGCATTATGAGCGAGGGGACAAACTTTATGTTCCCGTAGCGCAACTTCATTATATTTCCAGATATTCCGGGGGCCCAATTGAAACAGCCCCTTTGCATAAACTAGGCTCAGGAACTTGGGAAAAGGCAAAAAAGAAAGCCCTTATTCAAATTCATGATACTGCTGCAGAGTTATTAAATCTTTACTCCAAAAGGTCATTAAAACAAGGAAAACAATTCTCGATAAATATAGATGACTATCAACGATTTGCTGATGGGTTTCCCTTTGAAGAGACACCGGATCAAAAAGAAGCTATTGAGCATGTTATTAGAGATATGGAATCAAAAAGACCTATGGACCGACTTATTTGCGGTGACGTGGGTTTTGGTAAAACGGAAGTGGCACTTAGAGCAGCCTTTATTTCTGCTATGAATGAAAAACAAACCATTGTTTTGGTTCCTACAACTCTTCTTGCGGAGCAACACTATAATAACTTTAGCGATCGTTTTGCTAATTGGCCAGTTCGTGTTGAAGAAATTTCAAGATTCAAATCAAAAAAAGAGCAATCTGAGACTCTAGAGCAACTAAAATCGGGTCATGTTGATATTCTTATTGGAACACACAGAATCATCCAAGATGATGTTAAATTTAAAGATGTTGGTTTAATCATCATTGATGAAGAACATCGTTTTGGGGTAAGGCAAAAGGAAAAATTAAAAAAATTTAGAACTAATGTTGACGTCCTGACCTTAACGGCCACCCCAATACCTAGAACATTGTCGATGGCAATGGAGGGTTTAAGAGAGTTTTCAATAATTGCCACACCCCCTCAAAAAAGATTATCAATAAAAACATTTGTTGTTAACCACAGCCAGGGCATTATTAGAGAAGCAGTTTTGAGGGAATTTAACCGAGGGGGGCAAGTTTATTTTTTACATAATGATGTAAAAACAATTCAGTCTCAATATGAAAAACTATCCAAATTGTTGCCCGAGGCAAGAATTGGCATTGCTCATGGCCAGCTTAGGGAAAAAGATTTAGAGCATGTGATGCAAGACTTTCATCAGCAGCGTATCAATTTGTTGCTTTGCTCAACGATTATTGAGACAGGAATTGACATACCTACTGCGAATACAATTATTATAAATCGCGCAGACAAGTTTGGATTGGCACAACTTCATCAGCTAAGGGGTAGGGTAGGTAGATCGCATCATCAAGCATATGCCTATATGTTGCTAGATGAAGACCGTAAACTATCATCGCAGTCAAAAAAAAGGCTTGAGGCAATTCAGCTTCTTGAGGATTTGGGGTCTGGCTATTACCTTGCAATTCATGATCTTGAAATTAGGGGGGCAGGCGAATTGTTGGGAGATAACCAAAGTGGCCAAATTCATGAAATTGGATTTAATCTTTATATCGATATGCTCAATCATGCCGTCAGACAACTGAAAATGGGTAAGTCTCTTGATCTTGAGGATCCAATAAAGGCTAATGTGGATATCAATTTGCATCTACCGACAATAATCACGAATGACTATGTCCCCAATACCAACGAGCGATTAATTCTTTATAAAAGATTATCAAGTTGCAAAAATTATGAGGCGCTGAAAGAACTTGAGGAAGAATTTATTGATCGTTTTGGATTAATGCCGGAGCAAACGAAAAACTTGATCTTGTTACACACATTGAGAATTATGATACAAGCTTATGAAATTGAAAAAATAGATGCAGGCAGTGCGTCAATCGAAATAGCATTTAAACCTAACGCAAATATAGACCCCGTGAAAATAATAGATTTAATTCAATCAGATCATTCATATAAAATGAACGGGCCTAGCCGGCTCAGAATTATAAAAAACTTTTTAGAGCTTGATGAAAGAATAAACTTTATTGACGATGTGCTAAAACAAATACATTAAATCAATCAACACAAATTAGTTCACCATCTTTGCAAAAATAAATAGCTTTTTTTATAGGGTAATTATCGTTAAAAATTTTTGCATACGTATCCAACTGGGATTTATAAAGACCAGCATGACTTTTTAAATTTGTCTCGTTGAAAACGGTTTTATAGTCAATGAGCCAACGAATCCCGTTGTCCACAAAAGATCTATCTGGAATTAAAGTTCTCTTGGAACCGAGTTCGTCAATAAAGATATATCTTGATTCCAGATAGTCCTCTTTGTGTAGCTTATAAATCCATTTTCCAACTTCTTTTTTTTGTAAATGTTGCAAGGACTGGTTAAGGGTACCTAGCCCCAGTTTAATTTCGCTATTTGAAAATCTCTGGTTAGTAAAAAGTGCTTCAATATAACTTAATTTTTTACCTAAAATAAAATCAATATCTAACTGATTTTTAATTATTAATTCAAAATACTTATGAATAATTTCACCAGTAAAGATAAAAATATTATTGGTATTATCTTTAGCAGCGAGATTGATCCCATCAAGACTATCCTCAAAGTTTAAATTGTTATTATTAATAAAAAATGTATCTTTTAACCTCCTTAGTTTTGGGGTGAATTCTGCATAATCTTCAGCTATTAATTTTGGTTTTATTGAAATTACCTTTGGTTGCATCACTGCAGAAATTATTTTTTGGAATGAACCATGTTTGTGCCGATCTTCATCTTCTTTAGTTTTATTTAATGAACCAATCATGTAACACTCTTTTTTTGCTCTAGATATTGCAATATAAAGCAATCGTATTTGTTCGTTTGCAATTCGTTCTAGTTCGTTTTCTCTGTGATAATCATATAAATCTTTATCGTCATTTTCATGGATAATTGATATATAACCCTTATCGATATAAAAAAGTGATTTGTTCTCATATTGAACCTGTTTGTTCATACCAGGTATCAAAACAATATCAAACTGTAATCCCTTTGCATTATGGATTGTTAAAAATTGTATTGGATTTAACGAATGCGCACTTGTATTCAAGCGTTCATTCTCAATCTGACGTTCAAGGCCCTCAAAATCAATCGAAATTAATGATTTGCTATATTTTTCAATTAAGCCTAAAAAAATATCTATTATCTCGAGGTCTGACTCATGTATTAATGCGTATTGACCGTTTAATTGAGTCCATATTGATTCAATAAAAAATCTATTGGAGACTCTTGAGCGAATACAAATATTTTTTTTTATAATATTTGCAAAGTAATTGAGCCTTGATTGACTGCTTTTTGATAAAGAACTAACAACCGTCTTATCATTTATTGCCTCCCATACCGTCTTTTCATGATCAATTTCAAATAATTTAACAAAATCAACATTCGTTAAACCAATCCATGGTGACTTCAATACTGTCATCCAAGATACTCTGTCATCAAAATTAAATAATGCTTTGGTTAGGGTAAGGATATCTACGAAAGCTTGATTTTCACTAACTGGGAATATTTTTACAGCTTGGATTGCTAAGGAGCTGTATTCTCTCTTTATAATTGGCAGGAGATCATTCAAATGTGATCTTGATCGAGCAAGAACAGCAATCGTCGCATTTGGGTTTAATTCCCTGAGCTCTTCAAGTTTTTTAGCAATATAATTTGCTTCCTCTTTTTCTCGAATTCGTTTATTGTCAGTTTCAATATCTAATAATTGATAGTGAACACCTTCTCCAGAAATTTCTTCTCCACCTTGAATCACGGGTTTATAGGCGATTCTTCCTAAGGACAAATCATCTTCTGACGGAAAGAGGTTTGCAAATGTATTATTTAAACAGTCAATAATATTCGTGTTTGATCGAAAATTAGTGTTTAGATAAAGTGGTTGAATTTCTAGGTCTTCTCCAAGCTTTTTGTTAAGTTGTAGGCGGCTGAAAATTTCAACCTCAGCTTTT
>Ga0181557_1002577_pt1 | contig 18592 bp, 16 predicted proteins | sample 011ome_23_FD_148632 | JGI IMG/M metagenome (GOLD analysis project Ga0181557, IMG submission 148632) | Coastal salt marsh microbial communities from the Groves Creek Marsh, Skidaway Island, Georgia - 011506CT metaG (spades assembly) | ecosystem: Environmental > Aquatic > Marine > Intertidal zone...
TTTGTAATTGATTAAAGTTGCCGGTTCCAGCGGTGTGTAGTTGATTGTTGTCAAAAGTTAAACCACTACCAACCGTCTGAAAAGTATGATTACTCCAACCGCTAACATCAACAACAAATCCAGATAAACCGGGTATGTCGTCTAGTCTTAATTGTCTAAAGGTTGGATAATCTTGAGTCAAGACATCTTCACCAGATGGACCACAAAGAACATATGTTCTAGGCTGTTTTACAAATTCTAATCTTTGTGAGACTAAGCCAGTAAAGTCAAAAACTGCATCAGTTCCAGTATTATTACTCAGCTCATTTCTCATAAACGGCTCCTTCTGATAACCAGTACCAGAGCCGTCTACCGCATTAAAATATACACCGTTATGAATTATTGTAAGACCGCTATTAGTTATAACACCACTAACATCTAAAGCAGAAACGGGAGTTGTATTATTTATCCCCATTCTACTTGTGGAAGTATCAATAACGAATCCAGCGTCGGTTTTTAATATTTGGTTTGTGTCAAATACCGCTATCTCATTATTTCCGGGTGTGTCATAAGCTGTGAATACAGCCTTTTCTCCGGGGTATGTTAAGTACACCTCTTTTAAGCCAGAGTAAAAATTTACCTTATTATCAGAATTGCTACTATTAAAAATAGCTGTTCTGTAGATATAATCTTTGGGGGTTGCATCTCTAACAAATGTACCAGAACCTACTTCATAATCTGAACCGTCCGAAGCAGCGTAGAATACCGTATCTCCAGAAGCAAAGTATTTACCGAAGCTACTGAAACCATTAGGTGTCTCTTCTAAACAAAACTGGTCGAAGCCCGTTGTTCTAGATACTTGTTTTACTCTGTCTGTTAGTGATGGATTTACATTTGGCATAATTTACCTACTAAGCTACAGTCGGGGGTGTTCCAGAAGAAGATCCAAGATCATAACCAAAAACAACAAGATCGTTCTGAGAGGCATCAACCAAATCGCCATCGTCTTGCTCTACCCTGAAGTAAATACTTCTCAAAGACGTTCCGTCGTCACCTTCTCGTCGCAAAAGACCAACGGTATTAGGCTGCATAGAAGCCTCATTGATATTGTCGCCTAAGCCATTACTGTTGGCGATAGCGACATAATTATTATTATCTAAGATACCACTATTAAATGTAATCTTATAAGTTCCTTGACTCATTCTCTGAATACCTGACACATTATAATAGGCATCAACACTTGGAGGTGCGCCTCCAGAGAAAGAAACCCAAGCTTTTGCAACGCCATGAAAACTGTCTATTTTAGAATTATCTAGATTAAATTCAAGCTTTCCAGACGTGCCAATATACATATCATCATGATCGCCCTGATGAACAAATTGAATACCTCTGTCTTCGGACGATCCATTCTCTAAACCTGAACTATTAATCCAATTTTCATTACCAACGCCAAAATTGGCGTTCATGGCTCTTACACCATTTAGGTTTATGTATTGAGGATGGTCATCGTCCAACAAACTGCTTGCATCTAGTTGACCATGATCTATAGAGTTATTTCCGGGATAGGGATCTCTTTGAAGTAATGTTGGATTCTCGTCGCTATTTGGGAACATCACGCCGGATTCTACATAAAGAATACCGTTCGTATCTCCCGGAATATGTCTAATCGTTACATTGTTATAGAATGGGTACTCAGTTTGTGTGTCACCACTCGCTACAATTCTAGATATAGAAGCTACTGTATCTTCCATATTATGACGAACATCGTAAGCAGAAATAAGTCCTGCATTATTATCTGCTAACTCCGAAGAAATACTCGCTATAATATCTCCAGAACTTCTTATTGTAGGCATTTTTCTCTCCTAGTAATTAAAATATCCACCAGATCTATGATCGGTATTGTTTCTCGTTATAAAATCTGAACCCGGAGAATACGGACTTAGTATCGCCTGTCCGTTACTTGAAGACTCTCCAGATTCGTAGTTAAATACTGCCTCTTCGTATTTAGAACACATGTCTTTGTGTAAGACTAATAATGTTTGGGCAATCCCCCGTGTATCAATAGCAGAAACCCCGTCTTTAATCGAAACTGCATTTGCGGCTTCTTTTTTAACTTCTCCACCTAAGATTATACACGCAGACTTTAAAGATACCAAAGTTATAAAGTCATTGTCTTTTGTTGCTGCATCCGTTGGGTCGGGTGATAATAAACAGGACTCCACATTAATGCTATAAGCATTAGCAAAGTCAACTTCTGATATAACCAATTGCGCAGCTACTAGTATACTTGTTTCAAGCCTATTATCACTAAAGCTGTAATTTTCTGAATCGGTGTCGTTAATAAGGTATCTAACAATCGTAGACATTTGACCTTGCCAGCTCATAACTACCCCTATAGGTTACAGTGTACTTGGAATGTATGGATGTCCGTGTGAAAAGTACCGTTTGAAAGGTAGACTTTTCCTTGTAGTTTATACTTTCCAACCTCGTCCAAATCTCCTATAACGGCATCATAATACATAACACCTGATACGGCGCTGCCATCATTAAATCTACTAGCTGCTCGCGTTACCACTGTGTCGCTTGGCTTTCTAAAGTCAACCTCAAGAGCCGTAGCTGCGGATATATCTACAAGATCAGCCCCATCTTTCACCGTAAGTAAAAATCGAGTCCCTATGTCATTTTGATGTATTTCACTAGGCATTTAATTTTCCAGTGTAAATTGAATTTGTTGATCTACGTATATGTCGTAAGTTTGCTGCTGATTTATGAACACAGGATAATCCTCGTCCTGTTTAATATACACATCTATAGGTTTTTGTTGCTCTATAAAAACTTCCCTAGAAATCCCCTGATCTATATAAATAACGTATTCTATATCATCTCCGTTGTACGTCTGGGTCATCTCTTCAGACGTGCTAATAGGAAATTCGTTTAGACAACTACCTATAAACATATTTAATTATACACATATTTAGGGTTAACCGTAAGAAACTCATTCATATCTCTGCTTGGTCGATAGGTAATTCTTACGAACTTCGTCAGCAGTTAATTCTTTAGAATAGCAAGAGACATTTGATATTTTACCCTGAAAATGTCTAGTGCTATTATAACCCACACCAATATAAAAACTGCCAAAACTAGTTGCCCAACGACTAGAGTTAGTAGATATGGAGGCGCTTTTAAATCCGTTCATGTATCCAGTCATTCTGTTATTTGATTTACTCCATGTCGCCGCCATATTGTACCAAGTATTTTCCGATAACAAACCATTAACTAGACCGTCTGTTGAATATTGAAGAAAATCATAAGTGCCGGAGTCATTTCCTTTTATAACCCCAAACGCATTACCCCCATAATTATCATATTGCTCAAATCTAACACCAGCATTTCCATTTGTTGCGTAACTGGTGTGGAGTATATTTCTATAGTTTTGGACAGAAGTAGAATACATCCAGAAAGAAATACAACCATCGTCAGGCATTGCGCCAATGTTACCAAAATGTACGGTCTCATTGGTGCCATCAAAATTAAACACGCCGCCATAATCATTACTAAAATTAGAAGCGTCCATATTATTTAGTCCGCCGCCATTCCCACTAACCATATCAGTCCAAGTCGTCCCCGTTCCGGGATAACTGCGCTTGCTACCCGCATCTACAAAAAACATAAGGCCGTCTTCGACAACATCAGGACCAGAACTGCATCCCATTATTCGTACCTCCCTTTTGTTGCTTCATAGTTTCGCCTGATTTCATCAGCCGTGAGCGCGCGGTTGTAGATCGAGACGCTTGCCATATTGCCGTCAAACCACTCTTGAACTGAAGCGGTTGTATTATCTTCACCAATCGTCCAAGGATAATTATATGCTCCAATAGTGCCGCTAGTATTTGTGGATGCTAGTTCTTGAGCGTTCTTGTAGATTTTGATTTTTGAATTTGCTTGACTAAAAGTCCCAACATAGAACAACCATTTAGCTTCCAGAACAGAGTCTGCTTTAGCCTGATAATAAGTATTAGATGAATTACTAATACCGAATCTAGCACCATCGACGCCAGTAACGCCGTAAGTATCAAGTACGACAATGCCTGCTGTCAGGCCGGTGCCGAAATATCTAGATACCAGTCGAAAAGGCGATTGCGCTCCAGATGGCACATAAGAAGGCTTAAACCAAACGCAAATAGACAGAGCGCTTTGTGCGTCAGATAGAAAATTTCCACAGTTTACTTTTTCATTAGTTCCGTCGAAAGTCAAACTTCCACCGTTATCGCTACTAAAATTAGAAGCATCCATATTATTTAGCGTACCATGATTCCCGTTCCCAGAGCGGTCGGTCCACGTAGTCCCCGTACCCGGATAACTTCTAGCGTTAGCCGCATCTAAACACAGAACCAAACCGTCTGTAACAATACGAGGACTGTGACCCAAACCCATTACGGCATTTCCTCCATTGGTTCCCACCAGACTTGATCTTCCGCATTAAGAATCGCCAGAATCTCGTCGTGCGAGTATTCTTGGCTCTTGCTGGGGCAAGCCGTTACACTTGAAGGCATGTCGCCCTCATACTTTACAAAGGTCAAGGTGCCGTCTACACTGAACCTCAAGGTCTCTGCGGACGTTTCCATAACCTGACTAAAATCAATTAGCGGCACGTCGTCCGCTGAAATTACCACGTAATGTCTGTGGTCAAACTGATCGTGACTCATATTTATTCTCCTTAACGATACCTTTAGTTGCTTGATGAAGCGTAGTAGTTCCGTATGCGATACCCATTATGCGTACCTCCCTTTGGTGGCTTCGTAATTTTGGAGGACTTCTTTAGCGGATAGGGCGCGGTTATAAACATTGACAGTAGAAATCCTTCCAGAAAAATAGAACCCATTGCTAGGCCCCCAAGACCCCACGGAAAGACTCCCGCTATAAGTTTTAGAGCCGCCTATGCTTGTGGTGTCTGTATTTATTCCATTTAAATACCCATTGGCTATAGAACCGTCATATGTAGCTGTATAATTATACCAAGTATTAGTATTTATAAAGGCTTGACTGGTAAGAGCATTTTGACTATCACCAAATCCCCAATGAGCAACTAAACTTCCACTTCTATAGTATTGCTCTATGTAAAACCTATCGTATGTACCCTGACCAAAAATCAATCTTTGGTTTGTAGTTGATGGATAAAACCAAGCAGATATAGTTGCTGGATTACCATTACCAACAAGAGTGGCTGGATTTACACCAGTGTCAACCCTGTCGTTGGAGCCATCAAAAACAATACCCCCACCATTATCACTACTAAACGTAGGACCGTTTGTTAAGGTTCCATCATTTCCCCCAACCTTGTCAATCCACGTAGTTCCACTGCCCGGATAGCTGCGCTTGTTAGCAGCATCCAAACAAAGAACTAGCCCGTCTGTGACAATCCTTGGATTATATCCTATTCCCATTTTATACCTATTTGCTAACTTGAACTGTACCGTCTTCGTTATAAACAATATTTCCGACGTATGAAAGCCCTTGAGTTACAGATTCTGGATTGATACCAGCAAGAAAAGCGCCAAGCTGCGCATGGAGTTGAAACACCTCTTTAGCGTCTGTTCCGAGAACATCAGCGATTTCTTGAGGGGTTGCCCCGTCATTGTTATCCCAAAACTGCTGCGAACCCTGATTGAAGGCGTGCGCCATCATCTCAAAAGTTTGCTTGGTAACTCTAAGTAGATCGTTTGCGGTTCGCTGTGCTGCTGGCGGCCTACTGTCCTGAAAGTCTCTATCTAATACGCTCATTTTAATCTCCTAATAATTAAAAATCTCATAAAACCATGAATAGTTTTGTTTAACCCAATTCGACGTATTTACACCAAGGATATCTCTATAGTCTGGATTTTTTGATGTTACTTTATTTTGTATTTTGTGGTCTCCGAATACTCCATATACTTCATCATCTTCTTTTGTAGTTTGTTCTACATTATCAAAGTCATGTTCACATTCATCAATCTCTAGGTATTTATACACCTTTTGTATCTCTCTAGTAGGATTCTTTGTTAAGTCCTCATACTTGATAAATAACATGTGTTTGTTTTTCTTTTCTTTTACAATCTGGCGCAATCTTTCAAAGGCGAGACCAACAGGTTGACTGTTAACCCATGTATCAATTCTCTGTTCTGTTGTGATATTTGCCATATCTACATCAGAAGTCATGTTTGCTTTATCTGGGTTTTTTCTAAAGTTTTTTTCCATAGATGAAAATATTGATCTTGGATCTCGGATCATACAAATAATCTTGGGGTCTGGACAAAAGAAATCTAGGAAATCTCTATAATATCCCCATCCCCTACTTTTGTCCATAACATATGGTCTATCAGTTAAACTATTGTAAAACCCAAAAACTCCATCTCTACAAAAAGACTTAAATGCCAGTCTCATTTCCTCTGCGTCCTGTGCCTTAAACTCCGGCGAATTTGTGTAGTTCGCACGCGCCCCAAAAACCAACTCTAAAACACCCGAAGTTGGGGTGACGTAAAACTTTTGATTTTGCGCCATAATGTTTTGTAACAATGTACTTCCCGATCTAGGAAGTGAACTATTAAAAAATATCTTTTCTACCATCCTTTAAATTCCTTGTTGTTTTATAGAACTAATAATAGTGTCTACATCGAAAATCTCTGACTCATCTTTGTATGGACATTCATGTGTAACGCCATCAAAACTATATTCAAACAAATAACTATCTGGAAGTTTAAATCCTTCTATCTGGTTGGCAACAATATTATCATGAATATCATAACCAAATACTTTGGGGTTTGTTCCAATCCACGCTACCGTTGAGGGCAAATCCAGTGCGGCTGCCGCATGTTGCATCATAGAATCTATGAAAATGCGCCTTTCGCTTCGTAGCAAAAGTGTCGCAAGTTCCATAACACTATGGGGCGAGCTAACATCTACAACCCCTTGTCCAATTGGAGCGCCCGGTCTTGTAACTTGGAAAATATTATAACTCTTACTAAACTCTTCAACAATTGCGTTCATTGCACCAATAGGCATGTCGCGCGTCCACTTGTAGGCATAAGCGCCATCTTGCTCGTAAAGCCCGCCACTGGTTTGCATAACCATGATGGGTTTGTCGCTGTTCCAGAGCGTATTCGCCAGTTGTTTTTCTCGCAAATTAAATACAAGTTCGGGTTTTTCCCCATTGTATTCTAGCCCATATAACTCACACCAATTTTCAATTAATGATTTATTGCCATGAATATGGTCTGTTGTAAAGTATGGTTCATGTTTAAATAATAATGAATCCTTGCCCAAAACATAATCTTGATAAAAATATGGAGTCATGCCCTCTTTATAAACACGATCCACAAAATCAAGATTGACAAACGGAGAGGGCCAAGCGCAAACTACGATCAGCTCTCTGTCTGGATAATTATTTTTGATACATTTCGCCACGGCGGTCGCCGCAATATGCTTTCCGATTCCGCCTTGTATATTAAAAATCGCGTATTTCTTCATATTCTTTCCTTTCCTAAAAGTCCCTATACACTATATTATAGTCCTAAATTAAATAAAAATACAATAATTATTATGGAGTTCCCCAGCTTACTTGTGAAATATCTACAACGGCAACCCAGCGAATATTCTTACTGGCAACGCCCGTTACTCTGATTTCAAGTGCTTCGTTGGTATCATCAGCAACAACACTCGCGGTCGCACTACTAATATTACTATCTTTTGAAGATTCTTCAGACACTGTACCAATTAAACTTGTATTGTTTGCGGCATCTCTGCGGATACCACCACGGAAGAACCACCAGCCACCGTCATTGTCTGTATCATTATGTGCTGCTAATTTAATTGTAAACATCCATGTGGTTTCTGCTGGGATTGTTAATCTTTGGAAAGACCCATCTATGAATAGTACTTGGTTTGCGGTTGCGTCTGTGGTGCTGTCTCTTGCGACTAGAACTGTGTGCTGGGCATCGCCATGAGCGCCAAAATATCCAGCAGCGTGTGAAACTTCTCCGTATTTGGTTGCTTTTGCGAGAACGCCCCCGATAACGGTAGAATTACTACCACAAGCGATATTATTCTGACCGCCAGCAACAGTAGAGCCTGTAGAACAAGCCTTATTACTATAACCACCGCCGACAGTAGAATAACCAGCAGAAGCGGTGTTAAGGCGACCACCAACAATAGCAGAGGAAGTACCAGAACTGGTGTTACTTCTACCACCAGCAACAGTGGAATATGAACCAGAAGCAATATTATCATCACCACCACCAACGGTAGAGCGAGAACCGGAAGCGGTATTAGAGTCACCACCAGAAACAGTAGAGTAAAAAGCAGAAGCAGCATTACCAGAACCTCCACTAACAGTAGAATAATAACTAGAAGCAGTATTTTGCCGACCACCACCAACGGTAGAGCGAGAACCGGAAGCGGTATTAGAGTCACCACCAGAAACAGTAGAGTAAAAAGCAGAAGCAGCATTACCAGAACCTCCACTAACAGTAGAATAATAACTAGAAGCAGTATTATTTCTACCACCACCAACGGTAGACCAAAGAGCAGAAGCGTTATTATTAAGACCACCAGCAGCGGTAGAATACTGACCAGAAGCGGTATTACCACAACCACCAGCAACAGTAGAATAAAAACTAGTAGCGGTATTGCCACAACCACCAGCAACAGTAGAACACGCCCCAGTAGCACAGTTCCTCAATCCACCCGCGATGGTTGAAAATCTTCCCGCATCGCAGCAAGTGATCGTCCCCGTAAGATCGCCAGTATTGGCATCTAGCGTACCGCCACTTGAGTTGTGGCCTACACCACCACCTATCGTAACCCCGCGAGAGCAACATTCGTTGGTGGGAGACTGGATGATGTTGCGATGTCCACCTGCTACGATGGAATGACGAGCATTGGTTATATTACAACAACCTCCCGCGACAGTAGAATAACAACCAGAAGCAGTATTACAGTATCCACCACCAACACTAGCAGCCCTACCGGAAGCAGTGTTAACAACACCACCTCCAACAGTAGAACAATTACCAGAAGCGGTATTATCTTGACCGCCAGCAATAGTGGAATAAGCACTAGAAGCGATATTACCTCCACCGCCACCAACAGTGGCATTAGTAAAGCCAGAAGCGGTATTAGAAGTGCCGCCACTAACAGTATTACCCGTAACAAGAGAAGAAGCGGTATTGTTATAACCACCACCAACGGTAGAGTTATAACCAGAAGCGGTATTACATCTACCGCCACTAACAGTAGACCTATTACCAGAAGCGGTATTACCAACACCACCACCAATAATGGAACTAAAACCAGAAGCGATGTTGCAATAACCACCACTAACAGTAGAATAAAAACTAGTAGCGGTATTGCCACAACCACCACTAATAGTAGAACCACAACTAGAAGCGGTATTGCCACAACCACCACTAACAGTAGACATCTCACCAGAAACGGTATTACCACAACCACCGCCAATACTAGAACACGCTCCAGTACCTATATTTCTCAATCCACCAGAGATAGTGGAGTATACACCCGCATCACAGCAGGTAATCGTCCCCGTAAGATCGCCCGTTGTACCATCTAGCGTGCCGCCACTAGAGTTATGACCTATACCACCGCCTATCGTAACCCCGCGAGAACAGCACTCGTTTGTGGGAGACTGGATTATGTTGCGATGACCGCCTGTTATGATGGAGTGGCGAGCATTGGTTATGTTGCGGTAACCGCCTGAGACGGTAGAATAATTACCACCAGCAGTATTGCTAACACCACCTCCAACGGTAGAGGAAGTGGCACAGGCACAATTAGTCGCACCTCCAGCAACAAAAGAACAAGCGCCAGAAGCAGTGTTACCATTTCCACCAACAACTATAGAATGGGTATTATTTGCAGTGTTCCCATTGCCAGCAACAACAATTGAGTACGAACCTAAAGCCCAATTACGATAGCCACCACTTACCGTAGAGTAAGTATTACTAGCACAACCATTACGGCCACCAAGAACAGACGATGTATATCCAGAAGCAGTATTGCCATATCCACCACCAATAGTAGAATCTGAACCAGAAGCAGTGTTTACCCTGCCTCCAGAAATGGTAGAAAATCCAGAAGAAGCAGTATTACGACAGCCACCACCTATAACAGAACACCCACCACTAGCAACTTGTGTAGCAGCACTTCTATGTGTTTGCAGATCTACAGAGCCTTCACCGCGAGCATTTCCTGCCGTCGCGCCTTCGCTTGTGGGCTGAATATCATAAGTGCCGTCTGTACCCTGAACCGTACCGCCGCCCGCATTGTTATCTACATAATCCTTAACAGCAGCAGAAGTAGGAATTGTTGTATCATTATCATTTGAAGAAATACCTTCTGTTTCAGTAACAAGTGTGGAGGCAGCAATTTCTGTGGTTGTAACATCACCAACAACAACAGTAGACCCGTCAAACTTTAGTGTTCCACCGTCATTATATAATTTATTAGTAGTAGAAGAGGGTACACCACCAGATAAAAGAACTGCCTGATGTAATGTTATATCATCTGCAAACTCACCAATTTGTACGTGACCTGAAGCATCAATCTCAAGCATTGGTAGGCCGGTAATATCGGAAACGCTAAAGATTGTACCGCTGGAAAGGTTATCCGTGATAGAGAACAGCTGACCCTGTTTACCTTGGAATAAGAGGGCCGATCCAGAGCCGGTCGCGCTTTCAAAACTAGAGGCGACTTCCAAGCTAATTGGGGTGTCTGTAACGCCAGATCCAGTAAACTTAATTTTAGGGATAGTTGTATTATCTGTTTGTATTTCTAAATATTCAAAATTACCACTACCACCGTAAACATTAAATTCAGTTCCAACTAAAGTTAGTCCACTACCAGTGGTATAACTTCCACCTCCAGTTAGTCCAGAAACGGTAATGATGTCATTAGCATTTTCGGTTATTTGAGCTTGAAGATTACCACTTGGATTTTGTATGTTTACCCAAGTTAAGTTAGAGCTGTCATAAGCAATCAAATCCCCACTAGCTAGCCCAAAATCTACGTTCACGTCATGTAATTCGTGTAGTCCGGGCTGTTGTTCCCACATTCTTACAAATATTCTACCATTTGTAGCATGAGTGTTTGTAACAATAGCTACACTCATTTGTAGATTTGGGGAGGTTGGTTGAGTTGACGTTAATCCTCCGGGATTATCTGGGTCAAGCCACAGAACTGTTCCGATTGGATAACCGCTAGTCACAATGTCTTTAAGCGGTCCTACTAGGGTAACATACCCCTCTGAAGAGTCACTAATATCTTCCGAGGCAATACCAAACATGTATCTTGCTTCTACGCTACCATCAGCAACAGATGGAGCAACACGAATTCTATCGCCAACTGCGCCAGTCGCCATGACCGCAGTACCCTTTAAAATATCGCTACCAGTATCATTTTTAATTAGCTCGCGAAATTCTGTGGCGTAATTGTCAATCCAACCAAGCTCATCGGAACCATCACTAATTTTATATAAAATTTGATTTTCAAGACCTCCTGCCGGTAAAGAGAAACCACCTCCACCGCCACCTCCACCGCCACCCGCAACGAGTTCGGTCATGTGAAAGCCGTCATAATATCCGCCACTAGTGCAAAGAAAGCCAAAATAATCTACCGCGCCAACTCCTGAGTTCAGAATTGGCTGACCACTACCAGAAATGATCCAGTCTATATTGTTCCACCATGTAACCTCGCGATTACCGGTAGAATCTTGCTCTAGTCTAAGGGTAAATTTTTGTCCAGCGTCTACATTAGATACGGCTAGCGTTCTGTTTCCACCGAGCCGCACGCTGTGAGTGTTCGACTCGTTCATATCGAAGGTGATAGTTACCCCATCAACCTCGCTGTTTAACTTGGTTTTTACCCCAGCGTTAAACGTAGAAACACCGCTCACGTTAACGTTGTTGTTAAACGTAGCGTTGCCGTTATCTAACGATGGTACTGGATTATACGACATCTATAGGCTCCTCGTGACCATGTTCTTCGTCTGGGTCTTCTGTTAAATAATCATAGTTTTCTATATCTATCCCATAGAATATACACGCTTCTTGCGGACTGTTGAAGAATTGCCAACCGCCCACCGGAAGATCGTAACTCTCCTGTTGCCCCTCTAGAAGAGTGAATCCGGGGCCGTAAACATTATTGCCGTGAAAAACATAATCTTTCTCGGAATCGTACTTGTAGTAACCTTTTTCTATATGAGCCATTTTTTCTCCTTTTTAAGTTAAAACTGTCCAACCTTTTGCATTTGCAGTAGTGATTGTGTTGGAGTGAAGCGATGAAATGCCGTAATTGTTTCTAAAGTCAAGGGTTTGACCAGTAACACCACTTGTAACATTTTCTATGATATGATTTATAGCCCCGCTACCAAGTGTTAAGCTAGAAAAATCCATACTAATACTTAAATTTTTAGGATCTATCCACTGTATTCTGTTACTACCATAAAACGGTTGGTAGTAACCAGTAACCGCTGAAAAGTCAATGTTAATTAAATGTGAGATATTTGATGAGTAGTAAAACGTCCTATACATATGTCCAGATAGAGCAATATCTCTAATTTCGGGGTGATTGTCCAACCTTGTGAGGCTTTGATTGCCATCTATCGTTATATTTTTAGGGGGGTCGAGTGGTGAGAATTGTAAAAAATTAATAGCATTACCAAGAAATTGATTTTCAAGTAGGCCGGAGGGAAGTTTTCTCAAATTTAAATTGTATCCAAATAGATTATTAACCCCTGTTACATTTTGCGTGTTCTCAAATCCACCAATTTCTGATAACTCTCGACAAGAATAATAAAAACCGTCTAAACCGGTAGCACTTGCCACATCATAAACGGGCGCCTGTTGAAGATCATAACATTCCCAAAACATACTTGAAATATTTACACCGCTAGATAGATTCATATAAGGGGCTTTTTTAAGATTATAACATCTATAAAACATGCTTGGCATATAGTAAGCATTTATGTCTTCCGGGTTAGTAAATTCGACACTTTTTAAAGTGTTACACTCGGAAAATAAGCCATTTAATCCATACGTAGAAGTTGTGACACTAGAAATATTACCCACCTTCACTCGCTCTAAACTTCTACAGGCAGAAAACATGCTACTCATTTCGGTACAACTAGGAAGATTAATCTCTGGAATATAAGATAAACTATCACAACCACTGAAAAGATCTCTAGCTCCAGTAACGTTAATCATAGTATCAAAAAAATCATTACTCAAAGCTTTTATTGATCTACAACCTGTAAATGCCATCCTGAAATTTTTTAAATTAGAAAAGTCAAGACCTGAAGGTATATTCTCCAAAGACTCACAAGAATAAAATGTTTGGTAAAAATCAATAGCGTTTGAAGTATCTAAATTAGGGAATCTTTTTAATCTATGGCAATTATAGAACATGTTAGTAAAAGACTGCACCTGTGAAGTATTAATAAAATCAGGAATTTCTTCTAGAATACGACAATTAAGAAAAGCAGAGTGCATGTTTGTAGCACTACTAGTGTCAATATATGGAACTTCTGTCAAATCATAGCAATTCATAAAAAATTCCCTAAAGTCCGTTTGACCCGTAAAAAGACCGCTAGGGAAATTTATAGATCTTATACTATTGAAAGTAGATAGAAATCTAAATGGAGAGATTGAGTTAGGTGTGTCAATCGTTATTTTTTCCATGTCTCTATGCTGTACATAGTTGCTATTGTAGAACGCATATATTTGCTCAAGGTTTTGTGACGCAACGTGAAGTTCTAATATTTTAGAACTAACACCTCTCCTCTGAAGGATATCATTTGCTTCATTAAGTCCAAATCTGTATAAATCTATATATCTGCAACCACTAACACTATTGTCTATCTCAATTAAAGCCTGACGACTAACCAGCCCCTTGTGTACAAACTGTGTGTTTTCTGGTAAATTATCAAAATTAAACACATGCTCTGCTCTAGGCGTGGTACTATGTTGAAAACCCTCTATTATATCAGAAGTTCCATCACCCCAATTTATTTGCGAATACGTGTGTGAATAGCTGTTGGGATTATTGGAATAAGCGGTTCCACGTATACCAAAATCAACCGGTACTAATTCACCACTTGGTACATACATCAAGATAGCAATTTTATCGTCACCAGATCCAATAACAGGCATATCTAACCACTCACTGGGGCGCACCCAAGGTTCTATCGCTGGTTTTTGATGCCCAATAGGATCATCATACGGTTCTATAACCGATATCTTACCGACATTGGCGTTTCCGAATTTTAATACTGCCATTGTTATACCTTATGTTGTGACGGTCCAACCTTTAGAGGTTGCGATTGCTAGGGTATCTGAATGAAGCTGGCTTGTTCCGTAGTTGTTTCTAATATCAATTGACTGCCCCGTAACCCCACTGGTTAGATTATTAAATATTTTTGTGATCTCACCGCTACCAAGAAAGTTATCATAAAAACCTATTGAAGCAGATATTCCAGATATATTAACAGTATGTAGTGTGAGACAACTGTTAAACATTTGAGTATTATCTTTAGAAGCAGATAGGTCTAATGGACCAATAGACTCCAAACTACCATTACCGTAAAATAAGCTTCTGCATCCATATTCAGTGTTTATTATCCCGTCAAAATGTTTAAGTCGCGCCATGATGGTGAAACATGATCTATTATTAGTACTAGAATTTGTAGAGCCAGAAATAACTATATCTGAAATTTTTTCAATTGATTGACAATTATAAAAACACTCTCTCATATAACTAGATGTTGAATCATAATCTTCAAATAATCCAGATGGAATTTTCCGAAGGTTGTAACAATCTCTAAAAGAATTATATATGCTGGGCTTATTGTTAACATTTTTGAAGTTTATTTCTTGCATTGAAAAACAACCATTGAATATAGATTCAATATTATTACAAGAAGAAAGGTCTATTACCGGTGTTCTACTTAAAGCCCTGCAACCCACTGCGTAAGACCCCATATATGTTGCATTTGAAGTATTTATATTTGGCAGTGTTTTAATCCTGTGAAGACCGTTAAAAGTGGCATGAAGTCCGGTTACCACAACGGACTCCGGGTTGTCCCATTTGATTTCTTCTAATGAAACACAGCCAGCGAATGTATGATAAAGGTCTTTTGCGTTTCCTATATCTTGTATATGAATTTCCCTTAAATTATAGCAAGATCTAAATGTTTGACGAAACGCATATTGACCGTTTAAGTTAGGCGCATTAATTTTAGGCACTCCCTCTAAACTTGTACACTCGTAAAACGCATCAGACATTGTAATAGCGCTTGAGAAATCAATATCAGGAAGATACTTCAACCTGTTACACCTGCTAAATATAGAATTAAAATCTTGCCCATTGCTAAAATCCATGCCAGATGGAATTTTAGTTATAGAGAACATATATGCAAAGGTTGAACTAAAACTAGTACCGTTAGAAATGTCCAGTTCTGGTATGTTTACAAGTGAACGACAATTAGAAAACATGGATGCAAAATTTGTTACATTTGAAGTGTTATAAGTCGGTATTGATTTTATATTGTAGCAGCTATTAAACATATTAGCACAACCCGTTGCGCTAGATGTATCAAAATAAGGAACCTCTGTAAGACTTGAGCAACTACTAAACATGGATTCTAGATTTGTTTGAGATGAGATTGCTCCGCTAGCTATTTCTACATTTCTTAAATCCTGTGCGCTTATGAACATGTAAGTCGCAGCATGAACAGATGGAACATCTAAAACAGCCGACTGTAGGTTTCTGTGACGACAGTTCCGATAATTACCCATGTAGAAGTTTGTAATACCACTGCCTCTTACGACTAAATCTAGAAGAGTAGAAGATTGAGCGTGATAGTCAACTAGGCCGCCCCTGTCTACATACTCGTCAGAATTATCTCCAAAGTAAGCGCCAGCTAAACCACCTATATCTACATACACCATACCGCTAACACTAGCGTCTAGTTGTATGATTGCCTGTCTGGCGGGCGTTCCGTTTTGAATAATTTCTGTTTCTGGAGATAAATTGTCAAAATTATACGTCTTGTGCGTCGTACTAAAGAAACCGGGATTTTGTGGATATTGGGTTTGTAACCCACCGATTATTCCAGATGTTCCATCACCCCAGTCTACGGGAACGTATGTTGGAGAATTGTGGACAAGTCCATTTCTAACATACAAACTAATTCCAAAATCTTGAGCGCCACTGGGAACATATATAAGGGCGGCCATACCATCTGTAACCGTTGGCATATCAAGCCAGTCACTTGAGCGTACCCAAGGTTCCTGTGACGGTTCATACGTAAGCTCATTCTCAACTCCATGAAAGTCGTCATACGGCTCTATAACCGATATCTTACCTATACTATTATTACCTACTTTTATAATTGCCATTTTTTTGTATACCTTATGTTAAGAGCGTCCAGCCTTTGGAGATAGGAATATTTCTCTCTTCTTCTGTTAATACATACACACCGGGAACATACCTCATATCAATGGTTTGACCTGTGACACCGCTCGCTAAATTATTAAACACATCCATAACTGCACCGCTACCAAGAGCAGTTTGATAATAACCTATACTAACATTTGTTCCAGATAGCGCTCCGGCTTCTAGGTTAGAACAACTATTAAACATTCCAGCGTATGTATATCCATTAGAGGCGTCTACAAACGGTATGCTTTTTAAATTTATCAGGCTCGAAAATGCGCTATTCATATTCGCACCAGAAGGTATAATCAAATCAGTTATCTCTGTAACACCACCTCTACCGTTTAAAACTTGACCAGCTTGAGCGCGACTATTGATTGTGTATTTAAGATTACTCAAATCCAAAGAAATTGAACCTTCTAGATAGGGTGGAGACCAAATTTCAAAATAATACACTCTAGAAAAATCATATTGGGGAAGTGTTTTTAGTGACCTACAATCTCGAAATAAGCTAGCTATAGACACATTGCCAGTTCCTCTACACGTCATGTCTAGTTCTGGAGCTTCCTGCAAATAATGGCAGTTATAAAACATACTAGTAAAATCTGTTGTGTCTGGAGTATTAAACCCCCCAACCTTTTTCAAACTGGTGCAATTAGAAGTAATGTTATTTACCGTCTTAACTCCAGATAAATCAAGGTATGGTAGATATTCAAGGCTGGTACAAGATGAAAACATGCTACCTACGCCGTAGCTTGTTCTATAGGCGCCAATCTTTGGGTTAATGACATTCACTTTTTTTAGATTGATACAACTAGAAAACATACCGTTAAACTGCCCATCGTTAATAGTGCCGTCATTTTTGTAGTTAGAAAGGTCTTCAATTGTAACTTCGGTTATGGAGTAACATGAGCTAAATGCACTTTGACCAACTGTACATCCAGAAGCATTAATTGTGTAATGATTTTTTAATTTCCTGCAATTCCAAAATATTCTATACATATCAACAGTTGAGTCAAACTTTATATCTGGTGTATATAATAAATTTATGGATTGTTGGGCAAAAGCATTAAAAGTAGTTACATTACTAGTGTCCCAATTACCTTCTATTTTTTTAAGGTTATTGCAATATCCAAACATATTTGAGCAGTTTGTGATATGAGATGGAATATCTATCGTTATTTTCTCAAAAGAAGAATTGTAAAATAAACTCGCCATGCCGGTAGCGCTAACGCTAGAAAAGTCGTATTTACCAGAGGGGAATTCTTTTGCTCCGCCACGATAACTACTAAACATGCTAGAAAAAGAAACAACGCTAGATGTATCAAAATCTGGTAAGTAATCTATACTACTATTTGCAAACATTTGTTTAGTCGAGGTTAAACTTGGCATAGCGCCACTATATAGTTCAACAGATTTTAATCTTGGGGTATGTTGGAATAAACAAATATACCCCCACGTAAGTGGAGCATAAACCCTAGCCTTTTCTAAAAAAGGAAATCGCCATCTATCATAATTTGTAGAAAGCCCGATATTAACACCGCTTGGAACATTTATGTTGTATTCTAAAAGATATAAGTTAGGCGAATATGTACTACCTCCGGGGTAATTCTTTCTGCTTCTCCAGCTGATATCACGAATACCGCTATTCCCCTCGATAGTAACTAATGCCTGACGGTAATATCGACCGTCCTCAACAAACTGTGTCTCTATAGGTAAAGAGTCAAAATCAAAAAACTTTTCAAACCAATCCACAGAGTTTGAAAGAGTATTTCTAGTGTCGGTAGTTCCATCTCCCCAATCTACAACCGTATCTGTTTTATAATCATTGCTACTACCCGGACCTCTGGCATGGAGTAGTACGTAATTATTTAGCAGGTCGCCACTCGGCAATGAGCCGCTCGGAATAGCATATAGAAATGCGCACTTATGTTCGTCTTCGGATATCGTAGGCATATCAAGCCAATGGGAGGGCCTTGTCCACGGAGTTATTGGCGTGGGTGTGTCATCAACATACACGTCCTCATACGGCTCTATAACCGCAATCTTCCCGATGGTCGTATTTCCTACTTTTAAATTTGCCATTATTTGTACCTATGTAGTAACGGTCCAGCCTTTTGAAGTTGCGATAGCG
>Ga0181557_1002590_pt1 | contig 18494 bp, 18 predicted proteins | sample 011ome_23_FD_148632 | JGI IMG/M metagenome (GOLD analysis project Ga0181557, IMG submission 148632) | Coastal salt marsh microbial communities from the Groves Creek Marsh, Skidaway Island, Georgia - 011506CT metaG (spades assembly) | ecosystem: Environmental > Aquatic > Marine > Intertidal zone...
GAGGCCCGCCTGTCGCTGGTTAAAGTGGAGCCATCGCCGTCAGTGCTGCTGTCGGGTATGGAGGGCTCGCACCTGCCGATTGTGGTGGCCCACGGAGAAGGGCGCGCGCAGTTTGCCTCTCCCGACAAACAGGCCGCATTGCAAGGCGCGGGTTTGGTGGCCATGCGCTTTATCGATCACGATCTGCAGGTCGCCGGCAGTTATCCCTACAACCCCAATGGATCCCCGGATGGCATCACGGGCCTCTGTAATGAGGACGGGCGGATTACCATCATGATGCCGCACCCAGAGCGCGTCTTCCGTGCCGCGCAACTCTCCTGGTGTCCCTCCGAATGGGAAACTGATTCCGGATGGATGCGACTCTTCCGCAATGCGCGGGTCTGGCTTGGGTAACTGTTACATGGTGTTGACGCCACTGAGTCGTTACACTCCGCGCCTGTTCAATCGTGCGGACGCTGCCGAGCCAGCGATCAAGTAAATCCGATGACAAACCGCTATCCCCTGTGGAAAAACCTGCTCATCCTCATCGCGGTGCTGTGTGGCTTTTATTACGCCGCGCCCAATCTGTATGCCCCTGATCCGGCATTGCAAATTGCCGGCGCGAGCAGTGCGCAACAGATCGACGAGCGTGTGCTTGCGAGGGCGGAGGCAGCGCTGACCGATGCGGGAATCGGCTCTTTCGGTGAAGAGCTGCAAAATCAGGGTAAATCAGCCCTGTTGCGCCTGAATGATCGCGAGCAACAGCTGCGAGCGCAGGCCATTTTGGCGCGAGAGCTGGGCGACGGCTTTATCGTCGCGCTGAACCTCGCGCCTACAACGCCTGACTGGCTAGTGGATGGCGGGGCCTCGCCCATGAAGCTCGGACTGGATTTGAGCGGTGGCGTGCACTTCAAGCTTGAAGTCGATGTCGCGGCAGCGACCGAGCGCAAACTGAATCAATATGAAACGGGCATCCAGAAGCGACTACGCGAGGAACGTATTCGCGGTCGAATCAGTCTGGATGGTCAGAAAGTCGCCATGCAATTCCGCTCCGAGGCCGATCGTGAAGCGGCTCGCCGTGAGGTGGTGGATCTTTACCCCGAGCTCTTTCTGGATCGCGTGGACGAAGGCGAAACCTGGTCGCTCTATGCAGAAGTCACCGAGCAAACGATCAAGGAGGTGGTTGACTACGCCGTGGCGCAGAACCTGACTACCATTCGTAACCGCGTGAATGAATTGGGGGTATCCGAGCCCTTGGTGCAGCGCCAGGGTAGCAATCGTATTGTTGTGGAGCTGCCCGGTATTCAGGACACCGCCGAGGCGAAGCGTATTTTGGGGAAGGTCGCGAACCTGGAGTTCCGGTTGGTCGCCGAGGCGAACGCACCGATCTCAGGGCGTCAGCGATTTGAGTATCGAAGTGCTGATCGCGGCGGTATGACGGAGTGGCTGGAGCGTGACGTCATCATTACCGGCGAGAGCGTGTCTAATGCGCAGGCCGGATTTGACCAGAACGGTCAGCCTAATGTGTCGATCAGCCTCGATGGTGAGGGCGGCATGCTGATGTCACGGGCGACCCGCGCCAACGTCAAGCGCCGAATGGGCGTGTTGTTCATTGAGAGAAAATATCGCACCCGCTATGAGCAGGGTGAGTCAGGGGAAGAGGTGGCAGTGCGCATCCCCTATGACGAAAAGAAGCTGCTCACCGCGCCGGTGATTCAGTCTGCACTGGGCGCACAGTTCCAGATTACGGGCCTTGATAACCCTGCCGAGTCTTCTGAACTGGCGCTCATGTTGCGCGCCGGTGCTTTGGCGGCACCCATCACCTTTGTGGAAGAGCGCACGGTAGGCCCCTCATTGGGTGCCGAGAATATTCGCCTTGGCATGAAGTCGGTGCAGGTCGGTCTGGCGCTGGTGGTCGTGTTCATGATTCTTTACTACCGCGTATTCGGCATCGCCGCAGTGATCGCGCTGTCGGGCAACCTGGTGTTGTTGGTCGGCATCATGTCCCTGCTGGGCGCTACGCTCACCTTGCCGGGCATTGCGGGCATTGTGCTGACCGTCGGTATGGCGGTGGACGCCAATGTGCTGATCTTCGCGCGGATTCGCGAGGAGATTCACGGCGGATCGCCGCCGCAAACGGCGATCACACAGGGCTTTGATCGCGCGATTGTGACGATTCTTGATGCCAATATCACAACCCTGATCGTGGCCATCATTCTCTATGCCATCGGCACCGGTCCGATCAAAGGCTTCGCGGTTACTCTTTCGGTCGGCATCATCACATCCATGTTCTCCTCGATCATGGGTACCCGCGCACTGGTCAATCTGATCTATGGCGGTCGCCGGGTAAAGTCACTGGCGATCGGTGGCATCGGTAACAAACGGTCCAGCACGGAAGGAGCCCCGGCATGAAAGCCATACCGTTCATGAAATGGCGCTGGGTGGCCGTGGCACTGTCCGTGGCCGCATTGCTGGCGGCAATTGGTTCGCTCTCCGTAAAGCAATTGAATTGGGGCCTCGATTTCACGGGCGGCACCCTAGTCGAGGTCGCCTATAGCGATAGCGCTGATCTGGGTGCGATACGCACAGAGCTGGATCGGGAAGGTTACGAGGGTGCCGTGGTAGTCAGCTTTGGTACCGACAAGGATGTTTTGGTGCGCTTGCCCGACGGTTACTCGGATGAGCAGGGCGCGTTAATGGTCGACAAGCTTCGGGCGGCGACCGAGATGAGCATCGAGCTACGCCGGATCGAGTTTGTCGGACCCCAGGTCGGTGAAGAGCTGAGAGACGACGGCGGGATCGCCATGCTCACCGCGTTGGGGCTGGTGATGCTCTATGTCGCCTTCCGCTTCCAGATTAAATTTGCGCTCGGCGCGGTGATCGCATTGGCCCACGACGTGATCTTTACCCTTGGCTTCTTCTCGCTCACGGGATTGGAATTTGACCTGACCGTGCTGGCGGCACTGCTGGCGGTAGTGGGTTATTCGTTGAACGATACGATCGTGGTGTCCGACCGCATCCGGGAGAACCTGCGGAAAATTCGGCGCGCCAGCCCCGGAGAGGTGATCGATATCTCCCTGACCGAAACGCTGGGCCGCACGCTGGTCACTTCTTTGACCACGTTGTTGGTGCTGGCTGCGCTCGCCCTGTTTGGTGGGGAAATGATTTTTGGTTTTGCTGTGGCGCTGTTGGTGGGTGTTGCGGTGGGAACCTATTCTTCTATGTATGTGGCGGCTACCACGCTGCTGCAATTGGGTGTGAGCAAAGAGGATGTCATGGTGCCCGAGCGCGAGGGTGCCGATCAGGAAGGTTTAATGCCCTGAGGAGCGCATTAGCGAGAGAACCTCAGGCGGCAGACCACTTGACCAACGGCAGCAGCTGCCGCATCAGCTTGCTGTTGCCACAGACCACATTGCCACTGTCATACCAGCCCTCACCACCCGACAGGTCAGTGATCAGTCCGCCCGCTTCGCGAACCAATAACGCGCCGGCGGCGATGTCCCACTCGTTCAGGCCCATCTCCCAAAATCCGTCCAGGCGACCGGCCGCGACATACGCTAGATCCAGCGAGGCAGCTCCCGCTCGGCGAACACCCATGGAGCGACTGGTGATGGCCGCGAGTGACTGGATATACCAGTCGAGATGCTCGTCACAGTGACCTAAAAAGGGCACGCCGGTGCCAAAGAGGCATTCGATGAGTTCGCGGCGGTCGCCAACGCGGATACGATGACCATTCAACTGCGCGCCACGGCCGCGCGAGGCAATAAACTCCTCTCGTCTCACCGGGTCATAGACCACGGCGTGCTCAATTTTGCCGCGATACAAGCAGGCAACGCTTATCGCATAGTGAGGGATGCCTCTCAGAAAATTACTGGTGCCGTCCAGCGGATCAATCACCCAGGTGTATTCGGAGTCTTCGTTGCCTGACAGGCCGCTCTCCTCGCACAGAAAGCGGTGCTCAGGGTAAGTTTTACCCAGCTGATAGAGAATTTCCTTCTCTGCGGCGATATCGACTTCCGTGACAAAGTCTGCGGCCGCCTTCGCCTGATAGCCGACCCGATCCATATCGTCGGAGGCGCGCACGATCAAGTCTCCCGCTTTGCGGGCAGCTCGCAGCGCCATGGATGCTGTCGGTTCCATCGTGTGTCCAGTGTCTTGGGGCGGCGCATGATAACAGGGGCGATCGGGTGCGCATACGCCTTTGGTACACTCGCGAGCCGCGAAGAGCCGTCCCTTCTAAGAGCCATTCCGTCATGAATCCCGACAACATCGACATTGTCCTGGTCCACACCACGCACAGCGGCAACATCGGGGGTGTGGCACGTGCTATGAAAAATATGGAACTCACTCGACTGACGCTGGTGGCACCGGTCGAATACCCTGCACCTGAGGCGACGTGGCGCGCGGCATCCGCAGTCGATGTGCTGGAAAATGCGCGCGTGGTAGACACCCTCGACGAGGCGATCGCTAACTGCCAATTCGTCGTCGGCACCAGTGCACGGGAGCGCCGCATTCCCTGGCCGGTACAAGATGCCCGTCGTTGCGCAGAGCGGATTGCTCAGCACGCCAAGTCCGAGCGGGTGGCGATCCTCTTCGGCCGTGAAGATCGCGGGCTACTGAATGAGGAGTTGCAGCGCTGCAATCTGCACTGCCACATCCCCACCCATGAGGCCTATCCGAGCCTGAATCTGGCGATGGCGGTGCAAATCGTAGCCTACGAGTGCCGTATGATGCGGTTGGACGGTCAGACGGCGCTCCCTGAGGACGCAGAGTGGGATACACCTTTTGCCACGGCAGAGGACATGACCCGTTTCTACGCGCATTTGGAAGAGACTCTGATCGATATCGAATTCCTCAACCCGGAGGCACCTCGCCAGCTCATGCGGCGACTGAAGCGGCTCTATAACCGGGTGCGATTGGACGAGATGGAGCTCAATATCCTGCGCGGTATTCTCACTGAAACCCAGAAAACCGCGGGTCGAAAAGCCGACTGAAACCACCTTGGCTTATTCTTGACTAAAATAGTCGGGAATAGGACAATCCACGGCATGAAACTGACGACACGCGGGCGATACGCCGTCACTGCCATGCTCGACTTGGCCATTAATGGTGGCAGTCGACCGGTCTCATTGGCGGACATTTCCGGTAGGCAGGAGATCTCCTTGTCCTATCTGGAGCAATTATTCGCTAAATTGCGCCGCGAGCAGCTGGTGACCAGTGCTAGAGGGCCCGGTGGTGGGTACCGTCTTGCACGCAGTGGCGCCGACATTTTTGTCGCCGAGATTATTGATGCGGTCGATGAGTCGGTCGACGTAACTAACTGTCAGGGAAAGGGTAACTGCCAACAAGGAGAGACCTGCCTGACGCATCATTTGTGGGAGGATCTCTCTGGCCAAATCCACGATTTTCTGAGCCAGATCAGCCTGGGAGATTTGATGGATGGACGTGGACGCCGCCCCAGCCAGCAGATGACGGACGGGGTGTTTCAGACCCTGTCTATTCGGTAACGACAGTGCGATCAGCGGGCTGATCGCGCGAGTGCAGCAGAGAGAGATGGAACGAATATGAATGCACCGGTGACAGTACAAACACCGATTTACCTCGACTATCTGTCGACAACGCCGGTCGACCCGCGGGTGGTCCAGGTCATGTCGGACTGCCTGTCTACTGAGGGCGTCTTCGGCAATCCCGCATCGCGCTCACACGTGTTTGGCTGGAAAGCCGAGGAGGCGGTCGAGAACGCGCGCAATCAGGTGGCCGAACTCATCAATGCCGACCCGCGGGAGATCGTCTGGACCTCAGGCGCGACGGAGTCAGACAACCTGGCGATCAAAGGGGTGGCGCACTTCTACCATAAGAAGGGTAAGCACATTATTACTTCAAAGATTGAGCACAAGGCCGTGCTCGATACCTGCCGGCAGCTGGAGCGTGAAGGTTACGAGGTGACCTATCTGGATCCGGATGAGCAGGGGCTGACGACTCCGGCCATGGTGGCGGATGCACTGCGAGAAGATACGATTCTGGTCAGCGTGATGCACGCCAATAACGAGATTGGTGTGGTCAATGATGTGGCCGGGATTGGCGAGATTTGCAGGGCTGCGGGCGCGCTACTGCATGTTGATGCGGCTCAGGGTGCGGGCAAGGTACTCCTCGACATGGAGACCATGAAGGTCGACCTGTTGTCGATGTCGGCGCACAAGATGTATGGCCCCAAGGGCGTCGGTGCGCTGTATGTGCGCCGTAAGCCGCGGGTGCGCCTCGAGGCACAGATGCACGGCGGCGGCCACGAACGCGGCATGCGATCCGGTACCCTTGCGACCCATCAGCTGGTGGGTTTTGGCGAGGCGGCACGCATTGCCAAAGCCGAAATGGCAGATGAGGCTGAGCGTTTGTCGGCACTGCGCCACCGTTTCTGGGACGCGATCAATGATATTCCAGAGGTCCATATCAACGGCGATCGCGATCAGCGGTTACCTGGAGCGCTCAACGTCAGCTTTGCTTTTGTTGAGGGAGAGTCGCTCATTATGTCGCTGCGAGATCTGGCGATCTCTAGCGGCTCGGCGTGTACCTCGGCCAGTCTTGAGCCCTCTTACGTGTTGCGGGCCTTGGGGCTGAATGACGAATTGGCACACAGTTCATTGAGATTCAGCTTCGGGCGGTTCACGACCGAGGCGGAAGTCGACCACGCGGCGCAGTCTGTCCGTCATGCGGTAGAAAAACTGCGCGAGCTGTCTCCACTATGGGACATGTATCAGGATGGTGTAGACCTCAACACGATTGAATGGGCGGCGCACTAGCGCCGTCATGAAGGCCTTTGGGAGAGAACCATGGCATATAGCGACAAAGTAATTGACCACTACGAGAACCCCCGCAACGTTGGCAAGTTCGACGAGGGCGACGACAACGTCGGTACCGGCATGGTCGGTGCGCCGGCGTGTGGCGACGTGATGCGCCTGCAGATTCAGGTGAACGACGACGGTGTCATCGAGGACGCCAAGTTCAAAACCTATGGCTGCGGCTCGGCCATCGCCTCGAGTTCACTCCTGACTGAGTGGGTGAAAGGTAAAAATCTGGATGAGGCTGCATCGATCAAAAACACAGAGATCGCGCAGGAGCTGTCACTACCGCCGGTGAAAATTCACTGTTCGGTGCTGGCCGAGGATGCGATTAAAGCGGCTGTTCAGAACTACCGCGACAAGCAGGACGACTGAGATGTCGATCAGCTTGACCAGTGAAGCGGCGGAGCACGTGAGCCGCCAGCTTGCCAGCCGTGGTAAAGGCGAGGGCATTCGTATCGGGGTGAAAACCTCTGGCTGCTCGGGTCTCGCTTATGTCCTCGAGTTTGTCGATCAGGTAGAGCCGGAGGAGGCTTTCTTTGAATCCGACGGTGTCAAAGTGTTTGTCGACGCTAAGAGTCTTGTCTACCTCGATGGCACGATCGTGGATTTTGCGCGTGAAGGTCTGAACGAGGGCCTGGAGTTCCGCAACCCCAATGTTGCGGGAGAGTGCGGCTGCGGCGAAAGCTTCACGGTCTGAGCGTGAACGCCACCGCGGGCGCGACGGCGCGCGACTATTTTTCGTTGTTTCAGTTAGAGCCCAATTTCGCGTTGGACGAGACGGCGCTTGAGCGGGCGTATCATGCCCTACTGACCCAGTTTCATCCCGACCGCTATGCGGGCAAACCTCAAGTTGAGCAGCGAGTGGCGGCGCAGTTTTGCGCTGACATTAACAGCGGCTACCGGATCCTCTCCGACGAAGTCTCCCGTGCAGAATACCTGCTGCAACAAGCGGGTGTTGATCTGGTCGCGGCGGAACGCGCGGGTGTTGAATCCACTTTTTTGATGACACAGATCAGTTTGCGAGAACAACTGGAAGAGCTGGGCCCTTCAGACGCCGCCGGATGCCAGGACCTGACTGCAGATATTCAGGGTCATTACACAGCGAGTCGCGATCAGTTCGCCAAAACCCTCGCCGCTGATGCCTATAAGGATGCAGCGCGCCATTGGCAGGAAATGTGCTACCTCTCCAAACTGCTCAGCGAGCCGAAGTTGCGGGCGGGCTGACGGATGGTGTTGTTGCAGATTGCTGAGCCGGGTGCCGCACCTGAGAGTCATACCGAACGTCAGATCGGCGTTGGCATCGACCTTGGTACCACCAATAGCCTGATCGCGCACTTCGACGGGACAAACTTGAATGTGCTGACGGATGACACCGGGCAGGCATCGTTGCCCTCGGTGGTGTACTACGGCAAGTCGCAAACTTTGGTGGGCGCTGACGCAGAGCAGCAGGCCAGCGCTGAACCGGGTAACACGATTGCTTCAGCTAAGAGGATGTTGGGCCGCTCACGTGAAGAGTTTGAAGACGACCCCTATATACAGTTGTCCGCGGGCGAGAGTCTGGCGTTTGCGACTGATGCAGGTGCCAAGACGCCTGTTGAGGTCTCGGCAGCGATTCTGGGTGCGTTGAAAGACAGAGCCGGACCGCGGTTGAGCGGCCCCATCGCCGGTGCCGTCATCACAGTGCCGGCCTACTTTGACGATGCGCAACGCCAGGCCACTCGCCAAGCGGCGGAGCTGGCTGGTATCAAAGTGCTGCGCTTACTGAATGAGCCTACCGCAGCGGCGGTGGCTTACGGTCTTGATGAGCAGGCTGAGGAATCATCTTTATTGGCCGTCTATGACCTAGGCGGTGGCACCTTTGATATCTCGCTGTTGCGCATGCGCGCCGGCTTGTTCGAGGTGCTTGCCACAGGGGGTGACAGTGCGCTGGGCGGCGATGATTTTGATCGCGCATTAGCGGCTCATTTACTCGCTGAGCTGTCGATTGGTGAGCCCACAGCGGTTCAACGACGGGTCGCGCTGTCACTGGCCCGGAAAGCCAAAGAGCGCTTGAGTGACACGGCGTCGGTGGACCTCGATGTGAGCGGGCTCGATGCGGGCGACCACGAGATCACGGTATCTCGATCGACCCTGGAAGCGCTACTCTCGCCCTATATCGAGCGCACCCTCGATGCCTGCCGCCAGACCCTCACAGACGCCAGCGTTGATGCGGTTGATCGCGTGGTGTTGGTAGGGGGGTCGACCCGCACGCCGGCCGTGCGTCGGGCGGTCGCGGACTGCTTTGGTCTGGAACCCCTCTGCAATCTAGATCCAGATCAGGTCGTGGCAATGGGCGCCGCTCGGCAGGCAGATATTCTGGTGGGTAACCGGCAGGGCGACGAAGCGCTGTTGCTCGACGTCATCCCGCTGTCACTCGGCCTCGAGACCTACGGCGGGCTGGTAGAGCGCATTGTCGACCGCAACAGCACGATCCCTGTCGCGCGGGCGCAGGAATTTACCACCGCCCGGGATGGCCAAACCGGGTTGGTCGTGCATGTGGTGCAGGGGGAGCGGGAACGCGTGGAGGACTGTCGTTCTTTGGCCCGTTTTGAGCTGACAGGTATTCCGCCAATGGTCGCGGGTGCTGCCCGCATTGAGGTCACGTTTCAGGTTGACGCGGATGGCATTCTCGCTGTCTCGGCGGTGGAGCAGCAAACCGGTGCCCGCAGCGAGATTGTGGTGAAGCCGGCCTTTGGTTTGGATGAAGCACAGATTACGAACATGCTCAAAGCAGGATACGAGCATGCCAGCGAGGACATGCTGGCGCGGAAGCTCGGTGAAGCCCGGGTCGAGGCCGAGGCCCTACTCGACGGACTGCAGGCCGCGATGGCAGCCGATGGTGACCTGCTGTCCGCAGACGAGACAGCTGCGCTGCAATCCGATATGCAGAGTCTTGAGACCGTGATCGCGGCGAACCAGCCTGATGATATCCGTGAGGCAACCGAGATTCTGGGCAAGGCGAGCGAGGTGTTTGCCGCGCGCCGTATGGATCGCAGCATTCAAAAAGCGCTCCAGGGCGTCTCACTCTCGGAGCTTGAGTCCGATGTCGCAGAGGAATCCACACCGTGACAGAAATCGTTCTATTACCCCATCACGAGATCTGCCCCGAGGGGGCGGTGATCGAGGCCGAGCAAGGTGAAACCGTGTGCGAGGCGCTGTTGCGTAATGACATCGATATTGAGCACGCCTGTGAGATGTCCTGTGCCTGCACCACGTGCCACGTCATTGTCCGCGAGGGCTTTGAGTCACTGGCGGAGGCCGATGAGTTGGAGGAGGACTACCTCGACAAGGCCTGGGGTCTAGAGCCTGAATCCCGGCTGTCGTGTCAGGCGCAGGTGAGTGACACCAATTTAGTGGTTGAAATCCCGCGCTACACCATTAACCACGCCTCGGAGCGGCACTGAATACGGTGCAATCCGGGTGGCATTGTTGCCATGACACTGCGGGGTAAAACGCCTTATACTCCGCGCCCGCGAGGCAAGTACCTCGACTTCATTAGTAGAAATCGGAGAGCAACATGGCGGTGGAACGCACCTTATCGATTATCAAGCCCGATGCGGTGGGGAAAAACGTGATTGGCCAGATCATCAGTCGTTTTGAAGAGGCGGGGTTGACCGTTGTGGCGGCAAAAATGCTGCATCTGAGCGATAACGTCGCCGGTGGTTTCTACGCCGAGCACAAAGAGCGTCCCTTCTACCCGGATCTCGTTAAGTTCATGACCTCAGGCCCCGTGGTTGTTCAGGTCCTGGAGGGAGAGGGTGCGATCGCCCGAAATCGCGAGCTGATGGGGGCAACGAATCCTCAAGAAGCTGACGCCGGCACCATCCGCGCCGATTTTGCCCAATCTATCGATGCCAACGCGGTCCACGGTTCCGATTCCCCTGCCTCTGCTGAGCGCGAAATTGCCTACTTCTTTGCGTCAAGCGAGATCTGCCCACGCTGAGGCATTGCGGCTCTGATGCCATGACCGCAGCAGACCAGCTCATCGCCACCACACCGGTAACCGATCGGGTCAACCTTCTGGGTCTGACCCGGCACCAACTTGAAATCTTTTTCACCGATCTCGGCGAGAAGCGATTCCGCGCCCAGCAGGTCATGAAGTGGATTCACCACCGTGGCGTGCGCGACTTTGAGGAGATGACAGATCTCAGTCAGTCACTTCGAACGCAGTTAGGCGAAATAGCCGAGATCACGCCGCCGAACATCGCCGAGCAGCACGACTCACAGGATGGCACTCGAAAGTGGGCCATCGCGGTCGACGGCGGTAGTCTGGTGGAGGCGGTGCTGATCCCCGAGGGTGATCGCGCGACGCTATGCGTGTCCTCTCAGGTGGGATGCAGCCTCGACTGCACCTTTTGTTCCACCGGAAAGCAAGGCTTCCAGCGCGATTTGACTGCGGCCGAGATCATCGGTCAGGTGTGGTTGGCCATTAACTCCTACGATGCCTGGCAGTCCGGCAAAGGCCGTGTCGTGACCAATGTCGTCATGATGGGCATGGGAGAGCCGCTGCTCAACTTCGATAACGTCGTATCTGCCATGAGCCTGATGTGTGACGATCTGGCCTATGGGCTGTCCAAGCGCAAGGTGACGCTGTCGACCTCTGGCGTGGTGCCCAATCTGGATCGGCTCGCTGAGTGGGCAGACGTCAGTCTGGCCGTATCGCTTCATGCACCTAATGACGCGCTACGTGATCAGATCGTACCTATCAATCGGAAATATCCGATCGCCCGATTGCTGGCCTCAGCCAAAGCTTATTTGGATGCGCAACCGGATAAAAAACGGGTGGTCACTATTGAGTACACCCTGCTCGCGGGGGTCAACGACAGCGTCGAGCAGGCGAGAGAACTCGCCGCGTTGCTGAAGGACTATCCCTGCAAGATCAACCTCATCCCTTTTAACGATTTTCCCAATTCGGGTTATCAGCGACCCAGCGGCAATGCGGTCAGTCGGTTTTGGCAGGTGCTGATGGACGCTGGCTTTGTGGTGACAGTACGCACCACCCGGGGTGATGACATTGACGCGGCCTGCGGCCAGCTGGTGGGCGAGGTCGTAGACCGAACCCGGCGTGCAGAGCGTCACCGGGCTGGACGCGGCGATCATAGCCCGTTGGAATCGGGTTGATGAAAGCGTGTGGCTTGTCACGGATTAACCGAGGTTTTGGCTCACTGAGGGGCCGATCGGCGCCGCGGCGGGGTGTCACCCTGTTGCATGTTAGCGCACTCTTCGTGTTATTGATTCAGATAGCCGGTTGCGTCACGGAGTACAGCGGCGGGACCCAGATGTCCTCTGACCCCGACGCCGCGTTAGACAAGCGTGTCGCCCTCGCGCGGCAATATATTGGTGTGGGCGACTGGGAAAACGCCAAACGCAACCTCGAATTGGCCCAGGAAGTAGCTCCCAACAATGCCGAGGTCTTTGAGGCCTTTGCGCTGGTCTATCAGAGCACCGGCGAGTTCGAGATGGCAGAGGACCAATTCCGCGCTGCGCTCAAGGCAGAACCGACACTGTCCAGAGCACGCAACAACTACGCGGCTTTTCTGTACTCTCAAGGGCGCTATATCGAGGCGGAGCGCGAGTTTTATCGCGTGACGGAGGACACGCTCTACAGCGGTCGTCCCATGGCGTTTGTGAATTTGGGGCTCTGTAAGCTGCAGTTAGAGGACGACGCGGGCGCCGAGGCGGCCTTTACCCGAGCCCTGTCGATGGAGCGACGCAATCCGGTGGCGCTTTTGGAGATGGGTTTTCTGAGTCTTGAAGCGGGTGATACTAATGAAGCTGCGCGGTATCATAGTACCTACAGGACGGTCTCTCCACAGCAATCGCCGCGGGGGCTGCTACTCGGTCTGGAAGTCGCCGATCAAACAGGCGATCAGGATGCGCTGGGTAGTTATGAGTTGGCATTGCGTAATCTGTACCCGGATTCTGCCGAGCACAGGGCCTGGATGGAGCGTCAGAGTCGATAACGAGTATTCGGTCTGAAAGCCGGATGCGGGAGGACAGTGGCCATGAACCAGCCTTCGCCTATAAAGCGCCGCGTAAGTAGACAGATTCAGGTGGGGAACGTGCCGATTGGCGGCGACGCGCCCATTGCCGTGCAAAGCATGACCAACACCGAGACCTGCGATGTCGAGGCAACGGTGGCACAGATCGATGCCATTGCCGCTGCGGGTGCCGATTTGGTCAGGGTCTCTGTGCCCAGTATGGAGGCTGCCGAGGCCTTCAAAGAGATTCGCCTCAGAGCCGGTGTCCCGCTAGTGGCGGACATTCACTTCGATCACAAAATTGCGCTCAAGGTCGCCGAGTACGGTGTCGACTGTTTGCGTATTAATCCCGGCAATATCGGTCGCGAGGCCAAGGTCAAAGAAGTCATTGCGGCGTGCCAGGATCGCGGTATCCCGATTCGCATCGGTGTGAATGCCGGATCTCTGGGTAAAGAGCTACTGCGCAAGTATCCCGAGCCGAATGCCGACGCGCTGGTGGAGTCCGCGCTGAGAAATGTGGAGATACTGGACCGTCACGATTTTCAGGACTTCAAGGTGAGCGTGAAGGCCTCGGAGGTCTTCATGGCGGTAGAGGCCTACCGCAAGCTGGCTGAGCAAATTGAACAGCCACTCCATTTGGGTATTACCGAGGCGGGCGGCACGCGCGGCGGCACTGTGAAGTCTGCGGTGGGGATCGGCATGCTGTTGATGGAAGGCATTGGCGATACGATCCGTATCTCATTGGCCGCCGATCCGGTAGAAGAGGTGAAGGTGGGCTTTGAGATCCTCAAGAGCCTGAAACTGCGCGCCAATGGCATCAATTTCATCGCCTGCCCGAGTTGCTCGCGCCAAAACTTTGATGTGATTAGCACCATGAACGAGCTGGAAAACCGTCTTGAAGATATCCGCACGCCCATGGATGTGGCGGTGATTGGTTGCATCGTTAACGGGCCAGGCGAGGCGCGGGAAGCGGATGTTGGCCTCACGGGTGCGACACCTAACAATCTGATTTACATCTCCGGAGAGCCCGACCACAAAGTCAGTAATCAGGACTTTGTGGACCATCTTGAATCGGTGATTCGCGATCGCGCAGAGGCCCTTGAAGTCGCGCGCTCGGAGCGGGAAGCCAATATCATCTCCAGCACCCACTGACGCCCGCATCATGACAACTTTCCGAGCGATACGCGGGATGGTCGATATCCTGCCCGAGGACACCCCGCTGTGGCAGTCAATGGAGACGGCCGCACTCGAGGTGTTGTCGAGCTATGGCTATGCCGAGATCCGTTTGCCCATTCTCGAGCCGACGGATCTGTTCGCCCGCTCCATCGGCGAGGTCACCGATATTGTTGAAAAAGAGATGTACAGCTTTGCGGATCGCAATGATGACAGCATGACGCTGCGCCCGGAGGGCACGGCGGGGTGCGTGAGGGCGGTGGTGCAGCATAACCTCGCTATGACGCCGCAACGCCTGTGGTACATGGGGCCGATGTTTCGCTACGAGCGACCCCAAAAGGGCCGCCAGCGCCAGTTTCATCAACTGGGCGTTGAGGCCTTCGGCGTGGCGACACCTGATCAGGACGCCGAGCTGATCGCGCTCAGTCGGCAGCTCTGGCGACGCCTCGGCGTGGACGACGCCCTACAGTTGGAGATCAACAGCATTGGTTCCGCAGCTGATCGTGCGCGCTACCGGGAGGCCCTAGTGGGCTATCTCGGCCAACATCGTGACAGCCTAGATGAGGACAGCCAGCGCCGATTGGAGACTAACCCGCTCCGCATTCTCGACAGCAAGAGTCCGGACACGCAGGCGGTGCTTGATTCGGCGCCGGTGCTGTCTGACTATCTCGATGCCGAGACCCAGGCTGAATTTGCCGAATTGCTCAGCCAGCTTGATGCGCTCGGTATTGCCTATGTGGTGAATCCCAGACTGGTACGCGGCCTCGATTACTACAATAAAACGGTATTTGAGTGGACCACGGAGCATCTCGGGGCGCAGAGCACGGTATGCGGCGGTGGGCGTTACGACACGTTGGTATCGACGTTTGGCGGCAAAGAGACGCCTGCGGCCGGCTTTGCCGTGGGTCTCGAACGACTGATCTTGCTCATACAGGCGTTGGATATTACAGTCTCGGCCCCTGCGGACCTGTATATTGTGACGGCAGACGAAAATGCCTACCGACACAGTCTGCCGAGGCTGGATGCCCTGCGTCGGCAGTTCCCGGACCTTGATGTGGTGCAGCACCTCGGTGGGGGCAGTTTCAAGAGCCAGTTCAAGCGTGCTGATAAAAGTGGCGCTGCCTGGGCGCTGGTTTATGGTGACGCCGAAGTAGCAAACAACCAAGTCACGCTGAAGCCCTTGCGGGCAGAAGCCGAGCAACAGACCATAGCGGATGCCGAGCTGGAGTCTTTTCTAGCCAACTATCTCGCGGCGGCACAAAGCGCCTGATAAAAGGAGTCACGCGTGGCAGAACATATGCAGGATGAGGCGGATCTCGAGGCACTTAAACGGTGGTGGGATGAGAATGGCAAAGGCATCGTCGCCGCAGTCGTGGTGGCCGCGCTGGGAACCGTGGGCTGGCAGCAATATCAGGGGTTCACTGTCTCTAAAGCCGAGGCCGCCTCGGATCTCTATGCCAGCATGCTCGCCATCCAGCTGGAAGGGGATGACCCCGAGCAATTGGCAGCGCTCGCAGCGCAGTTAAAGGAAAACCACAGTGGCTCTACCTATGCGCGATTCGGTGCCATGCTGGAAGCGAAGGTGGCCGTTGAAGCCGGTGACCTTGCTGGCGCGGAGTCCGCATTGCGATGGGCGCTGGCCGCCGGCGACACCCGCTCTGATATTGGGCAACTGATTCAGCTTCGGCTGGCGCGGGTTATTGCGGCACAGGGTCAAGAAACCGAAGCGCTGGCGATACTCTCCCAGGGCAGCGGCGCCTATCCCGTGGCCTATGCTCAAGCTGAGGGCGATATCCACTTGGCGGCGGGCCGCACGGATGACGCGTTGACGGCCTATCGCGAGGGACGGGATCTGGCCGCAGAGTTAGGCCAGTACAGCGTCGTACTGGATAACAAGGTGCGCACGCTCGAGACGCGCCTGCCTGCCTCACCTGTGGCCGACGTTGCCGAGGATGCCAGCTGATGAGACAGCTCACGCGCACAGTGCTGGTGGTGGGCTTCGCGCTCAGTGCGGGCTGTAGCACGATTACGGGTTGGTTCAGCGATGATGATTTCGATCCGCGTGAACCCGTAGAACTGCAGAAAATCGACGAGCAGGTCAAACTCAAGAGCCGCTGGTCCCGCGGGGTCGGTGATGGCCAGGGTGAAGGCCTCTACAAGATCAATCCCATCCTCGTGAATGACAGCATTTATGTCGCCTCCTCTGAGGGCAAGCTCGCCTCGGTCGATGCCGAGACGGGCCGTGTGCGCTGGAAAAGTAATCTGGATTTGGCATTGTCTGGCGGTGTAGGGCACTACGGGGACTCCATTTTCGTTGGTGCTTCCGAAGGACTGGTCATGCGCCTGTCGGCCGACAGCGGCGAGGAAATCTGGCGCGCGGTGGTCTCGGGTGAGGTGCTGTCGGCCCCTCAGGGTGATGGCCGCTATGTGGTGGCCCAGACCTATGACGGCAAGCTGATGGGTTTCGATTATGAAACCGGTGAGACCCGCTGGACCTACACCAGCGATGTCCCCGTGCTGACCCTGCGGGGTACCGGTACGCCGATGATTCTCGGCGATAACGCCATCGCCGGATTCGCCGATGGCAAGGTGGTCGCCATCAATCTGCGCTCGGGCAATGTGGCCTGGGAGTCCCGGGTGGCGATTCCGCAGGGCCGATCTGAAATCGAGCGCATTGTTGATATCGATGGTTCCATGGCGCTTCAGGGCAGCGAGCTGTATGTCGCGAGCTATCAGGGCCGTTTGGCGGCCATCGACACGCGTTCCGGTCGGAGACTCTGGCAGCGCAACGTGTCATCGGTATCGGGTGTCAGTGTGGGCTTCGGTAACGTGTACGTGGCTGACGACGATGGCACGGTGAGTGCGTTTCTGCGCAATGGGCAGGGCGTGCGCTGGCAGAATATCGATCTGGGTTTCCGCGAGTTGTCGCGGCCGACGCCGGTCAACAGCTACGTGGCAACAGTTGATTTCGAGGGATACCTCCACCTGCTGTCGCAGGTCGATGGGGAAATCGTTGGCCGCACCAAAGTTGATTCAAAGGGCGCGCGAGCCGACATGATCGCGCGGGGCAACCGGCTGTTTGTCTACACCAACGACGGTGCCTTGAAAGCCTACGACGTCGAAGCGCGAAACTGACATCATGCTGCCCGTGCTCGCCTTGGTGGGCCGTCCCAATGTCGGCAAATCCACTCTCTTTAACCAGCTGACCCGCAGTCGGGACGCTTTGGTCGCCAATTTGTCGGGTCTGACCCGTGATCGACAATACGGCCAAGGGCAGCTGGACGAGACTGCCTTTATCGTCATCGATACCGGTGGCATTTCGGGTGAGGAGGAGGGCATTGATGCGGCAATGGCGAACCAATCGATGGCAGCCATCTCCGAGGCCGACGTGGTCTTGCTGTTGGTGGATGGCCGTGCCGGTCTGCACCCGGGCGACGAGGCACTCGTGACGCATCTGCGCACCGAGGGCAAGCCCTTCCATTTGGTGGTGAATAAAATCGATGGCGTGGGCGAGGACATCGCTGCCAGCGATTTTTATCAGCTTGGTGTTGATCATCTGCACACGATTGCGGCCTCCCACAATCGCGGCGTGCGCAAGCTCATTGCCACCGTCCTGACGCCCTGGTTAGAACAAACCGATGAAGAAGCGCCGCCAACAATCGAGGGCGCCATCCGCGTTGCAATTGTCGGCCGTCCCAACGTGGGCAAATCGACGCTCGTCAATCGACTGCTGGGTGAGGAACGGGTGGTGGTCTACGACCAGCCGGGTACCACCCGGGACAGCGTCTATATCGACTACGAGCGCCGGGGCCGGCACTACACGCTCATTGATACTGCTGGGGTGCGCAAACGCAAGAATGTCCGTGAGGCGGTAGAAAAGTTTTCTATCGTGAAAACCCTGAAGGCCATCGCCGATGCTCAGGTGGTGATCCTGACCATGGACGCCCACGAAGGCTTAGTGGAGCAGGATCTGCACCTGTTGGGCCAATGCATCGAGGCGGGCAGAGCGCTGGTGATTGCTCTGAATAAATGGGACGGCATTGAGTCCGATGAGCGGGATTGGATTCGCTCGGAGCTGCGCCGCCGACTACAGTTCATCGATTACGCCGATATTCATTTCATCTCAGCCCTGCACGGCTCTGGAGTCGGCAAACTATATGGTTCGATTCATGCGGCCCATGACGCCGCGACCCGAACCTTGAGCACGCCGCGCCTCACCCGGATCCTCGAGGACGCGGTAGCGAGCCATCCGCCACCCATGGTGAACGGACGACGGATCAAGCTCCGCTATGCGCACGCCGGCGGCCAGAATCCCCCCGTTGTAGTGGTGCACGGCAGCCAGACCGACGCGCTGCCAGCGAGTTATCAGCGCTATCTGGAAAAGATCTTTCGCCGTGAGCTGGCGTTGCATGGCACGCCCATTCGTATCGAACTGCGATCCGGCGATAACCCTTATGCAGGAAAGCGCAACAAGTTGACGCAG
>Ga0181557_1002592_pt1 | contig 18490 bp, 7 predicted proteins | sample 011ome_23_FD_148632 | JGI IMG/M metagenome (GOLD analysis project Ga0181557, IMG submission 148632) | Coastal salt marsh microbial communities from the Groves Creek Marsh, Skidaway Island, Georgia - 011506CT metaG (spades assembly) | ecosystem: Environmental > Aquatic > Marine > Intertidal zone >...
TGCGCAAACGCAAAACACGCACGTCAAAACTAAAGATGGTGAGCCCAGTATTGGCGCGGTGTATCGCGGAAGGGTGACGAATGTTTTAGATTTCGGCGCGTTCGTGGAGCTTGTGGAGTTTAAGAGGAAGTTTGAAGGTTTGGTGCACGTGAGTGCGTTATCGGATAGGCATTTGAAGAGCGCAAAAGAAGGCGCTACGCGCGGAGAGAACGTATGGGTGAAGGTTCTTAGTCGACAAGGTGCGAAAATTTCGCTTGCGATGAAAAGTGTGGATCAAATCACCGGGGAAGAGACAGCGAGTTCGCGCGGTGGGACGTTTGGCGGCAGTCGGAGTAACCCGGCACCTCGGAATTTGCCCCCACCCGCACCGAACTCCTCCCTTCGTGGGCTTTCGGGTATCGCGCCTAGTACTGATGATATGGGTGCGAATTCGCGCAAACGACCTGCGAAGCGATTGAGTTCGCCCGAGTTGTGGGAAGCGCGACAACTCATCGCGAGCGGCGTGCTGAAAGTTCAAGACTATCCACAATTCGACCCCGAAAACGATGGGATGCTATCCTATGAAGAAGAAGCTGAAGAAGAGTTCGACATTGAACTCAACGAAGACGAAGCGCCGTTCTTGCAAGGGCAGACTGCGGCAACCACTGGGGATGTGTCTCCGATTAAAATTGTCAAAAATCCGGACGGATCCATGTCACGCGCGGCGATGACACAATCCACATTAGCCAAGGAGAGGCGTGAACTGCGCGAACAGCAGCACCGAGCTGATGCAGACCAAGGTGGTGGTGGTGGTCAGCAATTGACGCGACCTTGGGAAGATCCCATGGGTCGCCACGAAGAAATCGAGAATGGGCGTCCACATTTTGGTGGCGGACGCTCTGGGCACCATGATATGCCGGAATGGAAAGCCAAAGCGATCGGTGACGCTCCTCGAATGGGTCAGCCGCAGACGATGCCGATGCATATGCTGCGTCAAACACTGCCGATTTACAAACTTCGAGATCAACTTATTCAAGCGGTGAATGAAAATCAGATATTAGTCGTTATTGGTGAGACTGGTTCAGGGAAGACGACGCAAATGACGCAATATTTAGCCGAGGCGGGATACACATCTCGTGGTAGAATTGGGTGTACGCAACCCAGACGTGTGGCTGCGATGTCCGTAGCGAAGCGTGTGGCTGAAGAGTACGGATGTCGATTGGGTGAAGAAGTCGGCTATGCCATTCGTTTCGAAGACTGCACGTCGCCAGATACCGTTATCAAGTACATGACCGATGGTATGCTTCTGCGCGAGGCATTGTTAGATGAGCTTTTGACCCAGTACTGCGTCATCATGCTCGACGAAGCGCACGAGCGTACGATTCATACAGATGTTTTGTTTGGTTTGTTGAAGAAGTGTTGCGCAAAGCGGAAAGATTTGAAAATCATCGTCACTTCCGCAACCTTGGATGCCGAAAAGTTCTCAACGTACTTTTTCGACTGCCCTATCTTCACTATTCCCGGGCGGACGTTTCCAGTTGAAGTTTTGTACACAAAAGCGCCCGAAAGCGATTATTTGGACGCGGCGTTGATCACTGTGATGCAAATTCATCTCACCGAACCAGAAGGGGACATCTTGCTCTTCCTCACAGGACAAGAAGAAATCGATGCCGCGGCGGAAATTCTGTTCGAACGTATGAAGGCGTTAGGGCCTGCGGTACCCGAGCTCCACGTCTTACCCGTGTACTCTGCATTACCGAGCGAACAACAGACGCGCATTTTTGAACCCGCGCCGCCTGGCAGCCGTAAGTGCGTCATCGCGACAAATATTGCGGAAGCTTCCCTCACTATTGATGGCATTTATTACGTCGTCGATCCTGGTTTTTCGAAGCAAAAGGTGTACAACGCTAAAATCTCGATGGATTCGCTCATCGTCGCCCCGATTTCTCAAGCCTCGGCTCGACAACGAGCCGGTCGCGCGGGCCGTACTGGTCCAGGGAAGTGCTACAGATTGTACACGGAAAGCGCATTCAAGAATGAAATGCTCCCAACTTCTGTGCCGGAAATCCAACGCACAAACTTGAGCATGACGGTATTGACAATGAAGGCTATGGGGATTAATGACTTGCTGAACTTTGACTTCATGGATTCGCCACCTGCGGCGACGCTTGTGACGTCGTTGGAACAATTGTACAACTTGGGTGCACTCGATGAGGAAGGATTACTTACGAGACTCGGACGAAAGATGGCGGAGTTCCCACTCGAACCACCGATGAGTAAGATGCTCATCGCGAGCGTAGATTTGGGATGCTCTGAAGAAATTTTAACCATAGTCGCCATGCTCAGCGCGCAAAATATCTTTCATCGACCAAAGGAAAAACAAGCTGCCGCAGATGCAAAGAAGAACAAATTCTTCCAAGCCGAGGGCGATCACTTGACGTTATTGTCAGTGTATGAAGCATGGAAAGCGCAAGGGTTCAGCACGCCGTGGTGTTTCGAAAATTTCCTTCAAGCGCGCTCGTTGAAGCGCGCGCAAGACGTGCGTAAGCAGTTGCTGACGATTATGGATCGATACAAACTCGAGACAACGAGCGCCGGGCGAAACTACAATAAAATTCGCCGTGCAATTTGCTCGGGATTCTTCTTCCACAGCGCCAAGAAAGACCCACAGGAAGGCTACAAGACTGTCGTGGACAACACGCCCACGTACATTCACCCATCGAGTGCGCTATTCCAACGCCAACCCGATTGGGTCGTCTACCACGAACTCGTGCTCACCACCAAAGAGTACATGCGCGAAGTGTGCGCAATCGACCCAAAATGGCTCGTCGAACTCGCCCCTCGCTTCTTCAAACAAAGCGACCCGCGTCATTTATCCAAGCGGAAAAAGAGCGAGAAAATCGAGCCATTGTACGACAGATACAACGACGCCAACGCGTGGCGCCTTTCGCGCCGTCGCGGGTAAACGCGGCGCTCGAATCCCACTCCACGCGCGACGCAACGCACAACATTCGCGTACACCATTGTTATATCACCATCTATCGCTGCGTAGTCCGTACACCCGTCCCGCGCTCGCGCTCCCAGTCCCGCTCGGCTCGGTCGCGGACGAGTCCCCCTCGTCTTGTGTTCATTAATTCGTCACAGTCCCCCGTCTTGAGTCATTCATTGGTCAAGCATGGTGATGGTGTTCCGATTGGGTAACCCATCCGATCGTTGCGCGCGCCGGCATTCGCGCGCGCGCGCGAGCACGACGAACGCACACGCGCGCAAACCGTGTCAACGGTAATTCTTACGTGCGTGCGAGCGTGCGAGTGCGATCCGACGCGATCCGACGCGGTGACGGCGAGCGATTCGCGTAACCGTTCGCCAATTCGTTGATCAGCCGCAAACGTCGGTCAATCGTTACCGTCGTCGTCGTCGAGGCGAGTCGAGGCGAGGCGTTGGTTCGTGCGTCGTCGATATCGTGCGCGTCGTGAGGACGTGAGAGATGCCGCCGTCGCAGGATACGTACGTGGGGCCGACAGTGAACCAGTATACAGTTGGCGCTGGGACGTGGACTCCGAGCGCGTGGGTGACGACGACGCTCGAGGATTCGAGTGGCACAAGATGTCCTTGCCCGTCGTCGTGTAAGCATGATTGTGCGGTACGCTCAGAATGGCTGTTTGATGCACAGGGTGGTGAAGGGCGGACGATCGAGTTATTGAATGCGAACTCAAACGTGCCTACGTTGAATATGAATGTCGGGACGGTGAGCGGCGAAAGCGCGGCGAGGATGCACATTTCCTCATATCGGGATTTGGACAACTGTCCACCGGATGAGATGATGGAGTGCCTGAAATGCGATACGGCTTCGGGGTATTATCCAGTGGCATATTCGGGTGAGTACTCTATTGAAGGTATCAAGCGCGTCGGCTCTGGGCTTGCGTGCTTCTATGTTGAAGTGTGCGCGGCGGATGATTCATGCGACGTGAACACGAAGGTGGGAGAACTTTTTACACTTGTGGGTGCTTACTTAATCGTGTTCGTTGGATTGTTTCTCTTGTTTGTGTACTTGCGCAGCGTGAAGTGGTTGCGGTTGGCGATAGACTCTTCAGCGTATGTCGAAAAAAGCAACCCGAACTACCCGCCGCGAGAAATTCCGTTGCCAAAACCTAGAGAAGGTCACTTTGCGTGGTTAATTGATGCTTGGAAACGCGATAACGATTGGGTGAAAGAATTTACCACTCCAGACGAATACATGCTTGTTCGTTGGTTCAAACTCTCTGCACGCTTTTTCACCGCGTGTTCCGTAGTCTGTTGTCCAGTCTTGATGGGATTGTACAGGGCTGACGAGACCGCACTAAGATCGCCTCAGATTATTGCAGCGCTAGAACAGCAAGGCATTAAGCGGTACACGTTGTTGAATGCTCGAACTGATAGTACGTTTACGGCGACCGTCATCATGTGCTGGATTATCAGTTTCTTTCTCATGGCGCTGATTCGTCTCGAGACGCACAAGTATGTCGCCATGATGTGGTCCGTAGATCCAAACAAGACGGGCATCAAAGCGAATGCGATCGTGGTACAAGAAATTCCACTCCTTACTGCGGCTCCGGTACCAGCGAAGTTTGCCAACAACCTTAAACAGGTGGATGTCAAAAAGCTAAACGCGAACCTCAAAGGTTCGGTGAAGTTTTTGGATATCGTCTTTGACGACGAAGGCTTGAGTTTCTTCGCCAAGTTGAAATACTTCATCGAAAACGGCAAACTTCCTCGAGCGCATGACAACACGAACCTCAGAGTGTTGCACAAATCTGAAAGCGTTGATATGCTCATCGCTAAATTCGAAAACGTTTTCGGAAAGGACTGTATCGCGTTCAAGATGCTCGCTGCGGATACACGCAAGCTCGACGCCGCGGCGAAGAAATGGGCCGCCGCGCGAGAGTACCACACACAAACGATGCAAGCGATTGACGATTTGCGATCCGAAGAAAAGCTTCGTACTTTGAAGAAATGGGAAAAGCGACAGCTCGCGAGATCGCTCAAGGAGGTCGAAATGTATGGTGAGACGGAGCAAAAAACGTTTGCCGAATTCGTCAACATGCGTGACGACTTTATTAACGATTCGTCACCAGCTTCGAGCGCGATTATCGTGTTTGCGAGACAAATGGATGCTGTCATTGCGTCTCAGATTCAAGTAGACGCTGTTCCAGGGCAGTGGATCAGTACGCCGGCGCCAGGTAACTCTGATGTCGTCTGGCACAATCTCGCCCTCAACGAAGGCATGCGAAAAACAAAGACGACGCGCGCGTTTATGTTTGCGACGTTTTTGGCGTTGTTTTTCATGTATCCAGTGAACGCAGCTGTTGGCGCCATCGCCACATTGAAGACTGAGATCGTCAACTCGCTCGGTGAAGCCGTGTATAACGTCATCGTTTCCATCGTTTTGACCATTTTCCTCGTCGTCGGACACGTGTTGAGTCTCGTCGTCAGTCGACAAACGGGATACATTGCCGTGAGTCAAATGGATTCTTTTGGCGCCTCTATGTATTTCTGGCTGTTGATTCTCAACTTGGTTTTCGGTAACTTGAGCTCTACGCCGTTGTGGGAAGACTTTCAGTCGTGGATTTACACTCCGCACTTGTTCACCTATCAGTTTATTCTGCGTTTGATGAACACGAGTTCCTTCTTTTTGCAATTCATCATGTTGCGTTGCGCGACGTCGCCCGTGTTGGAAATCATCCACCCTCCAGTGCTTCTTGGGTTTGCCACGAAGTGCTTGGCATACCGTGGACGTGCGCGCACGTGGCCAGCGCTTAAAAAGAGAATGCTATGGGCGCAGCCGACGGCGACGCCAAGTCACCGGGTACCCGCGCAAACGATGCTCGTGTTTTTCATCGGCATGATTTACGCCGTTGTCGCGCCGGTGTTGCTCCCGTTCTGCGCCATCTTCTTTGGCTTATTCTACCTCTTCTGGAAACACAACATCGTGTATCACTACATTCAGCAGTACGCCGCGGGTACGTCTATGTGGTCATGGCTCGTGAACAAGATGTACTTCAGTCTCTTCTTTTCCCAAATCATCGTCGCCTTTGGGTTGCCGACGCTCGGGTTCAACACGATGCGTTTCCGCATCACGGTGCTGCCTCTCATCATCATCACCGCCGTGGAGTGGGCAGCGACAAGCATGCAGCTTCGGGAAGCGTTGAAGGTGCCTGTGTATTCGAACAAACCGGCGAACGAGGTTGACAGCGACGAAGAATTCTTTGGCGATGCTGACACATCGACAACGCCCACCCGCGCCGAAAGCATCCAGAAGGAGTTGACGACGACGTCCCTCGGGAGAACGATGAAGATTCGAAAGGGTATCAAGGGTGTGGTACCGAGTTCTGAGCTCATAACGAGCAGGCACCGATCGTCGGCGAATCTCGCAATGTTGAACTCGGCTGAAGCGGGCAAGGCGGAGATGGAGTTCAAAATCAAGGCGGGCATTTGGCAGACGTACGCGCCGTCGACGTTGTGGCCTCTCGCCGCTGAAAAGTCAGCAGGTTCTATTTTCTTACGAAAGTGGAAGATAATCAAGGCGAGAAAAGCCAAGGAAGCGGCGCTGTGGGATACCGTCAAGGATTTACCCGAGGGTCACCCTAGACGCACTGAAGTCCTTCGCGATTTGGAGTTGAAGAAGACGATGCGAGAGAAGGCTGCAGAGGCGGTGCTGAGAAAGTCGACGTCGCCCTATCTCAAGAAAATCCGCGAAGACCGCGCGCGCGCAGAAGAGGAAGAGCGCATCGCGGCTGGTGTGACGCCCTCAAAGCCCGCGCCTGCGTCTGCGCCAGCACCCGCGCCAGCGCCTGCGCCGGAGAATTAAAATAACGGTGCGGCGGCGCGCGTGAGTGGAGCGCAGACATAAAATTCCTCACGCATGTGCTAGCGCCACTGAACGCTCGTTCGTGTGCTATATAATACTACTACATGTGCATATTACACGCTACTGGTAACTACTAAAAACCACACATTCTACTCTCTCTCTCTCACGAGCGGTTCGCACGGATAGTACTCTGGCGCTCGCGCATCCGTCCACGCGTCAAAGCTCGCGTTCATCTCCGCCTCCACCGCGGCCACTTCTCCCGCCCCGTCCAACCCATACATACGTACCTTCACATCATCATCCCCATCGCCATCGCCATCGCCGCCCCACCGCGTCTTCACCCGCGCTAAACGCGCGCGCAACGCCTCCGCGCGACGCTCCGCCTCGAGCGCGCCCGGCGTCCTCGCCCGCGCGAGCGCCCTCTGCTCCTCCCTACGCGCATCCACCCGCGCCGCCCGCGCCCGCGCCGTCGCCGCGAATCGCATCGCCCATTCCGGATGCATCGCCAACATCACCTCCTCCTCCTCGTCGTCGTCCTCGTCGTCGTCGCGCGCCATGAATGCCTCGCGCGTCATGCCATCCTCACTCGAGCGCAGCTCATCATCATGACGCTCGCGCCGTCGCGGTTTCGGCGGCGGCACCGCCGCCAGCGACGGGGCGACGTCGAACGCATCGATAGGCGTCATGCGCGCGCACCGGGCGAGACGTCCGCGCGCGCGCGAGTGCGGCGGCGACGTTCGCTCGCGTCTGGTGGCGCTCAACCAATGTTCGGACATTCGGCGTGCTCCAAAACGTCGTTTCGAGTCAACGTCACAAATCGTCACTCCAACGCGCGCGACGCCTCGCGCATCGCACGACGAACGCGATGGAACGCACGGTGCTCAGTGGTTCTTTCGCGCACACGCGTCGCGGGATGCCACGATGCGCGTCAGGCGACGGAACACGCGTGCGCCAGGCGCGGGTGATGGGCATCAGGGGAACCAAACCGACCGCGCGGTCGGGGCTTGTGATGCGTCGCACGCGCGCGACGTCGGGGTTCGTCGCGTACAGTGACGACGATGGGGCGTATGGGGATCGCGAATACGCATCGCGCACGCGAATGCGATCGAATGGGCGCGAATACGATGGGTATGAGATGCGTGATGATGAGTACGCGCGCGCGGGGGAACGTCGGCGTCGGGGGAACGAGGCGGAGGACGACGACGACACCATCATGCTTCGCGCTATGGGTGGTATTTTTACCGCAGCGTTGAGTGCGTTACGTTGGGGGTTACCGCTCACGGGTGGCTTGGCGTGCTGGGCCGCGGCGGCGGCGAACACGGGTGGAGGTTTATTGAGCGCGTTGAGCGGCGCGTTGCTCGTCGGCACGACATTGGGCGTGTGCGCGTTGATTTTTGCCGCTGCGAGCGCGACGATGAGTGGTGTGACATTGATGTATATGATGGTGCGACGGAGTATTTTTGGTGGTGCGCGGAAGCCGACGATGAGGCGAGGACGCGAGATTGAGGAGGAGCGGGACGAAGAGGAGGAGGATTTCAGACAGGCGCCGCTCCGTCATCGACGGGATAGCCGACTGGCGTACGGCCACGACGACGACGACGACAACGACGGTGGTGCGCGCGTGCACCAAAGCATGTCGTTCGGTGATTGGACGCCCGAGGTACCGGTGGTGGATCCGCGATTACCCGGTCGATGGGGCGGGAGAAACGAACGCGTGGCTGGGGACGCCAACGCGTGGGGCACGCATCGCACGCCGGCGGATTTCAGACGCGAACACAACGACTCCCTGAGGCAGCAGCGCGAGCGCAGCGCGCGAAGGAACGATGGGGAGAACCCATACGGCCCGAGCGAGTGGAAGTCGCGCGCAGCGTACAAGCAAGGCGCGGCGCACGCGGCGAATGAAGACGAAGAACGACCTGCGGATGCGCGAGAGGAAATTATTCGCAAATTTGAGCCCGCCGAGCGTTTGCTTCCGCGCACGCCTCCGAAGCCCAAGCACGCGTATATTCCCACGGAAACTCTCATCGCCATGGGTGGTGCATCGCTCGAGACGCACATCAAGAGCGTGAGCGCGCAAGGCTTAGCCAAGGCGTCGTCGGGCGCCAGTCGTCGGCCGAGCGGCGCGGTGACGTCGAGTTTCAATTTTTCCTCTGGCGGGCCTTCGATGATGCCCCCAAAGCCGCCCGGAGCGAACGGTCGTGGAGCGTCATCAAACAGAAAAGAACGCCCCGACTCGTATAAGATTGAAGACGACGACAACTGGAGCGATGAATTTACCCGTCGCGCGCGCGAACGTTTCGAGCGCAACTTGTCCGACGCCTTTGAAGACTCTCGCGCGAGCATGTACGACATCGATCACCGCCGGGCGAGCGAATTCATCAATCGCAAGAGCGATGATAGACGATCGAATTACGGCGACGACATGTTCGGTCTCGGTCGTACGCGTTAGGTATCGCGCGAATGAGCTCCGTTAACTTCTTCGCCTTGTAATTTTTCACCCACCTCACGACGAGCTCCAGCTCCAACGCCCTCACATCGCGTCGCCCATCGCCTCGCACCGCCACCGCGTCAAGCATGCCGCACCGCGCCGACGGGCGCACGCTCGAGCAAACGCGCGCGCTCGTCGTCGCCCTCGACGTCGTCCGCGCCTCTGCCGGTTCCGCCTACGTTGAGCTCGGGGACACGAAAGTCTCCTGCGCGGTGTACGGCCCGCGACACCCCGCGCGCGCCGCCGACGCGAGCGTGGCGCGAGGACTCGTCGACGTCGACGTGCGCTTCGCCCCGTTCGCGCTCGGCGAGGACATTCTCGCGAGCGGCGATAAGTCTTTGACGTCGTCGGCGCCGACGGCTGCCGAGTCGAGGTGCGCCGACGCGCTCCGTCGCGCGCTCGCGCCGGTGATCCTCACCGAGACGTTCGTGAAGACGCAAGTAGATATATACGTCACCGTGATTGATGCGCGCGGGAGCGAGGACGCGGCGTGCGTGCTCGCGGCGTCGGCGGCGCTCGCGAGAGCGGGCGTGGAGTGCCGGGACGTGACGAGCGCGTGCTCGTGCGCTCGGGTACCGAACGTTGGCGTCGTGCTCGATCCGACGCAGGATGAAGTGGCGCAGAGCGATGGATTGGTTTTTGTAGCGCAGATGTGCAAAGTAGGAGGGTACACGACGACGGAGGTGAGTGGGCGTTGGGACGCGGACGCGACGGCGGCGGCACTGGACGCGGCGAGCGCCGGGTGTCACCGGTTCGACGCCACGATTCGCGATGCATTGCGCGCGGCGAGTGAAGGGCGAGGGGCATCGGCGTGAGGTGAGCTGCTCGAGCTGCTCGGCGTGTGGGATTAGTAGTAGTAGTGGTTTTTGTCGTCGCGGAAAGCGTTGTAGTAGATTTACAAAAAAAATGGTTTCATAGAATGGTTTGTCGCCGCGGGGACGACGGCTTCTGCTGTTGTTTGTACATGTCGTTCGTCGTGTGATCATAAACCCAATTCATCGATGGATTCTGCGAGTGATGTCATCGTTTCGAGCTTCGCGTCGGGCTCGGGTGAACCTTCGGGGGTGAAAAATTCGTCGACGTCTTTCGCGGCGGCGGCGGTGCAATACTTGGCTTGAATTTCTGCCGAAATGACAGCCATTTCAGCGCGAAGCGACGCGATGCCCTGACGTAACTTGACACCCTTATCTGGTAACGTGTTCACCACTGCGGGCATGCTCAGAATGACGTTTTGTTTGTCAATAGTGGCTTGATGCTCCGCGAGTTTGGCGCGAAGTTTGGCTTCGCCGCCGCGCGCCAGGGAATCGTTGTTGGGCGACGATGTCCTCACTGGCGCGCGCGTGGGTGACACGGCGGCGAGTAAATTGACGCCTAAAATACTCCCATCTCCGCCCCAACCACTATTGACGTTCTTCCATGCCGCACCGCTCGGAGCCGCTTTCTTTGGCGTCGACGTTTTGACGCCGGTTGATTTCGCCGGCGCCGACGCCGACGCGGATGACGAATCATCGTTATTAAACAACAAATCGTGATCGCTCACGCCGCACACGCACGATAACGCCTGTACATACGCGAGTTCATCACGTAATTCATCCGTCCACTTACGATCGGCGGCGTGCAAGGCGTTGAGTTCTCGCATCGTCACGCTCGAGCGCATCGCTTGAACGTCGACGTCAAAGAGTCGACTGGCGTCGTCGGCGCCAAAATACCCACCGCAATTGCCGCCACCATCCGTCACAGACTTGGACAACGCGCCTTTGAACACTTGCTTGCGATAAATTTTCTCCTCAATCGACCCACAGGTGATGAGACGGTAGCACACCACGTCGCGATGTTGTCCGATGCGAAAGGCTCGGTCGACGGATTGGTTATCCATGGATGGATTCCACGCCGGGTCGTAGATGATGACGCGCGTCGCGGCGGTGAGCGTCAAACCCATGCCTCCGACGCGCGCGGTGAGTAACATGAGTTGCACGTCATCGCGCGTTTGAAACTCTGTGACGCGGCGATGACGCTCGTCGGCGCTGACTTTACCATCGACTCGAAGAAACGAGAGACCCGCACGCTCGACGTTGCGTTGAATGACATCCAAAATCGCTTGCGATTGACTGAAAACCAACGCGCGATGGCCTTGAGTTCTGAAACGCTCGAGCATGTGCATTAAGAATTGCATTTTCGACGAACAAGACGCGTCGGCGTCGGCGAGCGCGCCGGGGTCGAAGGAGCATTCGCGCGCCGCCGCCGCGACGGCTAAAGCCGCTTCGCCCGCGCGACTTTTCCGCGCACCGGCATCGTCATCGTCGTTTTCGTTTTCGTCATCGACAAAATCAGTCACATTGGTGTCGTCAATATCGCCGTCATTTGCACCGTACACCGTCGACGGATGATCGCAAATCTTCTTGAGCACATTCATGCACGTAATCGCGCTCCCCGTCTTGTTCACGACGTCACGAACCGGCTTGGATGCGCAGAATTTCGTATATAACTCGCACTGCGCCGGCTCGAGAGGAATCCATGCGATCAAATCATTTTTTTGCCCGAGTGCGGCGGGAACGTGCGATGTGTCCTTGCGATCGATGAGCTTTGTCGGTTTCTTTGGTTCGCCGACGTCTCCTTTGGAATCCGCCTCGCCAAACAGACTCTTCTTATCTCGACGAAGATAATACGGCGCCGTCAACTGGCGAAGCTCTGCACTGAGCTCTTTCGCCTCTGTACGTTGCTTCTGCGTCGCCCCTGGGGCTTGACCGGCGTGAATCTTGTGCACGAATCGTCGACGAAACTCGCGCTCGCTCCCGAGTAATCCAGGGCACGTCAAGTCGTACAGCGCCCATAACTCCCCAAGATCCGTCCCCATGGGCGTGCCCGTGACGATGAGTCGTAAATTAATCGGTAATTGACGTATCGTGTGCGAGAGCTGCGTGTTCGAGCTCTTCAATTTGTGTCCTTCATCCATGATGACCCAATCCCAGCGAAACGCCCCTGCGAAGGATTTCGGCGCCGCGCCTCGGCCTTCACCCGCGTCGGCGTCGGCGTCGGTGTCGATACCATCCTCACCCGGCGCCCCGAGCGCCGTGGCGTTGCGCGTCGCCATGGTATACGACGCCAACAACACCCCTCGACCACGAACGCACGCATCGAGATGTCTATCGCGCTCAGACTTTTTCATATCCCCTGAATACTTCCACAATGTCTCCCCGAGCGTCAACCCGCACGCGCGCAAAAATTCCTTTTCCCACTGCGGTAAAATCGACGGATCCGCGAGCACGAGCACGCGCGCCGCCGCGCCGGAACGAATCAATCCCGTGGCGAACGCCGCGGCTTGTAACGTCTTCCCCAAGCCCATGTCGTCGGCGAGAATGCCGCCGCGTTTCGCCGAATGTAAATGCCACATCCAACGCACGCCTTGAATTTGATGGTCGTACAACGCGTTCGCGAGCGACGCCTGAAGCTCGAATTTCGGTCCACCGCCCGATGCGGCTTTCAAACGTAAAGGCTTGCCGCCATCCTCGGCGCCGATGTGTTTGGGAATGGGCACGTTTGGTTCGCGAGGCATCGTCGGCGTCGGCGTTTTCGTAAACGTCGTCGACGACCGCGAGGCGACATCGATCGCCGTCGTCCGCGGCATGACTACTGATGTTTTGCTGACACCCACGAGTGGCGACTCACCGACGGATTCGCGCAAGTCTACTACCTCCGTTTCGTCGTCGTCGGTTTCGCTTTCGCTATCCAACGCGTTTTTCCGTCGGCGTCTGACAACCGCGAGCTCCTCCTCTTCCTCTTCCTCTTCCGATTCCGACGATGAATCATCCAACACCGCGCGGCGTTGGCGGTGTTGAATGACAAAATCGCTATGCGCGTTCTCGCTCTCCGAATCGTCGTCGTCGTCGTCATCGTCGTCTGGGCGTGAGCGAACGCGCGCGCGTCTCGGTTAGTCATCCGCGCGACGCGTCATCGTTCGCCGACACCTCTCGATACCCAAACCCCACGCACCTAAACACTGTCGACGCGGACGCGCCACGCGACGTTTAATCACTGGCGTCTCATCGCACGCGCATTCGCGCGGCATATTCGCGCGGTTCGCGCCGAGAATGGGTGAAAACGGCATCGCGCGCGTTTGTTCCCCTGTGCGTTGGAATCCAATCGTCACGCGCGTCGAATGGCGCGCGACGGTGCGCGTGAGGGGGCGTTGACGCGCGTGCGAATGCGATGAGGTGCGTTCGTGCGATGTGCGCGCACGCGTGGGTGCGATGTGACTGGCGCGCGGCGCGGTGTATGGGCTAAAGAGTGTGGGATTATTGTTGTTCATCCACCTCATGTGTGAGCCTTTGGGTGTGCTTTGTTGTATCAGAAGAAAAAGGCGGCGGCGGCGAGAGTTTTGGATTATCTTTTTTGCTTGCATATTTCATTAAAATGTAATTATTTAATTTGAAATGTAGTAATATAAAGCATGAGCCGTAACTAACGTGCTCATCTCACCTTGCGAACGGATCGATTCGTAAACTCCGCCTCCGTCGCAACGCGTCTGATTAAATTTTTTTTCGGCGCCCGCGTTCTTGGCGCCTGCGCGCTCTCATCAGCGCGCGTCTACGCGTTGTCGACGCCTTCAATTTTGTCTTCAACCTCCATATACAATTGACGCAAACGCTCAATGTTTTCTTCGCTCGTCTCCCAGTAACCTCTGCCGTTCGCTTCGAGGAAGTTTGCGACCATCTTTCTGAACGAGTTCGGGTTCGATTCCATCAAGCGCTTTTGCATTTCCGGATCAGCCATGAACGTGGAGTTGGCATCTTCATACACCCAGTTGTCGACTTGACCCGAAGTCGCAGACCAGCCGAGAGTGTTGTTCAAACGCTTTTGGATCTCACGAGTACCTTCGTAGCCAGACGCCATCATACCTTCGTACCACTTCGGGTTGAGAAGCTTGGTACGAGAGTCCAAGCGCATGGTCTCAGAAAGAGAGCGCACTTGAGCGTTCGCCGTGGTGGTATCCGCAATGTAAGAAGACGGCATCTTACCATCCTTACGCACACCTTGAACCAACTTGGTCGGATCAGAGTCAAAGTAGTGAGACACGTCGGTCAACGAAATTTCAGAAGAATCGAGGTTTTGGAACGTGACGTCAACCTTGGACAAGGCGGATTCGAAAAGTTCCTTCTTTGTTTCCATACCAGCACCCGGAGCATCAGAGTTGAACGCGAAAGACTTGCGGTTCAAGTACATGTCTTGGAGTTGGCTTTCATCGTTCCAAGAAGAGTTTTCAACGGCAAGGTTGACGTTGGACGAGTAGGAGCCCGACGCGTTGGAGAAGATGCGCGTCGCGGCTTCACGGATGGACAAACCGAGTTCTTCGGCTTGCTCTCTGGCGTGCTTACGCACATAGTTCATCTCATCCGGTTCGTCTTGCTCGGCGGCGAGCTTGACGGCGCGATCCAACAAGTTCATTTGGTTGACAAACAAGTCGCGGAACACACCAGAGCAGTTGACGACGACGTCAATGCGCGGGCGGCCGAGTTCTTCCAACGGAATGAGCTCGAGCTTGTTCACCCGACCGAGCGCATCCGGGGCCGGCTTGACACCAACCATCAACATGACTTGAGCTAAAGATTCACCATACGTCTTGATGTTGTCCGTACCCCAAAGAACGAGAGCGATGGATTCCGGGTATCTGCCATTGTTTTCAACGCGCTCGCGTTCAATCAAGCGGTCGACAACAACCTTGGCAGAGGCAACAGCCGCACCAGTCGGGATGGCTTGTGGGTCAAGAGCGTGAATGTTCTTACCAGTCGGTAACACCTTCGGGTTACGGATCGGATCACCACCCGGGCCCGGAAGAACGTACTGGCCTTCGAGCGCCTCGACGAGCGCGCCGAGCTCGTTGTCCTTGACAACTTGCTCGAGGCAGAAGCGCAAGTAAGTGAACAAAGTGCGCATCTTTTCGACATCGGCGGATTCGAACTTGGTGCCCTTCAAGGCATCACCCCACGGGAGAGCAACGGCGGCGGAGCCAAAGAGACTGCCGACGGCGCCGAGAGCGCCTGCGGCGACGCGGCCAGACGGATCCGCGGCGCGGTTCACGAAACCACCAACGCACGCGCGGCACGCTTCGGTGATGTCTTGCAAGAGTTGAACATCTTCGAGAACACCAGCATCGTTGGAGCGGTAGATGCTTTCAATGTCGCGGCCGACAGAGGCGGCGAGAATACCCGGAAGCGCCGTGATTTGTTCGTCTTCGCGATCAATGGACGCAATATTGACAAGAGTCGCGACGGCTTCTTCGGCAGACGGCGGGCAACCAACGACGTGGAGACCGCACGGCAACAAGCGGGATTCAATTTCCATGAGCTTTTGGTACACCTTACCAACAATCAAATCGCGAGTGTCTTGGTCCATGTTCGCGGCGTCGGCTTCCGGATCAGTCGGGATTTCCGGAATGTCCTTGTCCAAGTTGCACGTGATCGCGGTAGAGACAATGGTGTTCACGATCGACGGGCCACGGCCAGAATCCTTGAGGGTTTGGTAAGAAGAGATCAACTCCTTCAATTCCTTCAAGCCCTTGTACAATCCAGCGTTCTCGGCCGGCGGCGTCAAGTAAGAAATCGTGTTGGCATACGAACGACGCTTGGCAATGGTCGCCTCAGAAGGGTTGTTCGCCGCGTAGTAGTAAATGTTCGGGATGTTACCAATCAATTGATCCGGGTAGCAGTTGCCAGACATACCGACTTGCTTACCAGGCATGAACTCGAGGGAACCGTGGGTACCGAAGTGGAGCACGGCGTCGGCTTGGAACACGTGCTCAAGGAAAGTGTAGTACGCCGCGAAACCGTGGTGCGGGGACGCAGATTTGGAGAACAACAAGCGCATCGGATCACCTTCATAACCAAACGTCGGTTGAACACCGATGAAAACGTTACCGAACTGCTTACCGTACACAAGCAAGTTTTGGCCGTCGGTGTTCAAGTTGCCCGGCGGCGGGCCCCAGTTTTCGTGCAAATCCTCAGAGTACTTGCAGAGTTGCTGGTATTCCTTGACCGGCATGCGGTAGGCAACATTCATGTCCGGGGACGCGTATTGCGCTTCCTTGTCGTTCAACACAGAGTTGATGAGTTCTTCTTCATTCGCGGGAAGAACGCCGACGTTGTAGCCTTCGCGGCGCAAGCCTTGGAGCACGCGGTAAATGGAACCAAAGACGTTCAAGTAGGCAGCGGTACCGACGTTACCCTTGTCCGGAGGGAAAGAGAAAACAGTAATCGCAAGCTTCTTGCTCGCCGCAGTCTTCTTGCGAAGCGCCGACCACTTGATGGCACGGTCAGCGATTTGCGAAGCGCGATCTTGGAGCGAGTGCGATTTGCCAGACTTGGAATCACGACCAGAGAAGATCATCGGCTCAAGACCACCATCAAGCTCCGGGAGGGCAACTTGGAGGGCGACTTGCACCGGGTGCAAACCAAGGGTAGAGTCCTTCCATTCTTCCGTGGTTTGGAAAGAAAGCGGGACGGTCACCATGTATGGCACGTTGAGCTTCTTCAAAGACTCGATAGCCTTCGGGTGATCTTGGCGCGCCGGACCGCCGACGAGGGCGAAACCAGTCAACGACAAGACGGTGTCGACGTACGCACCCTTGGTGATCGGATCGAAGAAGAATCGTTCGATCGGGCCAGAGAAGTCGAGACCACCGGCGAAGATCGGAACAACCTTCGCACCCTTGGCTTCGAGTTCGGACACCATACCAGAGTAGTGGCCTTCGTCGCCGGTGACCAAGTGAGAACGCTGGAGAATGAGACCGATAACCGGGGCATCCGCCTTGAACTTGATGTCCTTACGGGTGTCATACCAGTTAAGGTACTCCTTCAAATCCTCGTACATGGCCGGGGCGGTCGGGTGCCAGATGCCGATATCCGGGAACACCTCGGGTTCGGCAACGGTGATATCCATCCCCTTGAGCGCCGGGACGTACGCCTTGGAAATCATCAACAAGAAGTTCTCCAAGTTGTCCGAGGAACCGCCGAGCCAGTACTGCAAAGAGTTCATGAAGTTACGGGCATCAGCCGCCTTGTCCGAAGGCAAGTACTTCAACACCTTGGGCAACGTGCGCACGAGCTTCAACATGCCCTCTTCGAAACCGCCAGACTCCTTCTTCTTGCGCATAAAGGACGCAATGGCAGACTTGGATTGACCGAGCTGAGCCATGGAGAACGTACCGAGCTTGTTCAATCGCATGACTTGCGGCATGGACGGGAAGATCAAGCACGCATCCAAGTTATCGCGGCATGGGGTGACAATATCCACAATCTTCTCGGCGAGCTCTTCGATGAAGATCAACGATCCGATAAAGATGTTGGCGGACTCGACATCCTTCTTGAGCGCAGCCAAGTTGTCGGCGTTACGCAACTCTTCGAGCAAGTAACCAACAACCTCAACGCACACCTTGTCGTTCGTCTCGTTAATTTGCGTAACCGCGGCAGAGAGCGCGGATTGGTACTGCGACTCCAACACGACGTACACAACCTTCACCACGACGCGACCCTTAGCCTCCGGAACGATGCGTCGCACCTCCGGGTTCACGCTCGTGAACATACCCTTCGACCCACTCGTCATGCTCTCAATCATATCCTCCTCACTCTTCTCACCCTTCTTACGAAGCGGACCGCGCGGACCAGTCGCGACGGCGCGCGTCGTCCCGCAGACGCGCCCGCGCGCGCTCGCGCGCCCACCCTTCAACGCCTACGTACGCCAACCACGAACGAGCGTCCTCACACGTCAGTCAAAACTCAAGATCACACACCTATCCACACATCCCGCGCGCGTATCTGTCGCCAAACCCCGCATCGCGACGTCGCGCGATCGCCATTCGCGCGATCGCGCGCGCGACCCCTCTTATCCGCGCGATCGCGCCTCGCGTCCCATCGTCGCGTGACCACCACCGCCTCCGTCTCCGCGCTTTGCGCGCAAAGCGCATGACCGAACGGCGACATCGCGAGATCAACCACGCGCACTCGCGCTCGACATCGTTGCGCACGCACGCGAGCGAACACGCACCTGAACATGTTGCGTCAATCGCGCCCCGAGCGGCGTCGACGAGCCCGCGAACGCCATCGCGCGCGAACGGTGATTGGAAGATGCGTGCGTGCGGGTCCTGGCTCCCGTGAATGCGAACGACGAACCGCGACGACCGACGA
>Ga0181557_1002594_pt1 | contig 18466 bp, 20 predicted proteins | sample 011ome_23_FD_148632 | JGI IMG/M metagenome (GOLD analysis project Ga0181557, IMG submission 148632) | Coastal salt marsh microbial communities from the Groves Creek Marsh, Skidaway Island, Georgia - 011506CT metaG (spades assembly) | ecosystem: Environmental > Aquatic > Marine > Intertidal zone...
CCTTTGGGCGAATGTACTACGAGGGGGTTAGCGTCCAAAACATCAACAAGGACTTGCGTCGAGCCGTCTTAGGCAACTGCTGGGAATATGACATTCGCTCAAGCGTCGTTGCTTGGAAGCTGGGTGAAGCCAGCACCTATCTGAGCCTAAACGGTATCTCCAAGACGGTTGCTGAGGCGTTTCCCAATTCGTATCTGTACCTGGATGACAAGACAGACTTGCTGTCCACCATCCGTCGATACGTATTTGTAGACGCTAAGCCTGAAGACTACGTGTTCCAGATCAAGCTGCTAAAGCAAGCGTTCACTGCGATCGCATTTGGAGCGCGAGCCAGTGGCAAAGGCTGGCAGAGCAGCGCAGGGCAGTGGGTTAATCCCGCGTTGGTTGACGTGATCAAAGACCCACTGACCAGGGACAGGTTTCTAAACGATACATCTGTGATCAACTTCATCCGGGAGCAGCAAACGTTAGACGCATTCATCCTTTCCCAAGTACACGCGTTAAAGCCCGACATACTTAAAAAGTCCATCCTCAAGACCAAATCTGGACGAATCAGTCGCTCAAAGGTCATCGCGTACCTTTACCAACACGAGGAAAGCAAGGTCATGGGAGTGTTGCGCGCGGCAGCACTCGCTCTAGAGCGTACACCAATCGCCTGCGTTCATGACGCTGTGTTCTTTAGATCCCGGCTTGGGGTGGAGAGGATTGAGCGTATCGAGCACGCCATGCGCCAAGCTACGGGGAACCCCTATTGGAGGCTCAGTGCATCGCAGCTATTTCGGTGGGAGCGCCCTAGCAAGGACGACGAATCAGAACTCGCTGCGCACCGGGCACGCATCGCAGCAGAGGAGGCGAGGGCGGTTGGATACAAACGCAAATATTTCTGATGTTTGATTTCTAGTCAAAACCGCACACTTAAGGCGGTTTGAGTGCGCTGCCTAGCTCGTGACTTGATTGAATGACAGGCTATGCAGAAATACCCTGCGCACGGATCAAGGGTATGTGCTTCGTAGCATCTCCAAACCTTTGGCCCTCTTTTGGCGCTCACGCTCGGCTTTGAGCACGTCTGCTGCACGCTTTTTGGCAGCGCTGAGCGCCTTGATTCTGGCTTGGTCTGCTGTGGGTGGTTTGATGATTTCGGTTATTCGCATCAAGTATTTAGCTTGGCGCAGTGGACTATTTTCACCACCTCATCTGCAGGTTTTGTAGATAGCCATATCAACATTTCGAATCTCTCTCAGCCCGCCAGCTAGCTACTAAATACGCCCCCTCCGGGGCATTCATTTCTGTAACCATGCCGGTTGTCTTTGTTAGTTTTATAAATCAACACACGGTTCGTTTTTATTGTCTTAAGTTAGGTCTTAAAAACAATGTCGCACACAACCCGCGCAGCCATTGATTGGCTGGATCGTTGTGATACCGCTCATGCCAATGCTGCTTCACTTTAAACGACGGAATGTTGACAGGGCAGTCTAAAGCTTTGAGGTCACCAGAATGCGCCAAAGTTTCCCCAATGTGTCTTGGCAGTGTCACGATCAAATCAGTGGTTGCCAAAATAGCGGGTAGCCCCAGAAACCCTGGCAACTCGAGTAACACACGGCGATTGATTTTGTGGCGTTTCAGGGCTTCACTTTGCAATACCGCACCCGTGCCTGCTGCAATGAGGATGTGGGCTTCTTCTTTGTATTGCTTGAGGCTCAGGGTTTTGCCAATGCGGGGGTGGTTCTTTTTTGACAAACAAACCCAGTCTTGGGTGAACAAGGTTTGTTGATAAAACCCTGCTTCGAGTTGTGGCACCAAGCCAATGGCGATGTCAGCGTCTCCTGTTTGCAGTGCCAATGGCATGTTGGCATCGATGCGTGCTGCATCGAGCCGTACCTTTGGGGCCAAAGAGCGCACATGTGAAAGCAACTGTGGCAACAAGGTGATGTGGCTTGCATCGGTCATGCAAATTCGAAAACTGCGTTCAGCGATGGCAGGGTTGAAAACGGGTGCTGATTCAGAAAGTTGACGGAATGAGGTCAGTGCCGATCTCACCGTGTCGATGAGCGCGTCCGCACGTGGCGTGGGTTGCATACCTTCGCTGGTGCGAACAAACAGTGGGTCATTGAACTGCGAGCGCAGTTTGGAGAGCCAAATGCTGATGGTCGGTTGGCTCAAGCCCAATGCTTCAGCCGCGCGAGTGACGCTGCCTGTGTGATGCAGCAAGTCAAAGAGGCGCAATAACTTGGCATCAAACAGGTCGGCGGTATGGTCGCTCGTTTCGGGCGATTTGGCTTTGGGCATGGGACGGTTCTGTTTGTATTATTGAATAATGCAATGGCAATTATTGCATCCATTGCATAGCCAAAATGAAGGGGTTTGCCTAGCATTTACCCTCATGAAAATAGTTGTACTTGGCGCAGGCGCATTGGGTTGTGCTTTGGGAAGCGTGCTCACAGAGGGTGGTCACGAGGTGTGGTTGGTTAACCGAGGCCGTGCACATGTCGATACCATGAATCAGCACGGATTGAAGGTGCGTGAAAAGGGTGTGGACCGGTATGTGAAAGTTCACGCTGCCACAACCTGCTCGGGTGTTGACATGCGCACAGGTGATGTCGACTTGATCATCGTCTTGGTGAAATCGTTTCACACCCAAGAAGCGATTGCTTCAGCCAAACCTATTGTTGGCCAACACACCGTGGTGCTTTCATTGCAAAACGGCTTGGGCCACGAAGACATCTTAGCTGAGGCGGTGGGACAAGAGCGTGTGCTGGCGGGCAAAACCTATGCGGGAGGTGTGCTGATAGGTGCAGGGCACATCATCGGTGGCACACAAGGAAAAGACACCCACATCGGCGAACTCAACGGCGAAGTGTCACCCCGTGTGACGCGCATTGCCGAGGTTTTCAACCAAGCAGGCTTGTTGACATATGTCAGCAAAAACATCATGGGCACGATGTGGGACAAGTTGTTGGTGAATGTGGCCACCGGCGCATTGAGCGGCATCACGCGCTTGACCTATGGCGAGCTTTACAAGTTGCCCGAAGTGGAAGCTTGCGCTGTTGCGGCTGTGGCTGAAGCCATGGCCGTGGCCAAAGCTAAAGGCATCGCTCTGACGGTAACAGACCCCCATCAACCTTGGGTGAAAGCCGCAGCGGGACTGCCTGCTGAATTCAAAGCCTCCATGCTCCAAAGCCTTGAAAAAGGCTCGGTGACTGAAATTGATTTTGTGAACGGTGCTGTCGTGCGCTGGGGCGCAAAACTTGGTGTGCCGACACCCGTCAATCAAACGCTGGTTGCCTGCATGAAAGGTGTTGAGCGTGGATTGTTTCCAATGACTGACATGAAAGAAGCAGCATGACCTATTCAAACAAAGCCTATGTAGAACATGTCGCCATTCGGGTGAAAGACATTCATTGGCACATTAAGTTCTTTTATGAAGTGCTTGGCATGGATGTACGAGAAATCGACGGCCCCACCGATGACCCACGCCAATATTGGACGCTCGGTGGATTGCAATTCATGGCAACGCCTGACTTCGATGCACCACCGTGTAACGATGGTGGATGGTTAGGTCATTTAGGCGTGATGGTGGATGACTTAGACAGCGCCATCGCTGAAGCGCAAAAGTGGGGTGTCAAGCCTTTGCCGCAAGGCCGCAATTGGTTGCAACTGCCAGATGGTTTGGCAGTTGAGTTGATTCAAGCAGCGCCTGGCAGCGTTGCACAAGCACTTTCTGTTAACCCACGCGCGACATAAAAAATGAAACTCACTCCTCCCATCATTCAATTCAAAACACCCGAGAAATATTGGGATGACGCCAAAGAAGGCGATGTGTGTATCAGTCCAAGCTATGCCGTGACAGAAGAACGCATCAACGCTTATGCTGTCTTGACTGGCGATTACACCCCCGTGCACATCGATGAAGACTACGCCAAAACCACCCCCTTCGGGACACGCGTGGCGCATGGGTTGTTTGGTCTCTCGATTGCCGATGGTTTGAAAACCCAAAGTGAATACCGTTTCTTACCAGGTATGTCACTCGGTTGGACATGGGACTTTTTGTTGCCCATCAAGATCAACGATGTGTTACATGTCAAATTCACGGTGACAGGTTTGAGGGCGAGTAAGAGTCGACCTGGTTGGGGCATTGTCATCTTGCCTTCAGAGTTGATCAATCAAAACGGACAAGTGGTTCACAAGGGCGAACATCGCCTCATGATTCCCCGTCGCCCAGGAGCTTACTGATGCAAGACTTACCACTCAAAGGCATCCGGGTCATTGACTACAGCCACTTCTTAGCTGGCCCGTATGTGGGGCGTTGTTTGGCAGCTATGGGCGCAGAGGTGATCAAAGTGGAGCGCCCAGGTTCAGGGGACGCAGGCCGCCAACACGCGCATGTGTTGGATGACCAACAAAGTGGGTACTTTCTGCAGCTCAACATGGGCAAAGAAGGCGTGAGTGTCAACATGCGAGACCCACGCGGCAAAGAGTTCATGCAAAAGCTGTGCGACAGCGCGGATGTGTTCATCGAAAACTACCGCCCAGGTGCGCTTGAAAAATTGGGTTTAGGTTACAAAGAGTTGTCTGCGCGCAACCCCAAGTTGGTCTATTGCTCGATCTCTGCGTATGGCCACACTGGTCCTGACGCACACCGTGCTGGGTTTGGACTGATTGCAGAAGCCAAAAGCGGCATCATGCAAATGGTGGGTTCACCGGGTGAGTCCCCTCCTTTGCTGCGCATTTCTTTGGGTGACATGTACACCGGCATCCACTCGGTTGCTGCCATCAACGCAGCGCTCTTGGGTCGCGTGACTTCGGGCAGAGGTCAACACATCGACATGGCGTTGTATGACACGCTGGTGTCGATGCACGAATATGCGGTTCAGTGCTACACCTTGTCAGGCGGAACGGTGGTGCCTGTGCAAACAGGTCACGACATGCCCACATCCACTTTGTACGGCGTATTCCGTGCAAAGGATGGTGATTTGGTCATTGCAGCGCAAGTCGACGATGCCTGGATTCGCTTCGCGCAGTTGATCGAAGCGCATGGAGGCCCTGCAGGGTTTGGTGCTGACACCAGATTTCAAACGTTGAATGGTCGAAACCAAGCGCGGGTCGAAATTCTGGATGCGGTGAAACCTTGGGTGGCCGCGCGAACCGTTTCAGAAGTGCTGGCATTGCTGGATGGCATAGACATTCCAAGTGCCAAGGTGCAGCGGATCGACGAAGTGATCAACGACCCGCAAATTCAAGCACGTGGCATGATTTTGGAGCAAGAGCATCCTAAATTTGGCAAATTGCGTTTGCCAAATTTGCCGTTCCGATTCTCAGATTGCGACACCAATGCGCCTATGCAAAAAGTGGCGCCTGATATGGGGCAACACAATGTCGAGGTTGCGCAGAAGTTGGGATATTCAAATGAACAAATCCTCGCCATGCAAAGCGATGGTGTTTTGTTCTCTAAGTGAGTGAGAAAGCAATGACTGATAAATATGCAGTAATTGGCAACCCCATCGATTTTTCTAAGTCGCCCTTCATTCACATGAGTTTTGCAAGTAGTACGCAGCAAGACATTGAGTACACAAAAATCTTAGGACCCTTAGGTGGTTTCAAGGAAACGGTTGATCAGTTCAGAAAAGCTGGTGGTAGGGGCATCAACATCACAGCCCCATTCAAGTTGGATGCCTTTCAATACGCAAGCAAACGTTCGCCAGCGGCTGAACTTGCGGGGGCTGCAAACGCACTATCGTTTGCAGGCGATGAAGTCATTGCCGAGAATTTTGACGGCGTCGGGCTGGTTCGGGATGTTGTTCATAACTTGAAACATCAACTCAAAGACAAAAGAGTTCTGTTGCTTGGAGCCGGTGGGGCAGCGCGTGGTGCATTGCTTCCGTTTCTGTATGAAGCACCAGAATTATTGGTCATCGCCAATCGCACGCTGTCTAAAGCGCAAGAACTAAAGCGTATTGCTGAGAAAAATCAAACGCAACAAAACCAAGTCAGTGCGTTGCCGTTTTCAGCACTTGCCGGTATGCAGTTCGATGTCATATTCAATGCCACCTCAGCCAGTTTGCGAAACGAGTTACCAGCCATATCAGCCACTGTGTTTGGGGCTGAATCGCTGGCTTATGAGTTGGCATATGCCAAGGGGTTAACCCCATTCTTGCAGCTGGCAAAAAGCTCTGGCGTGAAACATCTCGCTGATGGCGTAGGTATGTTGGCAGAACAGGCTGCAGAAGCATTTTCTTGGTGGCGGGGTGTGCGCCCTGACACCTCTAAAGTCATTCGAGAGCTCACAGTTCCTTTGAATTGAAAGGCTTGAATCGAAGTGGTTGGTAAATCATTAACAGGCTGAAGGAGACAACATGAAAAAAAATCAATTCGCATTGCAGTAGCTGCCTTGGCACTCGTAGGTGCTTATGTCAGCGCTATCGCACAACCTATTCCAATTTTTGGCATTGTTGAACTTTCTGGTTCTGGCACAACCGCTGGTACCAATTACGACAACGGGGTCAGACTCGCTGTTGACGAAATCAATACCGCTGGCGGTATTCTGGGGCGCAAAATCGACACGCATCTTGGGACGCGCAAACACAACCGGATGCGTTTTGCTAACATGCTGGAGAAAAAAGGTGGGCCTGCAGTATTTGGAGCTGACCTACGTTTCCGCAGCCTTAACGGGAGAAACACCAATGGAGAAGAAGTTCCGGCTACGGTTAAATCCTGGGTCAGCAACAGATACGTGGCTGAGGTCCTCACGCTGTGGGACGACATTGATGTTCCGAGCGCTAAGGTGCAGTACATCGATGAAGTCATTAATGACCCGCAGATACAGGTCCGCGGAATGATTCTTCAGCAAGCACATCCACGTTACGGAACGCTACGGTTTCCTAATTTGCCGTTTCGGTTTTCAGACTGCGACACCAACGCGCCTATGCAAAAAGTCGCACCGGATATCGGGGCAGATAACGCGACTGTTGCAGCATCTCTGGGCTATTCTGATGCTGAAATCGCAGAGCTCGAATCAGCTGGTGTTTTGTATAAAAGATAAAACGACAAGATGAACTTTTCGTTAAGCAGCGATCAACATTTGATGGTCGAGACCATTCGCCGTTTCATCACAGAAGAACTCAAGCCCCTTGAGGAGCTGGTAGAAGCGTCGGGTAGCCTGCCAGATGCTCAAGCGCATGCCATTCATGCGAAAGGTAAGGCCCTTGGTTTTTATGCCTTCAACATACCCGAGGCTCATGGCGGCGGCGGCTTGAGTCACTTTGATCGTATTTTGTGTGAAGAGCAGTTTGGACGGACCACAGATATTCTGATACGCCGGGCCTTCGGTAATGTATATGAACCACTGTTGCATTGTCAGGGTAGGCAGATTGAGCGGTGGTTAGCACCAACGGTTGCTGGGACGCGTACGTGTTCGATTGCAATCACAGAGCCTGGCGCGGGGTCCGACGCCGGGGGTATCAGCACCCGCGCCGTGAAAACTTCGGCGGGTTGGCGTCTGAGTGGTGCGAAGCACTTTATCAGCGATGGTCTCTGGAGTGACTTTTTTCTTGTCTCCGCCAAGACGGATGAAAACGAGATCTCGCTTTTCATGGTGGATAAAGGCTTACCGGGATTTACTGTCGGTAAAGATCAACCGATGATGGGGTTACGCGGTACCCCTCATATCGAATTGTTTTTTGACGAGGTCCCCCTGGAGGAGGATGCCTTATTGGGTGCCCGCGGTCAGGGCTTCAAGCTGGCCATGGGGGCCCTGAACGTCGTCCGTCTCGCCCAGGTTGGCGCGCGGGCTGTTGGTAAAGCGACTCACATTTGTGAGAGCATGTTCGATTGGGCGCGTGAGCGGCACCAATTCGGGAAATCAATCGGCGATTTTCAGATGATCCAACAAATGCTCGCAGACAGCGTGATCGAGATCAACGCCGCGCGGTGGATGGTTTATCGTGCTGCATGTCTGCTGGACGAGGGCCATGATGCCCGTGTCGAAATTAGCATGGTAAAAGTTCATGCAGCAGAGACCTTGGGTCGGGTCGTCGACCGCGCTGTTCAAATTTTCGGTGGCATGGGTTACTGCAAAGATTTACCCATCGAGCGATATTACCGTGATGCAAGGATCTACCGCATTTATGATGGCACAAGCGAGATTCACCGAAGCGTTATTGCAAAAGCTGTGCTCAAAAATGGCGCAATTAACTTCGATCCATTCCACTAATCTTCCATAGCAACTTGCGGAGGCGTTGCGCGGTTTGCTGCATTTGCGGCAGTACGCGATTTACCGCGTTATCAGTAGTCTCATTCCCCGTCACTCGGTCGAGATCGAGGATCATACGGCTGTGATGTTTTTGGATTTGTAAATCCATACACTTCGCCTTGAGTCGTGGTTCAAATCAAAAAATCCGTAAACTTTTAGTGGATTGAAAAACCGTCGTTTTTGACCAGTTGCGGCGTTTTGAACTCTCAGAAAAAGCACAAGCGTCAAAACTTCCTGTTGTCACTCAATCGAGATCGGGGTCTACGCGGCTGTGATGTATTTGGATTTATAAATCCATACACTTTTAGTGGACTGAAAAAACCTCGTTTTTGACCAGTTGCGACGTTTTAAACTCTCAGAAAAAGCACAAGCGTCAAAACTTTTGACGCTTGATGTCCTGATAGTTCTAAAGGTCTGATCCGCGCTAGTTCTTTGTAATTACTGACTATGCTACAGCCATACTACAAATGCGATTCTTGATCGCCTAACGCATTGATTTATGTGCAGAAAAGCTAGCTGCTGCCAGTGTTCCCACGGCAGGGGTCACAGGTTCGAACCCTGTACCACCCACCAGTAATTATTTAAGTACATCAAGCACTCACGAAAAATCGAAGTGCTCTCTCTGTTTAACTGGGCTCCTTATTCGTTTGTTCGTTTTGGTGGAGTGATCTCGCCTCTTGTGTATCAAAATCTCAAGGATTGATTGGCTTTGCCGAGCTGTGCTCCCATGATCCTAGCGCAGGTTTCGTGAAGCTGGTGAACAAAGGCATTTGAACTAAGAAGAGTAGTGTGCGCAAAATAGACTGTTACAGGGGGTATGTCCGAAATGACTATTTGGCCAATGTGGGGATCGCTTTGAGAGACGAGCCATTGGGGAACAACCGAGTACCCAAGACCGACGCCCACTAATTGGACAATACTCGTGCTGCCTGAGGTCGTTAGGGCAACCTTTGGGACCTTGCCGAAGTAAGTTGCTAGAGACTCTGTGGAACGGACTCGGATAGTTTGACCCGCCTCATAAGTGATCATGTCCCTTTCCGCGAATTGGAAAATTGAAGGTGAAATTTCTGCCGCGGGGAACCATGTTCGAGGATAAATGAGACAGAGTTTGTATTCTCCAAGCGCTTGTTGCGAAATTGTGTCTTGCCCAAAAAAACGCTCACTTACGGCTGCATCAAGTAATCCGTCGAGCATCATTTTTTCTAGTGTCGTATCTCGCTCATAGAAAGCTAACTCCATACTTGAGGCTTGCTGCTTGAAGTCTCTCAAAATGCTTGGGAAAAAATGGTGGAATAGCGCCTGTGGAACACCTACCCTGAGCATTGAGCGTTCGTTGTGCAGCAAAAGAGCAATTCGCGAGAGGATGTTATCAAGCTCTCCACTTAGCGAGGCGTATAGTGCCTTACCCTTTGGACTAAGAGTGATCTGCCGCGACCCACGATCTGTTTCAATTAACCTTGCACCGTATAGTTGCTCCAATCGTCTGACGTGGTTCGCAGCTGATTGATAAGATATGTTCAGCGCCCTAGATGCCGCCGAAAAAGACCCATGCTTCGCTACAAGATGAAATGTTTGGAGCAATGAGATGTTAATCTTAAAAGCGTCCTTGTCTTCCATTGATTAACTTTCGATGTGTTAACTGACTTTATCCCGTAACAATTTAGCGAAGGTGACGGCTGAGAAACAATTTCAACCGTTCGGATGACGGGGTCACAAGAATTTCCGCTGGCGAACCTGACTCTTTTATTTGGCCATCTTCCATGAAGATCACCTTGTTCGCCACGTCTCCTGCAAATGCCATCTCATGCGTAACGATCACCATCGTCATGCCTTGGTTGGCGAGTCGCTTGATCACTTGTAGCACCTCTCCGACCAATTCAGGGTCGAGCGCACTCGTGACCTCATCTAAGAGTAAGAGATTTGGACGCATTGCTAGTGCGCGTGCGATCGCCACTCGTTGCTTTTGTCCACCAGATAAATGGTTAGGGAATTCGTGAATTTTCTCAACCAACCCGACGCTCTCTAGGAGTTCCTTTGCGTGTGTTGTTGCATCCTGTACAGATTCTTTGTTTACGAGGATTGGGGCCTGTGTGACGTTTTCTAGAACTGTGCGGTGCGGATACAGATTGAAATGTTGAAAAACCATTCCTACCCTGCGCCGCAATTCGCCGGTCCCGATCCCGTTCTCGTTTGACTTAAACGCATTGATCACTTGCTTGCCGTCAAAAACGATGGAACCGGATGAAGGAAGCTCAAGCATGTTCATGCAGCGGATAAGCGTTGATTTTCCTGAGCCGGAGGGGCCGATGACTGCAAGTATGTCTTGATTGTTAACCTCAAGATTTATGCCGTCTAAAACCAAATGAGAGTCGAAATATTTTGTTAAATTTTCGACGCGGAGAATTGTTGACATGTTTTTTAGTCGCTTTGCCGCAGATTTTTTTCAAAGCGATCAGCGAATTGCGTTAGGGGAAAGAGCATCAAAAAATACATAACAGCAGCTAGCGTGAAGGCTTCCATAGGTCGGTAAGTTTCGCTATTCACAACTGACGTCATGTATGTCAATTCTGCGACTGATATGGCGTATAGCAGGGAGGTGTTTTTGACTTGTATAACTGATTGGTTGATAAACGCAGGCAGCATCTTTTTTATTGCCTGCGGCAGAATAATATGGTGCATTACTTGCACACGTGAAAGGCCAGTTGCTAATCCAGCCTCTGTTTGGCCGCGTTCAATTGCGTTGATACCACCGCGGAATATTTCAGAATAAAAGGCGCCCACGTAAAGCGATAGCGTTAGAAGTCCTGCTGTTGTATTTGAAATCGAGTAGCCTGTTAGTAACGGTAACGCGTAGTATGCCCACATAATTTGGACGAGCAGCGGCGTGCACCGAAACAACTCTTGATAGCTTCTTGCTAAAAGACGTACTGATTGAAGTTTCGCTAGCCTCGCAAAGCAAACTGCTAAACCAACGACTATCCCAATACTTATCGATCCGACTGTATAGAGAAATGTAGTCCACAGACCGATTAGAAATAAATCGAACGACTGCAGCACCGTGTAAAAATCCCACTGGTACATGCTAACTTCCTGTCAAAATAAATAAGAGGCCACGCAGCCCTCGCCACGTGACCTCTTTGATATGCGTCAGTTGAAGGAGAAGCCTTCGGGTAAATCATCAAGACCTATTCCAAAAGGCTCAAGGCCTTTTAAAATCCAAGTCTGATTGTTGCCGACGCGGCGGTTGTAATCTGCCCACGCTGAAACAAATTGCTTCCAAGTGTCATCGGTCTTGTAGTTTAGGCCAATAACAGAGGGAGATGAAAGCAAGGGGTGAGGAACGTACACCTTACCCAGTGCCGCATTTTTCTTAGTCATTACCATGCCATTCAAAACCGTGTTGATGACTGCATCCGCCTTGCCAGATGTCAACGCAATAACAGCCTCATCTCGCGTTTTAAATCGAAGGATTTTTGCTTTTGGTAGCATCTGTTTTGTAATCTGATCTTGGGCAGAGCCTAGGTCAACCGCAATTGTGATTGATGGATCATTGAGCTGAGCCCAAGTCTTATCTTTCATACTCGCCTTGGGGGAGATGATTACAAAACTGTTGTAGTAGGTTGGCGAGGTGAAGTGAACTGAAAGCGCACGCTTGGGTAATGCAGTTAGTGCCAAAGCTAAATCGACTTTCCCGGATTGGACGTCCAAGATTGAATTCGCCCAGCTCGATTCCACCACCTCTAGCTTCACGCCAATGTTTTCAGCGATGTCGCGCGCCATCTCGACCGCGAACCCACGCCACTCACCTGTCCGAGGGTCTTTGGAGAAGTAGGGGTCCTCATTCAAGATCCCTGCCATACGCAGGGTTCCCCTAGAACGAATTTCATCAACCTTGCTAGTTTGAGCCACTGCGGTGGTAGCCGTTGCCGCACAAATCAGTGTAAAAATTAACGCCCTTAGTGTATTGATAACTCTCATGATTACTCCAGTTGGCTGCGTCTCTCGAGGCGCGTTGGTGTTTTAAAGATTTAGCCCCCACCCAGCGGGCTATGAGGCGATTCACTTTAACGAACAGAGGTCTTGGTCTCAATACAAATAAGTCCTTTCATCCTATAAATTTATTTGTATTTAGATTCGGGTAAACGCTGATATCTCGCTATTTCTCTCATTTTGCCTTTAAAAAATTATAGGTATGGGAGGCTATTTTGTAATTGCTGACCGGTAATTTTCGCTAAGATGAACTCGACAAAAAGAGCAAAAAACGTCAATGCAAGAATTTGATCTGGTTGTGGTGGGGGCGGGAATTGTTGGCGCCTCTGTTGCCTGGCATGCAGCTCAGAGAGGGGTGCGTGTCGCTGTAGTGGATGGTATCGGCCCTGCTGCAGGCGCGTCTGGGGCTAGCGATGGTGCAGTATCCGTCGCGAGTAAGCGGGAAGGTATTCTTGCTGACGTGGCCTACGAATCCCTCGAATACTCAAAAGAGCTTGCGAAAAAAAATGGTCCCCTAGCCGGTATTTTTCATGCACGGCCGAGCTTTTTCGTTGCGACAGATGAAGCGGAGGAGGGGGCTCTGGATGCGTTAGCTATCAAGTTGCGAAAGCTTGGGAATCAAGTAAAGGTGGTTGCAGATCTTCCAAACCAAAAGGCTGTTGCCCTCGGTTTTGGATCAGGCGTTCGGCGACTCCTGAAGTTGGACGGAGAAGGCCATATGTTGGGATATGGCGCTACACAAGCCTATTTGCGTGCATCAGGAGCCGCATTTTTTTGGCGCGATGCAGTCATCGATATCGCGGAGGAGGTTTCGAGTGTCACTGTGCAATGCCAGTCTGGGAAACTTAGAGCCAGAGCAGTAGTCTGTGCTGCTGGTCTCCAGTCTTTGAATCTGTTTGAAAGTCTTCCTATTTTTCCCCGTGCAGGCCAACTTATCATTACAGATCAGAGGCAACCAAACGAGCGGACTTTGGAGGGATCGATAACTGCCGGTTCGTATTTAATCAGCAAGCAATTAGTGAAAAATGAAACTTCGTCGCCTCCTGTTGTCATCGATCCATTGGAAACAGGACAATATTTAATAGGTAGTACCCGAGAGCCACATGGACGAAGTGACTTTACTGACGTATCAGTTATTCGTAATTTAATCAAGCAAGCCGTGGACATTTACCCTGTACTCAAAAACCGCCGGGTTATTCGAACCTTCACCGGCGTTAGGGCTGCCGTCGCTGATGGATTACCCATTGTTGGACTGATGCCGCAGCATCGCCGAACATGGATCGCAAGTGGATTTGAGGGGGATGGTATTTGTCTCTCGGCATGGGCTGGTAGAGCTGTTTGTGATGCGATATTCGACGAACCTAAAGGCGTCCTTGATGTTTTTTCACCTAATCGATTTCAAGAAATGAGTGAGGTTGTTTAGTGTCACGATTTTTTTGGAATGATGAGCCAGTTGGGTTCACTGAGAACGATACTGTTGCAACAGCTCTTTTGCACCACGGAGTCTCTAATTTTGCAGTCTCTAAAGATGGGCGTCCAAATTCAATTTTTTGTGGAATTGGCCAATGCCAATCCTGTTTAGTGCGCAAAGAGAATGGCGAATCAGTAGAGGCCTGCCTCTGCAGCTGCATAGAAAACGAAAGATTTTATTCAAGCGATAGCCGTGGCGACGCTCATGAGCAGTGATGGCGAGCATTCCTTCGATGTTTTAGTCGTAGGAGGCGGATTGGCCGGCATGAGTGCCGCTTGTAAGCTCGCTGAATCGGGCTTAAGGGTTCACATAGTTGAGCAAGCGACAACGTTAGGTGGCGCCGTTCTGAGACGAGCTCAAACGGGACAAAACCCCAACCTGAATGGAGTCCACGAGTCTAGTTGGCGGGATTTGATGGCGCGCTTCGATCGTGTGCGTAAGCTGATGAGTGTTTCTGTTTGTTCCACGTATACGGGTACTGATTCAACAGGTGCGATTGTTGTCACCAACACTTCTACCTCAACTAGCGTAAGTTTAAGACCCAAAGCGATTATCGTCGCGACTGGCGCTCTAGAGAAGGTTAGGCCGCGGATGGGCTGGCATTTACCTGGGGTAATGACAGCTGGTGCGTTGCAGGTACTTCTTAAAACATCTTTGCGAGCGCCGAAGAAGCGTGTGTTACTTGCTGGTTCTGGCCCACTTTTGCTGGCAGTGGCTGCACAGCTTACTCGCCTCGGAAATCCTCCGCTCGCGGTAATTGAGGAAGCTCGGCCGTCTAGGAAGTTTTGGCACGCATTAAAACTTCCAGTCGGCTACTTATTAGAGGCGGCTAACTACATCAAGGTGCTGAAGGTTGCTGGCGTTCCAATTTATGAGGGACGATTTATCGCGCGAATTGAACATTGCACAAGCGGCTTGCGAGTAAGTTTCACGGGGGACGATAAGCTCTGTTTCGACACTGATTTTTTAGCGCTCCATGACGGTATTGCTAAAAACTGTTACGGCATGCGCCCTGTTGGTATGCCGATTTGGCATGAAGCCGGTGATTGCGCTCTCGGACTGGGGGCCAGAGCTTCTAGAGCGCATGGAGAAGCGGTAGCAATTGAAGTAATTAAACAGTTACAAGTCTTTCCGGTCGAATCAGTCGAAATGAAAGTTCGTACCAAAGAGCTGCTCGATGTTTTGTCTCGTGAGAGGGCTGCCCAAAGCACACTTGCGAAAATTTACTCCGTTGATGAGCAGTCTGCCTTAGATGAACTGCCGCACGAGGTAATTATTTGCAGGTGTGAAAAAAAATCTTTATCTGATTTATTTGACTTGGGCGCTGACCCTACCAATCGAGAGATTCGCCTAAACGGTCGATTTGCTATGGGTGCATGTCAAGGTCGATTTTGTGCTCATTGGATCAATATGCTACGCAAGAAAGCGGGGACAGCGGAGGGCGATAGATTGATAGGTTCCCATTGGCCAATAAAGCCAATCTCGATGCAGGCGCTGATACACGAAGCCGATCATTTGTTGTCTGCTGAAAAGAAGAGTTCGGATTAGCTGTCTTGATATCGCGCATGTTTCTGGTTGAAAGAGCTACATCCTAACCTTGCGTGGAACGGTGCATCCTGCAGCATGTTTTGCACTTAGTGTTCGCACGTTGATTCGACGTGGTACCTCTCAGCCAATTGACTACCAGTCCAATTGGAGACATCGCAATGCAGTTGGTCGCGAGAGGTTGGTACCAATCTCGAATTCCCAGAAAAACCGTCATTTTTGACGGTCACGGCCACTTCAACTCGCGGAAAAAGCACAAGCCTCAAAACTTCCAGTTGTCACTCGGTCGAAACCGAGGGTTAGCGGTTGGGGCGGGTTATCAAGCCCATGTTTGAGGGCTCTTAGCCCTCAACACGCAGCCAGCGATTAGCCACGATATATCCTTGCCAGACACTGGTTCCAAGCGATACACAGCAACCCATTCACCCCCTTGCGCATCCGTCATCGCAACTGGTTGGATGATGGCTACGCCATCCGACTCAGGTTCAAGAAATGTTACAGACGTGGGCCTGTAGACCACTGGGTAACTGCTTTTCACCATCTGTAAAAACCTCGCTGGCGTACCAAACATGGCTTTAATGTTTGGCGCTGCGTACGAAAACGCAAGTGACGCGTCGTCAGCAGCAAAAGCATCGAGTTGAGCCTGAATGACCATAGCGATTGCGATAGCGCTTGCTTTGGAAACAACAGGACTACTGGCATGCACCACGTCGGGTACTCCGTTCTTTTGCACGTGCGTCAAGGGCTGAGCCGTAGCAGAAGCTACCCCACTTAAAAAGCAACACAGCAGAGCAGAAGAAAATATTTTCGACACAATAAACCCCTCGCTAACCATGAGAAGACGGTACACCCAACGCCCGTGCAGCAGCGACAATGCACAAGCGACCTAACCACTGCAAAGGTTATTACCGTGCACTTTTCACACGTAAAGTGGCACTCCGCCAAATCCCTAGACAGTTTTCCCAGCTCAGTTTGACGCTTTGGCGCTAATTCTAGGGGACTGAATTGATTCGAGTTCTCTTATTCATCTGTCAACCGATTTTCCTAGAGTCCGGCCGTTTCTGAACGGACTCTGATTGCTCTTCTTCAAAAGTGACAACAGACTTGTATTGAAGTGCCGGCGGTTGGGTCATGCCCCGTCGGTGCGTTTACTTTTGTATTGGGCGATCAAAACTTCGACTAAGTCGTTGTCTAAGTTCAGACGTTGTTGCAGAAGGTAGATAGAGGCAATCTCGTCTTCGGACAAGATGCCATCGGCTAGGGCTGCGCTCACTTCGCTTTCTAGCATCGCTTTGCGTCGCTCCAATTGGTTGTTGAAAGCTGTTGCAACCACTCCCGTGAGAAGTGCGATGGTACTGACACCCATGAACGCGGTAACTACTGAAACCACTTGCCCCACCCAAGTCACAGGCGACACGTCACCGTAGCCCACAGTGGTCAGCGTGATGAAAGCCCAATACATAGACGCGGGTATCGAAGAGAACTTCTCAGGTTGCGCCTCGGTCTCGGCAAAGTACATGATGGATGCGCTCAATAGAGTCGCGATTAACAGCAAATATACGGCTGAAAATAGCGTCTTCCGCTCGTGCCAGATAGCCTGGAATAGGTCCTCCAAGGCGGTGTTGAAATGCGAAATTTTCAGTACCCGTAATAAACGTAGGACCCGTAAGACTCGCAAATCAAGGCCTGGGAGTAAAAACGCCAGATAAAACGGTGCAATGGAGAGCAAGTCCACCAAGCCATAAAAGCTTAGGGCATAGCGTCTGCGACCGACTGATGGGCGTTTTGCAACGATGCTCCCACTTGCCCACAATCGGGCGACATATTCCAGTGAAAATAAAACCAAGCTGAATAGTTCAAATGCCGCGAACTCCGCATGAAACCGCGCCTCTAAGCTGTTCACAGACTCCAGCACTACAGCGAAGACGTTGGATATAACCAGCACGATCAAAAACCAATCGCTGGCTAAACTGGCACGATCGCCCGGTTTGCCTTGATCCAGAATTTCGAGGGTGCGGCGCTGCCACTGATGAATAGACATGTTTCGTATCGAGTCAGTATCAAAATAACCGCAAGATTTCGCTCAAATAGAAGATTTAGCATCAGGTAAAACCCTGACAAATAGAGTTGCGCGACCTTATCGCTGAGCAATCTGGTCAATTGCAGACGTCTGTCGCGCGACTGACCTCGATGCACGCTACTTTGCGAGGTTCGGATGCACAAACGATCAAGGGATTAATTACAACTTTGTCAGAGGCTGAGTTGATTAGCACAGAGTTAGCTGATCGACTTTTGCGCAGGGCCCTCGAGATGATCGAGTCGCCGCTGCCAGTGTCTTTTTCGCCAAACTACCGGCCCCGAAAACCTGCGGTTTATCTACAGATCCGGTTTATAACGGTCGCTGCTCGTCCGCACGAAACCGAGGCTTACGCGGCTGTGATGTTTTTGGATTTGTAAATCCATACACTTTTAGTGAACTGAAAAACCCTCATTTTTGACAGTTGCGGCGTTTTGAACTCGCGGAAAAAGCACAAGCGTCAAAACTTTTGACGCTTGATGTCCTAATAGTTCTAAAGGTCTGATTCGAGATAGTCCTTTGTAATTAATGACTATGCTACAGCTATACTACAAATGCGATTCATGAGCATTTAACTCATTGATTTATATAGATAAAAGTTAACTGCTACCAGTGTTCACACGGCAGGGGTCACAGGTTCGAACCCTGTACCACCCACCAGTAATTAGTTAAGCATATCAAGCACTTACGAGAAATCGAAGTGCTTTTTTTACGCCCAAAAGTAGTATAAACACGCTTTACTACTATTGTTATGTTTCAGGGCTGGTTTTGTTAGGTTTCTGAAACCACATCGACCTCGGTTCTCGGCAATGGTGCACCGAGCATTACGCGTCAGGTCGGGGGCAATCGCGGCGGCCAAGAACCATTTACCAAGACCGGGCTGTATCCTTCTATGTCTCTTCATCATACGAGAGTCGACCCTGCCACCTCGAGACAGTTGATGTGATGATCTCTGAAACGATTCGACAAGCTTTGGTGAGCGCCCCGTTTTTTGAGTGTGCGAGTGTCACATAGCGCTTTAACTCCGGCGAGATCACTTTTGCTGCCTGCAGTCGACCAGCGCGCAGTTCGTCGTGAAAGGCAAAAGGACCGAGCAGCGCATACAAATTCTGGTTGTCTGTCACAAGTGATTTCTGTA
>Ga0181557_1002620_pt1 | contig 18351 bp, 13 predicted proteins | sample 011ome_23_FD_148632 | JGI IMG/M metagenome (GOLD analysis project Ga0181557, IMG submission 148632) | Coastal salt marsh microbial communities from the Groves Creek Marsh, Skidaway Island, Georgia - 011506CT metaG (spades assembly) | ecosystem: Environmental > Aquatic > Marine > Intertidal zone...
GGAAGAAAAAAGCACGTATAATTCGTACCGATGATGGCGGCGCCGTTGTAGCTCATCACGCTCATGATGAAAGAGTTTGCGTCGCGAGTGTGCGCGTGTGTTCAGTCAAAAAGCGTTCGCTTTTTGTGTTCGTTGAAGAAGTGGAGATTTTCGTGACGTTTTGCTTCAGTACAAATGCATCGATCGCGCGTCGTCAAGGCGTTCGAGAGGACGAGGAAACGCGCCGCAGAGGTCGTCTCGACGTCGACGAGGAGGAGTCGCACGAGTTTTAGGTTTTGGTCGAGATTTTCGAACGCGTTTTCATCGTCGTTCTTTCTACGAGAACAAGAACGTGATGAACTTTCGAGGACAACCACAAATGGAAAAGAACGGACGAGCGGCGAGACGGACACGGAACGAAGTGCACGACGAAGGAAAGAGGAACCGCAGAACAAATTCCTGGAATCCCTCCGACGAGAAACCGTGGAGAACTTAGAATTAGAACAGCACGTTTCGGATGCAAAAGAGGAGGAGGACTTTAAACCGCCGACGAGAGCGTTCAGTCTGCGAGAGAAAACGTTTCGAGAGACACGGGGAGAGGAACTTAATAGGCTGCTGCCGAAAGAAATCAACGGACCGCGAGGTTTAGAACCGACGCGGTTCAAAGATTGGGAAGTTGGAGGGAGGTGCACTGATTTTTAGCAGACGGGCTATAGTTCTTCTCTCGTTTGAGTCAAAGAGGGTGATGCTTTTGGATGATACTCTCTGGGAACGAACTTTCGCCGAGTGCGAGCGCGGCTCGACGTCCGTCGACGACGCGGAGTCGTTCGTCGCCGAACCGTTCCGTCGCGCTCCTCAATCGTACGCCGTTTCACTAAAGATTGTATATTTACTGTACACGTGTATAACAGAGTATTCTCACGACACACCCCTGTATATTCTACGTCTCACTCGTTCGTAGTAAACGTCTCTCTGATTGACTTCTCAAACCTTAAACCCTAACTCATACGTCACCTGTTCGAAAACCTTTCGCTCCGTCGCTTCAAAAGAACGACGATGCGTCGCGGTGCGCTCGACGCATTTTCGCGAAGACACAGAGGACAAAGACGTGTCGCTTTCCCTCTTTGTCTCGCACACGATCTTCAAATCCGTTTGGGTGTTCTCGCGCCGACGAACAACGCGTTCTCATCCTCTGTTAGTGCTTCTCGCGCGCGTCCTTTCCACGTCGGGGAACCCCGTGCGTTTGAAAATACCGTTAAGGGCGATGCGTCGCGCGTCTCGCTTTTCTCGAGCGAAAGGAGGCTTCGTTCGAGATATCTGGGACAGTCCTCGCACCGTTCGTCCTCCGCCGAGTCCTGCGCTCCTTTTTTTGGAAAATGGCGCGAGCAAGGCGACGGGAACGAGAGGAAAAACGCGCACACCCTCTCGAGCGACAGCATGCTTTTGGATCACCCGAACGTACACGCGCTGACGAACATGGACGTTCCCGCGACTGGTGGAGGCTCTGGGTCAGGGAACGGAGGGTTCCTCGGTGGCGGCGGAGGTGGGGGCGGCAACCGGTCGAATTCCGGGTCGAACAACGCGAACGCGAACGATTTTTTCGACGGGATTCCACGAGACGTGTCCGACTTGTACACCCCGAGGGAGATGGTGAAAATACTGCAAGAGAAAGTCATCGGGCAAGATCACGCGAAGAAAATCTTATCCGTGGCGGTGTATAACCACTATAAAAGGATCGGAGCTATGCGGATGATGCGACGCGCGAGTGGTGGAGGAGGAGAGAGGAGTTTAAAGGAGGAAGAGATTCAGACGACGACGACGACGACTTCGTCGTCGACGACTCGCGTGCATAATAACTTCTCGTCGTCGTCGAGCGATTTTGAACAACACGGAGGTGGTTTTGGAGGAGACGGAGGAGGAGGACAAGGATCAGGAGGAGGTCGAAAGACGGAGATGAACGAGTACGTGAGCATGCGACCGTACGCGCATCCGGCGTCGGTGAAGATTTTTCCGAGCGATCAGCAAGGGAGTAAGGATACCGGTTTTTTTGGCGAACAGTCGCAGCGGGAACGCGGGGGACAAAGCGTTTGGGACAAAGAGGAAGACTTTGAAACGCGCGATTCTTCTTCTTCTTCTGACGACGACGACGAATCGCTCATTGAGTTGGAGAAATCGAACGTTCTCTTGTTTGGCCCGACTGGGTGCGGGAAAACGTTGATTATTAAAACTTTAGGCGACATCTGTAAAGTTCCAGTCGTCACCTGCGACGCGACGACGCTGACCCAAGCCGGGTACGTCGGCGAAGACGTCGAATCTGTGTTGCACAAGTTATTACGCGCGGCAAATTACGACGTCCAATTAGCTGAACGAGGCATAGTCTACGTGGATGAAATCGACAAGTTATCTCGCAAATCCGAAAACGTCTCCATCACTCGAGACGTCTCCGGCGAAGGCGTGCAACAAGCTTTATTGAAAATGGTCGAAGGAACCGTCGTGAACGTTCCGGAAAGAGGCGGTAGGAAACACCCACGAGGTGAAGTCGTCGCCATGGATACCAAAAACATTCTCTTCATCGTCGGCGGTGCGTTCGTCGGTTTAGAGAAACACGTGAAAGGACGGATCGAAAAGAAGACGAGCATCGGATTTGGCGCGCAGGTCAAAAGCAGCAGCGGAGGAGGAGACGGCGACGCTAAACACGAGGAGAAGAACAAAACGGCGAAGAAGAACGGGGGCGACCAGGGGCCACAGATGAAGAAATCCGGCATCTTAGCCGGCATTTCCGAACGCGACGATAACCTCTTAGCCGCGCACTGCGAACCCGCGGATTTCGTCTCCTACGGCTTGATCCCGGAATTCGTCGGCCGGTTCCCGATCGTCGCCCCTCTGAAAACCTTGCGCGAAAACGACCTCCGAAGAGTGCTCACGGAACCCAAAAACGCGCTCACGAAACAATTCGCGAGACTTTTCCGCGCGCACGACGTCAAACTCGACGTCACTTCTTGCGGCGCCAACGAAATCGCCCGCTGGGCGTCCATGCGAGGCACCGGCGCTCGCGGTTTGCGAACGATCATGGAACGCCTCTTAGCCGACGCGATGTTTGAAGTCCCGTCGGACCCGACGATTAAAACCGTCCGTTTGACGGAAAAAAGCGTTCGAGAAGCGCTCACGAAACGAGAGAGCGAGGGCGTCTTGATCAGCGGCGCCGAGATGATTCGAACCTCCGTCTCCTCATCCTTCTCCTCTTCCTCTTCCGAAAATAAGGACGACGTTTCAGAAAGCGAAGAGAACGACGAAGCCTCCTCCGGATAACATAACGACGTCGATATGAAAAGAAGCCGACGACGAGAAAAGAGAGAGAAAAAATGGAAGAGTGAGAGAGAAAGGCGCCGCTTTACGGAGAACACGCAACGCGGGATTAATAAAAGAGTGCAGACAACGTACGGTATATATACACGTATATATAAAACTACCAAAGTAAGCAATGTTGTAAATGTTTTGTTGTATAAGAATATTGTCCAAAAAGTTATCGTTACAGATGAGAGTGACTCTCAGAGCGCTTCTTCGGTGGTTCCGCGTTACTTTGTGACTCCGTGACATCTTCTCTTGATATCTGAGACCCTAAACAATACTCGCATTCGATCTCCCTCTGGACTTTGAGAATTTCATCACTCTTACTCCTACTCCTCGCGGACGGAAAATTCCAATCGTTCGCGTCGAAAAGAGCAGTAAAAGCAGCACTGAAGCGGTGGTGTCAAACTCGTTTTTCTCTCTTTCCTAAAAGCGATACGCATAACAGAGAGAAGTTCTTCTTCTTTGTCTTCTTCTTCTTCTTGTGTCTTCTTCTTCCGGGAAAAATCATCGTCCATTTTGCGGCTGGTTGGAGGTCTTTGCGAGAGACGAAGAAGCGCGAGTTCAGACGTCAAAGAAGGCGAGAGACGCGGTCCAAGAGAGACGAGAACGAAGTAAACGACGCGAAGACGTTGAAAATTGTATAAAAAATGCCTCTGTACGACTTGGTGTTACAGGTGAAAGCGAGAGTTCCGAAGCGCGAAGTCTTCGAGTTACTCAAGCGAACATCCTTGAAAATTTTAGACGCAAACGGGGTGTTGATGGACGTGAAATCTTTCGGGCACCAAACGTTAGCGTACGTGTATAAGAAACCGAACGAGAGGCACCACGAGGTACAAATGTCGCAGATGACGTTCGCGTCGGCGCCGAACGTTTTGCCGGAGATATCGCACGCGCTGAGGGTGGACGAGAAAGTCGTTCGGTGGATGGTGTTGAAGAGGAAGAGGAAGATGGAGCCGCTGATTAAGTACAAGGCGTGGACGGAAGAGCAAAGGGCGGCGATGATTGAAAGCAGCAGGGAGAGCGAGAGTAGCCGCGACAGGGGGCGAGAGAGCGGCGGCGGAGGAGGAGGACGGCGGCGGTTTTAGGCGCGCGATCATTTGTATAGGTGAGCGTCGTTTTCGTTTGCGTTTCGTTTCATCGATCGTCTTCTTCGTCGTTGATGAATGTATGCGAGTGAGGATCAAAATATTAGTTATCCCTGTCCAAGTGCGTTTTGATAGGCTGCACGGTGACGATTAACGTATTAGCTCTATCTGACGCATCTCATCGTCGTCTTTTTACGTATTCGCGGTGACGAAATTGACTTCATTCGGATTCCCTCCGATGTTTTTTTATATTCATTAGAAGAACGCGTGAGCGATGAAACGTCAAACGCCCGAGCGATGTTCTTTTCGAGCGCGAAAAACGCGTGTTTTTGCGTTCTCTCTTCTTCTGCGCATCGTATATGCGCGGGACGCAGGACGCGCACACTCGACAGAAGAACTACTACTACCATTACCACCACCACCACCACCACCACAACTACTCCGATGATGAAGACGAAGAGGGCGTTTCTCAGAAACTCCATTCGCGGTGCCCGAACCTTAGTGTTTTCCCCGCCGGATTCGTCCGGACTGCCGGGTTGAGAGCAATTGCAGGCATTTTTATGCTTCCTTGGATGTCTTAGGAGAATTTTGTTGTCGTCGGTGGCGGTAGCGGTGGTATTGCGGTATTCGTTTTGCTGTGTTTGTTTGCGTTTTTGCGTTTTTGCGCGCGTGTGTGTATTCGTTTTTCGCTCACCGTTTTGTTTCTTCTCTCTTCTTCTTTATCTTCATCATCAACGACAACAACAACAATGCAGCGAGCGAGCGAGATTTCTCCTTTCGTCGACCAAAGAAGCTTTCGCTTGTACACTAGTAGTAGAAAAAATGTAGAGATAGACATCATATCACAAATAGCAGCACGTAATGGAACGAACGATTATACATATAATAGAGATTCATCATTATTGATTTCTATGTACCAAAGTATCGATACACACACATATATATGACTTGATTATTTACTTTACCACGCGACTTCCTCTCCGGCGTAATCATAAAACTTACCGCTATCCTTCAAAGTCACGTCCTTCAACACCTCCAACATTCTTCCCGCACTATACTCCGGCGTAAACAACTTCCCTTCCGGCACGTTCTTCTTAAACGGCGTGGATAACTCGGTATCCACCGTCCCCGGATGCAAAAGCACCATCGCGATGGGATTCTTCTTCCTCGAAAATTCCACGTGCGCGGTTTGCGTCATTTGATTCAAAGCAGTCTTCCCGCCTCTGTACGAGTACCACCCGCCTAACTTGTTATCGCTAATCGAAGACACTCGCGCGCTCAAACTCGCAATCACCGGTACCGGTTTCCCCTCGTCGTTTTCCTCCGCAGTCTTCAACATCAACTTTGAAAAGTGCTTCGTCATCAACATCGGACCGATAGCGTTCGTTCGGTACGACAAGACGCACGCCTCGGGATCGAAGCGTAAAATGCTCGTCTCCGGAACCATCTTCCGATCTGGCAAGTGTAACACCGCCGCCGTGTTTATCACGCAATCTAACCGCCCGTATTTCTCCGATACCAGTTTCGCCGCCGCTTCGATCGTCTTCTCGTCTAAAACGTCTATCCGTAAAATCTCCAAGCGTTCGGTGCCGAATTTCTCTCGTAACTCGTGCAAATCCTTCGCCTCGTCTGGGTTTCGGCACGTCGCGATGACCGTCCCGTTCGTTCGTTTATCTCCGACGATACTTTCGTTGTTCGTTTCCAGCAAATGCTTCGCGAATGCCAAACCTATGCCTCGGTTGGAACCGTTTATTAGAGAGACGTGGTGACGATGGTTTTCCCCGCTCGCTGCTGCTGACGACGACGCGAAACTCCGGACAGCGCTCATTTTGTGCTGATAATCATCGCGAGCACTATTACTACTAAATGTCCTGTTGCAACTGTTGTTTTTCATTTTCAAACGATGATGATGATGATGCTCTTTGCGCTGCTGTTTTACCACGTGCCGGGGAACGATTTTAGCGGACGCGCGAAACGTTTTCTCGCCGCGAGAAGATGAAGCAGAAGCGAGCGCGTGCATTCGCATCGTATCAGAAAAAGAAGAGGAAAAAGAGGACGGAAAAACGTCACTTCGTGAAACGCGAATCAAAGTTTGCGAAACCGTCGTTCGCATCGCAACCGTCGAGGATGGTTTCCGGATGAGATATAATGAGGAGATTTTGAGCACCTTGGCGACGTCACGACTCGACTTCGGCTTTACGAACGCTCGCAAGCAATCATCACATTCGTACTTTAGTGCTGCGTATATATACAAACGTGACGATTTAATAATACGTAACAACAATAAACTATCGCTTTGTTCTTCTTTCATCTCTCTCTTTTTCTCGTGTTGTGTGCTGAAAACATTACCGCGGCGATACGCGTACGTACGCAAAGAGAGTCTCTCTCGGAGAGACGAGAGCGCTCGCGTCGCGACATCCACCGAAACACACACTCATTCTTAAAGCGCGGCTCATGGTGTGTCCGAGGAAACATAATGAACGCAACGTTTCTCTCTCGTTCTTTCTTAATTCTTTCTCTTTACTTCTTCATTAGTTCGTACTCCTCGGGCGTTTTCGTCTTCATCTGCAACGCGTGCAACCCTTTCTCGTTGAATTCCTCCTCCAACAATTGGTACACTTTCCGTTGCCTTTTCACTTGATTCAAACCTTCAAACATTTCCGAAACGATCTCGACGTTAAAGTGCGTTTCCGCGGACGCGTCGCCGGATGGGTTCCCGCTGTGTCCGGCGTGCTGCCAAGACTCGTCGACGATTTCGAGAACGGATGGTTTCAACGCGTCGGAGATTTTTTTCCGCATCGAATTCGCGAGCGGGCGGCCGACGTTCATCGGGGCGCCCTTCGTTTCCGCGCACCCGTTCCCGTCCGGAGCGATGTTTCTTGGTGTCGTTTTGATTTTTTGACGCGCGTTTCGTGCTCTCGTTTGATGAAGGTGTTTCGTGGTGGAGGACGAGGAAAGAGAAGCACGAGAGGCAAACATTTGAGTCAAAAGTGTGAGGATTTTACGCGCGATGACGATTTTAACGAGAGTAGTAGTATTAAAACGCTTCTTCACGTGCATCATCACCATCATCGCGGGATCGCGCCGTTTTTGGGTGTTTTTTTGCCGACGACGACGAGGGTACGACGAGGAGAAACCTTTCTCTCTTTCTCTCAATCCCGTTCTCCCGTTCCGTCTCTCTCTTTTCGTCAGAGCCTGGACGTCGCCGTCGTTTTCGTCGAAACGAGCATTCATTTCGTGTACACTTTGCACAAGTGGTCGAGACAGTGGTCCAAATCGTCCGCTTGCGCCAAATCGCACGTTTGTTTGCACTTCATCGCCGCTTGCATCGCCGCGTGGTGTAACTTCAACACCTCCAAGTACTCCTCCTCGGTTTTAATCTCCGCTCTTTTCACTCGCTGACACAACATGTACTCGCTCACAGTTTGGATGATATTCTTGCAGTGCTCTTCCTTCGTCGCGATCCACCTGGTCACTTGATTCATCGCGAGCAAACTCGTCCCTGCTTCCGCGTGTAACTCCCCGGCTTGCGCCATCGCCTTCCTCACCGTCGCCGCGTCTTGTCGAACCCGCGCGCATATCATCGGATCGTCGAATATCCCGCACGGGACTTGGCAGTGCCCGCCTCTCAGGCGTAACACCAAGTGTAACGTGGACTCTTTTTGAATGTTATAATCCGCCAAAGTGCGTCCGTCTTCTAACTGTTTCCCGGCGAAGATCAACCGCTGCTGGTCGGGAGGGATGCCTTCCTTGTCTTGGATTTTCGCCTTGACGTTGTCGATCGTGTCCGAGGACTCGACTTCCAACGTGATCGTTTTGCCCGTCACTTTTTATAAAAAATATCATCATTAGTAAGTTGTTGTTGTCAGTGAATGGTGCGCGCAGAAACGAAAAGAGCGTCGAGAAACGCGCGTTTTAAACGCACACGAAACGCGTTGGAACATGCACTCCGAATATGTGAGATCTCGAACGCGAACAACTTTTCTCTCATCACTCCTTCACAAAGAAACGAAAGGAGAGAGAGCGAGAGCAAAAACGAGCGAAACGACGGAGAGAGAAGACAGAGACGTCGCGTCCGCGAGTACTTACACGTTTTCACGAAGATTTGCATGATGAGTACGCGTGTGTTTGTGTGTGTTTCTGTGCGTCACAAAAGTGGAGAAAAAGGTTCGATTTCCAATTCGTAGGGGAAAATGATATCAACGTGTCGCGCACACAAAGGGACCGTAAACGCGCGTCTCTCTCGCCAAACTCGAAAGCAACAACGCAGGACTGTTCTTCCCGAAGTTTTTTTCCCTCGCGTTCGAAATGAGACGACGAGAGTGCTCGCGGGAGTGCGCGATGATGCGAACGCGCGCGCCGGGAACGACATCGGAACGAATTCTCGCCACGCGAAAGCGCGGAACGCGTTCACGAAAGAAGACGTCTCGAAACGCCTGAAACGATTGCGCGAGGATTTGACGCGCGCGAACACTACGGGAGCGACCACAGGTCCGAGCGAAACAACCGTCGGGACTCGGTTTTCGGAGGTATACTAAAAGCAAACTCTTCGTTCTTCTCACATCGAATTCTCGAATTCGCGTCGTTCGTGTCTCTCGTCTCTCTTTGGGTTCGCGCTGACAATCGATTGAATATTCCTTCGCGTGACATCACACCGTCTCGTGAAACAGGCGGCGCGGTACATGTCGAACACCACGACCGACACCAACGTGGATTCTTCATCTAAAAACGCCGAAATAGACGAAATAGCGAACGAATGTTGGTTCGCGTACCAAGCGGTGTGCGAGAACGCTCGATGCGTCGACGCGCTTCCGATTCGCTCGTGGAATGCCATTTTGAACGCGGTTTCGATGCACACGTCGAAGGCGACGGCGAGAGATCGCGCGAGACAGACCTGGCAGTATTTGCGGACGAATCGAGTGGCGGTAAGGCCGGATAAGTTTACCGCGCAAGCGTTGGTGAACGGATTGTGTAAGGAGGTTTTGGACGTGAGAGAGACGATTGGCGTTTTGAGAGAGGTAGTGGAGAGAGGAGGGGAGGTGACGTCGTATCAAATCAACGGCGTTCTGAAGAGGTGTTTCAAAGAGGCGACGGAGAGAAGGAATAGGGAAGAGGAAGAGAGAGGAGGAGAGGATAACGAGAAGGAGAAGAAGAAGAAGAAGAAGAAGAATGGGAACAGGAGTAGCTTTACGAGCGACGCGGTATATCAGGATATCATCGACGCCACCGATTTAGCCTGGGACGCGGGAAGAGGCACGCACAACGTGCACACGTTGATGACGTATTTGAGAGCGTTAAAGATGTGCGGCGCGAGCGCGGAGACGGTTTTGGACGTTTTCGAACGGGCGTGCGGCGTGAAAGAAGGTGGCAGCGCTGGTGAAGAGCGCATCAAACCAGACGACGATATTTTAATCCTCGCCATGCAAATAAAAGCGAACGACGACGACTCGACCATGGAGGATAAAATTACCTACTTTGAAACGTTGTCTGAGAACCTTGCCGCTAAAATGCCGAGCAGAGCGCAAAACGCGGTCTTGTTAGCCTGCTTGAGAACTGGCGATTACAAATCCGCGGAAAAGGTTTGGGAGCGCATGAACGACGAAAAGAACGCTTTGTACAAACCGCCGGACGCGTTCGCGACGAGCGTGGTCACGTCCATCATGCGCAAACGAGAAGAGATGCAACAATCGTCGTCGTCGTCGTCAACGTCGACATCTTCTTCGGAAAACGCGAGGATAGCAGGAGCAGCGGGCGAACACGACGCATCTGCATCTGCATCTGCATCTGCATCTGCTAGTGGTGGTGGCATTCGAAACACAGCCATGGAAGCGTTCACCGATCACGTCATGCGTCGAGCGACAAAAAGCAACACGTCTAGCCAAGACGAAAGCGACGACGATCAAGACGTCGCCATTAACCTCACCGCAAATGTTTTGAAAGTCTTGCGAGACGAAATTGAAGACGCGTCGCTCTTCAAGAGACAAATTTCTTCCCCGTCGAAGGTTTACGAAATTCGAGAAAGAGCGGTGGCGGATGCAAAATCAATCGCAGACATAGCGAACGCTTTTTTAGACGTGCCAAAGTACGACGATCAAGTGACCAACGCGGTTTTACAAGTGTGCGCGGAGGCGAGGTTCGTGAAGGAGGCGAAAACAATCGTCGAGGAGTACTTTGCCATGCTCGACAACAAAGAGAGATTCAGGAAGAACGACAGGCAGTATTACAACTACGAACAAGAGATGGTGCCGAACGTTTTTAAATCCATGCAATACAACCGCTACGTTCGCGAGGAAGAAAAAATCGAAGAATCGGACATTTTAGAGTATTTCATGGAAACGAGCGAGATGGTTCCAGTCACCAGGAAATTCATCGAGTCCGCGTGCAAAGCTTGCCGCGATCGGAAATACCCGGACGCGTTGTTGAAAATCTATTACATCGGGCGCGATACGTACGACCACGCGCCGAGGAGACAGACTATTGATATCGCGTTGTCGGCGTTATCGGCGGATGGTAGATGGCAAGATACCATACGAATAATGAACGAGGACGTGTTAGAAGCGACAATTAATACCGTCAGTGACAACACGAAAGCATCGTTCGTGGTCGATTACGAAGATCGCTCTAAAAATAAAGTCATGATTCCGACGGATAAAATCGACGAGTTTGGCGTGAAGCATTTAGTCTTATCCTTCGTCAACGCCGGCGAAATCGACCAAGCGTTTTCGGCGCTTCGCTTGTGTCAATTTCTAACCGATAAGAGTTGCACGGAAGCTTTCGAAATAATTGAAAGAGCGAAAGAGAAGCAAGAGGAAGGGAACGACAGAGAGGAGAAAGAAGTTCAAGTGTCGTAGAGATTAGTGAAATGTTGTATATCGTTGTCAAATTTCAAAGACGCCCGGCTCACGCGCTACAATGTAAATTGGGACGGAGCATAATACCGTTATCAATCGCAGAAGAAGAAGAAGAAGAAATCGACGACGACGACGACGTTTTCTTGTTCGCATTCGTGTTCACCTCTCTCATCTCGACTTTACTCACGTTCTCTAATTCATTAAAAATACCTCTAAACTTCCTCTGTAACCCAACCAGCTCTTCCTCGTGTCGGCGTCGCAATACTTTCGCGCAACAGTTTTGTTTGATCTTCATCTGCTTCTCCTCGCGTTCTAACTTTTCTTTCAGTTTTAATTTCTTCGCCAACAAATCGTTCTCAATCCCGCGATTGGTCTCGTTCCTGGCCTTTCTTTCGATCGCGTCCCCTTTCTGCCTCACCTCTTGCGCTTCCACGTATTTCTTCTGTTTCGTCAACGCGGCTTGAATATTTCGTATTTCCGAGAGTTCTTTCGCTCTCGCTTTCGGTTTCCTCTTTTGCGCTTTCGCGCGAATGACGTTGCATTCTTTTTCAAACGCATCGAATCGTTCGCTTTTCTTCGCTTTCAAGTTTTCCGCGTCCACGTGAAAACTCTCTTTCATTTTCGCCGCTTCGCAGTCGTGTCTTCGTTTCAAATCCACCTCGCTTTTCCTCTGCACCTCGATCGCATCCGCCATCGCTTTCTGATGATGCACCGCGACCAAAGCCGCTCTTCTCTTCTCCTCCTCTCTCTTCGTCTTCTCCATTGCGATGGATAACTCGTTGCATTTCTCAAAATCGCCTCTCTTCTCCGCTTCTCTCCTTTCCTCGTCCAGTTTCGTCAGCGTCTCCTTCACCCCGGCGTTCACCTTCACGTTGGCGCGTCGTCGCAACGTACACTCTGGCCGGTCTATCGATAACGGTCCCGGGGTCATCGCTCTGGTGATCGACGACGACGACGACGATAAAGACATCGACGAATTTTGCCTGTTTCGCATCAACGTCGTCTTTTTCTTCTTCTCCGCCGTAGTGGTAGAACTCGTACTACTCCTACGACTCCCATCGCTCCTCTCGCCTGGATGTTCAAAGCAACCATCTTCGGAAAGAGGAGAAGGTTTTGCAGGCACCGCTTTTTGATCCGCGACCGAAGATGAGATTTCAAAGACTCCTTTTCTCGTCTCTTCCTCCTTCTTCTCTTCTTCTTCTTCTTTGTCTTCTTCTTCCTCCTCCTCCTCCTCCTCCGCGCCGCCGCCACTTTCACCGTTCAGGAAAGCAGCCGTGCTAAAGAATCCACCTTTTTCTTCTTCAGCATTTTCGCTCTTCTTCTTCTTCTTCTCGAAATCATTTTCATCCTCGGAGCTCTTTTCCTTCTCACACACCTCTTCCTTCTCCTCCATCGTTTACGCGTGAACGTGTGCGCGCGCGTATCCCAAAGTAAACGCCAAGGAAGGGAAAAGTTACAAAGTGTTCTATTTTTGTACAAATTCAATCCTGTTGCAGAGTGACACGAAAAGTTCTTCTCAAATCACAGACGCGCGCCGACGATAAAAATCTGTCGTTCGGACGCGAAGAAGCAGAGACACACCACCCTCCGATACCTCTCGACTTTGACGCCTTTCGCGTCCTTTTCTTCTCGCGCGATGATACTACTCACGACGACGCGTAAGTGAGCTCACAACGAGCGTTCGTATTGTGTGTTTATTTTACTTTTTACTTTTTAATTATTTTTATTTTTAGCAACACTCGAAAAAAAGGCGTTACGCTACAAAATGAAGAAAAAGAAGAGAAAAAGAAAACCCCTAGAGTCACTGCTCTGCATTCCTGAGGAACGTTTCGCGCGCAAGAGTAACAACGCGCCATAAAAAGAGGTCGCAGCTCTCACCAGAAGCGAGACCACAATACGGAAGAACACGAAAGAATATTATGGATTTTGGCCCCGCCGTCCCCTTTCCGGGAGAAAAGAACGAGAAGAAAAAGAAGCGAAAGTTGAACGCGATTCCAATCGAATTTCTCCGAAATCTCCCCTCGGGTGTGATGTACGAAAAATCCTACATGCACCGCGACTGCGTCTCGCACGTGTTGCAGTGCTCGACGAGCGAGTCTGATTTTTTCGTCTCCGCGAGCAGAGATGGACACGTGAAGTTTTGGAAAAAACGAGCGAAAGGCGTGGAGTTTGCGAAACATTTTCGCGCACACGTCGGGGTGATTGTGGGAATGGATTGCTCGAAATGTGGCACCAGAGTCGTCACGCTCGGCGAAGACGGCTCGGCGAAAATCTTCGACGTGAACAGTTTCGACATGATTGGAATGATACAGTTGAAAAAGAAAGACGATGAGAACAACAGCGAGGCGACGTGTATCGCGTGGTTATACGATTCGAGGAAGAAAAGACACCACGCGAGCAAACAGTTGTTCGCCGTCGGCGACTCGAGCGGGAGGATTACGGTACACGACGCGAACGCAGAGGATTTGAACCAGACGATGGTGAAAGAGTTGACAAGTGTGCACGGTGGGAGTAATGGAGTGGTGTGCATGGCGTATAACGGCGAGTACGAGTGCGTGGTGAGTTGCGATCAGTCCGGAGGCGTCGAGGCGTGGAGCGCCGATCCGGAGGAGGAGTTTGAAAGGTTACCGATAGGCGGCGATTTTAGCAAAAGTATGAACAGCGATAGAAGAAGAGAGTTGAAATTTTCGGCAAAGTTTGAGACAGATTTATACGCGTTGGAGAAGGCAAAGACAAGCGCGACGCACGTTTCGTTTAGCAAAGATGGGAAGAGAATGGTTATATGCGCGCGCGACATGAAGATTCGCGTGTTCAATTTTACCACGTGTAAATTGAAAGCGGTGTTTAACGAAGACTTATCCGCCGCGGAAGACGCGCAACGATCCGGGAACGAGAAGTACGTTTTAGAAGATATCGATTTTGGACGAAGATTCGCGAGCGAGAAATCTTTGGACGAGAAACTGTTGGACGCGTTTGAGTATCCAAACGCCGTGTTTGACGAAACCGGGAATTTTTTGATGTACGGAACAATCATAGGGATTAAAGTTATAAACTTGCAAACGTTAATGGTGTCTCGTTTGCTCGGGAAAGTCGAAAACGGCGAACGGTTTACGAAATTGGCGTTATTCCAAGGCGCCGCAAAAAGAGACGCTTCGTTGAAAGGGAGCGGGAAAGACTATTCCGTACAAAGCGACGGGACGCCGATGAATGATCCAACCGTAATGTGCGCCGCGGTTGGGTCGCAACGCGTGTACTTATTCTCCACTCGGGAACCAGACGAAGAGAACGGCGAAGGCGACGATAAAGAGAAAGACAGAGACGTGTACAACGAAAAACCGTCTCTGGAAGAGGCTCGCAACGCCACGGGCGGTAAAAACGGTTTAGGAGGGGCCAACGGCAGCGCGTCGAATCGATTACCGTCCTTGGTCACCTTGCACACGAATATCGGCGACGTATCGTTCAAACTCTTTCCAAAAGAGTGTCCGAAAACGGTCGAAAACTTCACCACGCACTGCAGAAATGGCTATTACGACGATGTCATCTTCCACAGAGTAATCAAAGGGTTCATGATTCAAACCGGCGATCCTTTAGGCGACGGCACCGGAGGTACCTCCATCTGGGGCAGCGAGTTTGAAGACGAAATCAATCGAGATTTACGTCACGATCGCGCCGGCGTTTTAAGCAGCGCCAACGCCGGACCAAACACGAACGGATCGCAGTTTTTCATCACCACCGTACCGACGCCGTGGTTGGACGGGAAACACTCCGTCTTTGGAAGAGTGAGTAAAGGGATGGACATCGTCAACAAGATTGAAAATTTGAAGGTTGATAAAGCCGACCGTCCCTTGGAGGATGTGAAGATTGTATCCACGAGCGTAAGTTTCGAGTGATCTAGTAGAAGAAGTTTAATAAATGCGTACCTTGGTACTGTAGTAGTAAATAAAAATGAGAATTACTTCATCACGAGTGCGCGTGCGACTACTTGTGTTTAAAGCGAAACAAACAACAAAAATACTAATATAGTAATGATATATGTAATAAGTATGTTATTAACGGTTCAGCTCGTCGAAGATGCTGCTCGCCATGTTCTTCAATCCGCTGATCCCTCGACTGGCGGCGTTTTTAAACGCCGCCGCGTCTTGTTTCGCTTGGAAGGAAATCTTCTCCATCAAATCGCTCGCGGAGAGGTCCAAGTCGTCGCCTCGCGGACTCGTCGCGCCTCTTCGAATATCCGAACTTCCAAACCCACTCTCGCCGGCGTATCGGTTCGCGTCCCATCCAAAACCATCGTCGTTATTGTTTGTTCTGTTGCCGCTTCCGCCGCCGCTGCCAAACGCATCCGAGGAGATGGACTTGGCGCCCGCGAATCGCTCGGTGGCGTTGTAGTAGTTATCGTTCGCCGCGCCCGCGGCGGCTGGGTTCGTGCTCGTGGATGCAGACGACGATGCGTTTCGTCCAAAACCACCACCACTTCCGCTATTCCCATACTTTGGACTGGCGCCAAACGCAGATCTGCTGCTATTATTATTACCCGACGGCGGTCTCGACGCGCTACTGCTCGCGTTGCTACCGCCACCAAAGTTTCTCGTATCAATGTTCGTTTTCTTTCCGGCGTTTCTGTCCAACGTCACGTGGCCACTCGCACCCCTGCGGGAATTCATCGGAACGCTCTCTAAACCACCCATGGTGTATTTCGGTCCATCCTCGTTCCTATTCGTCGTCGTCTCGTTTTTCGTCGAAGCGTTGCCAAAACCGTCCTCGGAGTAGGCGAACCTGTTCGACTTTGGCGGCAACGCCACGTGTCCGCTCGAGTCTCTCGGGCTCACGCCGCCGGATCTCGGCGATACCGGGTTACTGCTGCTAGTGTTGTTAACTGGTACGTCCTCGCCTGGCGCTTGATCGAACAATCGATCGTCGACTTTGGCGTTCAACTTCTTCGCGCCCAATCCTAACCCGCCGCCGCCGCTCCCGACTTTCTTCGCGCCCAACCCGACTTTCTTCGTCGTCGACGACACCATTACCTTTGGCTTCGACGTCTGCACCGGCGTAATTTTCTTATACATCGGCTGCGACGCCGCCAAAGGCTTAGAAGCTTTCGACGGCGCTTCTTCCTTTTCCTCCGTTGTGGCATCCTTCTTCTTCGGCGACTTTGGGAAGTAATTTTCCATCGTCTTTACGTTCTTCGTCGTCGCCGAACCCGTCGCCGCTCTCGGCGACACCAACGGATCGCCAAAGAAATCCGTCTTCGGTCCTTGCTCCGTCGGACTTTGCAACGGCGAGATACCACCTCCTTTGCGCCGCATGTTTTCGCACTCTCTCCGCAAGCGCTCCTTGTACAAATTCGCCGCTCGAGACGTGTACTTTTGCGCTATGCGTCCTATATAGTGTGTGTACATAGAATACTAATGTTAATATAAAAGAGATCGATGCTCGAGAGAGAACGGATCACCACCATTCGCGATCAGATGATGACGACGTCAACGATGCTCTGCAAAAAAATGTCGAAGAAGAGACGACGTCAAAGACAAAGAGATCATCAGATCTTATCTCTTACCTCGTTCGTTCGAATTCCATCCGTGTTGCGAGAAAAACGCCCGCGCGGCATCGTTCCCTCCGCTCGCTTTAAAAACATCCAGTTCATCTCTCGACCATCGGTCCATGTTTGCCGATTTTACTTGCGAGATGTGCACGCCTAAACTTCTGTGCACGCCGGAGCAATCGAGGCATATGAACACGCAATAGTTTTTGCTCGTCCATTTCGGGTTCGGGGTGTTGCAATCGAAACACAAGCGGTTGCCTTTTTTACGACAGAGAGCGTTGAACAGTTCGTCTCGGTCTTTGTTCGTATTCGTGTTTATCGCGTCGGTCATTTTAGTGTGCAGCTCTTCTTCTCTCTGTTTTGCTCCTTCTTCTTTGTGAGCGTTCTTTATTTGTGTGTTTTTAATAAGAGACGGCAAGACTGGAAATTTGAAGCTTTTTTTTCCTCTTTTTTTCTTCTTCTTTTCTTCTTCTTCGGAGTTTGTTTTTTTTAAAAAGAGAGCAGCCAGAGAGAAAGAGAGAAAATTGTGCTGTCGAAAAATTTTTGATTTTGAAAATACACCAAAAACAAGAAGCTTTTCTTCGGGTGCTCATGCATGTGCGTCACTTCTCCATCGCGATGAAACGAGAACTGAAAATGAACGCACGGAACACTCGTAGTAGTATGTATCTTTGTGCGTGCATTTTCAGCGATATTTATGTGCACACGTAGAAGATCTATAGACACAAAACGAGAGCGTTTTTTTGCACCTGAGAGCAGAGAGAGGAGAGAAACTTGTGTGTTTGAATTTTTGAAGAAGAGGAGAAAAAAAATTCAAAAAAAGTTCAAAAACACACACAAGAGGAGTCTCGTCTTAACAACTGCTGAAGATACCTCCACACTTGAAAGACTTCTTTCCTCTTGACGACGAAGCAAAGAAATTTTACTGTTTTGCTACGAGCAGACGATCGAGTGAAGATACACTCTCAAACGTCGAATGACATTAGAAATCAATTTTCTAAAGATCAGATCCAACGAGCAGTTGATAAAGAATTACTATAGGCATTATTCGAGATCAAAAATGTGATGGATTTTTCTCCCGCCAATTTTTTGCTCTTTTTTTTTGTTTTTGCACAAGTGTCCTCAAAAAACACACACGCGCGAGAGAAGAAACACACTACTACGCACAGAAAGACACATTCCTCTCTTTGCGCAATATAAACACACTACGCACAAACACAGAAGAGAAAACTTTCTTTTTCTCTCTCGTTTTTCTTCTCTCTCGTCGTTTTCAGAGGGAATCTTTTATATATACACCTCTGTCTGCGCTTAAAAAGAAGAGAGAGAGAGAGATCGCGTTGAAAATTCATCTCTCCGAGAAGAGAGAATTTGAAATTTTAAACATTCGCTCTTCGCGCGCGAGAGAACTGCGCTCTCATCATCATCGCCATAAAAAAGAAGCGAACAAATGTCGAACGCGAAAGAAGCGTCCGAGGCGGAAGCGTTAGGGACGAAGGTGTTGAACTTGTGCCGAAAGAAAGCGAGCGAGAAAGATCTGTTGACGGTT
>Ga0181557_1002623_pt1 | contig 18346 bp, 17 predicted proteins | sample 011ome_23_FD_148632 | JGI IMG/M metagenome (GOLD analysis project Ga0181557, IMG submission 148632) | Coastal salt marsh microbial communities from the Groves Creek Marsh, Skidaway Island, Georgia - 011506CT metaG (spades assembly) | ecosystem: Environmental > Aquatic > Marine > Intertidal zone...
GGGGGGAATTCGATGTTCTTTGAGAGAAGAAATTCTCTGCGATAGACCTTGGCCCAGGTTGAGGGAGGCCAAAAGAACAATTCAGGGTGCTCTTCGAGTTTCCACGGCTCGGGACTTGATGCCACCGTGGTGAGAAGCTCGGCGGAGTTCATGTTCTTGTCTTTGCCACGCTTGCGCTCAACACTACCCACCAACAACAAGTCCGCGGTCGAACTCTTCGCGACCGATGCGATTGCCTCCAGTGACCCCGGGAGGAGCTCATCATCAGAATCCAAAAAGACGATGTAGTCGCCTCGGGCGTGAGTAATCGCGGTGTTTCGCGCCGGTCCCAGGCCCTGATTGGAGGGGTGTGAGACGAACTGGGTGGGGATTCCTCGGGTATTGATCGACTGGGCTATGGCCAGGGAATCATCGGAAGACCCGTCGTTGACGACGACAACTTCGATGTCTTTACACCCTTGAGAAAAGACAGACTCAAGAGCGTTTCGGATCACATCGTGAGAGTTGTACATGGCGACGGCAACGGTGAGAAGGGGGGTGCTCGCCATGGGTTCAGTGTAGTTGGGGCGAGAGTTTCACCCGGCGGGTCGCGCTATCCTGAGGGGGCTCAATAGAGCAGTAGCCGGCTTGGCGCAATTGGTAGCGCATCCGACTTGTAATCGGAAGGTTGCGGGTTCAAGTCCCGCAGCCGGCTCCAGTCTTCTACGCTGAATCCGTGCCGGATTCTCCACCACGTGAGACCACAGCCACATCGGTGGTTCTTGCAGTGGTCGCCACCGGTCTCGTATGGCTTCTTGCAGGAGGGCTCGCACACTCGCTTACTCCGACACCCGGGGAAAAAGTAGTTGCCCTCATTGAGAGTGAGACCTCGGTGGCGGCGCACGCTGCTGTTGGGCCCCGAGAATCATCCGCCACGGTGTCACACAAGCGAGTTCGTACCTGCGAGTTCACCTCGCCGCTCGTTGGGCAGTCCCAAGCCACGCTGCGCGGGGAAGTGAGAGCTGGCGCGGAGGGGCTGTGGGCTGAGGGAGAAGAAGAGTTTGTCGCGCCGGCGAGTGTGCAGAAGCTCTTTACGGCCGCCGCGGCGTGGCGTGTTCTGGGCCCTGACTATCGATTGGTTACCAGTGTGTGGGCTAATTCCTCAGGCGAAGCGTGGTTGGTCGGAGGGGGCGACCCCACCATTACTCGCTCACCAGGAAACAATTACTACGGCGCCCGGCACTCTCTCGCGGAACTTGCCCAGAAAACAGTTTCTGGATTGGGCGACAAGGGCCTGCCACCCATCCAAGTGCTTCACGTGGACCGGTCGCGTTACGACGCATTCGAGCAGTGGGATGAGTCGTGGAGAAAAGGCTCCTGGTCGCTCGGCTATGTCGCCCCTGTGACCGCAGTCCAGGTGGATGGCGATCGCGATAATCCTGCGCTGCGTCTAGGCAAGAGGAGCACAGACCCGGAAGCTCGCGCGCACGGATGGTTTGTAGACGCAGTGAACTCGGCACTTCCTGGTTCAGCGGTTGCACGAGGAATCCGTTCGATCCCGGTTGATGCGATCGAGGTTGCTCGCGAGGAGTCGGCGCCCGTGCGTGAGCTGGTTTCCATCATGCTGCGCGACAGCGACAACACTCTTGCTGAGGTGTTAGCGCGAGAAGTGGCACTCGCACAGGGAACAACCGACTTCACGGAGGCGATTCGCGAAGGGGTCGGGTGGGCCGCGGAGGATTGGCCCGATATGTACTTTCGCGATGGTTCCGGGCTAAGTCCTCTCAACCAGCTCAGCGCCCGGGCGATCACCACGCTCTTGAGCGATATCGCCACCGACTCAGAGCTCAGCGCCTTGCGGGTTGATCTACCGGTCTCTGCTGAGACGGGTTCTCTCCAGCGTCGATTTCAAACTGCCGGCTCACTCGCAGCTGGGGCAGTGTCTGCCAAGACGGGAAGCATTGAAGGTGTGAGAAGTCTGGCGGGATATCTCAACGCCTCCGATGGTGAAGAGCTCACCTTTTCACTGAATCTCTCAGGTGCTGGGGTGAGTGATGCCGAGCGTTCGGAGATTGACCAGCTCGTGGAGGGCCTCTATCTCTGTGGGGAAAACCTGGCACACTGGGGGATACAGGCTGATTCAACCTCGGAGTAATCGATGCGCGGTTTACTAATCGTTGACGTTCAAAACGACTTCACCGAAGGGGGCGCCCTCGGGGTCGACGGCGGAACTGATGTGGCCCGAGGAATTACTCAGTATCTCGCTCAACACCGCGGTGATTACGGGGTTGTCATTGCCTCACGAGACTGGCACATTGCAGAAGGCGACAATGGCGGCCATTTTGCGGTGCAGGGTGAGCCCAACTTCGTCGATACCTGGCCGGTTCATTGCGTCGCGGGAACATTCGGGGCGGAATACCACCCGGAACTCGACATCAGCCAGGTGGATGTCCACGTGAAGAAAGGCCAGGGTGAACCGGCCTACTCAATGTTTGAGGGTGTCACGGATGAGGGACACACAGTGTCCGAGGTCCTCGAAGCTCACGGGGTGACCAGTGTTGACGTCGTGGGGATTGCCACCGATTATTGCGTGCGGGCTAGCGCACTCGATGCGCTCTCAGGCGGACAAGAGGTGACGGTTTTGACGGACCTTGTCGCTGCTGTGGCGCACGACACGGGGGAAAGAGCCCTCGATGAGCTGGCTGCTCACGGGGCCATGATTCACACCAGTAGCTGATGCTTTGCGAGGTCGCGATAGAGCGGGGTGGATTTCACGAGCTGTGAGTGGGTGCCCTCTCCCACGACTCGACCGTGTTCTAAGACCACGATGTGGTCACTGTCGACCACAGTCGATAGCCGGTGGGCGATGACAATCAATGTTCTTCCTTCAGACACCGTGTCAATCGCGTCACGCATGAGTTGTTCGTTGACGCCATCAAGAGACGAGGTCGACTCATCGAGCAGAAGAATCGGAGGGGCTGCGAGAAGAGCTCGGGCAATGGCGAGGCGTTGACGCTCACCACCTGAGAGCATGACACCCGCTTCTCCTACCGGCGCATCGAGCCCTTCTGGGTCACGCTCGAGCACGGAGTCGAGGTTCACAGCCCTCATCACCGAGAGGCACTCTTCTTCTGTTGCATCGGGAGCCCCGAGAAGGAGGTTGTCGCGAATCGAACCCGCTAAGACAGGGGCATCCTGTTCCACGTATCCGAGCATGGAGCGCAGCGTTTCGCGCTCCAGCATGCGGATGTCGCTGCCGCCAATCGAGATGGAGCCCTCGGAGGGGTCGTAGAACCTCTCGATGAGCGCAAAGATGGTCGATTTCCCTGCACCACTGGGGCCGACCAGTGCTACGCGAGACCCGACTGGAACGCTGAAGGAAACCCCGTCCAGCACCGGCCCCTGTATCGGAATGGCCACGGTGGGGTCAGTGGGTTTCATAGCCCGCAGTTGCTCTTCGCCCAACTCTTCAGCGACGACCTTCTCGGCTTCGTTCTTGTGTGCTCTCTCGGGGTACCGGAAACTTACACCCGAAAACTCGATTGCCGGAGTGTTACCCGTGGGTTGGGGAACTCGTCCTAAGACTTCCGTGTCACCGTCGGATTCGCTCGGCAAGTCGATGATTTCTTGAATGCGCCCAAGCGCACCGAGCGCTTGGTTGACCGAATTGATGGCACCGAACGCTTGCCCGAGCGGCATGATCATCATGAAGAGGAAGAGTATAAACGCGACCAGACTCGCCACGGTGATGGCGCCGCTTGCGACCCGGAAACCACCCACGCCCAACACCACCAAGAACGCCACTTGAAGCGCGATGCCGGAGATGGGAACCACCAGGGCAGAAATCTTTGCCACATCGACGCCCATTTTGTAGGCACCCTCGGCATCACGGTCGATTGCCCCAATTTCACGGTCAGTAGCGTTCGCGGCGCGAACTGTTCGAATGGCGCTGATCGCCCGCTCAACGCTGGCCGTGAGGTCTCCCACACGGTCTTGCGCTTTGCGTGATGCCGCGCGAATACGGCGTGACAGAGTCACCACAGTGGTGACCGCGACAGCGACTACGACGATGGTGAGGCCGAAGAGGATGCTATCGAGAATCAACATGGCAATAACCGCGCCGATAAAAGTCAGTGCCCCACCAATGGCTTCGACGAGACCTTGGGTGAGAACAGCACGTAGCAAAGTGGTGTCAGAACCCACTCGTGACACCAAGTCTCCGGTTCGCCGCTCGTCAAACTCGCGAATCGGTAGAAAGAGCATTCGCCTCACCAGGGTCTTGCGAGAAGACAACACCACACCCTCGCCCGTTCGTTGCAGCAGGTAGTGGCGATAGCCAGATAGCAACGCCGAAATCACGACTAGGGCAACTAACCCAGCCACCAGGACTCCCATTGGCTCTCCGGCTTCAACCCGACCAATGACGGTGGCGACGAGAAGGGGTTGGCCCAACGAGGCAAAAGCGCCCAGGGCGCTCAGGCCAATGACAACTGAGAGCACCTTCTTGTGCTCCAAAAGAAACGGCATGAGCTGCCGGAAGGTGGCCTTCGGACCGGAATCATCCGGCCGATAGGCGGAGCGGGAGCGGCGATAGCCAAAGCCCATACTCATCTGCCACTCCTTGCTTCCGCCGATATGCGTATTAGTCTTCACCCCACGGAGATTCTCGGTGGCTAGTTTCGCTCAGGGGGTACATCACCCCAAGGCGCCGTCTAGCCGCGAAGGGTGAGTGCTAAACGCACGGCGGCGTCAGCCGCTTCAGCGCCTTTGTCTTCTGTGGAGTCTGGAAAACCTGCGCGGTCGAGACCCTGCGCCTCGTCATCGACGGTGAGAACACCAAATCCGACGGGCTTTCCCGAGTCCAGTGCCACGCGGGTGAGACCATCTGTAGCCGCTGAGGCTACATATTCAAAGTGCGGGGTTCCCCCGCGCACGATGACACCCAGAGCAACGACAGCATCCGCTCCCGACTGCAGCGCGTGTTGGCAGGCCAATGGCAACTCGAAGCTTCCCGGCACCCAGGTTTCACTGACGCTCGCACCGGTTTGAGCGAGGAAGCGTCGGGCACCGTCCATTAGGCCGTTGGCGATGTTTTCGTGCCAGCTTCCGGCGACAATGGCGACCTTGAGGCCTGTTGCGTCAGGGACGTCCGTGCTGATGCTGTGTCCAGCGCCACTCATGAGTTTTTTCCTTCCTGCGGAAGCGTGATCACACCGGTGGAGAGTCCACCGGGGAGGTAGTGACCCATTCGGTCTCGTTTTGCTTCCAAATATTCGAAATTGTCTGCACCCACGCCCACAACCAGTGGTTGGAGGTGTTCCACCGTGATGCCGTGCTGTTCTAGCTGGCGCTTTTTCTCGGGGTTGTTGCTGAGCAACCTCACCCGGGTCACACCCATGTCTTTTAGCATCGCGGCAGCAGCCCCGTAATCGCGGGCGTCAGCCGGCAACCCCAGAGCCAGGTTGGCATCGAGGGTGTCGAGGCCAGATTCTTGGAGCCGATAGGCGCGGAGCTTATTGATGAGCCCAATTCCGCGACCTTCGTGGCCGCGCAGGTACAACACCGCCCCGCCATCGCGCTGGATTGTGTCCATGGCGCTGCGAAGCTGCGGGCCACATTCGCATTTGAGTGACCCCAGTGCTTCACCGGTGAGACATTCAGAGTGCAGGCGCACCAACATGCCATCGTGGGGTGCACCCGAGACGATGGCGACGTGGTCAGCGCCCGTGGCACGGTCGCGGTAAGCGCGCAGGCTAAACATTCCGTGTTCGGTGGGAACATTCGTCTCCACCTCAAACATCACTCTGTCGTGTGCCAGTGCGGGTTTCTTACCCGACTGCGTCATCGGAGACTGCTCGGCGTCATAGGCTTCGGTGAGCTCGGCGATGGTGATGACCGGCACGCCTTCTTTTTCACCAAGAGCGAGAAGTTCTGGCAAACGCAAGAGCTCGCCGTCGTCACCCACGACCTCGCCAATCATGCCGACGGGGTTGAGCCCCGCCATTTCCATCAGAGCCACCGTGGCCTCGGTGTGACCGGCCCGCTCCATCAGCCCACCGTTCACAGCCCGAAGGGGCAACACGTGACCGGGGCGAATCAGATCCTGCGGGGTGGAGCTGGGGTCGGCGAGCACGCGCAGCGTGCGGGCACGATCCGACGCACTAATCCCGGTGCCGATTCCTTCTGCAGCGTCCACCGACACGGTGTAGGCGGTAGTTCTGGGGTCTTGACTCTTCTCCACCATGATCGGTAGGCCCAAACGGTCAGCCCACTCTTCTGTCATTGGAGCACAGAGATACCCCGAGCTGTTGCGAATTGTCCAACCCACCCACTGTGGGGTGGCCAATTCGGCGCTGAGGACAATGTCCCCCTCGTTTTCTCGTGCCTCATCGTCGACGACGATGACTGGCCGCCCTTGGCGTAGGTGTTCGAGGGCTTCTGAAATGGTTCCGATCACGCGCTGACCTCCTTACCCATTTCCATGAGACGTTGCACGTGGCGAGCCACGATGTCTGTTTCGACATTGACCCGATCCCCCACCCGCAGTGCCCCCATGGTGGTCACCTCGAGGGTCTCTGGAATCAACGACACTTCACACCAGTCACTACCCACCGCCGACACGGTGAGTGAGACCCCATCGAGTGCGATGGACCCTTTCATTGCGACTAGCGGCGCGATGTCAGAGCTGAGCGAGAACCGGATCACTGACCACTTTTCTCCGGGCGTGACTGAGAGCACTTTAGAAGTGCCGTCGATGTGTCCTTGGACGATGTGTCCGCCCAGTCTGTCACCCACCGCAGCTGCGCGCTCGAGGTTGACCGACTGGCCTCCTACCCAGTGCCCGGCCGTGGAGTGGCGAAGTGTTTCCGCCATGACATCAGCGGTGAAAGACGCACCGTCCATGGCAACAACCGTGAGGCACACGCCTGATACTGAGATGGAATCGCCGTGTTGGCTTCCCTCTAGGACTTTCTTGGCCATCACCGTGACCCGCTCACCATCTCCCGATGGCTCACGGCTTAGAATCTGGCCCTGCTCTTCAATCAAGCCGGTGAACATTAGACACCGTCCTTTCTGCGCCGGGCGGGAAGGGCAGTAACCCACACGTCTCCACCCAGCTGTTCAACACTAGTAATCGTCAATTCCTTGGCCTGGAGCATTGACTGGACGCCAATATCTGAGACCGCCACTTTGGGGCCCCCCAGAAACAGTGGCCCGATGGTGATGTGGAATTCGTCCACGAGGTCCTCTTCGATAAAACTGCTCACCACAGTGGCCCCACCTTCTAAGTAGACCGAGCGCACTCCCTGGTCAAAAAGCTCAGAGAGAACGTCGGCAGGGGCGTGTGAGCGAATCTGAGTGAAGCCCCCCGCGTGTGAGCGAACTCGAGCATTCTCGGGGATCTCTCGCTCACCAATCACCACGGCGAGAGGCTGGGAATCGTAGAGGCCGTCTCCCTCGCGCGCAGTGAGTGAGGGATTGTCGATGAGCGCGGTCGAGGTGCCCACTGCAATGGCCCCAAACTCCGAGCGTTGTTGGTGCACGCGTGCGCGCGAAGCTTCTCCGGTAATCCATTGCGAGCTACCATCAGCGGCGGCGTGGCGGCCATCAAGTGACTGGGCCCACTTCGCGGCAACAAACGGACGACCGTGTTCGGTCGCAAAAAACCAGTGGGCATTGAGCTCGAGGGATTCTTCATCGAGAGCGCCACCAACGACATCGATTCCTGCCGAGCGCAACACTTCTTCACCGCCCGATGAGTCCTTGCCGGGATCCGATGCCCCATAGACCACGCGGGAAACGCCGGCGTCAATGAGCGCTTGTGTACACGGGCCCGTTTTGCCGTGGTGATTACACGGCTCAAGCGTCACCACGGCTGTCAGACCTAAGGCAGGGAGTCCCTCGTTCTTCAGGGCAATGAGCGCTTCGACTTCGGCGTGGGGGTGTCCCGCTCCGCGGTGGAACCCCTCCGCCACGGCAGAGCCTTCAGAATCCAAGAGAACACAGCCCACTCGAGGGTTGCCGCCGTTGAGAGCGCCCTTTTTGGCGATGGTGAGGGCGCGACGCATCGCATCGAGTTCGCTACTCGATACTGCGAGGGTTGAGCTTCTCACCGGGAGCCTTTCAGATGGTGACTCCGGGGTGAACAAGTAGCTGACACACACCACGTCGTGGTGTGTGTTTTCTCGCTTTGCTCCTCCCATCCGGACTTTAACCGTCGGTCTCGGAATTTCACCAAGTCAACCGCCTAGCCAATCGTGCACTAGTCGGGTCGCGGACTTTCACCGCCGGCTCGGACTTTCACCGACCCCGGAGCATTTAGTTATCGTTCCCGAGTATACGCACGGGGCCTGAAAAGGCCACAGGGTTTACTAAATCTTGGACGAACTATCGACGTCCCATGCCCCGATAGACCCAGCCGGCAGCTTTCCACGCATCACGATTGAGGCAGTTTCGGCCATCGACGACGACACGAGACGCGACGCCATTGGGGTCAAAGTTTCTAAACTCGGCCCACTCGGTTGCCACCACAAGAGCATCGGCACCTTCCAGAGCGTCCGCGGCACTGGCTGAGAGAGTAAACGAGTCACTGAGTCCGCTCGAGCCGATGCGTCTTTCAGCGGGCCCCATCGCTTCGGGGTCAAACGCGTGAACGTGCGCCCCAGCCCTGGCAATTCCCTCTGCGATGTCGAGCGCGGGTGAGTCACGGATGTCGTCTGAGTCTGGTTTAAACGCCAGCCCCCACACAGCAATCGTTTTGCCCTTGAGGGGCCCCAGCTCTTCCACCAAGATGTCTTCGACTCGTCGGCGGCGGCGCAGGTTGACTTGGTCGACGTCGTCCAGGAACGAAACGGCCTGACCCACCCCCAACTCATCCGCCCGCTTCATGAAGCCGCGGATGTCCTTGGGAAGACAGCCACCACCAAAGCCAATACCGGCGTTGAGGAACCTTCGACCAATGCGAGAGTCGTGCCCGATGGCATCAGCGAGTTGGGTCACGTCAGCCCCGACAACGTCGGCAATCTCTGCCATGGCGTTGATAAACGAAATCTTGGTGGCCAGAAACGAGTTTGCGGCAACTTTCACCAACTCAGCTGTCGCATAGTCCATCACCAGTCGGGGTGTTTCCCGCTCAATCAGCGGTCGATAAACCTCATCTAAGACGTCAACGAGTTCGTCATCGCCTTCGGCAATCCCATAGACCAGTCGGTCGGGAGCGAGAGTGTCTTGAACGGCAAAGCCTTCGCGTAAGAACTCGGGGTTCCACATGAGCTTTGCCCCAGTCGACCGGATCATCTCACTGAGCCTTTGGGCGGTTCCCACCGGGACCGTGGATTTACCCACCACAACGTCTCCCGGTTTGAGGTGTGCGGTGAGTTTGGTGACCGCATCATTGACATAGGTCATGTCCGCGGCGCCCGATTCGCTTTGTGGTGTGCCTACGGCGAGGAAGTGAACGGTGGCGTCTGAAAGCGCTGACATGTCCGCCGAGAAGGAGAGTGAATCAGAGACTTCGGAGAGGAGCTCATCGAAGCCCGGCTCAAAAAAAGGTGCCCGTGCGGCGTTCAGCGAATCGACCTTGGCCTGGTCGACATCGATGCCCACCACCTCGTGACCGATCTTGGCCATACCCGCTGCGTGGACAGCACCCAAATAGCCACAGCCAATGACCGAAATCTTCACCCGGACAGCCTAACGACTAGTGAGAAGCCTTGAGAAAGCCCACCGCGTCATAGACACGAGCGAGTGTGGTCTGGGCAATTTCTTGAGCCCGCTCTGCCCCTTCGGCGAGCAGTCGATCAAGTTCTGCCGGGTCCGAGAGAAGCTCATGGGTGCGCTCTCGAATAGGCGCAAATACTTCCACTACTGCCTCGGCCACTTCACCTTTCAGATCCCCGTAGCCTTTGCCGTTGAAATGGGCTTCTGACTCATTCGCACTCATCCCGGTGGCAAGTGAGTAGATGCTGAGCAAATTGCTCACGCCAGGCTTGTTGATGGGGTCAAACACGATGTCTCGCTCGGTGTCGGTTACTGCCGACTTGATTTTCTTGATCAGTACCGCGTCGTCATCGAGAAGCCACAATATGCCCTGGGGTGATTCGCCCGACTTTGACATTTTTGACCCGGGGTTTTGAAGGTCGTAGATCTTGGCGGTCGCTTCCATGATTTTCGCTTCTGGAATCACGAGCGTTTCGCCGAATCGTTGGTTGAACCGCCCTGCGAGGTCACGGGTGAGTTCAATGTGCTGCCTCTGGTCTTCGCCGACCGGCACAATCGCCGCGTCATAGAGCAAAATATCCGCCGCCTGAAGGATGGGGTAAGTGAAGAGCCCGACGCTGGAGGCGTCGGCGCCCTGCTTCTGTGACTTGTCTTTAAACTGCGTCATCCGGCTAGCTTCACCAAACGCCGTAATCGTGTTGAGCACCCACGCCAGTTGGGTGTGCTCGGGCACATGCGATTGCACAAACAGGATCGAGCGCTCAGGGTCGATGCCCGCCGCAATGTATTGGGCGGCTGTACGACGGGTTTGTTCCCTCAACGCGGCCGGGTCTTGGGGGACAGTGATCGCGTGAAGGTCGACCACACAAAACACCGCGTCATACGCGTCTTGCATGTCATGCCACTGAACGAGCGCTCCGGCGTAGTTGCCTAAGTGGAGGGAATCAGCAGAAGGCTGCATTCCAGAGAAGAGTCGCGCGTTCACCCGGTTAAGGCTAGTCGACTAGACGTCGTAGTCGGCGACGACGGGGGCGTGATCTGACCAGCGGGTGTCGTAGCTGGGCGCCCGGTCGATTTGGTAGTGGTTGACCTTTTGCGCCAGAGCGGGAGTTGCGAGGTGGTAGTCAATGCGCCAGCCGGTGTCCGTGTCAAAGGCTTTTCCGCGGTAGCTCCACCACGAATAGGGCCCTTCTACTTCGCCTGCCCACTTACGCCCCACGTCCACAAAACGTCCGTTAGTTCCAGTGTTGTAATCCTCATCCTCTTCGTGACCCAACCACCGGTCGAAGTATTCTCGTTCTTCGGGCAAGAAACCGGCGTTCTTGAGGTTTCCCTTCCAATTCTTGATGTCGAGGGTACGGTGACCGACGTTGAGATCCCCGGTGACCACGGCGTACTCCTGGCCTTTCCCGAGTTCGCTCATGCGGTTGTGCATGTGGTCAAGAAACTCATACTTCGCGTCTTGTTTGGGTGTTCCTGCCTCGCCCGAGTGGACATACGCACTTACTACCGTGAGGGTGTTGCCTACGGGCGTCGTGACATCAGCTTCGAGCCACCTGCCCGAGGTGTCGAGCGAATCGGGGCCCATGGCCGTTCGCTCGCCGGTTACGGGTAGCCGAGTAATGATGGCGACACCGGCACGGCCTTTTTGAGAGCAAGCGTCATGAAGAATCGTCCAACCGTCGTCAATGAGCGCTTCAACATCCGGGGTTTCTGCCCGTACTTCCTGCAGGGTGACCAAATCGGCCTCGGAGGCTCTAAGCCACTCCGCCATGCCTTTACGGAAGGCGGCACGAATGCCGTTGACGTTGACCGACGCGATGCGAACCATGGGTTCGCTCAGGGGCGACCGCGAAGAGTCGCCTGCTTCACTTCGGCAATCGCCTTGGTGACTTCAATTCCGCGGGGGCACGCTTCTGAACAGTTGAAGGTGGTGCGGCAGCGCCACACACCTTCCTTGTCGTTCAAAATGTCGAGGCGCACCTGAGCGGCTTCGTCGCGGGAGTCAAAGATGAAGCGGTGGGCGTTCACAATCGCGGCCGGACCAAAGTACTGGCCGTCCGTCCAGAACACCGGGCAGCTCGACGTGCACGCAGCACAGAGAATGCACTTAGTGGTGTCATCGAAACGTGCGCGGTCTTCGGGCGACTGCAGACGCTCCCTCTTGGGCTTGTCTGAGGCAATGAGGAAGGGTTGGACCTGGCGATACGACTCGAAGAAGGGCTCCATGTCGACAATGAGGTCTTTCTCTAGGGGAAGTCCCTTAATTGCTTCGACGTAAATCGGTTCTGACACGTCGAGGTCCTTGATCAGGGTCTTGCACGCCAGGCGGTTACGCCCGTTGATACGCATCGCGTCAGAGCCACAAATTCCGTGAGCACAGCTGCGGCGGAACGACAGCGACCCGTCAATCTCCCACTTGATTTTGTGCAAGCCATCCAACACGCGGTCGGTGGCATACATTTCCACGTCGAAGTCTTGCCAGTACGGTTCGGCATCTTTTTCCGGGTCGAAGCGACGAATGATGAAGGTGCAGGTGAACGAGGGCACCTCGGCCGCAGCGGCCGGGGGAGCGGCGGTATCGGTCATCGACATCAGTACTTCCTCTCCATCGGCTGGTAGTTCGTGATCACCACAGGCTTCCAATCAATGCTGATGTGGTCCTCAACATTGGCGGACTTGGCATCACCGGTGAGATAGGCCATGGTGTGCACCATGAAGTTTTCGTCGTCACGCTCGGGGTAGTCATCGCGCATGTGACCACCGCGGCTTTCCTTGCGGTTCTTCGCGGACGCGACGACCACTTCAGCAATATCTAGCAAGAAGCCCAACTCGATTGCTTCCAAAAGGTCAGTGTTGTAGCGCTTACCGCGGTCGTGAATGCCAATGTTCTTGTAGCGCTCACGCAGGCGGTGAATGGTGCCCGACACATCAGCCAAAGATTCTTCGGTGCGGAACACCTGGGCGTTCTTGTCCATCTCTTCTTGCAACTCTTTACGAATTGCCGCGAGACGCTCGTCACCATCGGCTCCATGGGCGTCGGTGATCATCTTGCGCACTTCAGCCGCCGGATCTTTCGGAAGTTCTGGGTAGTCGGCCGAGTTGGCATATTCCACCGAGTACTTACCCGCACGCTTACCAAACACGTTGATGTCCAGAAGCGAGTTAGTTCCCAAACGGTTTGAGCCGTGAACCGAGACACACGCGCATTCACCCGCGGCGTAGAGCCCGGGAATCACCGTGTCATTGTCAGCGAGTACCTCGGCTTTGATGTTGGTGGGAATACCACCCATCGCGTAGTGGGCGGTCGGCATCACCGGCACGGGCTCGACAACCGGGTCGACCCCAAGGTAGGTGCGAGCAAACTCGGTGATGTCGGGCAACTTTGTTTCGAGGACTTCCGCGCCCAAGTGGGTGCAGTCGAGCAAGACGTAGTCCTTGTTCGGGCCAGCTCCCCGACCCTCGGCCACTTCTTGGACCATGCAGCGGGCAATGATGTCGCGGGGGGCGAGGTCTTTGATCGTGGGGGCGTAGCGCTCCATGAACCGCTCACCCGAGGCGTTTCGCAGGATGGCACCTTCACCACGCGCACCCTCAGTCAAGAGGATGCCCAGCCCTGCCAAACCAGTGGGGTGGAATTGGAAGAACTCCATGTCTTCTAGCGGAATACCTTTACGCCAGATGATTCCAACACCGTCACCTGTCAGCGTGTGGGCGTTTGAGGTGGTTTTGTAAATTTTTCCGAAACCGCCGGTGGCGAACACCACTGATTTGGCGTGGAAGACGTGGATGTCTCCGGTCGCAAGCTCATAGGCGACCACACCGGCAGCACGGCGTGGCTTAGGCTTTCCCGCTTTGGCGCGCTTGCCCTTGTCGTCGACCATAATCAAGTCGAGGACATAGAACTCGTTGAAGAAATTGATGCCTTGCTTCACACAGTTTTGGAAGAGGGTCTGCAAAATCATGTGACCGGTGCGGTCAGCCGCGTAGCAGGATCGACGAACAGGGGCTTTACCGTGGTCGCGAGTGTGGCCACCGAAACGACGCTGGTCGATTTTTCCATCTGGCGTGCGGTTAAACGGCAGCCCCATATTCTCAAGGTCAATCACCGCGTCAATGGCCTCTTTGGCGAGGATCTCGGCGGCGTCTTGGTCGACCAGGTAGTCGCCACCCTTGACCGTGTCGAAGGTGTGCCACTCCCACGAGTCTTCCTCGATGTTGGCGAGTGCCGCTGCCATACCGCCCTGGGCCGCTCCGGTGTGTGAGCGGGTCGGGTAGAGCTTCGAAATGACGGCGGTCTTGGCGTGGGGTCCGGCCTCAATGGCGGCGCGCATGCCCGCGCCACCGGCGCCCACAATCACCACATCGAATTGGTGGTAATGCGTGGTGATGCCTGTGTCGTTTGTTTCACTCCGCACGGGAGCGGATTGTTCGCTCGAGGTCATCGGGTCCTATCCCTTTAGCTCGCCGCTTCGCAGAAGGACGGCAGAAGATCTGCCGGGCTTCCTGCAGGGCAGGGGTCGAAAGCGTAAATCGTGAGGGTGCCAAGAATGGGCAGCGCAAGAGTCGACACCAGGAGCGCTCCGTGCAGCACCATTCGCGTGGTGGCCTTGGTGGCGTAGTCGTTCACCAGAGTGCGCATTCCGTTTGCACCGTGAATCAACGCGAGCCAGAGCAGGGCCGTGTCCCAGACAACCCAGAAGGGGTTCGCGAGCTTGCCCGCAACGAAGGCGAAGTCAATGGCCTTGACTCCTTCACCGACCATGAGGTTGACAAAGAGGTGGCCAAAGATCAGCACGACCAGCACGATGCCGGACACGCGCATGTAGATCCAACCCCATTTTTCCCAGTTCATGCCTCTGCGTGGACGACGGACGGGGGAGCCGGGCTTTTCGATAGTGACACTCACTGCGCTCACCACCCAAACACGTTCATCAGGTGACGGGGGGTAAAGGCCGCCATGGTGACTAACCAGAGTCCCAAGACGCCATAAAACATGGGCCGCTGAATGCGGGTACCGATGTTCCAGAAGTCAACGAGGATGATACGAAGACCGTTGAAGGCGTGGAAGACGATTGCGCCCACAAGACCCACTTCAGCAACCCCCATGAACGGGGTTTGGTAGGCACCAATCACCGCGTTGTAGGCCTCGGGGCTCACGCGAATGAGGGCGGTGTCAAGAATGTGGACGAGCAGGAAGAAATAGATTCCCACACCGGTAATACGGTGGAGCACCCACGACCACATTCCCTCTTTGCCTCGATAGAGAGTTCCACCGGGGATGACGGAACGCTTTCTCGGTGCAGGGGCGGAAATCTGGACGCTGGGAGCAGACGAGGGGTTTACCGAAGTCGTCACCAGTTTTGCCTTCCGTGAAGTTCGCTTCCCATCATAAACACCCCACTGTGCGCCCATTCTCAGCTAACGGGGTTGAAGCGACCACTTTTTGACAGCCCCTGTGCTCGTCGGGTTGGTGAGCAATTCTCGCTAGGCTCGTGGGGCAGGTAGGCGGAGTGAAGGGAGCTGGTCTCTTATGGCTGATGCACCCATCGACCACTTCTACGCCATCATTCCCGCGGGCGGTGTGGGTTCGCGATTGTGGCCGCTGTCACGCGCGGATCACCCCAAGTTTTTGCATGATCTTTCGGGCAACGGCCAAACACTGCTGCGCAATACCTGGGATCGAATTCAGCCCCTTGCGGGTGACAGCAACATCCTTGTGGTGACCGGTCAGGCGCATGTTCCATCGGTGACCGCTCAGTTGTCGAAGCTTTCGGCAGGGGACCTGATCGCCGAACCAAGCCCGAAAGACTCTGCTGCCGCTATCGGTTTAGCTGTTGCCATTGTTGACGCGCGTGATCCGAACGCCATCGTGGGATCTTTCGCTGCTGACCACGTCATTTCTAATGCCGAGGTTTTTCGCACCGCGGTGAAAGAAGCAATCGACGTCGCGGCGGCAGGCAAGCTCGTCACGATCGGTATCCGTCCGAGCGAACCATCGAGCGCCTTTGGCTATATCGAAGTAGGAGAGCCAGCGAGTATTCCCGGGGCGGTAACTGCTCGTGTCGCGAAGCGTTTCGTCGAAAAACCCGACTACGACATCGCAACTGGCTATGTCGAATCCGGTGACTACCTGTGGAACGCCGGCATGTTTATCGCTCAGGCACGCACCATCATGCAGATGTTTGAAGCTCAACGCCCAACTTTGGCGTCAGGGCTTCGAGAAATCGCCCGCGCCTGGGACGGCCCAGACCGTGACGAGGTGATGGAGCGGGTGTGGCCGGAGCTGGAGAAAGTCGCCATCGACTACGCGATTGCTGAACCGGCTGCGGCGGCAGGGGAGATGGTGGTGGTCCCGGGTGAGTTTGGCTGGGATGACGTCGGTGACTTTGCCGCGCTCGCGCGGATGCACGCTAAGGGTCCCAATGATTTGGCGGTGCTCGGGGAAAACACCATGGTGCACTCCGATTCATCCAGTGGAATCGTGGTCAGCCAATCGAAGCGGTTGGTGTCGCTGATTGGGGTGGATGACATCGTGATCGTTGACACTCCCGATGCGCTGTTGGTGACGACCAAACAGAATGCTCAGAGGGTGAAGAGTGTTGTCGAAATTCTGAAAATCAACAACCAGGGAGACATTCTGTGAGCAGTGAGGAGCTGAGGGCTCTCGCTCAAGCTCTCATGACCCGCCCGGCGGTAAGGGTGGTCCCTGGCACCTCTCGCGACGCTGTGCTCGCCCCACTCAAGGGGAAGAAGAATGTCGGAATTGAGCTGGGGGTTGCTGGCGGTAGCTTCTCGATGCGAATTGTTGAATCGGGAAAGTTCGACAAGGTCTTCGGTGTTGACACCTACGACGACTACTACCACCACATCGACGAATATCGCGAAGCCATTTCGCGGGTGGGGCTCATGTCGAACTATTCGTTGCTTCGAATGACATTCGAAGAAGCCCTCTCGTTGTTCCCAGACGAGTTCTTTGACTTCATTTATGTCGATGGTTTCGCCCACACCGGGCAAGAGGGAGGCCAAACCTTGGCTGATTGGTATCCCAAACTCAAAGTCGGCGGAATTATGGCGGGCGATGATTACCACGACGACTGGCCGCTCGTGCAGTGGGCTGTCAACGACTTTGCCTCGGCGTTGGGCGTGGGTCTCTCTATCACAGAGAAGACTGAGAGCCACAGTTACAACCGCTATCCGTCGTGGTTCATCGCGAAAACTCAGAGCGCCACCAAGGATGTGTATCGACCGCACCCCACCCTCGTGGAGGTCGCAGCAAGGAAAAAAGCTGTGATTGCCCACGACCGGCGGAGGAAAGTGCGTCGTAGGCAACTTCGTCAACTCAAAGCGCGGTTATTGGGAAAAAAACCCTCTATAACAACTTGATGTCAGTCTGCGCTCGGTGGCCCAGTGAAGGTGCGCGGTCAGCCTAGGATTGTGGCAAATAACTCGCGCGCTGTGGCGATCATCACCTTGCACGTGGTGCCACGACGCCGAGGAAAGTCCATATGAGAGGAAACTGAGTTGACAACACTCACGAAGAAGAGCCTCGCTGGATTCGCAGTCTTTGGTGCTGCGGCTCTTGTGCTGGCTGGTTGTGCCGGTGGCGCCGGTGAAGCCGAAGTTACCGAAGAGGCCGCTGAGCCGGCCGCTGAAGAAACTGTCGAAGCTGCCCCCGAGGTTGACTTCCTGGCGTGCGCCGTATCCGACGAGGGAAGCTGGAACGACAAGTCGTTCAACGAATCTGTCTACGACGGTCTGAAGCAGGCCGAAGCTGAGCTTGGTGTGCAGATTGCTGACGCTGAGTCGAACAGCCCCGAAGACTTCGCACCAAACCTCCAGGCCATGGTTGACGCCAGCTGTGACGTCATCTTCGCGGTCGGGTTCAATCTGGTCGCAGACGTCAACGCTGCTGCCGCCGCGAACCCCGACGTTCACTTTGTCACCATTGATGGCTGGAGCGAAGGAAACGCCAACCTGAAGCCCGTGGGTTACCTCATGAACCAGTCGAGCTACATGGCTGGATATTTGGCTGCTGCCTACTCGACCACCAAGACCATTGGTACCTACGGTGGTATGCAGATTGACGCTGTGACCGACTTCATGACCGGTTACTACAACGGAGCAATGGCCTACGCCGAAGAGACCGGCACCGCGGTGACCGTCGTCGGTTGGGATCCTGCAGCTGCGACTGGTGACTTCATCGGTGACTTCGCGCCGAACTCGGCGACCTCGAAGTCCATTGCCGCCGCTCAGCTCGAGAAGGGCGCTGACGTGCTCTTCCCGGTCGGTGGCGACCAGTTTGGTGCTGGTTCCGAAGCCATCCAGGAAGCCGGCGTTGACGCCGTCATGATTGGTGTGGACAAGGACATCGCGGCCACCTCTGAGGAGTACGCACCGTTCATCCTGACCTCCGCTGAGAAGCGCATGGGTGAGGCCACCTTCAACATCATCGCTGACCTCGCTGGTGGCGCTGAGTTCTCCGGTGACGCCTACATCGGAACCCTGGAGAACGTGGGTACCGCCCTGTCGCCGTTCTACGGCTTCGACGCGGAAATCCCTGCTGAGGTGAAGACCCGCCTTGACGAGATCAAGGCCGGCATCATCGACGGAAGCATCGACCCCCTCGCCTAAGCGAGAAGTCGAA
>Ga0181557_1002627_pt1 | contig 18339 bp, 11 predicted proteins | sample 011ome_23_FD_148632 | JGI IMG/M metagenome (GOLD analysis project Ga0181557, IMG submission 148632) | Coastal salt marsh microbial communities from the Groves Creek Marsh, Skidaway Island, Georgia - 011506CT metaG (spades assembly) | ecosystem: Environmental > Aquatic > Marine > Intertidal zone...
GCTGACGCGGTCGCTGGCTTTAGCCCTCACGATGGTAGGCTGCACAAAGCAGCCTTTATGCAATCCAGGATCATCCGGCTGTTTGCCACCCATGAGAATTTCCCCGCCCTGCTCCCTTGCCACATCACAGAAACTGAGTACCCGTTCCTGGTGCATCTTGGAAGTCAGCGGTCCCATTTCCGTGCTCGGGTCCAGGGGATTGCCTTGCTTGATGGATGCTGCAAGTGCCGTGAATTTTTCCAGGAACTCATCGGCAATCTTTTCATGCAGCAACAAACGGGAACCGGCAATACAGGCCTGGCCCTGGTTATGGAAAATGGCAAAAGCGGATCCGCCTACTGCTGCATCGATATTGGCGTCCTCGAAAATAATATTGGCGCCCTTGCCGCCAAGTTCCAGTTGCACGCGTTTGAGATTGCCTGCCGAGGCCTCAACAATCTTGCGGCCTGTCACCGTGGAACCGGTAAATGAAATCTTGTCGATACCCGGATGCTCTGCCATGTACTGGCCGGCAATATGGCCATAGCCTGGCACCACGTTGATCACGCCGGGAGGAAAGCCCACTTCGCGAGCCAGTTCGGCGATTCGCAAAGTAGACAGTGGCGTCAATTCAGCCTGCTTCATCACCACGGTGTTTCCGGCAGCCAGTGCGGGCCCAAGTTTCCAACTGGTAAACATCATCGGGAAATTCCAGGGCACAATCTGTCCTACCACACCGACCGGCACGCGCTGGACATAATTCAGGAAACCGGTATCCACGGGAATTACCGTTCCTTCATTCTTGTCCGGCATACCGGCGAAATAGCGATAGGTAGCCACGGTCCTCAGAACATCGAGATTATGCGTGTCTCGAATCGGGTGACCTGTGTCCAGGGATTCGATGAGGGCCAGATTGTCCCGGTCGGCTTCAATGGCATCGGCCAGTTTGCCAATCAGCACACCACGGTCTGACGGGTTCATGTCTGCCCAGGCAGGAAACGCATCGCGCGCTGCCTTGACCGCCTTGTCAATATCGGCCTCCTTGGCTTCGGCCACATTGGCCAGCAAGGAGTTGTCATAGGGATTAAAGACTTCAAAGGTGGCGCCGTCGACGGCGTCCACAAATTCATTATTGATAAAGAGCTGGGTTGGATAATTGGCTTCGGCCATAGTACGGGTCCCTGCGTTGGTCTTGGGTTAATCGTTGTTTATTTTTGGAAAAACCGATGGGCAAAAACAAATCCGGCCTGCATCAAACAGGCCGGACTGAGGCGTCTTGTCGGGCTGGCTTACCAGCGACTTGCCGTGATCGGGAACGGTTCAAGCTCGCCGCTGGCATATTTCTCATCCAGGCCGGGAGTACCGTTTTCCAGTACCATCAGCATGGAACGCTTCGGTGAATAGCCCTGGTGGCGGATGTCGGCAGGCATGGCACAGACATCGCCTGACTTCATGACGATGCGACCACGCGGGTTGCCGGAATCCTTGTCCTGGATATTCCAGTGGATTTCGTCAGTCAGCTGGATAAACCATTCGTTGCGGTCATTACCGTGAATTACCGGCAGCATGTGTTCCTCGCTGGTCACACAGCAGATACAGGCGCGGGTAATGGAGGTAAAGGATGGATTCCAGGTAACGTCGGCACGGGCAATATGATCAAACAGGTTGAAGGCATGCACTGAGTCTTCAAACCCGGGTTCAACTTCAATATCCGGCTGATCATAATCCAGGTCAGCAAAGGCCCTGTTGATCGGGTGACCGGTTTCATCGGAACGCGGCTGCACATCACCGGGCAGACCGAGCATACGGCGGGCCGGCTCAAAACCGCGAGTCAGCGGACCGGACGCTTCCTGCGTCTTGGCACCCAGCGGGGAGCCTGTTTCCAGTGGTGCACTCAGGGGATCATAACCTTCGTTGATCCAGTCCTTGGAGATGGTTTCAAAAGCCACGCGGACGTCATCGGTATTGAAGGTCTCCAGGTAATCCACACCTGTATCCTTGTGTCCCTTGCTGTAGGTACCGGCATAGATATCAACGGTGCCGTAGTGATTCTGTGTGCCAAATACGTCATCAAAGAAAATCCAGCCGTAAAAGAAGCCCCAACCGATATCACGCACCATGGCGCGCAGGAAGCGATCGACTTCCATCGTATGGGTACCTTTCGGCCATTCTACGTGAACAAAATAGGCATCACGTGTGAACTTGAAACCGCCAAACTGGAAACTGCGATATCCCAGGACGGGATCCGGTTCGGAAGCAATGACTGAAACTTTTTCCGGGGTAACTTCGGTATTCATTGCGTTATTCCTCTCAATTTACAAATTGAATTCTTGGGTTGACTGCTTATTTCAGGGTGCAGATTTCTGACCATTTCTCGACACTTTCAGGACCAGCCGAGGTCTGGATCAACACCACACCGGGTGCGTCAGCTTTCATCTGATAGGCTGCACCTTTTGGCAGGAGCACTTCATGGCCGCGGCGCGCAGTGACCTTGCCCATGCGCTTGCCTTTCGGGTTTTCGGCAAGCCGACAGGCACCGTACTCGTGATCAGGCTTTTCGTCGTCCTCAAGCTGGTAAAACTCAAACTCGACTTCCCCTTCCATGACGATGGCAAACTCATCGTGTGGCGCGGTGTACCAGAGTGAGGTGCCTTCTGCACGGGTGGTTTCTGCACAGTATTCCAGATTCGAGGCCACCATGATGCGTTCATAGGGCTTGGAATCATTGCAGATTTCAAAGATGTTGGAAAAAGCATAATGCTTGAGATCATCGTTGAGCTCGATGATCCCTTTGTCGTAGGAGTCGAGTGACCCTATCATGGTTTTATAGCTCATAGATTTCCCCTCGGGAGGTCTCGGCCTGGGCCGGTTATTGCTGATTCTTGTGACTTTGTTGTTTCTTTTTTGATTCTTGTAGGAAGGCAGTATGGCAATAAAGACCGGGCCAGTGGTTGATACCGATCAATCCTGCATGCTGCCGATGATCTATGCCACCTTATCTTCCCCTAAACAGATATTCGATAATATGAAGTTCGAAAGCAGGAATCAAGCGGGCTTTGGCCTGTAGTTTGAGCCCGGCCAGCCCGCTCAGCCCCCTAATCCGGCAAGGCAAACACGTATTGCCGGCTTTCAATACCCGGTGGTGTGCCTTCAATATACCGGGCCTGTCCTGCGGTAGTGACCGACGTTCCGGTACCTACAGAGATATACTGCTTGCCATTGACGGCAAAACTGATCGGGTAACCGGTAATGGAAGAGCCCAGGTTGGCTTCCCACAAGACTTCACCGGTTTCCTGGTCAAAGGCCCTGAAATTCCCTTCAATATCGCCCCCAAAGACCAGTCCGCCGGCCGTAGCCACCATGGAGAGGGCTGTACCGGCGGTTTCAAAAGTCCAGAGGGTCTCACCGGTTTCAGCGGAAATGGCATAAACAGTGCCCACATTGGTCCGTCCCTCGGCCAGTTTCTCCCGGCCAAAGAAGCCGTAAAGGACATCCGGGTCCTGTTCATCCTTGTCAGCGGTGACCGTCAGGTCCATACAGGTATTTTGCAGGCCGTAAAACATGGTATTGGTCTGGGGACTGTATGCCCCCTCCTGCCAGTTCTTGCCACCGCCGGTGGAAGGACAGATTTCCCGCTGCTGACCGGTTTCACTGAACAGGGCTTCCGGATTGACCGTTGCCTTACCCGTTTCACCGTCGATGGAAGCCAGGACGTTCTGGTAAACCGTGGGCCTGGCCCACAGGAATTCGCCGGTTTCACGATCTATGGTGTACACCACGCCTGTCTTGCCCGGTATGCCGGTAATGACCTTGTATTCCTTTTCCGGATCAATCGACGGATTGATCCAGGGAACCGCTTCCGGATCAGGTGAAACCCGGGTGTTGACCAGCAGACGTTCAAACGGATGATCAAGGTCCCAGTGGTCCACCAGGTGCTGGTAGTACCAGGCGATGCTGCCGTCTTCCGGACGTATGGCCAACGTGGAGTTGTGATACAGGTATTCCTTGTCATTCCCTGCGAGCAGGAACTTGGGCGCCGGTGCCGTCACCGAAGTGCCCATGTAAATCAGGTTGAGTTCGGGATCATAACTGGGGGCCATCCAGGCACCCACATGCCAGCGTTTGTCCCAGGGCATGTCGCCCCAGCTATCGGTATCATCACCCGTAGGTGACTGGATCAGGTTCAGGCGCCAGATTTCCTCACCGGTTTCGGCATCGTGGGCCGCAATAAAGCAGGCCTCGGGCCCGGCAGGCGGCTGGCAGTTACGCCCGGAGACGGCCATACCATTGATCACTACCGGCCCATTGCTCTGCTGCGCCGGATGGGTGCGGTAGTCCAGGATCTTTGTTTCCCACTTGATCTCACCGGTGTGTACATCCAGTGCCAGGATATAGTCATCATTGGTGGTATAGATAATGGCATCGTCATAGATGGCCACATTGCGCATGGTCTTGTTGGCCCCCAGGTAGTCACCCAGGTCTTCCGGCATCTGGCGTACATACTCCCAGAGCATGTCTCCGGTTGTGGCATCGCGTGCCTGGATTACATCACCGGGGTTGGGCAGGTACATCATGCCGTCATAGACAAGCGGGGTGCCCTCCTGGATAGGGGTGCTGGGCAGCACACCGTCATGAAGCTCCGCTGACCAGACCAGTTCCAGGGCGCCGACATTATCCTTGCTGATCTGTTCCAGGGGGCTGAAGCCCCAGGAATCGAGGGTACGCCTGAAGCTTAACCAGTCCTCCGGATCAGGGTTGCGCAGCATCTCATCGGTCACCGGTACGTAATCACCCGACTGCGCAAGGCAGGCCGTACCAATCAAAAGGCTCAACAGGATACCTGTCGGTTTGGAGATTCCAGCGATCATATTTTCCCCCGGTCATTCTTCTTATAATGATTATGCGAGCCGGACGATGCCGGCAAGTGCCCGCTGAAACTAGCAGACTTTATTGGGGGTGTCACTCTACAAAGCAGGCGGTTCCCGTTATACTGCGGGGCTTTATCAGGCACCGGCCCCATTCCAAAATGCAGTTAAAAGATTCCACGACATTGTCCCCCCGTAAACAGGCAAACTCCAAAGTCGACATTTCTCCCCACCCGGCATTTATTCACAAGCGCAGCCAGTTTCTCGAAACACTGAACCTGTCTGTTGAAGAGTATGAACATCGCGAAACCGGTGCCATGCACTACCACCTGGCCAGCGATAACCCGGAAAATGTCTTCATGGTCGCCCTGCGTACTGTGCCTATGGATTCCACCGGTGTGGCGCATATCCTGGAGCACACTGCCCTGTGTGGCAGCCGCAAGTTCCCTGTGCGTGATCCCTTCTTCATGATGATCCGGCGTTCCCTGAACACATTCATGAATGCCTTTACCAGCAGTGACTGGACCGCTTACCCCTTTGCCAGCCAGAACCGCAAGGATTTTGACAATCTGCTGGAAGTCTACCTGGACGCCGTATTTTTCTCGTCCCTGCACGAACTGGATTTTGCCCAGGAAGGCCATCGCCTGGAGTTTTCCCAGCCGGACAATCCGGATTCCCCCCTGGAATACAAGGGGGTGGTCTACAATGAAATGAAAGGCGCCATGAGCGCCCCGACATCGCTGATCTGGCAACAGCTGTGCAAACACCTGTTTCCGACCACCACCTACCATTACAACAGCGGTGGCGACCCGTCGGACATTCCTGATCTGAGCTATGAGCAGCTCAAGGCGTTTTACAAAACCCATTACCATCCCAGCAATGCCATCTTCATGACCTTTGGCAATATTCCCGCCAAGGAACACCAGCAGCGTTTTGAAGAACAGGCACTGAAAGAATTCAAACGCCTGGACGTGCATATCGCCGTCGGTGATGAGCAGCGCCTGCAGGCCCCTGTCAGGGTCAGGGAAAGCTACCCGCTCGATGAAGAGGACACCGCCAACAAGACCCACGTGGTGATCTCCTGGTTGCTGGGCAAGAGCACCGAATTGGCTGAAATGTACAAGGCACAATTGCTCGCCGGTGTCCTTCTGGAAAACAGTGCCAGCCCCCTGCTCCAGGTACTGGAAACCACCGAGCTGGGCAAAGCCCCCTCGCCGCTGTGCGGCCTGGAAGACTCCCACAAGGAAATGAGCTTCATGTGCGGCCTGGAAGGCTGCGCCGATGACAGTACCGAGGCCATTGAAAGCCTCATTCTGGATACCCTGACACATATCGCCGACAACGGCATCGACCAGGACAAGGTGGAAGCCTCACTGCATTCTCTGGAATTAAGCCAGCGGGAAATCAGCGGTGATACCTACCCTTACGGTTTGCAACTGCTGCTTGCCGCACTGTCGACCGCCACCCATCGCGGTGATCCCATTGAATTCCTGGATATAGACCCGGTTCTGGCCCAGCTGAAAGAAGATATCCAGGATCCGGACTACATCCCGTTCCTGATCCGCAAGTACCTGCTCGACAACCCCCATCGCGTCACCCTCACCGTCACGCCCGACTCCGCACTGTCGGAAAAAATGGCGGCGACGGAAGCCAGCAAACTGGCCGCGATCAAAGAGTCCCTTGAAGAAGATGACGTCAACCTGATTATCGAGCGGGCCGCCCTGTTGAAGCAGCGCCAGGAACAGGAAGATGATCCGTCAATTTTGCCCAAGGTCACCCTGGATGATATTCCTGCCGAGGTCAGCTGGCCGGAGTCCTCTGTTCACCACCTCAATGTGGGTGAGTCACAGGCCCCCGCCCACTTTTATGCCCAGGGGACGAACGGCATCAGTTACCAGCAGATTATCCTGTCCATGCCGGCAATGGATCCGGCGCTTGCCGACATGCTGCCCTACTACACCAGCTGCGTACCCGAGCTGGGCATTGGCTCGCGTGATTACCTGGAAATCCAGTCCCTGCAATCTGCCATCAGTGGTGGCATCAATGTCCACAGCACCATGCGCAGCAAGATGGATGATGAGCAGTCCCTGAACAGTTACATGGTCTATTCAGGCAAGTCCCTGTACCCGAACCAGCACCTGGTCAGCGACCTGCTCAGGGATACCCTGCTGGAATGCCGGTTCGATGAACATCAGCGGATCAAGGAAATCATGGAGCAGATTTCTGCCCGGCGTGAGCAAAGTATTACCAGCCAGGGACACAGCCTGGCCGTCGGTGTCGCCTGCAGCCGACTCAGCCCCATTGCCGCCATGAACTACGAAAGTTCGGGAATGGCAGGTATCCAGCAGTTGAAAAGGCTCACTGCAGGCTTCGCAGAGCCGGCCAGTATTGCCGAGTTTGCCGGACACTTTGAACGCATTCACGAACATCTACTGTCTGCAGACAAACAGTTCCTGCTGATCAGTGAAGACAGTGAACGGGACTTGCTACTCGATAGCATCACGCAATCCTGGCAAGGCAAATCCTCGCCGGTTCCAGGTAACGAATTTGTACTCCCCGGTTGCCGGGAGACCGTCAGGGAGGCCTGGCTGGCCAACACCCAGGTAAGCTTCTGTGCCATGGCCTTTCCAACGGTACCTGTCGGCCATCCGGATGCCGCGGCGCTGACGGTGCTTGGTGGTTTCATGCGAAACGGCTTTTTGCACCGTGCGATACGTGAACAGGGTGGTGCCTATGGTGGTGGCGCAAGCCAGGATTTGGGCACGGCCACCTTCCGCTTTTTCTCATACCGTGACCCCCGCCTTACTGACACCCTGGAGGACTACCGGCGTGCCATCGACTGGTTACTGGAAAGTGATCATGATGCCCGCGCCCTGGAAGAAGCCATTCTTGGCGTGATCTCCAGCCTGGACAAACCTTCCTCGCCATCCGGCACAGCCAGGCAGGCGTTTTACAACGAGTTGTTCGGGCGCGATCGTGAGCAACGGGCCAGGTTCCGTCGCAGTATTGTTGATGTCAGCCTGGAAGAGCTCAAGGCCGTCACCGAAAAGTACATGGCCAACAGCGAACCTGCCCTTGGTGTTATCACCAGCAAGTCCCGAGCTGAAGAAGTCGAAGCGCTCAACATGGACATACGGCAGTTTTAATTTTTTACGATGACCGGGAACTTTAAGTGCAACCGGCATTCTAAGATTTGTAGCCGGATGCATTGTGGTTAGTTGTAGTATCCGGCTCAGCTTCAACACAAAAGCCTGACTGATGTCAGGCTTTTTTTTGGCCTTGATTATTGTCTCTTTTTCACGGTCACTTTTACTGTCGCACCAGGCATGTTGAACCGATAGGTTGACCACATGCATTGGCATATAATGTCGAACACATGAGTGATACCGTACAACAGCAGAACCTGGCAGCCAGCATTCGCGTCACACTAATCGGCGCCGTACTGGACCTGGTCCTTGGCATACTGAAAATTATTATCGGTATCAGTACCAACTCCATTGCCCTTATCTCCGATGGTGTCCACTCCCTGTCCGACCTGGTCACCGACGGCTTTGTGCTGATCGTGTCACGATTTTCCCATGCTGATCCCGACCGGGATCATCCCTATGGTCACCGCCGTTTTGAAACCCTGGGCACCATCATCCTGGGCATCGTCCTGTTTGCCGTGGCCGGCATCATCTGTTTTGACAGTATCCGCCGCATTGTCCTGGAGGATCCCCTGCCGGTACCCGGCTGGCCGGGATTGATAGTTGCCGGATTCAGTATCGCCAGCAAGGAATGGATCTTTCGCTTCACCCGGCAGGTCTCGGAAGAAATCAACTCCAGCCTGTTACTGGCCAATGCCTGGCACAGCCGCACCGATGCCATGTCCTCGGTGGCCGTGCTGATCGGCATCGGCGGTGCCATGGCAGGCTTTCCGGTCATGGATCAGCTGGCAGCAGTCATCGTTGCCCTGATGATCGCCTGGATTGCCTGGAAACTGGTCTTTCCCAGCCTCGGAGAACTGGTGGATACCGCATTGCCAACAGATAAGGTCAGGGCTATTCGCGAGCATGCCCTGGCCATGGAAGGGGTACTTGGCACGCATGAAATCAGGACACGCCTGCATGGTGGCCGCAGTTTCGTTGACCTGCATATCCAGGTGGATGAGCGCATCTCGGTATCTGAAGGACACTTCCTGGCTGACAGGCTGACCTTGTCCCTGAAAGAAACCATGCCGGACATTACCGATGTGGTGGTGCATGTGGACCCCGAACCCGATAACGAGCCCGGCTCGGCCCTGAAAGCACTGCCACTGCGCAGTGAAGTCCAGGCCCTGCTGAAGCAACGCTGGCAGGAAGAGCTCGGTAACGAAGGCCTGAAACGGCTTGAACTGCATTATCTAGGAAACCAGATTGATGCAGACGTTTATCTTGATATGTCTTTAATAAACAATGATTTAAAAGATAAACTTGACAATCTTGTTGAGGATTTATCCTGGCTCGGCAAGGTCAGCTTTTTCGGGATGCCGTGACGGTATCATAGGCATTGCGAATATCCTGGACCTTCTTGTTCGCCAGTTCCATCATTTCCTCCGGCAGTCCCTTGGATACCAGCTTATCCGGGTGATGCTGGTTCATCTGGCGCCGGTAGGCTTTTTTCACCTCCTGGTCACTGGCATGACGGTCCACTCCCAGTAGCTGGTAAGCATCGTCCAGTGACATACCCGCTTGCTGCTGGCTGTGCACGTGACGCTGGGCCTGCATTCGCTCCAGGATGCCCCGGTATTCCGCCTCACTGAAGCCCAGGATATCAGCGGCCTCCTGCAGGATACGGCTTTCCCCGGGATCAAGCGTGCCGTCAGACAGCGCCATGGCCACCTGGATCTCCAGGAACATCTGCAACAGGTTACGTCGGCGATGGCACTCTACCCTGAATTGCTGCAACACATCCCGAAAGGGAAAGTCAGGCTTCTTGCCCTCGTTGAACAGCCGCTGGGCGACCTGCTTTTGCCGCGCATCCAGGCGCATTTGCCGCATGACGTCTTCAGCGACGAATATTTCATTCCTGGAGACCTGCCCGTCCGACTTGGCGATATAGCCCATCGTGCCAAAGGTGGCGGTGAAAAAGGCGGTCTGGATCCGCTCGATATCACCAACAAAGGCCCCGCCCCCGAGTCGGTTCATGCCCTGGTCAAAATTATGACCGAAAGCAGCACCAAACATCGCGCCCAGTGGGCCACCGAGCATGAAGCCTAGGCCACCACCGATGATTTTTCCCCACCAGCTCAGAAGAACAACCTCATGAACCAGTTGCGACTCAGCGCTTTTTCACACTGGGCATATTGGCGTTGATACAGGTTGGCATTGGCCTGGACCCGGCGGCTGATATCAATAAGCTCCGGTTTGCTATTGTAGGTTCGGCGGGAAAAGCCGCCGTTGCCCTCGTGATAGGCCAGGTAATGGTTATAGGCGTCATCCCTGGCAATGCCGTTGACCCGTGTGGAATTGTTCGTATACCAGCCAACAAAGTCGATGGCATCATCAAAACGTGAGCGTCTGGCACCCCAGTTCCCCGCTTCAGCCTTGTATTCCGTCCAGGTGCCATCCAGGACCTGTGCATAACCATAGGCAGACGAAGGACGGCGCCAGGGTATCAGGCCCAGCAGGCGGGTACGCTCCGGCTTGGCACGGGATATGAACGAGGATTCCTGCTGGATGATGGCCATGGCGACAGGCACGGGTGTTTTCCAGCGTTTTTCAGCTTTGACTGCCGCCTTGTACCAGCTGCGGCGTTCTTCAAACATGCTGCAGATATTGCTGGTGTTTTGCGGCGGCGCCGAGGCACAGGAGACCAGGACCAGGACAGCCGCCAGGAGGAGGATCCTTTTCATACTGTTCAGGAGGGATTTCCCTTTATCAAATAAGCACATACTGGATGCAAACTATGTCAAAAACAGGGCAAAGCCCTGCCTTTTTCAGGACAATGGCCCGAATACCTTGAATCTGATTGGAAGGGGTACTTTACACGCTTTCAGGTGGGTATGTCATGCTGCTTGAGCAGTGACAAAAAGCCGGCTTCATCCATGACCTCTACGCCGAGTTCTTCTGCCTTCGTCAGCTTTGACCCGGCACCCGGCCCCGCAATGACACAGGTGGTGTTTTTCGACACACTGCCCGCCACTTTGGCACCCAACTGCTGCAGTTTTTCCTTGGCCTGCGTACGTCCCATGGCCTCCAGCGTTCCTGTGACTACCCATGTCTGTCCACTCAAGGGTAATTCCTCCCTGCTGAAAGGTTCGGATTCCGAGGGCGACACGCCAGCTTTACGCAGGGCCTTGATAACATCGCGATTATGCTTTTCGGCGAAAAAGGCCTTGATGTGATGGGCCACCACATGGCCGATATCAGGAATTTCTACCAGTTGCTCTTCAGAGGCCTCCATGACGCCATCCAGCTTGCCAAAATGGGCTGCCAGGGCCGATGCAGTGGCCTCCCCGACTTCCCTGATCCCCAGGGCAAAAAGAAAACGCGCCAGCGACACCGATTTACTGTTTTCGATGGCCTTCACCAGGTTGTTGGCTGACTTTTCCCCCATCCTGTCCAACTCGGCCAGGGAGTCAGCCGTCAGATCATAGATATCGGCCACTGAGGTCAGCTGCTCCCTGTCCACCAGTTGCTCAATGAGCTTGATGCCCAGGCCATCTATATCCATAGCGGCACGGGAGGCAAAATGAATGATGGACTGTGTGCGCTGGGCCCGGCAAAACAGTCCCCCCGTGCAGCGCATCAGGACCTCGTCCTCGATGTGCTCGATATCGGAGTTACAAACGGGGCAACTGGTCGGGACCTCGATAGCCCGGCTGTTAGGTGGACGCCGGTCCTGGATGACCGAGATGATCTTTGGAATCACATCCCCGGCACGCCGGATAATGACAGCATCGCCGATACGCAATCCGAGCCTGGCGATCTCATCCATGTTGTGAAGTGTCGCATTACTGACTGTCACTCCGCCAACAAAGACCGGTTCCAGCCGGGCGACAGGCGTGATCGTGCCCGTCCTGCCTACCTGGAACTCGACATCCCTGAGGGTTGTTGCCACCTCCTCTGCCGGGAATTTGTAGGCCATGGCCCAGCGCGGTGTCCTGGCATTCATGCCCAGGGCATCCTGGAGTGCGAAGTGATTGACCTTGATGACAACCCCGTCAATTTCATAATCCAGGGCATCACGCTTGCCCAGGATTTTCTGGCAATAGGCGAAGCTACCGGAGACACCATGGCAGATCTCGCGGTCTGGATTCACGGACAGGCCCCAGGACTCAAAGGCCTCAAAGACCTCCCCAAGGTTGTCCGCCAGGGTGCCGCCTTCTACCAGGCCATAGCTGTAGCAGAACATGTGCAGCGGGCGCCTGGCGGCAATCCGGGAGTCCAGTTGCCTGAGCGTACCGGCAGCAGCGTTGCGGGGATTAACAAAGACTTTCTCGCCAGCTGCGGTAGCAGCCGTATTCATTTTGGCAAAGCCGCTGCGGGTCATGTAGACCTCGCCGCGTACTTCCAGGCGCCCGGGATAGCCACTGCCCTCAAGGCGCAGGGGAATATCATCAATGGTTTTCACGTTATGGGTGATATCTTCCCCGGTTTTACCGTCCCCGCGAGTGGCCCCGCGAACAAGCAGCCCATCCTCATACAACAAGCTGACAGCCACCCCATCCACCTTGGGTTCACAGCTGTACTCCGGTATCCGGTCGCTTTCCAGGCGTTTCAGTATGCGCGCTTCAAAACGTTCAAGCTCTTCTTCGCTGGTGACCTTGTCCAGCGACAACATGGGGATTTCATGGCTGACCTGGGTAAAGCCGCTGAGAGGTTCACTGCCTACCCGCTGACTGGGGGAATCACTGGTGACCAGTTCTGGCCACCGGGCTTCAATTTCCAGCAGACGATCAAACAGGCGGTCATAGTCCTGGTCCGGAATTTCAGGGGCATCGTGACGATAGTAGAGACGATTGTGATGGGAAATCTGCTTGCGCAGTGTGGCAAGTTCGTCAGTAATGGCTTTGGAGGGGGCTGTCATCGGGATTCACCCGCGGCGAACAGGTTGCCGCATATTACTTCCTGGCAAGCATTTCCAGCTCGAAGTCACGAATGCGCTGGCGACTGTGCTCGATGGTCTGGCGAGTAAGCACGCTGCGGTTTTCATCCTTGAGATTGGCATCGAGTTCTTCCTTGACGGCCTGTGCGGTTTGCAGCATCTGGTCAAAGCACTGCATATTGCCGACCTTGTTGGGCAACTGCATGAAAAAGCTGACTCCGGGCGTGGTAAAGGTTTCCATCTCACCGATGGAAAACGTACCGGGTCGGAGCATGTTGGCCATGCTGAACATAACCGGTCCCTTGCCGTTATTGTCAGCATGACGGTGAAAGATGCTCATGTCACCCAGGCGCATGCCATGCTTCATCAGGACAGGCAGCATGCGCTTGCCCTCTATGACCATACCTGGCCTGGCCATGACGTTGATGATGATGACTTCCTCAGCCTGGGCCTGCTCATCGGACTCTTCCGCGGGTTCCTCATCCTCATGTTCAAACAGGTCATGATGCTCAAGGTTCAGCTCACCCTGGTCATCGCGCCCGAACGTCATGTAATCGTCACCAAAAGTGGGCTCGATTCGTTCATCCGGCCGTGTTTTTCGCTTCTTTTCTTTCTGTTGGTCTTTCTGCTGGTCTTTCTGTTGATTGCTGGCTGCTACCGGTTCTGGTTCCTCTGTCTTGGTACTTACCGGGTCAAAATCACGCCAGGAATCATCTTCCTGTTCATCTTCGTCATCGACCTCATCCCCGTATTCGCCCTCATCGTCAGCCATGAAACTGTCTTCGTCTTCATCAGCCGGGTCATCCTGTTCGTCAAAGTCGTCTTCATCGGAAAAGTCTACTTCTGAGTCGTCTTCATCAACAATAGCCGTGGCAAAGTCTTCTCCTGGTGCTTGCCAGGTTCCGTCATTGTGATGGGCTTCGTCATTCAGGTCGTCATCCGTCTCATCGGGAACCGAATCGGCGTAGCCCGCGATATCCTCGTCATCGATATCCACGGAATCCACCAGTACAGGCACTTCTTCCCCGGCCCGGGTCTTGATGCGTGCCCCACCGTTTGGCAGCTCGGATTTGACGATAACGTCATTGACGTCTTCGACATCCTCGGCAGGAATGTTCTTCTCGAGTTTTACGCGAATGCGATTTTTGCGTTCCAGCCACTTGCGCCGAAAGCCGTCCAGCAGGATCAGCACGATAAACACTATGACTATGATGGCTAACCAGTCTCTGATACCCATGCGCTTTATCTAGTCCCGTTTATCGTCCTGTTTTAAGGTGAAAAGTAAAATGAATAGTCTTGTTTGTGTGCCTGTATCGCTTTACCAGGGGATAGTCACCCCGAGATTATTAATCCACTCTGGCCTTTCCTGCAACCTGTTGCCGACAGCCTACACTGCCACCATTTCTGCAGCTTCATCAATATCCACGGCCACCAGCCTGGAGACACCCGGCTCATGCATGGTGACACCCAGTAACTGGTGGGCATATTCCATGGTGATACGGTTATGGGTGATGAAAATGAACTGCACCATGGACGACATTTCCTTGACCATGTCGGCATAACGCCCGACATTGGCATCATCCAGCGGGGCATCCACCTCATCGAGCATACAAAACGGTGAAGGATTGAGCCGGAAAATGGAAAATACCAGCGCAATGGCGGTCATGGCTTTTTCACCCCCCGAGAGCAGGTGAATGGTGCTGTTTTTCTTGCCCGGCGGACGTGCCATGATTTCAACGCCGGTATCCAGCAGGTCTTCTCCCACCATGTTCAGGTAAGCATGACCACCGCCAAAGACCTTGGGAAACAGCTCCTGCAAGCCATTGTTGATCTTGTCGAAGGTTTCCTTGAAGCGGTTGCGGGTTTCCTTGTCAATTTTGCGAATGGCGTTTTGCAGGGTCTTCAGCGCCCTTTCCAGGTCTTCGTTCTGGTCATCAAGGTAAATCTTGCGTTCTGATTGCGAGTCATACTCGTCAATAGCCGCCAGGTTGATCGCACCCAGGCGGTTGATCCTGTTGCCCAGCTTTTCAAGCTCTTCTTCACAATTGGCTTCGGTAATTTCTTCTTCGCTGGCACTGATCCTGTTCAGGACCTGTTCCTTGTCATAACCGTTTTCGGTCAGCTGCTGTTCCAGCGCGGCACGTTTCACGGTGTCCCCTTCAATACCCAGGCGCTTGTTGGACAGCTCGTCTCGAATGCGCTGGGACTCTTCCTGGGAGGTATTGCGGGCAGCTTCCAGTTCCCGTTTCTGATGATCAATTTCATCCACCCGGGTCTTGGCTTTGCCCAGGTCGCTTTCAATATTGTGACGGGACGCCAGCTTTTCTTCCAGCTCTTCCTTGAGTGCCGGGATGGGTACATCGGCCTGTTGCAGGTATTCGGTCAACTGCGTCTGGCGGGTTTGATAGGACTCCACCTGGTTCGACAGGCGTTCCATGTTCTGCTGCAAGGACTCCAGTTGTGCGGAAGTGGTCTGGTGCTGCAGGGCCAGGCGATGTGACTCATCCTTGTCACGAGCTGCCTTGTCACGAATCGAATCCAGGGTCTGGCGGTACTCATCACGGCTTTCGATCAGTACTTCACGGCGCACGGTATGCTGCTCCATGCGATCAAGAATGCCTTCCAGGTTTTCCCGGGACTGGCGGATATTGGCCTTTTCCGTATCCAGTTGCTTCTCGAGTTCGGCAATTTCCACGGTCAGACGCTCACGGCGTTTCTCGGCCTGCTCAATCTTGGTCAGGCGTGCCGACTTGTCAGCACTCAGTTCGGTGAGGGAGCGGTTGACGTCAGTCAGCTCGTGTAACAACCCGTCACGGTCATTTTCCAGGGTTTGCAACAGAGCTTCTTCGTTCCTGAGCTTGTCTGCAGTCTGGCTAATCTGGTTTTCCGCATTGCTGATCGCGGTCTCCAGGGCTTCCAGTTCCTGCTGGCGCTGGATGACACCGGCCTTTTCATCGAAATCCCGGGCTACACGCAACCATGAGGGTCCCAGCCACAGTCCCTCTGGTGTGATCAATGATTCACCAGGATTCAGGCTGCCGCGTTGGGCCATGGCTTCCTGCAGGGATTCCACGCAATAGATGCCGCCCAGGAGCGCATTGAGGTTCTGGGAAGAGCGGACCTTGTCCAGCAAGGGAACGGCCTGCAAACCGGGGTTGGCCGCAGCCTGACCGCCGGCATAGGACGTATCGATCAGTTGCAGGCTGCCTTCGTTAAAATCGCCCAGGAATTCGGATACGGCATCCAGGCTGTCGACACAGACCGCCTGGAGGCTGCCGCCAAGGACCATTTCCATGGCGGTCTGCCATTTGTCCTCGACCTGCAGGTTATCGCCAAGGCGGGGTTTGCCGGCCAGGTTGTTGCGTTCCAGCCAGCTGATGGTGCTCCGGTCATTCCGGCCAAGCGCGGCTTTCTGCAGGGCTTCCAGCGAGGACTTTTGCCCCAGCATGGACTGCAGTTTGCTGCGCTTTTCATTCAGTTCGTTATTCGAGTTCCTGATGGCCTGGCGGGCACGCTCGATCTTTTCATTCAGTTCTGCGCGACCTGCTTCAAAAGACTCCTGCTTTTCCATTAGGCCCTTGAGTTTCTCTTCCAGGTCCTGCAGGTCACCGGTGTCAGGTGTTTCCAGGTTGTCCTGCTCATGCTTGAGCGAGGCGCGGCGCTGCTTGCCCCGGTCGACAATATTTTCCAGGTGGTTGATGCGCTCCTGTTCCACTTCCGCTTTCTGGGAAGTTTCCGAGGCATCTTCGTTGAAGGTATCCCACTCCTGTTGCCAGTTGGACATCTTTTCTTCGGCCTGGGCCAGGGCTGCAGTGGATTCCTGCTCTCGTGAGCGCGCAGCTTCCAGTTGCGGTTCGATCTCAGCCAGGCTTGTCTTCAGTTCGGATATTTTCTGTACATCCTGCCCCAGTTCACTCTGGAAGTGCTCCAGGGACTGCTTGATTTCGCCCAGATCCAGTTCCAGCTGTTGTTTGCGCTGCCCCTGGTATTCAATATTCTGCTCGATACGGGTGATTTCACTGCCCAGGGAATAATAGGTGCTCTGGATTTCCTGGTAGGCATCATTGGCCTCGGTACCCTCTTCCCGCATTTTCTCCATGTCAGCTTCCAGGGAGCGTGTTCGGGCAACATTGGCTTCTAGGGCAATTTCCAGTTCGCTGATTTTCTGTTGGGCACCGCTGACAGTCTCATTCAGGCGCTGCCAGCGCAGGGCCTGCAGGTTGGCCGTGGTATCACGTTCCTGTTGCTTGTATTCCTTGTAACGCTCGGCAGCACGGGCCTGGCGCTGCAGGTGCTGCAGCTGGCGTTCCAGTTCTTCCCGAATATCGGTCAGGCGTTCCAGGTTTTCCCGGGTGCGCTTGATCCGGTTCTCGGTCTCCCGGCGGCGTTCCTTGTACTTGGAAATACCGGCGGCTTCCTCGATGAAGACACGCAACTCCTCGGGTTTGGACTCGATGAGATTGGACACCATGCCCTGCTCGATAATGGAATAACTGCGGGGGCCCAGGCCAGTGCCCAGGAAAATATCCTGGATGTCACGGCGGCGGCACTTGGTGCCATTGAGCATATAGGTGGACTGCGCTTCACTGTTGACGACACGCTTGACCGAAATATCGGTAAAGGCCGCATATTCACCCTTGATGGTGTGGTCGGAGTTATCGAAGATGAGCTCAACAGAGGCCTGTCCGACCGGTTTGCGGTTGGAGGAGCCGTTGAAGATGACGTCTGTGAGATTCTCGCCACGCAGTTTGCTGGCAGAACTTTCACCCATGACCCAGCGCACGGCATCAATAATATTGGATTTGCCGCAGCCATTGGGACCGACGACGGCACAAAGATTACTGGGGAGGTTGACTGTTGTCGGGTCTACAAACGACTTGAATCCTGCGAGTTTAATACTTTTTAATCGCATTGATTGCGAATACCCTGACAACGAGATGGTCTAACAAATTATTCAAACAAGTGTATCTGATTCGTCCACCAAACTCATTAAGAATTTATCCACAGGTGAGTAAAAATTTACATCCGGCGACTCGGATATCTGACAGGAATACTGAGCCCGGCAAAGGCCGGCATCCCGATAGGAAAATAATCCATAGGTCACCCGCTTATTCAATGGTAGAATGCGCGCCCTGTTATGAATGAAGACATAACAGGCTGAATTTTAAAGATATTTTAATCACACCCACCGCGAATACTGAAAATACCAGGTACTGCACCACTTTTTTTACATGACCATCTACGCCGTCCCGATAGCTTTTTTCACCTGCCTGATTGCCATCCTGCTTCTGCGCCCGCTGGCGCGCAAACTGGGCCTCATGGACGCTCCCGGTGGCCGCAAAACACACAGCAAGGACACCCCCCTGATTGGCGGGCTGGGTATCTTCATCGGCCTGCTGGCAGGCTGCCTGATGAGCCCGGAAGTTCT
>Ga0181557_1002635_pt1 | contig 18292 bp, 20 predicted proteins | sample 011ome_23_FD_148632 | JGI IMG/M metagenome (GOLD analysis project Ga0181557, IMG submission 148632) | Coastal salt marsh microbial communities from the Groves Creek Marsh, Skidaway Island, Georgia - 011506CT metaG (spades assembly) | ecosystem: Environmental > Aquatic > Marine > Intertidal zone...
AACTACGGTGGTATCAATCTTAAACCCTTCGGAGGCTAAGCATGGTACTGCTCTATACCCATAAAATAACTCCTCGTTTAACTTTTACGGTTAAACAGCTTTTTCGTCGTATTATGGGGTACGAGGTTTATATTACAGACTCTGTTGATGTTTTCATCAAGCATACTGGTGCAAAATTAAGTTACGCCAAACAGCCCCTTCAGAATGAGTTTTTTATTCGTGCCAATCATTTACTTTTCGAGAGAATATTAGAACCTCAAGATATCAATTGGAAATCATGGGAGGGAACCCCTTGTTTTTTTGATGTAGATGCTAGAAGTTCTATTCCTTTTGATATTCTCGCTGCTTCTTTTTATCTATTAAGTAGATATGAAGAGTATCTACCGCATCAGAAAGATGAATTGGGCCGTTTTCGATCGATAGAAAGCGTGCTAAGTGATCGCCATGGTGCCTTTTCAACCCCTTTAGTAGATCAATGGGCCTATCGTCTTCGAAAGATTTTTTCTCAGCACTTCCCTGACGAACCCCACACCGAGCGCAATTTTAGATTCTTCTTGGGTGTTCCTGTTATACAGTCTCATGCTTTTAGTTTTAGAGGTATCGGCCGACATATTTTTGAATCATTTGAAGATTTGTTTGCTGGACGTCTCTCTGCAATTGCTGGGCGTTTTAAGGTATTGGTAGGTATTGTAAAGGATCCTTTTGATCATTATTTGAAGCTTAGAAAATCATTGCAAAAATTAGGAGTTGAAATTGCCTTTTTCTTTCAGTTTGCGCCTTATCATGTCAGAGATCGCAATATTTCTTGGAACCGTCTTCGATTCGGATACTTCCTAAAACATATTGCTGATTACACGAATATCGGATATTATCGTTCGCAAGGAGCGATGTTAAATACCGAACAATTTAAAATTGAAATTGATCGCCTCGATCAATTACTACACCGTAAGGTAAGTAGTGCTATCATTGCTCAAAATAGAGTTTTACTCCCAGATGCTTATGAAGAGTTGGTTGCTCAAGAAATCTCAGATGATTATTCTATGGGTTATGACGATGCCATTGGTTTTAAGTCGGGCACCTGCACTCCTTATCCTTTTTACAACCTAGGCCTCGAGTTAGAACAGCCTTTAAAAGTGCATCCCTTTGTTGTTTCAGATGTCATTTTTAATATTGAAGAACGAGACGAAATTGTGGATAAACTTAGGGCTATAAAGGACAAGGTTGCTGAGGTTGACGGAACCTTTTATCTGCAATTTGGTAATCGTGCTATCGGATCTTTAGGAGTAACTAATTTTATTAACCTGATTAAGGAGATAGATGGATAAGCTTTTCCCCAAACATATTTTCTTCGATTTAGACCATACTCTTTGGGACTTTGAGAAAAATTCAGCGGCTACCTTCGAACTTCTATTCGATAAGTTCAATATTTCATTAGATCTTACTCAGTTTCTAGAGGTCTATGTTCCTGCAAATATGGAGTATTGGAAGCTTTACCGTCAAGGTAAGATAGCCAAAGAAGAGTTGCGATATCGACGCCTAAGCGATGTATTTAATCGTTGTAATTATAGAGTTAGCGATCGTATGATCGGAGAAATGGCAGATGGATACATCGAGTATTTAAGCTCGTTTACGCATGTCTTTGATTACACCAAGGAGTTACTCGATTATCTCGTAGAGCGATATCCACTGCATATCTTAACTAATGGCTTCGCCGAGATTCAGTCCAAAAAGCTAAAAGGAGCGGGCTTAGATGGCTATTTTCAAACCGTAGTGAATGCAGAAGATGTTGGCTTTAAAAAGCCAGACCCCAGAATCTTTGCATTTGCTTTAGATAAAGCCAAAGCAACTGCTTCTGAATCTCTAATGATTGGTGATGATCTCGAAGCAGATATTCTAGGAGCAAAAAATTGTGGATTAAACGTTCTGCACTTTGATGTGGAGAATGTTCATAGTCACAATCACTGCATAATCGTTAACTGTCTTAGTGAAATAAAGCAATATCTTTAATGCATCATTAAACAATCTCTGCTATATGAAGTCATTTGTGTTTTCTGTATTTCTTTCGATCGGATTATTTTCTAGCTTAAATGCCCAGTTTGATCGATATGATTTCGTAGTAGTTCCAACCAAGTTTGATGTGTTTTTTGAACCCAATGCCTATCGCACAAGCACGCTTTTAAAGTTTCTTCTAACTGAAGCCGGGTACGACGCCTATTACGAAGATGAATTGCCTGAGTATGCCCTTCAGAATCCCTGTAAAGGGGTTAAGGTAGATCTTGAGGAGAATTCAGGTTTACTTTTAACTAAGTTTCAAATTCTTTTTAAAGATTGCCGAAATCAATTAGTTTTTAAAACCTATGCAGGTGAGAGTAAGAGTAAGGATTATAAAACGGCCTATCACCAGTCTATAAGGCAGGCGTTTTCTAGTGTTTTATCGGGAAAAGGGGTATCTGAGCCCAAGAAAATCGATCGAGCTAGTTCTGTTGACCGAATGCGATTGATGAGCAATGGAGGAGATGATTATTCACTCGTTGATTATTCTGGTGCTGTAATCTTTAGATTAACCAAGTCGGCTGCAACCGATGTTTATCTGGTTAATGCCGAAGAAATTTCAGGTATTCTTTTCAAGAATGCTGAAGGTAAGTGGACCATGGAATTAACCGACGGATCGGGAGCCAAGGTGACAACGAATCCCGAAATTGAATGGTAACCTAATCTAAACGCTGTCTTACGGCTTCGTAAAGAAATACCCCACAAGCCACAGAAACATTCAGTGAAGCGATGTTACCACTCATAGGCAGTTTAGCCTGACTATCGCTGAGCTTCAGTAGGGAGGGATGTATACCTATATCCTCGGATCCCATTATAATTGCTGATGCCTTTTTAAAATCTACATCATAGATTTGACCATCTGCTTTTTCTGTTGCAGACACAATTTGAACCCCTGATGATTTCAAGTAATAAACCGCGTCTTTAAGATGGTCTACTCTCGCTACAGGTAAGGTAAAGGCTGCTCCGGCAGAGGTTTTGATGGCATCTTTGTTTAGCGGAGCCATCCCCTGTTTAGGAACGATTACGGCATCAACTTCAGTACAACTCGCAGTTCTTAAGATCGCACCAAAATTTCTGACATCCGTCAGACCATCTAGTAGCAGAAACATTGGGTGTTCCTTTGCTTGTAAAATACGCTCTATGGTTTCTTCGAAATCTGCATAACCAACCTCTGAAATCTCTGCAATAGCCCCTTGATGATTCTGAGTGGTTATACGCTGAAGCCGCTCAGCTGGCACATAGGAGTGAGGAATCTTGCGATCGTGTATTTGTCCTTCTAGTGCCTTAAATAGAGGACTTGTTACACCTTTTTGAAGAAAGATTTTATGAAAATCAGTGCCTGATTCTATGGCTTCTTGAATCGCTCGGATGCCATAAATATATTGGGAGTTGTTTGACATTATTTATCGAGGTCAGAAATGAACTGAATCAGACCTTCTTGTGATTTTAGTGTATAGCGATTTTCTTTTAGTATCTCAGTCGCCTTTATTTGATAATCTTTTGGCAGTGATTCTACAATTTTTCTTCGCTTATTGGGTAAATGTTGAAGTAGTCTTTCATCGTTAATTTGATAGTAGTACTCGATAAATTGATTGAATTTATCTGGCGTACTTCTTACCATAGAATTCACAGCTTTAACACCTTCTTTGAACTTTGTCTTAACGCGTTCGTATACCTTGAAATTCTTTCCGCTGTAGAGTACATTAACGTATCCATTTCTAACTCCTTGTTTAGGGGTATTCAATGTTTCAAGAGTAAGGATAAGATCTTCTGCTTTAAGCGTAATGTTTCGATCAAGATTGAGCGCAAAGACAGTTTCGCTTAAAGGAGATTCTTTCAGTTCAACTTCGTCATTATGCATGTTATAACGGTAGTAAAGTTTTTCAGCAAATTCCTCCTTATAATAAAGCTCACAGGGCTGAAATTCTTCATTGAAATAGGGACTACCTACTGTGGTAGGGTTGAAGACGATATTTCTCGTCCTAACCTCGGCAAACATGATATCGGTTAAGGGACTTCTTTTTGCCATGAAATTGGCAAATCCCAGAATATCATCGCCTTTGGGCGCTTCTTGCAGAACCGTTTGGCTCGACGCGCTGAAGGATAGGCTTAGTAATAAAAAAGAGATCTTAAGTTTCATCTAGTTTCGGTTTAATTCCTCTATTAAGATAATAAGATCTTCTTCAGTCTTGGTTTTTAAACGATTACTACTTATTAATTCTGTAGCTAGATCTAAATCTTCCTCTTTAAGTACAGATTGGAAATCCTTTTTTTTGCCACTAAAAAAATAAGCGACTTCTTCGCCATTTTTACGAATGTAAAAATCTTGAAAATGTGTAAAGCGATTTGGGGTTGTTCGAACCATTGAGTTTACTGCTCTGACACCTTCTTTAAAACCCACTCTGTTTTGATAGTATAGGGTATAATTTTTTCCTGTAGCTAATTCGTATAGATAGGCATTTCTCAATATGCCGTCTTCATTAGTGATGGTTGTAAGTGAAAGTGAATGACCGGTTTCTCGATCTTTCAATACGATTTCTTTGACGGGAGCAAGAGAGCTACTCTCTCCCTCTGCAGGTACGAAGTTTCCCTGGTCGTCTTTTACATATTTTACCGATTCATCGCCAGGTTTAACTACCTCAACTTCATCGTTGAATGCATTATGACGATATAAGTATAGACCTAAGGATTTGCCGTTGTATAAGACTTCTCCTTCAGTAAAATTTTCATTAACATAGGGTGATCCTACAGTAGGTAAATCATTACCGTAAGAACGAGTCTTTCGCATTTGGGCGAATACGGCCCCTTCTGTTGCCGAACCACTAAAGCTCTCTAAATTAATTTGGGCATTAATTGAGATAGGTATTGAGGTTACTAAAATGAGGTAGATATATTTTTTCATAGGCGCAAAGATAATCCCTTTCATTTATGGATAAAAAAAAGCCACTCAAAAGAGTGGCTTTTATATATGAATGAAACTAGTTCTTATTGAACAGGCTCATTACAAAGGTTGAGTGCAAGATTACCTGCACCTGTACCTGTTCCAAAAGTTCCAACTACATTACCACTTGGTGATGTTATTTTGAATGAGATTTCACCCCAATAATCACCAGGGAAGTACCAATCAACCAAACCAATTCCAGCAGGAATCTCGATAGTTGCAGTTCCTGAATCATAATCGGCTACGCAATCAAAAGGTGCGGTTTCATATGGAGTACATAAACCTACCTCAGCAAATACTGTACCATCCGCCTTGATAACTTGTAGTCCAGGTCCACCGTCGCCAGTAGTTGTTTGCCATCCGTCTCCGTAAGAATCAGACATTTCGATCGTCCAAGTTCCTGGTGTTGGAGGAAGGATACATACTACAGACGATGTTAAAGCGTAAGGAGATGAATACCATCCACCTACTGCACCGATGTTACCATTAGCATCACCAGGGCCATAAGAACGACCATCGGTTAAGTTTGCGGTGAAACCTAACTGAAAACGATCACCACCTGTGATGTCGTTTGCAGTCATTCCTAATTTAGCCAATGCCTCTCCTAAAGTGTACGAATAGCTTGTATTTAGGTTTCCGAATTGACCAGTTCCCATTTGATCTGGTGTTACAGTTGAAAGTGCAACAGGACCTTTATTTCCCGCTACCCCACTGTATGAAATAGTGAACTCGATATTTTGAAGTAGCGCGTCAGGTTGACCGGCGTACTCAATGGTTACCGAGGCACTAGAAGAAGTGTCCCCTTTGTTAATTGATGTACCAGAGAAATCAGTGATTCTTAAGAAAGCACCATTCACTGTATTATCAAATACAAAATCAACTACCTTTTCTTCGCTTTCACAGGCTCCTAAGATTAGGGCTAAAGCGACTCCGAGAGTGTATTTAAAGATATTTTTCATGATTTCTTAATTAATATAGTGAAGTTGAACCATTATCCCAGAATACTGTTTGTGTAACGTCAGCCTTCTGATTAACAGAAGAGTTAGTGTTCACAAAGTTCGAAGGATACCACATTGAACGTACGAACGCTCCTGGATCTGGCTCTAAGTTTGGTTGTAGGTTATTAGGATATCCTGTTCTTCTGTAGAAGTTGTAGGCGTCAGAACCATTTCCGTAAAGAGAAACGAAAAACTCTTGACCTAGTACATTCCATCCTCCTGCAGCATCCGCATCGAAAGCAGCCTCAATAGCAGTAGCGTGAGCAGCTATATCGTCAGCAGTAGGTGCAGCTGATTGATCAGCAGTACCATCTAATGCTCCAAATGACATTACTTTTTCTACTGAATCAGATAGTGCAGCAAGCATATGAGTTTTTGCAGCGGCAGTGTTACCTGCTGCTAAAGCAACTTCTGCTTCCCAGAAGTGTACACTTGATGAAAGAAGAATTGGAGTAATACCATTTCCTCCTGCACCTGCTCCAAGTCCTAGTGGGTCAAAACGTGAGTCATCGAACGCACCACCCGCAGGGTAAACACCTACTAGAGTACGCAAGAATCCATCTGGTGGAATACCTTCGTCGTTACCGTGATCTCTACCCCAGAAACCATTAGGAAGACCACAGAATGGGTATCCGTCGTAGTGTGCTGGTGGAGTTTGCAGTGAACATTGAAGAGTCTCTAACGCTGGCTCAGATCCATCGAAACCTGGAGTAACTGCATTCTGACGGTAGAAGAAATATCTTGTTCTTGGATCATCATTATTATCCATGTAAGACATTAATGAGATTGAACGATAGTTTCCACCACCACTCACTGTATAATCAGCAGAGTATGCAGGGTGACGAGTATCTGGTTGTACTTGGTTAGTACCATAAGTAAACTGCATATCATCTGCTACAGAAGAAATATAGTTTCCACTTGCGATGATTGAACCAAAACCTGAATCGATACCACCATCGTGAACACGCGTAGTAGCATACATTTTAAGTTTTAGTGTGTTTGCAGCCTTTACCCACTTAGAAGCGCTTCCGTCATAGTAGAAGTCGTTCTGTGGAGTTGGTCCACCTGCGTTAAAGTCAGCAATTGCTGAATCTAGTAAGGCGTGCGCTGCTGCGTAAATATCAGCACCACTATCAACACTAGGGTTAAAGTTCTCCCCTCCAAGATTCGCTTGAGAATAAGGTACATCTCCAAAGTAATCTACAAGAGTTACCATGGTAAATGCCTTCATGAATTTACCCATACCTGAGTGGTAAGTAAGTCCATTTGCAGATGCAAGAGCCTCCATCGCTTTGATATCCTCTAGAAGTGTAGCATAAGCGGTTGACCAAGCGCCTTGAAAACTTGATGGTTGATATACGTTTACGTAATTCTTACCGAACATGTATTCGATTCTGGTTAATTCAGAACCGTATCCTCCCATTGACTGAACTAATCCTCTAAAGCTCAGCTGGATTTGGTTCAATAGGAAGTCAGGACTGGCTTGATCTGCAGACAACGCGTTAGGGTTGGTTCTTAGATCTAGCTCAGTTGTCTCACACGATTGGAAACTTAAAGCTCCTGCAATCGCAACGACACCTAATACTTTAAAATAATTTTTCATAATAATTGTAACTAAATGTTATTGTTAGAAAGAAGCTTTGATACTGAATCCGTAACGTCTTGAAGATGGTCCGTTTAAGTAATCAAATCCTTGACCGTTACCAATACCTAAACCAGCTACGTTAGGGTCAAAGTTAGTACTCTCTGGAACATTAAACGCCTTATACCACAGGTTGAAACCTGAAAGTGTGAAGCTTAATGAACCGAATGGAGTATTCTCTAGGATGTTTTGTGGTAGCGTGTAACCTAATGATACTTCTTGAAGTCTTAGGTTAGTAGCATCATAAACATTTAACTCCTCTGGTCCAAATAGGATATTTGAGAAGTAGTAGTCAGAGTTGTTAATCTGAACATTGTTAGCAGTTCCGTCAGGACCTACACCTGGAATGACAAATGATTTTTCACGATCAACAGTATCTTCAACAAGTCCACGACCAAGAAGAGTAGAAACAGTCGCAGTGTGAATGTCTCCTCCTTGTTGGTGGTTAAATAAGAAGTTGAAGTTTAATCCTTTGTATCTTAAAGTGTTTCCAACATTTAAGATGAAATCAGGAGTTGGGTTACCGATGATTGGTAGACGGTTATTTTCGTCATTTTCTTCAGAAATGTAGTAACCTGAAGAGTTTACTTTGTAAGCTCCGTTAGCGTCACGTGCAACACGTGAACCTACGATAACTCCAAGTTGCTCTCCTTTAATTGCAGCGTTACCAAGGTTTGAGAAACCTGCGTAAACGATGATATCAGTATCTTCACCAAGATCAGTAACTGTTGACTGGTTCTTGTTGAAGTTAGCGTTGATATCCCAGCTTAAACCATTTCCTTCGTTTCGGATTACATTAAGGTTAGCATCGATTTCGATACCATCTCCTTGAATCTCCCCAACATTGGTTTGGATGATTGTACCTCCAGTTGAAGGGTCAAGTGGTTTGTTTACAATAAGGTTTTCAGTAATTCTCTTATAAACAGAAACATCAAGTGATAATCTTCTGTCGAAAAGAAGAGCTTCAATACCTCCTTCAAATTCACGATAAAGCTCAGGTAGAATACCTGGGTTAGCCACTGTATTTGATACAGAGTTTGTTACAACTGTTGCTCCATCGCCGTTGATGAATGCTTGTGTGTTGATAGATAGGTTCACCGAAGTTGGGAATCCGCTAGCGAAACCTGCTGATTCTCCGTAACCTCCACGAACTTTAAGGTTGTTTAACCAGTTACTCTTAAGATCCGCGAACGCGGTGGTTGGGATGAAAGAGAAAGAGGCTCCTTTGTAGAAAAGAGAACGGTTTTCAACTGATTGATTAGATACCCAGTCATTACGTCCGTTAACCGTTAGGTAAAGGTACTTATTATAACCGAAATCAGCCTGAGCATATGCTCCAAGCACGTTCTTGAACGTAGTGAATTGGATTTCATCTTGAAGGTCGAAGTTGAAGTGACGTAAAACGCCAAATACATTCTGACCTGAAGACGCAACCCCTTGACGATCGTAGTGAGTGTAACGTGAAGTTGCACCAACGTTGAATGTCATATCTAACTCTTCAGTTAAATCATAATCTCCATTAAGAATTAATGAATGATCCCAGATAGTGTTATTGTTATCCCATGTTTCGTAAACACCAGATACTGTTCTAGCACCACCACCTACACCACCTTTGTTCTGGTAGTTTACGTTTCTTTCATTGTAGAAATCGTATCCTACGCGGTATAGGAAGTTAAGGTTATCGTTGATGTCATAAGACATATTTAAAGAACCAAAAGTACGGTTAGTATCCTGAATGCTGCCAGCATTAGCTACAGTCCATAATGGGTGCTGAATACTGTTGTTCTGACGATAGTAAACCGATCCACCTGTGATAGGGTTTTGGAAAGGAAGACCATTTAAGTCAACCGAACGAGGGGTAAAGAAGATGTGACCGAATACAGAAGAACCTGATCCGAAAGATCCGTTACCGGTTGACGCTGCAACTGGCGGAGACTTAAAACGAGTTCTTGAGTAGTTCATAGTACCGCTAACTGTGAAGTTGTTAGTTAGCTGTGCACGTCCACCTACAGACATATTATTTCTTAATAGTTTGTTGCCAGGAGTAAATCCTTCGTCTTCAAGGTGTCCAAAGGAAACGTTGTAAGAAACTTTACCATCAGCAGAAGAACCTCCTGCTTGAAGTGATGTATTCGCAACAGTTCCTGTTTGGAAGAAGTTTTCTAGGTTATCATAAGGCTTCCATGCGTAACGAGCTCCCTGTAGTTCTGGGAAAGCTGCTGGGATACCAGTAGCTGAAGACGCGGTAGAATAAGGGTGAAGGATTGTTCCATCATCCGTATTTAAACCGTAAGCAGAAGGGAAGTTAGATGCGTTACCCCAACCTGTTGAACCTTCTTTTCTGAATGAAGGGCCCCAGTTTGAGAAGAACCATCCGAACTTCTGATCAAATCCGTTACCATACTGATCTTGGAAATCAGGCATAGACGCGATTTCGTTCATGAAATAAGATTGTGTAACTGTGATCTCATTTTTCTTACGAGTCGCACCAGCAGCTCCTGCTTTAGTAGTAATAAGGATTACCCCGTTTTTACCGGCCTCACCATATAGTGTTGCAGCTGAAAGACCTTTAAGAACCTGAACGTCAGCAATAGAGTTAGGGTCTAGGTCTAAGAAACGACTTGATCCATTATTACCATTTACGAAGTTTCCAGAGGCATTTGTGTCAGATGCGAAAGGCACGCCATCTACGATGAATAAAGGTTGGTTGTTCTGGCTGAATGATTGGTAACCACGAATAACGATATTCGTACCTGAACCTGAAACACCACTTTGAGATGTAATGTTTACCCCAGAAGCCTTACCTCTAAGGATACGTCCAACGTCACCTTCAGTTCTTTGCTCAAGTTGCTCTTCACCAACTGAAGATACAGCGTAACCAAGCGCTTGTTTCTCACGCTTGATACCCTGAGCGGTAACAACTACTTCCTCTAATGCTTGTGCATCCTCTTCCATTTGCACGTTGTACGTGTCGGCAGCACCAACAGTAACACGAGCTTCTTTCTGACCGATGTAAGTAAATATTAACACCTGACCATTGGATGCGGAAATCGAATAATTTCCATCAAAGTCTGTTTGAGTACCGTTAGTAGTCCCATCCACAAGGATATTTACCCCAGGAAGAGGTAACCCGTCTGAATCAGTAACTGTACCTGAAACCGTCTTTGACTGTGCAAAGGAAACTTGCACAACTAACGCTAAAAGAAGCGTTAAGATTCCATTAAGTTTTGTTTTCATTTTTAAGTTATTTGAATTAGCGAGTTGCTAAAATCTAAAAATTATGTTAACATTCCAAAGATTGATGCATAATATGTATAGATTTCTTTCATTTTTTATTAGGCCTCAAATTCTATAACACGCTTTTTTTGTTTTTAATAATTTTTAAAGCCCTCTATCAAAAACAATTAAATTCGGCAGATATCGAATCATCATTCAGCAAACAGTTCTTTTCCTGAATTAATACCGTTTTGTTGAAATACCTATACTATGACTGTCGGGATATTATATAGGTAGAAGAGGTGTAAATAGGGTGCTAGGTTTTAGATCCTAGATGGAGCCCAAACCATTTAATTTCAAAAATCTTTTGCTTCGATTTGATTTTCAATAATTAATCAATACATTTGCAGCCCTAAAAATTAGGAGAAAACTAGAAGAATGCCAACAATTTCACAATTAGTAAGAAAAGGTAGACACTCGATTGCCAAGAAGAGCAAATCGGCTGCTTTGGATTCTTGTCCCCAACGTAGAGGTGTGTGTACACGTGTGTACACTACCACGCCAAAGAAACCTAACTCAGCAATGAGAAAGGTAGCTAGGGTAAGATTAACCAACGGAAAAGAGGTTAATGCGTACATTCCAGGAGAGGGGCACAATCTCCAAGAGCACTCGATAGTATTGGTACGAGGTGGACGTGTTAAGGACTTACCTGGAGTTCGTTATCACATTGTTAGAGGAGCCCTTGACACCGCTGGTGTACAGGGTCGTACACAACGACGTTCAAAATACGGCGCAAAGCGTCCTAAAAAGTAGTTCTGAAAAGACGCAAGTACGATGAGAAAAAGACAAGCAAAAAAACGTCCGATCCTTCCAGATCCTAAATTTGGAGATCAATTAGTTACACGTTTCGTAAATATGATGATGTGGGATGGTAAGAAATCTGTTGCCTTCCGCATTTTTTACGATGCAATCGATATTGTAGATCAGAAAAAGACTGACGAAGAAAAATCAGCACTAGAGCTTTGGAAAGATGCCTTATCTAATGTGATGCCACACGTAGAAGTACGTAGTCGTCGTGTTGGTGGAGCTACTTTTCAGATTCCTATGCCTATTCGTCCTGATCGTAAAATTTCTACTGCTATGAAGTGGTTGATTAGTTATGCAAGAAAGCGTAATGAGAAGTCAATGGCTCAAAAACTAGCTTCTGAAATTCTTGCTGCTGCCAAAGAAGAAGGTGCTGCAGTTAAGAAACGTATGGATACTCATAAAATGGCTGAGGCTAACAAAGCGTTCTCACACTTTAGATTCTAATCAGACATGGCAAGAGATTTAAAATTCACTAGAAACATTGGTATTGCTGCTCACATTGATGCAGGTAAAACGACTACCACTGAACGTATTTTATTTTACACAGGAGTAAGTCACAAGATTGGTGAAGTTCACGATGGTGCTGCTACCATGGACTGGATGGAGCAAGAGCAGGAGAGAGGTATTACTATTACTTCTGCTGCTACTACTTGTACTTGGAATTTTCCAACAGAGAATAGTCAACTTACTGATGAATCTAAAGGCTATCATTTTAATATAATCGATACTCCCGGTCACGTTGATTTTACTGTTGAGGTGAACCGTTCGCTTCGTGTATTAGATGGTCTTGTATTTTTGTTTAGTGCGGTTGATGGTGTAGAACCTCAATCAGAGACGAACTGGAGACTAGCAGATAACTACAAAGTCCCTCGCATGGGGTTTGTTAACAAGATGGACCGTCAGGGTGCTAATTTCTTAGCGGTTTGTACACAGGTTCGTGAGATGTTAAAGTCTAATGCAGTGCCGATTGTATTACCTATCGGTGATGAAGCAGACTTCAAAGGGATCGTTGATCTTGTTAAAAACCGTGCAATTGTATGGCACGATGATAATTTCTGATCTACTTTCGATGTTATCGATATTCCTGCAGATATGGAAGACGAGGTTCGTCAATATCGTGCTGAGCTTATCGAAGCCGTTGCTGAGTATGACGAATCATTAATGGAAAAATTCTTCGAAGATGAAGATTCTATTACCGAGGATGAGGTTCATGCTGCGCTCCGAGCTGCTGTAATGGATATGAGTATCATCCCGATGATATGTGGTTCTTCATTCAAGAATAAAGGGGTTCAGTTCCTTCTTGATGCGGTTTGTCGATATCTACCTTCTCCTCTAGATAAGGAGGCGATTATTGGTACTAATCCTGATACTGATCAAGAAGTGGCTCGTAAACCAGATCCAAAAGAACCGTTTGCGGCATTAGCTTTTAAGATTGCAACAGATCCTTTCGTAGGTCGTTTAGCTTTCTTTAGAGCTTATTCTGGTACTCTAAATGCTGGCTCATACGTTTTAAATAACCGTTCAGGTAACAAGGAACGTATCTCTCGTATTTACCAAATGCACTCTAATAAGCAAAATGCGATTGAATCGATTTCTGCTGGTGATATTGGGGCTGCTGTAGGTTTTAAGGATATCAAAACTGGTGATACCCTATCGGATGAAAAGCATCCAATCGTTTTAGAAAGTATGGTTTTCCCTGATCCAGTAATCGGTATCGCTGTTGAGCCTAAGACTAAAGCGGATGTGGATAAATTAGGTATGGCTTTAGCTAAACTAGCAGAAGAAGATCCTACTTTCCAGGTTAAAACAGACGAGGCTTCAGGCCAGACCATTATCTCTGGTATGGGTGAGCTTCACTTAGATATTATCGTTGACCGTTTACGTCGCGAGTTCAAGGTTGAAGTGAACCAAGGTCAGCCACAAGTAGAGTATAAAGAAGCTCTTACTCAGAAGGCAGATCACCGTGAGGTTTACAAGAAGCAAACAGGTGGTCGTGGTAAATTTGCGGATATCGTATTTACTATTGAGCCTGTTGAAGAAGGTAAAACTGGCCTTGAATTTGTTAACGAGGTTAAAGGTGGTAATGTACCTAAAGAATATATTCCTTCAGTTGAAAAGGGTTTCAAAGAGGCTATGAAGAATGGTCCTTTAGCTGGTTTCGAGATGGATAGTATGAAAGTTACTCTTAAGGATGGTTCATTCCACCCAGTGGATTCTGATGCACTCTCTTTTGAACTAGCTGCTAAGCTTGGTTATAAGGAGTCTGCTCGTGCTGCTAAGGCAGTTATTCTTGAGCCTATTATGAAACTTGAGGTATTAACTCCTGAAGAGAACATGGGTGACATCGTTGGGGATCTTAACCGTCGTCGCGGTCAAGTAAACTCTATGGACGATAGAGCTGGTTCTAAAGTAGTTAGGGCTTCTGTACCACTTTCAGAAATGTTTGGATATGTAACTTCTTTACGTACCCTTTCTTCGGGTAGAGCTACATCTACAATGGAGTTCTCCCATTACGCTGAGACACCTTCGAATATTTCAGAAGAAGTTATTAAGGCAACTAAAGGAGATAATTAATCTATCAAAGCTATGAGCCAAAAAATTAGAATTAAACTAAAATCATACGATCATAATTTGGTAGATAAATCTGCCGATAAGATTGTTAAGACAGTGAAAACCACTGGTGCTATTGTTACTGGTCCAATTCCACTGCCAACTAATAAAAAAATCTTTACTGTATTACGTTCTCCTCACGTGAACAAAAAGTCTCGTGAGCAGTTTCAGTTAAGCTCCTACAAGAGACTTTTAGACATCTATAGTTCATCATCAAAGACGATTGATGCGCTTATGAAGTTAGAATTACCTAGTGGAGTTGAAGTAGAGATTAAGGTGTAATTATAATCGAGCCTTAGTGCTCGTGACATGTCTCAAACGAGGGTTTGAGAAAAACGGTAATAGAAAAGTTCTGGGTCAGGGTTTTTCTTGACCCAAATTTTTTAAAAGAAGAATTAATAATTAAATAAATAGTATGTCTGGGTTAATTGGAAAAAAGATCGGCATGACTAGCATTTTTGACGAAAACGGGAAGAATATTCCTTGTACCGTTATTCAGGCTGGGCCATGCGTGGTTACCCAAGTCAGAACCGAAGAGGTTGACGGGTATGATGCACTTCAACTCGGTTTCGATGACAAGGCAGAAAAACGTGCTTCAAAGGCTGAAATTGGTCATGCCAAAAAAGCGGGTACTTCTCCTAAGAAAAAGCTCATCGAATTCCGATATTTTGAAAATGGTAAATATGGTATCGGTGATACCATCGATGTAACGCTTTTCCAAGAAGGAGAGTTTGTCGATGTTATCGGTACTTCTAAAGGTAAAGGTTACCAAGGGGTTGTTAAACGTCATGGTTTTGCCGGTGTAGGTCAGTCTACACACGGTCAGCACAACCGTTTACGTGCTCCTGGTTCTATTGGTGCCGCTTCTTATCCTGCAAGAGTATTCAAAGGAATGCGTATGGCTGGAAGAATGGGTGGTGATCAAGTAACGGTTCAGAACCTACGAGTAGTTAAAGTTCTTCCTGAGAAGAATGTGCTTGTTGTTAAAGGTTGTGTGCCTGGTCATAAAAATGCATACGTAACAATCGAGAAGTAATGAAAGTAGCAGTATTAGATCGTAACGGAAAAGAAACCGGTCGTAGCGTAGAGCTTTCGAACGATATTTTTGGTTTTGAACCAAATGAGCATGCTATTTATTTAGATGTGAAGCAATACTTAGCGCATCAGCGCCAGGGTAATCACAAGGCTAAAGAGCGTGGAGAGATTGCTGGTAGTACCAGAAAACTTAAAAAGCAAAAAGGAACGGGTACTGCACGTGCTGGTTCTATTAAATCACCTGTATTTAGAGGTGGTGGTAGAATTTTTGGACCAAGACCTCACGGTTATGACCAAAAATTGAATAAAAACGTTAAGCGTATTGCTCGTAGATCAGCGTTAAGTCTGAAGGCAAAAGAGAATGCTTTATTGGTTATTGAAGACCTTGCATTTGATGCGCCAAAGACGAAGGATTTCATCTCAGTTTTGGAATCACTTGGTATTCAGGCTAAAAAGTCGCTTTTTGTCTTGGCTGACGCTAACAAAAACGTATATTTGTCGTCTCGTAATTTAGAGCAGTCTAAAGTCGTAACTAGCTCAGAATTAAACACTTATAGTATTGTAAATGCGGTAAATGTTATTCTTTCTGAGAGTGCAATCGAGGCTATTGAAACCAATTTAAACAAATAATTGAGGTATGAGTATTCTTATTAAGCCCATTATTACAGAAAAGTTAAGCGCTGAAGGCGAGCTTTTCAATCGTTATGGTTTCTATGTAGATCCTAAAGCAAATAAAATTCAGATTAAGGAAGCGGTTGAGTCTATTTACGGGGTTACCGTCGATAAGGTTAGAACTCAAATTTATGCTGCAGAGCGTAAAACTCGTTATACTAAAACTGGAATTCAGCACGGTAAGACAAACCTTCTAAAGAAGGCTATTGTTCAGGTGGCTGAAGGTGAAGTAATTGATATTTACAGTAATCTATAATCTACTGAAATGGCTGTTAGAAAATTAAAACCGATTACACCGGGACAACGTTTTAAGGTTGTCAATGGTTTTGATGCGATTACCGCGTCTAAGCCGGAGAAAAGCCTTCTAGCGCCCCTTAAAAAATCGGGTGGACGTAATTCAGACGGTAAGATGACCGCTTCACATAGAGGTGGTGGTCACAAGCGTCGTTACCGTGTTATTGATTTCAAAAGAACGAAAGAGGGTGCTGCTGAAGTACTTTCTATCGAGTACGATCCGAACAGAACTGCTTTTATCGCTTTAGTGCAATATGCTGATGGTGAAAAGCGTTATGTTATTGCTCAAAATGGACTTGAAGTTGGATCTTCAGTCCAGGCAGGTGAAGGAGCTACTCCAGATGTTGGAAATGCTCTTAAACTAAAGGATATCCCTCTAGGTACGATCATCTCTTGCATTGAGCTTCGTCCTGGTCAGGGTGCTGTTATGGCTCGAAGTGCTGGTTCTTTCGCTCAATTAATGGCGAAGGACGGTAAGTTTGTAACGATCAAATTGCCTTCAGGTGAGACTCGTTTGATTCTTGGAGAATGTATGGCTACCATTGGAGCTATTTCTAACTCGGATCATCAGTTAATCGTATCAGGTAAGGCTGGTAGAAGTCGTTGGTTAGGTCGTCGTCCACGCACAAGACCTGTAGTTATGAACCCTGTCGATCACCCAATGGGTGGTGGTGAAGGTCGTGCTTCAGGAGGTCACCCAAGATCTAAGAATGGTATTCCTGCTAAAGGTTATAGAACTCGTTCTAAGACTAAGGATAGCAACAGATATATTGTAGAACGAAGAAAGAAATAAGATAGATGGCACGTTCACTAAAAAAAGGTCCTTTTATTCATCATAGTCTTGAAAAGAAAGTTCAAGCTAATGTTGAATCAGGAAAGACTACAGTTATCAAAACTTGGTCTAGAGCTTCAATGATTTCACCGGATATGGTAGGTCAAACTATTGCGGTTCACAATGGAAAGCAATTTGTTCCTGTTTACGTTACTGAGAACATGGTGGGTCATAAACTAGGTGAGTTTTCACCAACCCGTTCGTTCAGAGGTCACGCAGGTGCTAAAAACAAAGGTAAAAAGTAATTAAGCTATGGGAGTTCGTAAAAAACAAATGGCTGAGAGGATTAAAGAGGAGCGCAAGCAAGTTGCTTTTGCCCGTCTGAATGATTTTCCAACCTCACCTAGAAAGATGCGCCTTGTTGCCGACTTAATTCGTGGTAAAGAAATCGAATTGGCTCTAGCTACTTTAAAGTTTAGCACGAAGGCGGCTTCTAAGCCACTAGAAAAGCTTCTTTTATCTGCAATTGCAAACTGGGAAGCTAAGAACCAGGATGCTTCTTTAGAAGATGCTTCCTTAATCGTTAAAGAAATCCGTGTAGACGGTGGAACGATGTTAAAGCGTTTACAGACTGCGCCACAAGGCCGTGCTCACCGTATCCGCAAAAGATCAAATCATGTAACCTTAGTATTAGGTTCTAATAATAACGCAGCTAGCAACTAATATGGGACAGAAAACTAATCCAATAGGAAATCGCTTAGGTATTATCCGTGGCTGGGAATCAAACTGGTACGGTGGTAACGATTACGGGGATAAACTTGCAGAGGATGATAAAATCCGCAAGTACGTAATGGCTCGCTTGTCTAAGGCTAGCGTTTCACGTGTTATCATTGAGAGAACCCTAAAACTAGTTACAATTACTATCACAACTGCTCGCCCTGGTATCATTATTGGTAAAGGAGGACAAGAAGTGGATAAATTAAAAGAAGAGCTTAAGAAGATCACAGGTAAGGATGTGCAGATCAATATTCATGAGATCAAACGTCCTGAACTAGATGCTAATCTGGTTGCAGCTTCTATTGCACGTCAAATTGAAAACCGTATTTCTTATCGTAGAGCTATAAAAATGGCTATTGCCTCTGCTATTCGTATGAATGCTGAAGGAATTAAGGTAATGATTTCGGGTCGTTTGA
>Ga0181557_1002643_pt1 | contig 18257 bp, 10 predicted proteins | sample 011ome_23_FD_148632 | JGI IMG/M metagenome (GOLD analysis project Ga0181557, IMG submission 148632) | Coastal salt marsh microbial communities from the Groves Creek Marsh, Skidaway Island, Georgia - 011506CT metaG (spades assembly) | ecosystem: Environmental > Aquatic > Marine > Intertidal zone...
GCACGCACGTCACGCGCGAACCCTCGACGGTGCGCGCACGAATACGACGACGCCGACGAACGCGAAATAAACCGCGACGATACGCGATCGAACGACGCCCGTCGCCACGACGACGAGTGGCGCGCGCGAGCCGCGAGAGCCGCGAGCCGCGCGTGGGCGATCGGTGTATGTACCCCCACACCCAGACCCGCGTGTGTACCCACGCGTCGACCGATCACCACCCATACACGCCGCATGTCCGATCGCGTTGTGGATAGGGCTCCACGCCCACGGGCGTCGCGCCGCACTTTACGACCGCTCAACGCCCGACGCCGCTCGAGATGTCTGCTATTTCCATGGTGCGATGACGCGCGAGCGATGCTTTCGCGTTCGGGCTTCGCGCGGATGGTGATTCGGGCGCCGCGCGATTGCGCGCGATTGCGCGCATGGGGCGCGCACGGGCGCGCGCCGATCGGGCGTGGGTGAGGCTGCGCGTCTGCGCGTGGGATTGACGACGCGCGAGGGCGGGTGATGAGACGCGAGGGGGTGAAACTGACGCGTGTGTGTTGTTTTCTTTCGGGTTGTATAGATTCGCGCCCCGATTGCGCGTGCGAGCGCTGCGGCGCGCACGACGCGTCAGACGAGCAAGTCTCGCGCTCCGGTGCGCGGCGTGTCCCGCGACGTTCGCGCGCACGAGTACGGCGCGTCGAGCACGTCCTTCTACACCACGACCGAGAAGCAAGATTCGTACCCGAGCCTTGAGAACATTTTGGAACGCCACTGCGCAGATGAAAAGTTGCGCAAGGTTATCGTTGAAATGCTCGAGTGCTGCGCGGATATCACCGAAGCGTTGCGCTCGGCGCTCGTCACCGTGGAAGGTTCGGCCAACACGTTTGGTGACGCGCAGTTGTCCGTCGATGTCATCGCGGATAACTTGATGTGGGATTGCGTCAAGTCTTCCGAGACGGTTGCCTATGGCGCGTCTGAAGAAGAACCGGTCGTCGTGCAGTGCAACCCGAAGGGTGAGTACACGGTGTGCTGGGACCCGCTCGACGGCTCCTCCATCGTCGACAACAACTGGGCTGTCGGTACGATTATTGGTATCTGGGACTCCACTTCGGGCACTGGCGCGGATGGTTTGATCGGTGCCACCGGTCGCGACCAACGCACGTCGCTCGTCGCGCTTTACGGCCCGCGTACGACTGTCATTGTCGCCCTCGACGACGGCGTCTATGAATTCTCCTATGGTTGCACGCCGGAGGGTTGCCAACTTCCGGACGGTACCTTTGAACCGTGGATTTGCACCCGCACGAAGATTACGATCAACGAAACGTCCAAGATCTTCTCCCCGGCCAACATGCGCGCCGCGCAAGACACCGAGGGTTACAAGAACTTGCTCGATTACTACATGGATAACCGCTACACGTTGCGTTACTCGGGCGGCTTGGTCCCGGACGTGTACCAACAATTCACGAAGAACCAAGGTGTGTTCTCCAACCCGACGTCCAAGTCTTCCCCGGCCAAGCTTCGCCTCGCGTTCGAAGCCGCTCCGTTCGGTTTGCTCGTCGAAAAGGCGGGCGGTAAGACGTCTGACGGCGTCACCGGCGGCTCCATTTTGGACGTACAAATCAACACCGTCGACCAACGCACGGCCTTGTGCATCGGTTCCGCCAAGGAGGTTGAACGCTTCAACACCACCGTGCTCGGCAAGTAATTGAGAGTATTTCTTGGTACTATTACTACCCATTGTTAATTGAAACACACAGCGTCTATTCACGCGCCTCGCGTCACCTCGTCTTCACGACGTCGCGCGCTCACGTCAGCAATCAAGGTCGGTCGAGCACCATCCGCGGTCGGTCGCGCGTCGCCCTTCACCGCGTCTCGCGCCACCGCGTCTCGCGCCACCGCGTCTCGCGCCACCGCGTCTCGCGCCACCGCGCGTCGCCACCGCGCGTCGCCACCGCGCCATCGCGCGTCGCCCATCGCATCCGCGACGCGCGACGCTTCGTTTTTGGTGTTACCGCGACGCTTCGTTTTTGGTGTTACGCCATTGCGTGCAACTCGCCTGACACGACGACGCGCGTCGACGCCATCGACGGATCGACGACGAACGTCGACATGGAAGGCGTGACGCCCGCGCGCGCGATGCCATGGTCGCGGTACGGCGCCACGGACGCCGCCGCGGCGTGGAGCCCGACGCGCGCGAGACGCTGGCATCGATCGTCAGCAACGGTGCGGTGGTTGACGTGGCTGACGGTGGCGGTGGTGGCGACGGTGGCGATCGCGTGCTCGCGCGAGACGCTCGAAGCGACGGTGGGCGATGCGTCGTTGATGTTCGCGCGCGCGATCGGGGTGCGAGGCGACGGAGACGGTTGGCGCGGGACGCGGTTGCTCACGGCGCGAGAGCTCGAAGCGCTCGGCGCGTCGGTTCGGCGAGACGGGCGTTTTGCAAAGGAACTTTTGGCGCGAGAGCGGCGGGGTGAGATCAGAGTGATGGATCCCTTTGAAGCTCTGGAGGAGGCGCGGATGAGTGTCTCGGATGAGACGTCTGCGTTGGGTGGCTTTTTTGATTTTTTGAAGAAATGGGCGAAAAGTTTGAAGAAGTTGACGGGTAAGTTTTGGCGGCGATACGTCGCCAAGTACGTAAATCACGTCGCAAGTGCGGCGAATTCGGCGATTGAGAACGTTAATTTGAAGAATGTCATCACAGACGTGAACAAAGGCCTGGGTGATGCGACGAATTTCGTCAAGAAGAGCGCAAATTCGGCGTATTACAATTACGGCGTCGACGCCGTGAGACACTTCGAGTCGGTGGGTGATGCGATGGAAAGTACGGTTAACGACGTCGCGGAACTCGGAGAAGTTGTGGTGACGCAAGTTTCGTCTGGTGCGATAGACGCGTTCGAGTGCGCGTCCGGCGCTCTGGATGAAATGTACGATCAAGCCAGCGGTTTTGTGAACGACGCAGTCGATGTCATAGAGGATCAAGTGGAGCAGATGGTTGACTTTGTCGGTGACGTTGTTGCAATGCTCGAGCTCTTATTTGGCGGCCTCGAGTGTTTGGCGTCGCAAGATCTGCTCTTCGACTTTGCGAGAGAACTCTATAAGGCGCAGAGCAAGGATTCGGTAACGAGCATGGTGAAGAACATCAGAGACGAAACCAAGGGTGGAGGCTTGAACAAGTACTTGTCGCAGATGGACGATACTCTCTGTCACGCCACCTGGATAAAGCTGTTTCCAAACGTCAATCAGGTGGCGAACGCTTTCAAGTCGTTCGCCATTGCGTTGAGGTCAGCGTGTCCAGCAATCGGCAAGGCGGGCAAGTTGCCGGCGTTCACGTTTGGCGTCGATGTCGGCGTCGACGTAAACGCAGGATTGACTACGAAGGGACTCTCCACCGAAGTAGGCGTTGGTCTCGATCTCAACGGGCGTCAATTCTGCTACGCCGCGGCTTGTGTCAAGTCTGGTGGAGTCGCGTTGGCGTTTCCAGGGACCAGCGCTGGGGCGTCGGCGGTACTCACGGGATACAAGGATATCACGATGGTCCCTGGCAGAGCTGAGTTCTTAACTCTCGGATTCGGCATAAACATTCCGCCTCCAATTAAAATAAGCTTTGATGTGGCTTTGACGTACGTCTATGCCGACCCGTCACTCGCAAACTTTGCGGGAGTTTCGATATCGTACGAAGTGGGCGGGGCGTCGCCAGACTCTCCGGTGACGCTCGAGATCGCGCAAGGCTTCTGTGAGGCTATATGCATCGAAAAGCATGGTGGAGATTGTGGCAGTAGTGAAGGAGCACTTCTCGGTACTCATCTGCATCCGACAAACTCTTCGTGGCAACCGTTTGCGCTTCTCGGTAAACCGTTCCCGTTTTACATGGAAGACTCAACCGCAAAATGCTACTTGAACCGATATGCTGATCTATTCCGTCGATTTGGCGAAGACCTCGACGCTGCGAAGAAGCACTTCCAAGAGATTGGACAGCATGAGGGTAGAATCGCTCACTGTTCTATCTCTGATGCGGATCTGAAGTGCTATTTGGCTCGTTATGCGGACCTCCCTTGGAGTCAGCCGAACGATGGTCGCACACACTTTTTCAAAACGGGCTGGAAGCAAGGGCGAACCGTCAAGTGCGCGGGAGATGTCGATCGTTACAAATATAACTTTGACGATGCTGAGATGATGTACGATTACGACGCTGTCTGTTATATCGACAACTACGCAGACGTACGCAAAGCTTTTGGATTTGACTTGACGAAGGCGAAGACTCACTACCTGATCAGAGGCATGCATGAAAAGCGCAAGGCCATCTGCACGCGAGAGCCCGTCATCGACGAGCTTGATGCTATGTGTTTCGCTTCCAACTTTTGGGACGTCCATCGGTACTACGGACAGTACCCGGGCCGTAACGCGGTTCCGACGGATTTGCCGAATATCAAAACTTTCATGCGCGCGACGCACAAGCAGGAAGCGCGCAAAAAGCTCAGCAAGTGTGAGAGAGTGACTCGTGCGGATTTCAAATGCTACCTCGAGCGATACCCCGACGTCCCTCGATCGAGCGATGACGATTTCGAAGCCGCGCGAAGGCACTGGCTACAAACAGGCTGGAAGGAAGGGAAGAATCCCAGGTGTGCGTCTCGACCCCACTTTTACAGGCACGCCATGCAAGGTAAACACTGGCCGCACATCCGAGACGACGACGCGCAGTGTTATCTGGATAGATACCCCGATATCGCAAAGAAATACAGGCATCTTCATGGACAGGCGAAACTGAACGAAGCCAAAAAGCACTACATCGGCATCGGCCGACGAATGCGCAGAGACCCGACATGCGCGGGTCCAAACGAGGCCACAAAGTGTTACATCGCTCGATACTCCGACGTCCGTCGCGAGTATAGCACGCATAAATCCTTGGAAAAGGCCGCACATCATATGCGCTCAGTGGGCGTCGACGAGGAGCGTGATACGCAGTGCGCGCTCACCAACGACGACTTGCGTTGCTACGTGACTCGCTATCCCGATTTGAAGGAAAAGTTCAAAGGTGATCTCGCCTTGGCGCGGGAGCACTTCTTTTCCGAAGGGTATAAAAAGGGTTTGAATCCAAACTGCGATGTCCCCAAATTTTTCAAGACGTTCACCGGGCAAAGAGTCCACGCCGATCTCTCTTGGACGTTGAACAACGAACGCAGCTTCAAGCAGTGCCAAGATGACTGTCTCGCGAATCCCATGTGCGTGGGCATCAACTACGAGACCGGAAAGTGTTGGATCAAGGGTACAGCGACCAAAAAACCCCTCTCTTATGACGTCTTGGTGGAGAGTCGCGCACAGTTCTACTACAGAGCGGTCGATGGTTTCTCTCCCTCTGGCACCGGCGACCGCACACACGGTATAATCGGTTCACCCACGAGGCACGTCAAAAGCCTCGACGCGTGCGCCAAACTGTGTCGAGATGAATCCGAGTGCATTGGATTTTCCTTTCACTCGGTCGGCCTGTGTCAGCTCAAGCGCTGGAGCGGGCTCTCGTTCGAGTGGAGCAGCAACGGTTGGATGTTTTACCGCAAGCTCGTCGTCGCGTAGCGCAGCACGTGCGACTAAGCGGCATTTGCGTTGTTAAGGTTGCGTTGTTAAGGTTGCGGTGTTAAGGTTGCGGTGTTGAGGTTTGTGTTGTCTTCTATTTTTGATCCTACCGGTACAGTATATCCTATCCTACGAGTTCCGCGGGAACGACCCGTACGTTCCCTTGTGCGGACATAGCGCGCGCGTACAGCATAAAATTATCATGTTCCTCCTCGTTGCCCTCCTTCAAGCTCGCGCCTGATGCAAACGAATCCGACATCAACTCTTGCACGAGGTCGATGCCGCACACGCCGGCGGCGCGCGAAGCGGCGGCTGACTCGGAGGCGGCGTCTTCTCGAAGGCGCACCGCGAGCGGGTGTTGCTCGATCACTCGCGCTCGCTGCTTCGCTAATCGACTCCCTTGAGCGCCAACGTATCGATGCCACCACGGTCGACGTTTGCGCTCCATAAACCATAATTTTTTATCGAGCAATCGTTTGAGATACGCTCTATCGCGACAACGAAAAAATGGATTGAGCCGACGTTCTACGCGAAACGAACTCGGCATCGTGGCGCAATCTCGGTGCCTATGCAGCAGTATAGCGTAAAACGCATTCGCGGTGATCTCGTCATCGTCGTCGAGCATCTTTGCAAATCTCAAATTCATCTCCATGTATTCGTGTCCGCTGAAAATTAAGCACGCGTCGGGCGTCGGCGCCAATCGAGCGTGTAAATTATCATAGCAATCCTCGGCATTACCGTGAAAAAACGCCCCTACGCCGCCGTTGATAATCGCATCACCCGTAAACATCGCAATCGCGTGCTCGAGGGACTCGGACCCGCACGGCGCTCGCGCATCCATCACAGCGTACGTCACGTGTCCCAACGTGTGGCACGGCACGTGCGTCACGAGCACGCGCGTCTCCCCGACGTGCACCACCGCACCATCCTCCGCGCGATCCGTCGCACCGTGACACGCATCTCTCTCGTGTCCATACACCTTTATTTCGCCGCCATGATCGCCGTCACCGCGCAATATGTCCGCGAGCTCCGCGTTCCCGCCCGCGTGGTCGTGGTGCTTGTGCGTCGTCAACGCGCACGTAATCCTCACCTTTAATTTCTCCGCCACGCGCGCCACGCGCTCTGGGTCCGCCGGGTCAACTGCCGCCGCCGTTCTCGTCGCGCCATCGATGATCAAATAGCAATAATTATCCGTGAGAAACGGAATCGTGACGATGACGCTCGAGCCGCACGCGACGGGCGCGCCCGCCTTGGCGTGCGCCTCTGCCCCTTGCCCCGCCGCGTGCGCAATCATGCGCTTATGTAACCACCGTCCGGGCGCGCCGACGTACGCGCGGTATCCAATCGCAAACGCCCCGCGCTGCGCGGCGCGAGCGACGCACGCAGGCGTCACTGCGAGCACCGGAACGAGCGCGAGCTGCGCGGCGCGAAACGCCACGGCGAGACATGCGAATGCGAATTCTATGAATGCTCGCGCGACACGCGCCAAGGGCGATGGCGCGTACGTCGACGGCGGCGCTGGGGTGTCATCGATGACGTCTACGACGTCCACGACGCACGCGGCGTCGACGGCGGCGTCGGACGTCGACGCGAGTGTGCCGTGGAGCTGCATGCCATGCGCGTCACACACTGACGCATCCTCGCTGCGACGACGTCGTCATGACGGCGAAAACCACGCCCGAGTCGCGAACGAAACCATTCGTGTTAATCACCGGCGCGCCTGGGACTGGGAAAACCACGCTCGCGGACGCGCTCGCGGAGGCATTGGCGGGCGATGTGTTGCGCATCGATGTCGGCGCGGTGTGCAAGGCGCACGAGTTTTACCTCGAGTACGACGCCGATATGGACACGCACGTGCTCGACGAGGACGCGCTGTTGGATTATTTAGAGGATGAGCTCGCCAAGGCGGGTGACCGCGGGTGCGTGATGGATTATCATTCGTGTGAGCTGTTTCCCGAGCGGTGGTTTGATGTGGTGGCGTGTTTGACGTGCGCGAGCGATACGGCGGTTTTGTACGATCGGTTAGCCAGTCGTGGGTATAGCGAGCGTAAGATACGTGAGAATGTTGAGTGCGATATATTTCAAGTCGTCGCGGAGGAGGCGAAGGATTCGTACGAGAATGTGTGGGTGAAGGAGAATAAGACGACGGATGACATGGAGACGACGGTGCACGAGCTCAAGGAATGGTTTGAGGCGAATTGCAAATGATGTTATGACCTAGATAGCTACATAAGGTACAGTAAATGGAATGAATGACTACTGCACAGATTCTCTCGATTGTTACTGCGGCACGCGCACGCGCATGGGTGGAACGACGACGGGGGCGTTTTCATCCTCGGGTGAAATCACGAGCGGTTCCGATTTAAACACACCCACCGAACGCCATTCGCGTCGAAAGCCAAATCGCGTTTGGTTCACCAATAATCGCCCTTTCGTACTCATTTGATTTGCCCACGCCTGAGTTTTAAAATAGAGCTTTTCCTCGCCGAATTCAATGTCGCCGCGTTTCGTCGGCGCCGTCATGGGAAAGTTAAATCGAAGCGTATCGCCATCGATGCTCCACGATCCTTCGCCAAACGTCATCGGCGCAAATGCACCGGTAGCGATGACCTCTGCCACACCGTTCGCTTTGAACGTAATCGCCAAAGGCACGATTAAGCGCATGCCGCTCGCGCCCCAATTCGGCGGCATCCACGTCCCGTTTTCTCTCCCGATATCCGCCGTCACTCTCCACGACGTCCCAATCAGCGCCGACGCCGCGACGCCGCCCAGCCCAAGCCTCTTCGTCACCACATCCGAACGCCGCTGCGCAGACCACGCGCTATACCCCACGGCGCCGATAAATCCCCATTGAAACGCCGCGCTCGACCACCGCCGAACGTCGACGCCCGACTTCGCCTCAACCGGCTCCGCCTCGGGCGGCGTCGTATACAGCACATTCATCTCATTCTCATCCATGTCCTCCTCGGACGAACGTAAATTAATCGGAATCCCCTTCGCGCGCTCCGCCGCCGCCACCGACGACGACGACGACACCGACGCTCGACCGCCGCGCGCGCGCTCGAACGTCTCCAGCGACTCAAAGTCAGACGGTAAGATTTCCCGCTGCACCATCGTTCTCCGGTCCGCCGCGCGCGCCGCGCGAGGCGCAACGCACGCCGACGACACCGCGAGCATCGCCGCGAGCGCCGCGCGGCGTCTCGGCGTCATCGCCGCGACGCACCCGTCGTCCGACGCGTCAGCATCGGCATCGTCGTCGATGGATAGACTTGGATGTGTCGGCGCGCCATCGCGCCGTGCGGCGCGACGCGACGTCGCGCGGCGCGTCGCGTGCGCGGCGCGGATGCCATCGCGCGCGCTCGAGGCGTGCGTCGCGGACGTCACCGCGGACATGCGTGGCGTCGCGCGCGCGGCGGCGTCGAGTGACGTCATTCATCGGTGCGCAACATTCATCGATGATGGTGATGACGTCGTCGGCGACGTCGTCGGCGATATTGACGTCGCGCCGGGCGCCAGCGCACGGCGCACACCGCGCAGGGCGTCCTCGCGCGCGCGCTGCGCCGCCGCGCGCGATGAACGTCGAGGACGCGGGGGAGAATGCGCGCGCTGATGTGCTTTCGGGTGAACGCTACGACGCCATCGTGACGACGACGTGGGAAGCGACGGCGCCGTTTTTCTATCCGCGCGTGGCGCTCGTCGGTGCGCTCGGTGCGGGGTTGTTTCTGTCGCTTCCGAGCAGCGTCGGCGACGTCGCGCGAGGTGGGGGCGCGGGGGTGTTGATTGAGAATGTCGTCGCGTTGGCGGCGTGCGGGGCGTTCGCGACGGCGGACGTGCGTCGGCGCAACGCCGCGGTGAAGCGATTGAGTAGGGAACTGGCGTTGGGGAAAATGGTAGTGATTCAGCGGAATAAGTTTCGGGAGGAGACGATGTTTGATTTGGGGTCGTTGCGCGACGTGGCGAGGATAGCCGTCGTGTACGGGGATGCGAAAAAAGTTGAAAAAGATTTAATGGCGGCGACGCCGTATCGACGGCGGTTGGAGCAGAGTAGGATTTTAGTCGTACCCGTCGTGGAGCGCTCGATGGCGGGCGCGGACGTGGGCGCGGTGGCGGATGTTGGGCCTGGACGTTGGGAATTGTTGCGGGACGTCGTGAAAGCGTGGCCGGGCGCCGGCGCGGGACGATGGCTCGCGTGGCCAACGCGAAATGACGATTGGAGTGGCTTCTTTCGCCGATTGATTGGAGAAGACACCGCGAAACAGAAGGGTGGGTATTTGACGATTTCCACGAGCGGGCTCGTGCGCGGTTCGGGCGTGGGAAGTCCGAATTGGGACGTGTTGCTGTCGACGTTTCCGCGCAATCGGCCGGGTAATAAGCAAGATGAAGACGCGGAAAAGGCGTGGAAAAAAGCGACGTTGGATTCTTTTGAAGAGCTCACCGCGCGTGAAGGGTCGAGTTCCGCGCGAGGTGGCGGTCGAAGTGCGGTCTCGCAGGCGTTGCCATCGGACGTGCCAGAGTTGAGCACGATTATTGGCATTCACGAAGCGTTTTACGCCGCGCTCGACGCTGGTGACGAAAAGGCGATGTCGCAGATTTGGGCAAAAGGTCGGTCGAAACGCGACGTGAGTAGTGCGGTGAAATCATTAGTCGATCGGGGTGCGCGTATTGATGGATGGGACACCGTGCTCAAGCCCGATAGACGTCCAGTGGGGATTAAAATTAACGACGTCGACGTCACGATTGAAAAGGGCGTCGCTACGCTCACGTGCCTGGAAACGGTGACGAATGGAGCCACGCTTCTCGCGACGCAAACTTTCGAGCGCGAAGGAGACGAGACGAGTGACTGGGTTCTGACGGGACACACGACGATTCCTTACGGCGCTGACGTCGTTGCAAAAGTCGTTCTTCGATGCGATTGCGAAGGCTGCGTCGCGGTGCCAGCGAAAGCCGTCGCCTCGGGCGTGTAGGTATCATATCGTACCAGTATAGAAATTGCTATTAAAATGTATTGCTGCTGCGGTTCAAATGTTTCATTTTTCTTATTTTCTTTTCCTTTTCTAATAATACACGTGCTCTGTCTTGCGATATACAGACGAGACTTTTCAGTCTCTAGCACTTGTACAAAAGCAACTCTTGAATATTACCATTCATCCATGTCCACATCATCATACCATCGTGGAGGGCGAGCAGGCTGCTCCTCTTCGTATTGAATACCACCTTTGATTGATTGCTCAATTTCAATTCGCAAACTTTCAGCAAATCCTGCGTATTCAGCTTCAGGAATGGCGGCGAGTCGCAAACCGACGAGCTTCTCGCCCGCCGTCGTCTCTGCGCGCACGACTTGAACGTGACGCACTCTATTTTCACCGCGCTGATTGAATTCCACAACATGAAATTTCGCGTTGATTTCATTCCACACGGGCAGCACAGCTCCGCAAACGAGAACATCAGACTTGTGTCGTTGACCATACGAACAAGATCCTGGGTTCGCTCGGTTTTGGCGACACGACGGGCCGTGCGTGCAAATTTTACTAAAGTAGTCGTGCCAGAAAGACCAAAGCTCTCGAAATCGCATCATATCAGCCAAGTTCGTCATTGAAATTCGTTCGTAATTTGATTCGATATTTTCGAGATCCATGTTGTGCGCGTTCATCGAGTTTGGACGAACGATGTTCATCTGTGGATTTGTTATATCACGCTGCGACGCGATGTGCAGCCGACGAATTTCTGAAGCGTACAACACGAGTGGACGATTGCAGCGAAGTGCCGCAATCTTCTGCTTACTGATGAAAAATCCATGAATTCCACGCTGACGCGTTCCTTGAAACTTCTCGGCCCGTGTAGCGTCGTAGAGCTTCATCATTTCACGCACTTGCGTGTACGTCAAACCCACGTCACACGTCACCAAACGACACGTCGTCTCCGCGGCAGTCAACTCATCCTTGTGAATAACGACTTTGTGACGTTCTTCTGCGATAACGGAGCTCCCACGAATGCTTCCAACGCCTCGATCGAACTTGCCGAGTGTCTTGAGCTCTTTGATGTAACCTTCAAACGTTTGCGTAAAGTAATCAAAAATCACCTTTTGAGAATCAATGGGCATGCCAAGCAAGCGGTTCAGAAACAACGAAACCTTCGGCGCCGGTTTATATCTTTCAGGAATGGCTCGCCTGCCGCGGTCATCGATCTCTGCAAGTCCGACGTTTATGAGCTCGCGCCAAATAAGTTCTTTTACTTGCTCAAACGTGCCATTGTGAAATTTGACGCAGTCCAACGGATCAGTGTCGCCGCGGATATCAGAAATCATGCGTCTCAGAGCACCGTATCCATACATGTTATCAATGTCAAACTCTTTCAAATTCTCACCCGCACCCAGCGCACGTCTGTCACCTTTGAGTAATGCTCCGAGCGAGAGAAGACGTTTGGCGGCACTCGAAGCGAATCGTCGTTCGCCGCCACACGGTGTCATGAGAATGCGATAGAGCGGCGCACTAGACTGGTTTGCGCGGTGTGAACGACCAAACTGCTGAATTGCTTTATCCGCACTCCAAGGAAGCTCAAGCGTCATGTGACAACGCCGTCGTTGATTCGGAACGCGTCTGTCAGCCTGAAGCGAGATACCCGTACTCGCAGCGTCTGAGATGATTGCAATAAGTTTATCGCCATCCTGGAACTTCTTGCGCTCGCTGAGATTGAGCATTTTACCAGCTACAGCTTCGTCAGTAGAACGCTTTCGAGTGGTGACTCTCCCGTCGGCATCACGAACTTGATGCAATTTGCGACCCGTCATCTCGGCTACGTTTGCGTGACCGCCGCACAAACCGATGAGATTATCCAAAGGATTTGGCGGAAGTTGCAGCGACTCAACCGCCCGAATTAAGAGCGCGCGGATGTGTAACAAGTGCTGATTCTCCACCCCAATTTCGTGCCGAGCATTAGGATTGCCCATCATTTCGTCTTCGTCTTCGTTTTCGTCTTCGTCGTCTAAATCATCGTCTTCATCGTCGGCGGCGGCGGCGGCCGCAGCAGCCGCGGCGGCGGCGGCAGCGCGGCGAACTCCACCTTCGCGTTTCACTTGTGGCTTCACTTCACGCATTACTGGAGCTCCAGCCGGACGCAGATCGCGCTCGCGAACGAACCGCTGCAAACGCTCGAGCGCGTTCACTTGCGGTCCCTGGTGAGGCACGGGCGCGGGTGGGCGAGGCGCCATAGGCTTCACGGGCGGCGCACCAGGCTGCTGATGACGCGCGGCTGCTCCAGAAGAAGATCCAGCAACGCCGAGTAACGAACGTTGTTGATCAAAGTCTGCACGTCGCTTTTGCACGCTGTCCATAAAGTCTCGTTCATCCGAGTCATCCGAATCAGAAAGATCAAGCTCAATTATTTCAGGATCGATCACGGACTTAGCACCACGAGCGGGCGGCGCGGGTCCATCGCTTTCACTTCGAGACATCTTCGGCTGATTACCACCACCGCCGTCGTCGGCGCCTCTCGCTGGAGAAGCGCGCTTGCTGGCAGAACCTGGATTACGAGGCGCCGCGGCTGGAGACTCGAGTCGCGCATCTACATTCGGCGCGTCTTCTGCCGATGGATGATTGACAGCTTGCGGCGCTGCTGGAACCTGAGCCACGCCGTTGACTTGCTGCTGCAAACGTGCTGCGAGCTCGCGTTCTTCATTCAACATTCTGTCGCGACGCACCTTTTCCCCAGCCTCGAGAAACGCGTGCTTTTGTTCCATAGCACGGACTTGCGCTTCGCTCGCTCCGACGCGAGCGCGTTGATGAATGTCCTCCTCGGTTAAATCAAAGAAATCACCCGCCAACTTGGCCGCCTCCATACGCTCAGCTAAGACTTCGTCGAGCGACTTTTCAACCATGAGTTCGATTTCGTCGTCGTCGTCATTCGCATCTGCTGCACCGGCGCCTGCGGCAGCACCGGCAGCGGCACCGGCAGCATCAACATTGTCAGCATTCGGTCGCGCACCAGGACGGGGACCTTGGTTCAACTCGTCGTCATCGACAACTTGACGTCGACCCGCCGGACGTCGCGCCATGACTTCACCAATCGTCTCCGCGCTGCACCAGCGAATGGCGACTTCTGTGACATCCGTGAGAATACTATCCCACAACTGCTGCGACTCGGCAGATGCTTGACTCGATGTAGTCGGAAAGTTCTTAATCAAAAAATTCGTAAGCATTTCAGCTGGAGAACTGGCAAAGTCTTCATCCTCGCCTTCGTCGTCGTTTGCGTGCATACGCGCGAGACTCGCTTCGCCGGTGCTCTGTAAACCGATGACAACTGCAAAGTTTTCTTCAGTCACCGCCTTGAGTGCAGCTCGAGCGAGCGTCGGAACTTTGGCGCAAAGTAACATTTGCCTAAAGAATCGCTGATGCGTGGCCCAGAACAATCGAATGAGCGCCGCCATGTCCTTGCCGTGAGCATCCTTCCACGCCCGTGCGTCTGGGTACCCGCGCGCGAGTTCAACGGCGTAGAAAACCTTCTTCATCATCGTCCAAAACGCTACGCTTCTATCGTACATCAACTTAATTTCAGGACCAATTTCACAATTCACTAATTCAAACTCGGCATCAGCGTACGACAACGTTCGGCAAAGATAACTACCAGTCGCTTTCAACCCGCACGCGAAAATTTCAAGAGCGCCCAAACCAGACTTTTCCAACTTGCTCAACATATCCACCATGCTGGAAAACCCAAAGTGCCCGAGCCGCGTCATGTACGCCAAGTTTCTCGGTTCGCTCGCTCCGGTGGCTGAGCAATACAATACGCGCGCATTGGGAATGACGAGTTGCAACGCCACGACGGCCAACGCCGTCTTGGTCGGCGTGCCAGTCGAGTTCATCAAATTCTTCGCCTTGTGACATTCATCAAAAACAATCAACGGTCCGTGCTCGTCACCCTTCAACCAATCCGCGAGTTGCAATAAACGCGACCCAGGCACGAGCATCGCGCGCAAATTCTCCTCAGTCGACGCATTCTTTGGAGTCTTGGGCAAACGCTGCGTCAGGAGCGAATACGTACAAAACACCACGCCGACGTCTAAAACGCGCTCCAACGACCCTTGTGGTAACCCAGCGGTGCCTTCGGGAATCACCGCCATCGCCGGCGCCGCATTCATATCATTCAAATCCCGCTCCGCATCGAATTTCAAATCCGCGCTCGTGCTCACCCACAACACGCGTCGTCCGCCTCTACGTCTATGTTCGTACACCAACCCCGCGATCTGTCGCCCTTTCCCCACGCCCGCACCATCTCCCAAGAAAAAACCCGCGCGAGACCCATCCTTCAACCGCTGCTCGTGTCTCATGCACGCATACGTCACGCTCTCGAGCTGTAGCGCACTTAACGCCCCGTTTCGTACCAAGTCGCCCAACGCGTGCGCGTACGTCGGCTCGGGCGGCGACACCTTGGCCAACGTTCCCGTCTCCACCACCGCATCGGGGTGCTCGCCGCCCTCAATCGCGCCGTACCGCGGTTGATACCGCTCGTACTCCACCCCAACTTCCGCGTCGTCGTCCTCGACGTTCACCACGTCCGGATTCTCGCGCGCACGCGCAGCCTCGTCATCTCGAACGCGCGGTTTCGGAAAAATCTTATCCTCACGCCCGCGCGCGCGCGCCGCCGCGGCGTCCGCGCGCGCGATGTGCTCGAGAATCACCCGACGCTGCGCGTCGAGATCGAACTTCATCCCGAGCGCGGCGTCGACGACGACGACCGCGCGTTGGGAAGTGAGGATTTTTGAATGCGACGTGACGTGACAGTTGACGCCATTCGCGCGCGCGCATGCGCGTCGACGCGGCGCTGGCGATCGCGCGCGCGTTGTCGGTGAGCGCCACGGCGTGCGGCGCACGCGATGTCGCGTCGCTCGCGCGCGTGGGCGGCGCCAGTGCGGCGTGCGTCGTCGCGTCGCGCGTATTGGAGGTTGCGTTGTCCAGCGGCGCGCGCGACGTCGGGCGTCGTCGGGCGTCGTGTGCGCGCGCGATGCGCGGAGTCGTCGCGCGCGTGATCGCGCCGTGGTGCGCAGGCGTCGTGGTGTGCGTGTTGGTGGCGTTCGCGTTCGCGGGGAGCGTGCTGCGCGGCGATGATTCGACGACGTGGGCGCGCTCGGCGGCGTTTGGCGCGTACGCGTCGGCTGTCGTCGGGCTCACCGTGGCTATGGATATCGGATGCGACCGCGCGAGCATCGAGCGCGTGTTCGTGAGGGGTGATGCGCGCGGTGTGCGAGAGGTTATGGCGCGCTCGAGCGTGATTGGAGGCGTGGCGGGCGCGTGGGTGGGCGCCGTGCCGGCGCCGTTGGATTGGAACCGCGCGTGGCAAGCGTGGCCGGTGTCGTGCGTGCGTGGGATGAGCGCGGGATTCGCGTGTGGGGCGCTCGTGGGTGTCGTGCGCGCGACGCAATTCAGCGGTGCAGGCACGCGCGGGAAGATGCGAGCGACGTGACGTTTGAGGAACGGACGTCGGCGCTCGATGTCGATGTCGATGCCGTTGGCTCGGTAGTAAAAGTAGCAATCGATAGCAAACCTAGAATCTCTATACATACATCATCGCGCGCAGTTGGCGCAAGTTTAAGCGTTCGCCCTAAATCCATAGTTATCTTTCGCCGCGCGATCGAGCGCGTCGTCCTTGGCGAGCAAATTTTTAAGCCGTTCGACTTCGTGAACGTCGCCTTGCCTGTGTGCGATTTGGAGCTGGGAACGCAAGAGCTCTTGCTCGCGCATACCATCTCGCGCCGCGCCGCCACCCTGCGCGCGCATACGCGCCAAGATAGCGTGTTGTTTCGCCGCGGCTTCCTTCTCACGCGCCTCGGCGAGTTCTCGCCGACGTTCGGCTTCGTCGTCGCCAAACGCTCGCCTCTCTGGTTTCTTCCCCTCATCGCCTCGAGACGCGCTCCTCGACCGCGAACGGCGCGACGACTTTTTGTGTTTCTTGTGTTTTCTCCTATCCGAGGACTTTCTGTGCTTCTTGTGCCGCCGCCGACCGCTTCGAGAGCCGTCGTCGTCGGAGCCGTCGTCGTCGCTCGAGCTCGAGCTCCCATCGCGTCGCCGCCGTCGACGTCGTTCCCGTCCGCTCGACCCCGCACCTCCCGTCGTCGTCGTCGTCGTCGTCGTCGTCGTCGTCGTCGTCGTTCGTCCCGCGCGTTCGGCATCGAAGAACTCTCGTAACGCATCCTTGGCGAGCTGCACGTCGCCGTCGTGTTTTTCCAGCGCCAACGCGAGCGTGGCGTTCGGGAACTCTCGTCGTAAATACGCATCTGCGGCGTGTGCGGCTTCGCGAGCGCGTGCCTCGGCGTGTCGCTGCATCATGGATGGACCGCGGTCATCCGGCGCGTTCGGGTCACCGCGCGTGTACATGGTTGTCATGGGAGTCGCGAAGTGAGGCTAAACCGTCTAAGCGTGGTATTGAAGAGCTCCGTGGCTAGGTGGAACGATGAAAAAGCTAATGCTGCTGCTGCTGTAGTAGTAGTAGTATGTGTTGTTCGTTGGTGTCATGAAGTCACCCGACGGCGGGTCTCGTCAGTCCACTTGGAACAAGAGCTTGAACATTTCATAGGAGAAAAATCCGAGCGACGCCGACGGGAGCACTTGAATGCAACTCGGGCCTAAACCGGCGTATAATCCACGAACACCTTGCTTGCGAACGATCGACCGTAAGGTGACGGTCATTCGACGAAGCGCTTCGCGGCCGAAGACCATCGACGCTGATGAGCGTCCACCTTGCATTTGCATGCGACGACGAATGACTTCAAACGGATACGTCGACGCTTCAGACGCGACGCCGGCGAGCGCGCCAAACAACATCATATTCGACGCCTCCACAGTCTTGGATGGATATTCGCGCTCTAATTTCGCGCGCTCGCGCGTGTCTTTTGTGGCGGCGATTCTCACGCGCAGCTCCTCGTCGAGCTGTGCCATGCGACGATGTTTCAAGCCGTCGTAAATGGTGTAGTACACCGCGGCGTTGGGCGCCATGGACACGAGCGCCGGCGTAATGCCGCGATAAAACGTCGACAAACCTTCTTGCGTGTACATGGTCTTCACACACTGTATCAACGAACCGTATTTGGCCTTACCACCCGTCGTCAACAAACGCGTACGCAATACATCCATCGGAAAGCACGTCAACACCGCCGTGACGCCCGCTCCGGCGCCCGCGCACAACGTCCCAATTTTCCTCCCATCGCTCCCTTCGGGAAAAGCCTTAATCACAAACCCGCGATAGGTGTCAAAAGCACAAAAGTTAATCGCCTTATACGGCGCCGTGCGCGCTAAATTCAATAAATTCCCCTTCCAAAACCCACCGAGTCCCTCCTTGGTAAAGATGCTCCGCACCAACGCCTCGGGTTTCAACGCGCTCCTATTCAATAAATACTCAATCTTCACGCGTTCTAACGGCGCGAGCACCGTACGCACGCATATCGTCGCCCCGATACCACTCGCCAACCGCCTCGCCGCCTCTTCCTGCGCCGGTAACTTGCGAGTCGTCGTCGACTTCGCGCGCAACTTGTCGTCGAGCGACCGCGCCCAACCGGCGGCTGCGCCCGACGCCGACGCCGACGCGTTCGACGCCGACACCGACGCGAGACGCCGCCGCCGACGCCACCGCCGCCGACGCCCCGACGCCGCCGACGCCGACGCCGCCACCGCCGACGCGCGCTCGCCCCCACCGCCGCCGTTCGCGTCGTCGCG
>Ga0181557_1002661_pt1 | contig 18205 bp, 8 predicted proteins | sample 011ome_23_FD_148632 | JGI IMG/M metagenome (GOLD analysis project Ga0181557, IMG submission 148632) | Coastal salt marsh microbial communities from the Groves Creek Marsh, Skidaway Island, Georgia - 011506CT metaG (spades assembly) | ecosystem: Environmental > Aquatic > Marine > Intertidal zone >...
TTATCGTATAATTAAAGCTCGAGGCACCGACAAACATTTCGTCCGCAATTTGCACATTGTCGGTGTTCCATCCGGAAATGTCCGAGTTGAACTTCACGCAGTTTTTGAAAATTCCAGCCATTGACGTGACCGAAGACACGTCCCAACTCGAGAGATCGGCGTTAAAAGTTGTCTCGTAACCGGCAAAAAGATTGGACATGTCTAAGACTTTGGAAGTGTCCCAAGTAGACATTGGTCCACGAGTTCCAGAACACGTTCCAGAAGTTGGACTTTCATCGAGACACGACTTGACAGCCGATCTGATTGAAGCATCATCCAACTGTTGGGCACTAACCCAGGTATCACTAACCGCCGTACAGCTCGAAAAAGTAGGAGCGTCAGAAAGGAGAGCGCACTTCCATCGGGCCTTAAATCTGGTTGCACCAACAAACATGCTCGTTTTCGTGAGAGAGCCATGCGTATTTACCCAACTCGAAATATCGCCTTTAAACTGCGTTGCACTTTTGAACATTTCGATCATATTTCTCACGTTATATATGGCCCATGACGATATGTCTTGATCAAACTCGGAACATTGATAAAACATTCTCTCCATGGTCGTCACAGAGTCTACCTGCCAATTTTTGAGGTTGCCGTTAAAACTTTCATACAAATTTCCAACGAATCCATCCGGCCACGTGTATTCTTTATAAAACGCTTCCTTCATATTCGTCACTTTCGAGACGTCCCAGTCGGGCATCGTTCCGTATCCGGTAGCCTCGTCGTAGCCATACGAGTAGCACTGCCCAAAGATGGGGTCCTCCTGAAGACACGACGCGATAGCCTCGAAAAACGTATCATCAGTCAAAGCGACCTTGTTATAATTCTTATACAAAATAGTATCGTAACCCTCGTTACACGTCGGTAGACACGTGCTTCCAGATTCAAGCGTCGCGTATTCAGAATCATTTGCCAAAGTGCAGTTACCATAGGTACCATGCCATATTTCATAAATCGAGCAGCTCTCGTATTCGCGCGGCGGCGGCGAAGGCGGCGGTGGACTCGGCGGCGGTGGACTCGGCGGTGGCGGCGAAGGCGGCGGCGGACTTGGAGGTGGCGGACTTGGAGGCGATGGCGGCGGTGCAGGCGGCGGCGAAGGCGGCGGCGAACAGTTACCAGCGTCGACACAACTCGCCGGCGGCGGCGAAGGCGGCGGCGAAGGCGGACACATTGAAATTTCAGCAAAATTTTGCCACGTTGATGGTTTTTGAACGCAGTTTGAGCACAGGTACGACCAAAACGGATTCACCGAGCACGGCACGTTGATGGCCAAATCGGCGTTATTATCGAGCATTTCAAAACTCGAAAAGTTGGACGCGGTCAATTGATTGCTTTCAAAGGTCAAAAAGTTGACGCTGCTCAACTGAGGATTTTTGGAAATGGAAACTTTCTTCGCGCAATGGGCACACGCATCGACCGGTAATTCGTCCAGCATCATCTCGAGCATGGTCCATTTACTGTAACAATGCCAAGTACTAGTACCATCAGAATACGGAACTGATCCAGCGCCCCACACGCGTTCATTTGAGCACGCATTACTCCCTGTTTTCTCACAGCCCAAGGTATACCTAACGCCACTAACGGTGATCCCATTCTCTTCCATGTCTTTGTCCGAGATGGTGTTATCACCTTGAATGACAAACGCGTTCCAGTCCGTGTAATGTTCACAATAACCACTGTCGTCTGCAGCGGCTGCCAGGCACCACTCGTACTCTTCGCACAAGTTCAAACAGATATCCAGTGCAAATTTGGGGTCAGTCGACTGTATGCTACGTACAAGATAGATCCCCCACTCCCCGCTTTCTTCAGCGCAATACCCCTGGCCCCGGTAAACAAACGCTTGTTCCACGGACGGCGAGGAGAACGATGTCGCGTTCACAAAGGAAAGCGCCTTTGCATCGCCTTCGTTTCCGACGATTGAAGTCATTGGCGCGAATTCGCGCAAACTTCCCGTAGCGGCGACAAACTGCGTCGCCGAACTCATTTGCGTGTAATCGAAGCTCAATATGTGATGCACAACGGCGAGATTTTCCATCGCGAGCGAAGCAATTTTGGTCACGCTTCCAGCAGCAATGGTCTGTGCGTCCGTCAATACTGCTTGCGTGATATAACCAGTTTCGACCGCTGCGGACGTTAGCGTAAACGGATCCAAGACGGTTCCGATACCGAGCTTATTTATTTCGTCCAGTTTGGGAAGATTAATGGTAAGACCCGAGACCGAATCAGCCTGTTTTATATTCGCCGAGTAACAACTGGTTGCTCCTACGGCGCACTCGTAACTTATGTAATACCCAATCACAACATCCCCGCATCGCGTCAAGAGAGGCGCGTCCACCTTGGTCAACTTTGGATTGTTGTACACCAACAAACCGCCGACGAGAGTCGCATGGCCGTCAATTTCGCCAAGTTTTGGAAATTCAACCGTCGACAACGCCGAATTATTCCCCACATCAATAGTGTCAAAAGTGAACAGTAATTCTGGCGCAGAGAAACTCGTCAAAGCTTCGTTCGATTCCAAATCCAAACTCGTGGCGTTGCTCAAAAGCGGGACAGAAATTGACGTCAATCCTCTCGAACGTCTGACTATCACTTCACCTGTAACAGAAATCAAAGCAGGGAACGAGACTGACGTTATCGCTTGATCACCATTTTTATTCTTTCCGAAATTAAAATCAAACTCGATGTTCCCAGATATGGCTTCTACGCCTGTAAATACGAGCTGCGTCGCGACCGTCACGTTATCGCAATCCTTGTAAATCGGAGAGCTTCGCGACGCAACATACTCCACTCGTCCTGTCACATACGAACCAATCGATATAATCTTGACGTAACCATTAATTGAATCCGTCCACGAATAAATGCACGCTGTTGGTGGTGGCGAAGGCGGTGGTGGTGGCGAAGGCGGACTCGGCAGCGGCGGCGGCGAGGGAGGGTAGCTGTATTCAACTTTAGGCGTACCTTTTCCAAAAGTAGCCGAGGTGTAACACGAATTTCCCGAATCACATTGCGGACCTAAGAGAATAGTCAACGACGAACTCTGGCCGTTCGTCACGTCCGTGTTGTCGCTGATATCAATTCCATACTCTCCCGTACACATCGCCCCGTCGTCGAAATCGCAGCTTTCTATACTTCTCAACCCGATCGAAACCAATTTTTTGTTATCAGTTATTTCCAAACCTTTATTGTTAGCGTCGGAACCAATCGATCGCGTCAACGCATCGAGAGAAATGGCGGTCAAAGCGTCGTTTCCGTCAACGATTAACCTCGCCGTGTTCAAAGTTAACTTTGGCAAACTAAATTGCGCGAGCGCGGCGTTTGAAGACACGTATATGCCGTCACTGGTTTCTAACAGTGGTAAATCAATCGTCGTCAAAAGAAGGCACGAATCAATCTTCAACTCTCCTCCGATCGTTTCGAGTTTACTCGACGACACGCTCGTCAACTTTGTGTTCGACGATACCTCAAAATTGCTCGAAACTTGCGTCAACTCTGGAAAAGAAAGCGAGGTCAACTTCGCGTTCGCTTCGCCGGTCCCCTGGCCACCGATTTTGATATCACCGGCAACCGTGACGAGATTGGGAGCGCTGAAAGATGCCAACGCGCTTTGACCGTTGACAATAAAATTCCCATCGATGGTCTTCACGCCGGTTAAATCCAGCGAAGTGAGGGAGGAGGAAGAAATAATCTGCAAACCTCCTTGCAATACTCCGTCAGAGGTGACGTCTTTGCACGATGTGCCTGAAATCAACGCGGTGAGCGTATCTTTCGTGCACGTGAGCGAAGAGCACGTGCACACGCCAGCTTCTGTCTCCCAATACGACGGTGGACCACACGTATTACCGCACGCTTCGCACGCGTCCGCGAAGGTTTTTTTACAAACGTACACATCCGCAAACTTAGCGTCTCCCCCAAACATATCTTCAAACGTACAGCCAGATCCCGGTTCCCACCTGGTAATATCTTGCACGAACGAAGTCGCGCCTTCAAACATACCGTTCATATTTTTAACCTTTCCCACATTCCAACCGTCAATGCCTTGATCAAACATGGAGGCGAACCTAAACATATCTTGCATGTAAGTCACTTGCCCGGTGTTCCACGATGAAATATCTTGATCGAAGTTTTCCGTGCTGGCAAACATCTCCGCCATGGTCGTAACCTGTGAGGTGTCCCACTTCGTGATGTTTCCGTTAAAAGACTTGTCTTTGAAACTTTGCGCCATGTTTTTAATCGCGCTCGTGTCCCAATCCTTCATCGACCCCCATTTTGTCATGGAGCAATCGCCCGTAATGTCCAATGGCCGTAATTCGCCCGTAATGGCCGGGTACGAAGCGCTCAAACACTCGTCGATTGCTTCTTTAAACTTATCGTCCGTGTCAATCGGACACGATTCAAACGCAACCTTTTCCAAAGTCTCGTCTTGTAAGCGATAATACGTTCGAAAGTCGTTGAAAAACTCATCCCCTGACTCGAATCGGTCGTCGATGGCAAACGTCGTCGTCGCAGAGGCGTCGTCTTCGTACGCGATGTCCGTGATCGAAGCCTTCGTCGTTCCACTCGTCTCTAAATCCGTCGCCGTCACGCACGGGTCTGCGATATTGCATCTCAAAGAAGAGTCGCTATTCGAGCACAACGGCAACGAATAATTCAGCGGTTGTTGATAGTAAGATTGGGCATCGACTGCCCACACCTTCCCGCTTCCCGTTCTTGAGAAAAAACAGTCGCACGCGAAGAACGCGATCAGCAGAGAAAACAACGTCGTCGCTTTCGATCGACCTCGTCTCGATGTTGCTCCTCGCGCGTTCATGTTTTTTTCTCCTTTGCTTCCGCTGATTTTTTGGGTCGACGAAAGCGCAAGAGTCGCGATCGTCGGCCCTCTCGACCGAAACAAAAATTCTCTCTCTTACTCTTACTCTTACTCTCTCGAAAGGCGAAAAGATCGAGGTAGGCTTACCGCGCGATCGCTGCTCTCAGCGCTCGAGCCGAATTCGCGCGATCGTATGTACGTTTTCCTCTCTTTTTTGTAGTTCTCCCGCTACACAGGTGAAAAGAAGAGGAACAAATTGTTGTGCGGATGCGAGAGCGAAATTCAAACCGTGATGAGTAAAAAGTAGGTTAAAAAAAATCTGTTGAAATTTTTTTGTGCTGGCGAATTTTTTTTGAAAAAGTTTTCCCATGCAAAATCTCTTTCTGTTGCTCTCCAATGAATTATGGAGGAGTAAACTCTGGAGTCGTCGTCGAAACGATCGCCGCCGCCGCGCTCGTCGTTTTTTCCTCCAGAGTTTTATCATCATCATCATCATCATCATCATCATCTCCTCCTCCTCCTCCTTTTTCTTCTTCTTTGTCTATTTCTATCTCTTCTATTTCTATTATCTTATCTAAATCTTCGTCTTCTTCGTCGCGTAAATGTTCGTGGAAATAGTTTCGGTGCTCCGAGACTATGGAGTCTTTGACGTGCGTCACTTTCTTGCTCACGACGTCGGCGCCGCCAAAGACTTGGAGCCAGTATATTCCGGCGAGTTCTAAGTGGCGCGCGAGAGGGAACCATCCGATTTCGCGTGCGAGCGACCAGAGGAGCGACCAGGCGACCCAATATTGAAGTTGCGCGCGGAGTTTTTCCGTTCGCGATGTCGTTATTCTCGTTCTCGTTCTTTCCTCCTCTTTGTTTCCTTCTCCATCTCCAGTGTTTGGCGCGCGCTCGTTTGTTATTAAGAAGAACGTGTTTTGCATCTTCCCGTTCACCAAAGATGTGTTGATTGCTGCTTTCGTGGACGAGTTTGAAGATGAAGACGTGATCGTTTCCAAGGATTTCAAGCAAGGAACAAAGACGCCGGCGATGGCGCATCCGTACCTACAAAACATCCCCGGAACGAGGAAAAAGAGCGAACACACCAAAAGAGCGCCGGTTGTGTTCTCCAACGCGACGCGCGAAATTTCACCCAGCCGCGGACTAAACATGCCTATGATAGAAACGCACGCGCGCAACCACACGATGATGACTCTTTTCGACGCATCTCTGAGTTTCCTCGTCAACGCGTTTCTGTAGCCGACTAAACCGCCGCCGCGATTTTTCGTCGTGAGCTTCCTCCTCGCTCGTCTTTGTTTCCTTTCCACTCTAGTAGGTGGTAGCGGTGGTAATTCACCTTGACTGAGGCGATGACGACGTCGACGACGAAGCTCACCGGTGTAGTCTTCATCGTATTTGTCGCCTCGTCTTTTCTTTCTTGATGAGAAAAGCCTCAAAGAAGATTCCGACGCCGCAGACTCTGAAGACGAGGAATTCAGCATATCCTCCGCGTCTTCCTCGATTCTTTTCTTCTTCTTCTTCTTGTACTTGATACTTTTATTACGCGCCTGTTTATCATTATCATCATCATCATCGTCATCATCATCATCGCGACTTTCATGATCGATGCTATCTTCAGATCTATCGTCGTCGTCTTCGTAGAATACGCCATCCTCTTCCGCATAGTCGGCGTCCGTTTCTTCGTCTACGTCCGAACGCAGCGCCGAAGCCATCATCATCGAAAGACTCGAAGCGCTACCGCTACTCTTCATGTTCATCTCCCCTCTCCTTTTCTTCTCCCTCCTCCTTCGTCTTCGCGCCGACGCAAACCTTTTATACATCGGCGCAAACACCGTATCTACGGTGAAATACGCCCCATTCATGAGCGGCATCTCTAGCCAAAGAACAAAGACGCAGCACATCTCCAGCCAAGACGGCCAAAACAAACTAACGCTGGTGGATAGAAAAGGCACGTCCGCTAAAAGCGCTAAAGGGCCAATCGCAACCCAATATCTGGCCCATTTCTCAATCTCCTCCTCCTGCTCCTTCTTCGCTTTCGCATCTGCGTTTTCTCCGTCACCGGCGTCGTATTCGTCGTTCTCTGCCTCCTCCAATCTATCACCTTCTAACGCCGTCAACGTCATAAAAATTGGATATAAAAACCCAACGCTCGCGAAACAATACCTCGTCCTCAACACTGAAACCCTCAACACGGTTGGCACCGCTCGCGTTACGACCACCTTGGCGCAATAAAAGAAAATCGCGTGCGGCACCACCTTCCCCAAAAAACCAAGAAACCTCACCGTCCTCTTCCGAAATTTCCCTCCCGACTCCGCGATAGCTCTAGGAACCGCTTGGGTCCAGAACACCTTCAACCGTCGCATCCTTCTCGTCCACCTCGCCAACGGTTCCCACACTTTCCTCCTTGCCGCTCTCTCCGCTTTCCTCCAACTCTTCCACGCGCGTTCCTCGATTACAAAACGTTTCCGTTCCACCGCCGCGCGAACCATCATCCACTTCGCCCCAAACCGTCTCACCAAAACCTTCCGCGCGACCAGCGCGCCGTTGCGCACAAACGAAAACAATAGAACACACGCGATGCCTTTTCGCGCTAAGGAAACAAAACTCCCTCGCCGCGCGTAGGAGGCCCGCGCCGCCCCGTCGCCTCCCGCTTCGGCGGCGTCTTCATCCTCGTAATACTTCCCCCGCCGCGACGACGAATGCATAACAAACCTCGCCATCCACAACCCTACCCGTTTCCCTCGATCAAACGTCGCTCTTTTCAATCGCATCGCCGCCGGCCAACTCGCCTTCGCGAATAAATACGCCGCCGCTCTCGCGCTGCGCAGAGATAATTCGAGCAACTCGTGCGTCTCGAGCGAGTCCACGTCCTTCGAGACCGACGAAAACGATTCAGACGGCGACCACGCGCCGCAGGCAAACGTGTCGTCGTCGCGAAGAAGCGTCTTCTTTTCCTCTTCTTTCTCGCCGCTTTCGTCGTCTCGTTTTTCAACGCGGTCGAAATCGTCCTCCTCGTCCACTCTTCCTGGCGGTTTCTTCCGACGACTTTTCACGCGCAGACCGTCGGCTGCTTTTGAGTGCGCAGACGACGACGAGGGAAAAAAGAAGGGCGAGGATCGCGACGCGGGGTGATGATACCACCACCACCGTCGGAAACACGAGGCGAACACGACGCCGAAGAGGAACGCGAACGCGAGGTGTCTTCTCTTCGTCGCCCGATGCGTCGTTGATGCATTCCTCCGTGTCGACGAGGGAGCGTCCGTCGTCTTTGTTTCCTCCTCCTCGGGGAAAGCTTCCGCTTCCTCCATTTTGAGTGAAGATTTTCGCACGCGCGAGCGATAGAATGTGCGCGTAAAATAAAGCGACGACGGACGGGCGAAGCGCTCATTAAGGTTTACTTTTCGTCGCGCACATACGGTTGATATCATCGCGTCGTCACCTTCAAAGGACGCGTCTAAAAGGTGCTCGTAAAGGGCGTGTACGAAGGCGGAATGAAACGGCGAAATCTTGGTCTCGTCGTTGCGTTCGTCGCGCTTTTGTTCGCGCTCTCGCGCCTCGCGTGGACGACGAAACAGCGCTCGAGTTTGCCGCTGATGTCGCCGTCGTCGTCTTCTTCTTTTTCTTCGACGACGACGTTTGCTCTCCGGGACGGCGACGGCGAGAAGAGTTTGCAACGAAAAGAAGAAGAAGAAGAAGAAGAGGAGGACGAAGAGGAGGAGGAGGAGGAAGAAGAAGCCGCGAGGACGAAATCGTCGACAGGAACGGATGAGATGCCGTGGTTCCCGGAGAACATGGAAACGAGAACGCGGGATATCACCGCGGAAATTAGGAAAACGCTCGTGGAAGAGAACGGATGGCGGCGACCGAAGATATACACGCGGAGAGAGGATACGGACGCGTTGAAGATGTTCGATGGAATTGAGAAGGAAATCGAGACGTTTAAAGGTGACGCGGAGGAGTGGAAGAGAGTGCACGCCGTAGGTGGTGCGGATTCTTTGGGCGTGGTGTACATGGCAACTGGGAATACTCGGTTTATCGATCGAGCGGCGATGGTCGCCAGTCGATTGAAAGCGCACTCGAAATCTAAGTTGAGTAAACGAGTTCGATTTTGTTTGTATACCGATCGCAGTTTGTACGAGAGTTGGATGAGCAAGTTGGTGGAGACGAGAGAAAAAGTGGAGAAGGAAGGCTGGGATACCGTCGGCGTGACGGACGGTGGGGGATGGATTTCGCCGATCAATTCCAGAAAGAAATACATGCTCGGGAATCCGTTCGACGAGGTTGTGTTTTACGAAGGGTTGGCAGACGTGTTGGTGGACGAGAAGTCGGTGAAGCAAGTCGAGAAGAGCGTGGCTAAACGAAAGTCGAGCGGTGGAAAAGCGACGAATACGAATTTACCGCTGATATTTTTCTTGAAGAAGATTGTTTCTTTAGCGGGAGCGCCGTACGCGAGAACGATTTTCGCCGACGGCGATACTTGCTCGTGCGGCGATTACGTTGGGGAGATGTTCGAAGAATTAGAAGGAAGGTTTCCATCGGATCTAGAAGTCGAGACTGGGAAGGTAAAAAGTAGTAATAGCAATAGTAATAGTGGTAGTGGTAGTAGCGATAGCGATAGCAATAGTAATATCATTAAAAGGCAAAGGAGAAAGGAGAGTAGCGCAGAGCCGGTGCCGAAGAATGGATACGATTTCATGCACATCGTCGACCCGGCTCGTAACCAAGGAGGCAATCATCTCGGTTATGATTTGCGCGAATTTTACGAAACATCGATCACGTATCGAGAGGCTAAATTCAGAAGAGTGAACAAAACGTTCGAGGAAAGAAACGTCGGTTTTATCGTCTATCGTCCGAATAAACTCACGACGACGATTTTTAGACAGTTTGCGGAGCTTTTACTCGGCGCGATCAACCATAACGCGATGGTACGAAACGAACAACCCGCGTACACGGAAGTGCTGTGGATGTGGAAAGACGTCATACACGAACGCATTCTGAACAATCGCAACGACGTGTGCAGGAAACTTTCGAAAGGCGAGAAGGAGTATTGTCAGAAGCCGCCTTTCAAGCCGCACAAGTTGGCGAGACCGGGACCGTTGTGTAGGAGAGGTTGTCGGTTCGCTCACGAGAAGTGCGAATGTTGGAAGAATCGATATTTGAACTCGCAATATAAAGGTGGTGGTAGTGATACCGGTAAATGGTCGAACGCGACAGTTAACTAGCGTTTTATGCGTTGAAAATCATTGAATGAATGAAAAATTATAGCGTCGCAAAATTATGCTCGTCGAGTTTCGCGTTTTGCATCGCGCACTCCCTCAACCAGTTTCCGTTGACGATGAACAACCCTCGTTTTCTTCCCCATTTTACTTTCTCCGTATTATCCGCTCTCGCTAGAACGTGCGTGACGTTGTCGTTCATCGCCGTCGCAATGGTCGCTCCTAGTCCTACGGCTACGAGTAAAAGCGGGTGTCGATCTGGTCTTTCGTCGTTCGACGGCGTAATGCCGCTCGGTAAAATGACGCACCCTTTCAGAAGGAGTGAAGAGGACGCTGGATCAACACTCTCAACATTACCACCATTTTCGCCTTCACTCGCCATGCCGTTACGTTCAAATACTTCTCGCACGTCTTTATGATCTTTCTTTTCTCGATGACCACTACCATCGCTAAACGCCATCATTCTATGCGCAACCGTCAACACCGCCAAGACGTCTTTCAAAACTTCTCTGTGTTTCGCCGGCGCGCCTTCCTCCTCCGCCTCGCCTTCGTCCAAACCTCTCTCCATGACGCTCGACTTCTCCATTTCCCTAAAACTCGTAGCCGATTTCCGAAAGAAGTGGTATCTATCCACGCGTATGAGATTCCTCGCGTGTCTCGGCCACACCCGGCTCGTATCGTCCACGATCATCGTACAATCGTCCCCGCCTAAAACTATATCTAAATCCTTCGTCTTTGAACACGTAGAATCGCTATTACCTATAATCCTTCCGTGGAAATATTTCCCTTCCGGATCAATCAACGACGCCATCTCGTGCGCGTAATTCTTATCCCCCATCGTGTACACGTGCATCCTGCATATCTTCGACGCTTCTTCCAAAAATTCAAACACGTACGGTCGAAGCTTCGTATACGTCGAAAAGTGACTCAAACAATACAAATCCGGAAACCGAGGCCGCCTTCCTCCACCCGCATCTCCACCACCAACTAACCCGAGCAACTTACTCCTCAACTCGTCCTCCTCCTCCCTCTTCTCCACTTTCCTATCCAACGACTCTCTCTCTTCGTCGTTCAACTCGTCGAACCGACAGGAGTTCAACAACGTGTGGTCCAAATCCAACACCAAGAAAAGCTTCCCTTGATTCAACGTCGCCATTCTCTCCTCGTTCTTCGCCTCCCTCAAGAGCTTATCGGAAACGGTTAACCCTTCGTGTAAGTATCGCACGGCTGTTTCCGCGTTCGCGCCGCCGCGCTCCTCTTTTTTTTCTTCGTCTCCTCCTCCTCCTCCTCCATCATTTTTTACCGTCGTCGCTCTTTGCCCGCAGTGCACGCAAATCCCAAACATAAACGCCGGGTGTTCGCACTCCTCCGCGGAGTTCGTTTTCTCGTTGTTCTTCGCCGCATCCCCGTCTCCGCGCACAAAAGTTCCCGCTCCATTGTTCACCACTTTTCGTCGCTTCACCAACCGTCTCGCGCCGAACGGAATGTTGCTCGTTTCAATTTTCCCCGTCGTCGTCTGCACCGTCGTCCGCGCTTCCTCCTCCTTTTTCTTTTTCTCGCTCTCTTCTTCTTCTTCTTCTTTTCCTTCTTTCTTCCTCTCCAGGAGCGATTCGGTCATCTCTTTGGCCAGAGAGTCCTCGCTGCTGCTGCTCGTCGCGCTGCCGTTGCTTTTGTCGTTCGACATTCTTTTTTTTTGAAGCATCGACTGACACAAAGAAAAAACGTCTTTTTTTCTCTCTCTCTCTCGCATGTCTGAATGCAAATACGCTTTTTGTGCGCGTTCATCATCCTCGGCGCGCGCGTAACAAAACATAAAACGCGATGACGCATACTTCACGCGTTATGTGTGTATATATGTGTGTGTGTGAACGAGAACAAGCGCACGCGTCGTCACATCATCATCACACACTCTTCCCCTCCTTTTTTGTATTTTTTCCTTCTTTTTTGCTTCTTTCCTTTTTTTCCTCAAAATCTGCTTACAAAAATGGCTCGTTTTTCCCTCCTTTTCCTCAGCCTCTCCTCCGTGTTGCGCATCCTCGCTCTCGCGTTTACTTCGGTGGGAGTGTCGATGGTAACGGCGGCAGATTTTGAAGGTCGAAATGCTCCTGTTTTAGATTTCGGTGGGAAAATCGGGAGCAAAAACTTCGAGCGCGGGAGGAACGAGGAGGACGAAAGGAAAACAGTTGGCGAAAGCATTTTGGGGAAGACGGTGCCTCCTACTTTTACTCTCGAAGAAGAGGATACCACCTTTGAGGAGGAGAATACTCACGAGAAGAACGAGAACAAATGCGAGGAGTGCTTATCCTTCTTGCACAACGCGACCGAGAAAGTCCGCTCGAAAGAGTTCCGAGCGAGACTCTATAAAGTCGTGGACGAGATGTGCCAACGGGTTTTCCCTGACGATGCAGGGGAGGAGGATGATAAAAAAATCGCCGAGTGCGAAGCGCTCGGGAAAACGTACGCGAAGAGAGCGATCGAGTACGTGAAGACGCACGAAGAAGAGACGGACGAGTTCGTGTGCGAGAAGTTGAACCTGTGCGCGGATGATGATGCTACCGTTTTCGATGCTTTGAGAAGGACGGTTCGGCGCGCGCGAGAAACGTTTGCCTCTGGCCGCAGATTCTTCGCGTCTTCTTGGTTTCATCCTTCTTCTGCTTCCTCCTCCGCCTCTCCTCCAACCTCGCTCTGCGTGTTTTGCGAATACGGAGCCTCTAAGCTCGCGGTTGCGATGAACGACCCGGATTTTGCCGCCGCCGCGAGGCGAGATTTCGTCGCCGCGTGCCGAGCCGCCGAGGACCGTTTTTCCGATAAAGAACAAAAGTGCGAAGCCGCCGCCGCGGAGTACGAATCAAAAATCTACGACGCCGTGCAAACGTGGTTGGACGACGGAGAGGCATGCGAGGATCTGTTCAGCTGTTAAATCGTGCGATTTTGCGAGCGTTCAATGCGCAAGAGAGAGAGAGACAGATGTATAAATACAACGTACACATATAACACTAATATGGACGAAAGTATCTGTAACACCACACTTCAAGCCTCTGTCTCACGCGCGCGCGCGAATATATATATAATACTAAATGTCCTCCGCGTGCTTCGCGGGGACGACGACGACGAGAGGTTACCACTTGACCTCTTCCACCGCCTGCGGTGCCGCTTCGGCGACGGCGACTGCGCCTTCCGCCGCTCGTTCTCCGCGCAAAACCATCACCAATTTTCCCCGTCGTTCGAGCGCGATGACGACGACGACGACGACGACGAGGGCAGCGGCAGCGGCGGCGGGTGAACACCTGGCGTACGAAAAATGCCTCGCGCTCCTCGCGTCGACGCCACCGACCGTCGCTCTCCCTTACCATCCGACGCAAACCGTCCAAAACGTCGTCCGCATCGCGTTGGAGGAAGACGTCGCAAACGTCGGCGACGTCTCGTCGTTATCGACCATCCCGGAAGATTTACGCGCGACGGCGACGTTACTGGCGAAAGCGGACGGCGTTTTAGCCGGGGAACACTTAGCGAACGAGATTTTATCCATCGTGGACGAGGACATCGAGGCGTTCTGGCAAAAACGAGACGGCGAGGAAATCGAGAGAGGGGAGATTTTCTGTTACCTCAGAGGGTCGGCGAGAGGGATTTTACGCGCGGAACGCGTGGTGTTGAATTTTATGCAACGCATGAGCGGGATCGCGACGCTGACGAAAAAGATGAGCGAAGCGGCGAAACCGGCGAGGATATTAGAGACGAGGAAAACGGTGCCGGGACTGCGGGTGATCGATAAGTGGGCGGTGTTGATTGGCGGCGGCGAGAACCATCGGATGGGATTGTTCGATATGGTCATGATTAAAGATAATCACGTGGCGGCGGCGAGAGGGATTAAGAACGCGTTGGCGTCGAGCACGACGTTTTTGATTGAAGGTGGAGAGAAGTACGAAGGTGTGATGATTGAGTTGGAGACGAGGACGATGGAGGAGGTTAGGGAAGTGTGCGGTTTGTTGGAGGACGCCGGGACGGACACGAGTCGCGTGCAGAGAGTGATGTTGGATAACATGTCGATGGAGGATATGCGAGATGCGGCGGGGATGCTGAATAAGTTTGGAGTAGAAACAGAGGCGAGTGGGAACGTAACTTTAGAGACAATAGGTGGGATTGGCGCGACCGGGGTGACGTTTATTTCGAGCGGACAGTTGACGCATTCAGTGGTCGCGTTGGACATTTCTTTGAACATCGAGAATAACCAATAGTTCTTTTTGTTGTTGTTGTTGTTGTTACAAATATGAATAAATACGTACTATATATTGTAGAAAAGGAAAGAGAGAGAGAGGGAGAGACGAGAGAGGTTATAAGTGCACCTCGTACTCCAGAAATTCCAGAATTTCGCCTCGCTGTAACGATTCAGTCAACCAATCGTGTCGGACGACTATTTTCCTAGATTCGCTCAGCGCGCTTTTAATTTCGCGACTCAATTTTTCGCTCGATTGAATAACGACGGCGTGTATCTCGTTTTGCTCCTCTTGCGCTCGTTTTAACGCTTGGTTCAACGCTTTCTTGGTCATTTTCCCGCACGTCATCACCGTGTTTGCGCCGGCGTGGAGCATCAAGTTTGAAAACTCGTCTTGGAAAAACGTGTTCCCGAGTAAAAGAAACGACGTGCCTTGAAAGTTCAACTTTGTCGGTTGCGTCGCGTTTTGACCGTCGTTTTCCATAATTCTGTTCTTTTCCAAGGATTCGCGGACCCATCGGACCGAACGTAATCTCGCACCAATTGCTCGCGCGTATAAGCACTTCGCGGTTTCTTTCCTTTTTTCGCTGTTGTTGTTCATCGTCGGGAGGACGACAATTTGCTTGCGCGCCGGAACGCGTTTGCTCGAGCTGAACTTCGGAATGCTATCGAATAAGCGGCCACCATTTTCGGTAATAGAAGCGCGCATTTCGTTCATCACGCGCGAGCTTGGCATGCTCGTAATCATGAAGGATAATCCGGAAAAAAGAGCGGTGGTCTTTCCACCACCACCACCACCGGTGATTGATTTCCTCTTCTCCGCCGAGTCTTCGACGGAATTTCGTCGCCGACTTTGTTGTACGCTTTGGGTCGATTTCCGTCGTTTATCCGTCGCTGATTTCCTCGATTTTGTCGCGGTAGATGTTTGTTTTATCGGCGTCAAGGACATACTTATGGTCCTAGCGGCGGCGTGGACGGACGAAGTTCGTCGCATTCGGACGTTTGATGCCTTTGCTTTTTGACCTAACGACCTCGAGGCGCTCGCTACTTTTTCCTCGCGTCTTTCGTTCCATTTAATCACGCGTTGTTGCGCGCTTTCGTCTCCGTCGATGGCTCGAACGTGCATTGGCCTACACGCGTTGCACGAACTGTAGCGGCACTTCGGACATCCAGAGAGGTAGTTCGACCACGTTTGCCCTTTTGACGCGGACGAGAACGTCGCCGTCGACGTCGGCGTTTTGCTCGCCGGCGGCGGCGGCGCTGCTTTCTTCTTTTTGGTGAGAGAAGTAGAAGCTGGAGGCGATGTCTTTTGCGTCGTCGTCGTTGCTGCTCTCGCGCTTCTTCTTATTCGAGTTGTACCTCGCGGCACAAACGGTGGTGGCTGAGGCGCTTCTTCTTCTTCTTCTTCTTCTTCTTCTTCCTCGATATCGACGTCTTCTTCTTGTCTTTGCGTGTCGTCAAAGAACTTTTTCGGTTTCCTTTTCCTCTTTGACGCGCGCATAGCGTGTGAAGAAATCTCACTCGTCCTCTTTCTTCCGCGCGGTTCTTCGTCCTCCTTGTCTTCCTCTCCAAATTCTTCATCGTCGTCGTCCTCCAAATCGTCAAAGTCTTCTCCTTCGTCCTCTTTCCCATCTCTCGCATTTCTGCAATCATCATCGTCCTCTTCCTCTTCCTCCTCCTCGGACGAAGACATTTCACCATCGCCGAGTATGACAGGCATGGAGAACTTTACGTTCTTTGGTCGATGCAGCACACCACCTTCGTCGTCTTGTTGCGTCAGTTGCGATCGATACACGATTTCGTCCTCCTCCTCCTCCTCGTCGTCGTCCTCTTCGATTTCGTCCTCTTGGTCTGTCTCGTTGACGCGTTGCGAGTAATATTCAGCGAGATCCGGCGACTGGTTATGTTTTTGTTCGTCGTCGTCGTTCTTATAATCGTCACCATCACCTTCTTCTTGTTCTTCTTTTCTATCTCCTTTACTTCGTTCTGTTTGCATTTCCACGTCGCTGGAGTTTGGATTTAAAGACTGCGGCGCTACGCTTTCAATCCCAAACGCTTGTTTCTTTCTCGTTTCCATTTGTTTCCTCAGCGCGTTTTCAGCGGCTGAGGCGACGACTTTAACCGTCGCCACGTGCGCGTTTCCGGACGGAGCCGTGGCGGAAACGTTCTGCGTTCCCACGGAAAGTTCCGTGGCGGGAATAACGGAGCCTGCGTTTCCACGTCTCGGCGGAAGCGGCGGCGGTTGTTTATTTTTCGCCGGTGGCGCATCCGCCGGCGTGGCCAGAATTGGTGCACCAGCACCTTCTTCGTCGTCTTCTAATGCTACATCTAGCGCGGCTTCCGCGGCGGTATCTTCTATGACGTCATGTGCCGCATCGCGTGCGCGTTGCTGCGTGTCTTCTTCCTTGTCTTTTTCTTCTTCTTTTTCTTCTTCGTCCTCGGACGCGATGACTTGCGTGCCTACAATTTCTATCTCTTCGTCATCCTCAGATTCCTCCTCTTCTTCTTTTTCTTCTACTACTACTACTACTACTTCTTCTTCTTTTTCTTCTTCTTCTTCTAAATCGTCCTGCGTCGCCGCAATCGTCGTCACGGGCACCGGTTCCGTCGCTCTTTCTCCTCCACCTTCCTCTTCCTCTTCCGCAAAACTCGGCTCTACGCGTTGCGTTCCTTGCGGATCAACCGTCTCGCCTCCGGCGATCCCGCTCGCTCGAAACAAATCGTTCCTCGACTGTCCGACGCTGTTATTGTTGTACTCATTATTATTCGTTTGCGTTTGCGTCGGCGTCCCGCCGTACTTCTGCGTCCTATCTTCTTCCTCGTCTTCTGCGCCTCTTATTTCTTCTTCTCCTCCGTCTTCTTTTTCCTCGAACACTGTTCGTCGCTCTTCCATCTCTTCCTCTTCTCGCGCTTTTCCCGCGCCGTCGCCCTCGCCTTCCTCCTCCTCCGCGACCACCGTCTCTTCCGTCTCCCATCCTCTCGATTCGAGTTCAAACGTCCTCTTCGCGCTCTCCGTGTTCATCTCCGTCAACTTCTCCGTCCTCTCTTCTCTCTTTTCAATTTCGTTTTCTTCGTTTTCTTCTTCTTCTCTCCTCGTCGTCGTCGTCGTCCTCGAAAACGTAAACTGGTCCATGTTTTCTTTTTGCCTCGCCATCTTCAAAACCATCCGACCTTCCCTGGCTAAAATCGACTCCTCGTCGTCCTCCTCGTTTCCTTTTCCTCCTCTTCCATCGTCATCGTCTCCGTCGTCTCGACGCGCTCGACCTTCGGCGGCGGTCGTCCTCCCGACGACATCACCAAAACCACCAACGAGGGACAACGCGGACCGAATCGCCTCTCTCTCGCCACCAGCCACGACGGCTCGTATCGCGTTTATTTCGTTCCCTCGTTTCGTCTCTTCGCACTGCAGGAGTAACTCTCGCTCGGTCGTTTCTAGATCTGTTTTCGTGAATCGAAAGTGCGAATTCTTTGAAGCGTTTGGTGTTGTTGTCGTCGTTGGATGATGATGATGTTGATGATGATGATGATGAGGAGGAGGTTGTTGTTGTTTCTTCGAGGAGGAAATCATGTATCTCGTCGTCTCTCGCGCTCTCGCTCGGAATGCGTTCACACGCTCCGTCTGTCTGTCTCTCAAAACTCCCAAACGCTAAAATGTGTTCTTCTGAACGACGACACCGAGAGAGACTGAGAGAGACCGAGAGAGAGACTTTCAGAGAGAGAGAAAGGTGTGATGTGCTAAAAACAAGCTTCGTCGTGCGAAAAGAATGGTGCGTTTGAATGTTTTTGACGAGCGGAGAAGACTCTCATCATCGCGAGAGAAAAAAAATCGAAAGAAACACGAGAGCAAAGAGAGAGAGAAAACACACAAAGAGAGAGAGAGAGAAGCGAACGAAAAAAGAAAAAAAAAGCTCTCCTCTCTCTTTGTCT
>Ga0181557_1002666_pt1 | contig 18187 bp, 12 predicted proteins | sample 011ome_23_FD_148632 | JGI IMG/M metagenome (GOLD analysis project Ga0181557, IMG submission 148632) | Coastal salt marsh microbial communities from the Groves Creek Marsh, Skidaway Island, Georgia - 011506CT metaG (spades assembly) | ecosystem: Environmental > Aquatic > Marine > Intertidal zone...
GTGTTCAGAGGTCAGTAGCAGAAACAGGTGGCTCGGTGCTCAAGACAATAAAGTGGGTCCCGCATGTCTTTTTAGCCCTCAGGCATCGCGGAGCTGTGATGTTGGAGAATTTTCCAGCCAGCCTCGGTCGCCACGTACAGATAGCTGAACCTTGCTGTCACCGCGGAGCCATCACCAAACGTAAAGGTGTACACGCCCGAGTTAGTGGCGTGAGAATCGCTCAAGATATGAACGTTGGATTCGTTGATGACGCCTTGGGGCGCCTTCTGCAGGAAGTTGACGAAATAGTCTCGAATTTCGCCATGGTTGTGCCTGACCTGATTGGAGACGGTTGGCAATAAGACCGCGTCTGCCGCATACATGGCGGTGACAGTATCCGGATCAAGGGTTGCCAACGCTCCATTCCATTCTTCAAACAAGGCTATAACGTCGTCTTTGGTCATGCTGTTTGCTCCTGCGGACAGAGGGCTGAAGTCTCTGTGGATGGGATTTATACGTGATAGTAAAAACAAAGATCATAGAAACATGTGATAGTTTTCATCTATCATATACTGATCGGGCGCGAGTACCCCGTGGGGGTGATTCGGCAAGTGGCTGCAGTGTTGCGCTTTGACCGTCACCTCAACTTTTTGCAGATGCGACCGCGTCCTATCCGTTAACCAAGGAAACAGCTCGCCAACATGGCCACTCAAGAACAGATCACGTTCAAACAAATTCGCTATTTTCAAGCGATTGCCGAGGCGGGCAGTTTCCGACGTGCCGCCGATCGGCTGGGTGTGAAGCAGCCGACACTGACGGTCCAGATTGCTGCGCTGGAGGAGACCCTCGCGACCACTCTTTTTGAGCGCCAACGCAATGGCGTGGTGATGACGCCTGCGGCTCGCGAGTTACTCCCCAGGGCACGAAGCATTGCCGAGGAAATGAAGGGCTTTGCCGATCAAGCCTTGGGTTTATCGGGACAAAGCACCTATCGGCTGGGTGTCACGCCGACGCTAGGCCCTTACTTATTGCCTCAGGTGCTGCCGTCGGTGCATCAGCGCTTCGAGGATCTTCGACTCTACGTGCGTGAGGGTGTCCCCAATCAGCTCAGCAACGACTTGAAGTCTGCGGTTCACGACGTGCTGTTGACCACGCTCCCACTGCAAGGAGACGAACTCGAGATCGTGCCACTCTTTAGGGAGTCTTTGAAACTAGCGGTCCCACTCGAGCATCCCTTGGCAGCCAAATCCGTCATTTCGGGGAGGGATTTGGTGGGGGAGGCTGTGCTCACGATCGACGAGCAGCATCTGTATCACCGGCAGGTCAGTGCGTTATGCGAGCGTCTCGGCGCGACCGTGAATCGTGACTACGAGGGCACTTCCCTCGACACACTGCGGCAAATGGTGGTCATGGGAATGGGCATTACCTTTTTGCCCTCTTTGTACGTGGCCAGTGAAATTGGCGACTCCGAGACCCTGCGGGTGACCGATGTCATAGACGTCAATATGAATCGCGACCATGCGTTGGTCTGGCGGCGTCGATCACCGGCTAGGGTGTTCTTTCGACAGTTGGCAGAAACCATGAGGGCGATCATCGATGAACAGCTGGCGGACGAGGTGACACTGCTCTGACGTTACTGGGCTTTTTGTTCCCGATGATCCAGATACTGCCTAGCAGCACCGGCATGTGACGCGGTATCGACCGCGTTTGACGCAAAATCGTTTTGGCAGCCTCGCAAAGCCGCCCTCAATCACGCACAATGCGGCCCGTTTAAACACGTAAGCTGCTGTTATGCACCGTATCAAGACCTACAACACGATCTCTGCCAAGGGTCTCGACCGTTTTGAGCGCGAGCGATATGAGGTGGGTCAGGATATTGCCCACCCCGACGCGCTGCTGTTGCGCAGCCATAAACTGCAGGAGGCGGAGATACTCGACTCGGTTACGGCCATTGCGCGCGCGGGTGCGGGCGTCAACAACATTCCGCTTGCGGCGTGCAGTGAGCGAGGCATACCTGTTTTCAATACGCCGGGCGCAAACGCCAATGCCGTCAAGGAATTGGTCGCCGCAGCGATGCTGCTTGCTTCCCGGGATATTGTTGGCGGGATCGCCTTTGCGCAGGCACAGGACCCCGGGATGTCTGCTCAGGATATGAATGCGCTCATGGAGCAGGAAAAAAAGCGTTTCGCTGGCGCGGAGCTTGCAGGAAAAACGTTGGGCGTGGTCGGTCTTGGGTCCATAGGGAGCCTCGTCGCAAGACAAGGTCTCGATTTTGGTATGGAAGTGGTGGGCTTTGATCCGGCGTTGTCGGTAGAAGCGGCTTGGCGTCTGCCCAGTGAAGTGCAGCGCATGGAAAACGTACAGTCGCTTTTTAGCCGAAGCGACTTTGTCAGTTTGCATCTTCCGGTGTTAGATAGCACTCGAGGCCTTGTTAATGAGGAGATGTTGACCCACTTTAAAAAAGGGAGCTGCCTGCTCAATTTCGCTCGGGAAGAAATTGTCTTGACCGAGGCTGTCGTAGCGGCGCTGGATAACGATCAGCTTCGCTGTTACGTGGCTGATTTTCCCAACCCGATGCTGTTAGGGCGCACCGACACGTTGCTGATGCCACATATCGGGGCTAGCACCGCCGAAGCAGAGGAAAACTGCGCTATTATGGCGGCGAATCAACTCAAGGCGTTTTTGGAGCACGGCAATATCCGTAACTCAGTGAACTTCCCCGCGATAGAGTTGGAAAGAACCACGGATTACCGGATCACGATTGCCAACCGTAACGAGCCGGGCATGTTGAGCCACGTTCTCACGCTGATTGGCGATGAGGGGTTAAACGTTGCCGATCTGCTCAATAAAAGTTTCGGCGATGTCGCTTATAACATCATCGATCTGGACGAAGTGCCCCAAGAAGGGCTACTGAGCAAGATCAGAACGGTTGAGGGCGTGATTAATCTGCGCTTGATTGAGGGAACGCCGGGCTAGCTTCAGGCGTCCATCTGCGCCATTTCTTCATTGGCTTTGCGGAGCCGATCCGCGCAAACATTGCCGCTTGTGCTCAATCGATCCAGCACATTTCTGACTAGGATCGAGATACCCCCTGAAATGACCGCGAGGCTGCCGCCGACCACGGTATTTTCAGGGTTCAGTGTCAGTCGGGGCTGAGCCAGCGTCCCTGTGACCTCGACATAGGGATTGACGATGCTGGACATGCTCAAGCCCAGTCCTTTTTGCGGCACGGTTTTGAACTGCACTTTTATTTTTTCGGATGCCAGGTTTGCGGTCGCATCCGCCAGCACCTTCACGTTGGGGGTGTCGACCACTACCGCGGGCTTGCCGTGCAGTCTGCCATCGCTCAGCACACTGAACGCAGCCGCACAATGAATCTTGGTGCTTTCTTCCTTTTCCTGCAGCGGGTCCAGTGCTTTGGATAGCTCCTGCACAAAGCTGTTGGTCACGCGATCGAGACCCGCGTTGAGCACGCTGCCCTCGCTCATGGTCATATTGATATAGCCGTCCAGCGATGCCGCGAGTTCACGCATCGTTTGGCCCTCTCCATCGAGCTTCAAGCGAATATCGTAGGGGGGGAGTGCCGCGATGTCTTCACCTGGCGCTCTGGGAATGCCCAGCACCAGGTCGCTGCCCTCCAGCAGCATGCTGAGCTCCGACACACCCTCGGCATTGGGTATCAATGTGCCGGTCAGCTGAGCTGACCCGCCGCGTTGATTCTCGGCGCTCGCCGAGGTCACCCGGATCCCCTCTCTACCGACGTCGATGCGGGTGAGCACGTTGACGACGGGGGGAGCAAGGCCGTTGAGCTCGCGGATTGAAACGGTCGTGTCGGCCTGAAAAGCGCTGAGGATCTCGTGTGTCAGTGGAAATTCCGGGATCAATCGAGGGGAAGCGCTTTCTGGGTTTAAATCGGCGCTTTCTGTGTCTGATCGTGACTGCTCAGCGGTCTCCAATAGGGCCAACCATGGAGATAGATCGAGGCGGTTACTGTCCACGTTGAGGACGATCTCAGGCGCGGATGGGTTATTGGCCTGACCGGTAGCCGACAGGTCGCTGTCTCCGGATCGGAGATCGAGCTGCTCCACCACTAAAGCGCCGGCGCGAGAATCCATATCGACAAGGACTTGCAGATCCTGATCTGGCAATGACAGGTTAAAAAGATCGTTGAAGGCGGTGAGGTTTGCAATGCGAATATCACTGGTGATGTGACTGTCAATGAACTCGTCGCCATCCAGCTCCAGGTTCCCTGAGCCTCTGACGAAGGCCTGGGTGGATTCAAGTTGAAATTTTTCGACTGACCACAGGTCTTCGGTGATTTCTCCGCTGGCCCTCAAAGCGATGGGTATAGAAAAAGCGGTCGCGACGGCGTCGTTATTGGGCGTGTAATGATTCAAATCCGGCGTTGTGGACTGCAAATCGAACTTTAAAGTTGTCGCTGCTAGATCAATCAGTAGATCTCCGCTCACATCGGTGGGTCCATAGCTCAGTAGACCGTCGCTGATATTGATATAGCCCGCTCGCCACGAGGCTTGACCCTGAAACGCCAGAGGCTTCTCAAAATGTACGGGGACGTCAATCTGTGTCAGGAGTGGCTGTAATGCCGGAGCAGACAGCCGCAGGTTGCCAGACAGAGAAGGGCTCTTGTCCCGTAGGCTGACGCTACCAGTGAATTGGCCAGTGCCGGCCTGTGCGGATATCGCTCCCCGCTGAATCTCGAATTGCTTTGATATCGGATAAGCCAGTACACCCGTAATCTCTACGGGCAGGGAGGGAATCACCTCGGGCGCATCTAACCATGGGGAAAGTGTGCTGTTGAGATTGGGGGAGTTCACGGATAGCTGGACTAATGTGTCATGTTTTTTGGTGTCCCAACCTAAGAGTCCGTTTGCCGTTATAGCATCCTCTCCCAGGGCAACCTGTAGCCCGCTCAATAGCGCTGTGTCGGCATCCTCGATGGCAAATTGTCCCTCGAAGGCGGCAGGGGGGAGCGTTGGCGCATCCTCCATAAAAAAGCTCAAGAATCGCTCCGGGCGGGAAATCTGCCCCTGGATGCGCATGATTGACCCCAGCATGCTCTCACCCGGCTCGAGTCGCCCACCAATATCCAGTGAGAACAGATCAGACTGACTACTTACCACCAAGTCTGCGCCCGTGCCTTCTCCTGTGAGGGAAACTTTACCGGTAAACGGCCCGCTTAGTTCGGAGGGCAGGTTAAGGACCGAGGACCAGACGCTCAAAGAGGGGATGTCCACGGTGCCCGATAGTCTGCCAGTACCAGGTGATCGAAAATCCGCGACGGTGCCGGTCAGCTCCAGATCCATGACGTCGCTGATGAGTCGCAAGGTGGACACCTCAACCTGCCTGCCTTCTCGCGACGTCTTCAGATCAATTTCAAAAGGCGTTTCAGGCCAATTTGTCTGACCGCCCAGTGCGCCAAGGTGCGCGAGGTTAGGCCCGGTCGCGACCAGATCAAGCTGCGCTGAAGACAGGGTCAGCGGGTCTTCGCTGAGTGCGGTGCCAAAGATGCTGAATTCACCGAATACGGCATCCAAATCGAGATGCGCTGTCGCCGCTTGCTGGCTCAGACGGAAGTTGATATCGACGGGGCCGTCGTCGATGAGGGGCAGTGACAGGGTCTCCAGCAGTTCATTGGCGCTGTCGGTGTGCAGTGTCAATGTAAGCTGTGACTGCTCCAACTGATCCAGCGCCTCCAGATGTCCAGTGGCCTGGAACTGCGCGCGACCAATCTGACCGTGCCAATCCATATCCCACTTGGCGATGGTGAGCAGCGAATCGACTCCCTCGATAAGAAGGGTGGTCTCAAAGGGTCGCTCGTTGAGGATGCCGCTACTCGATGTCTCCGTCGTATCAGCACTCATGAGGCTATCAAAATGGTCGATAGAGAGCGCGTGGCGAAGATCTGACCGGCTATTGTGTACGTTGATGAATGATTTTGTGACGTGCGCCTCGGCGATCCGCAGTGCGATGTCTGATGTGCCGTCAGCCTGAGCTGGGTCATCACCTCGATCAGCTTGAGCGGGGCCACCATCCTCGAAGGTGGGCCAGTTGCCTTGGCCTTGATCATCGATCTCCAGATTTAGCGTGGCGCCCTCGATGCGGACGAGTTCGATATTGACGAGCTTGTCGAATAGCGCGGACAAGGCCAGCTGCACCTCAACGAACTCGGCCTGCGCCAGTGGAACAGCTTCTGGGTCGATGCCCAATATCTTGACGTCAGAGGCAGAAGCCGTCACCGATCGGCCAAGCCGCACACTCATCTCACCTTCTACGCGTACCTCGCGCTGCAGGTAATGACCGGCGACTCTTTCATATAGGGGCTTTAGGGCGCCGAGATCCAAGACGAGGGCGGCACCTGCCAGCAGCAAGAGCCCCAGTCCCAGACCAAACATCGTGTACCCGATAAAGCGCATGGCATCCCTCATCATCGCGAGTCGTTATAACATGGAGATCAGGGGCGGCAAGCCCTGCAACCACGGGCTGAAAGCTCAAAAGAGTGAGCAACAATCTGATATGAACTTTATCTCTGATAATCAGGCCGGTGCTCATCCCGCCGTATTGGCGGCGATCTCAGACGCCGCATCAGGGCTGGCGGAAGGATACGGCGAGGACGCGCTGACTGCGGCCGCCGAATCCGCGGTCCGCGATGTCTTTGACACTGACTGCGCGGTCTTCTTCGTGACTACGGGCACCGCGGCCAATGCGCTGGCGATGAGTGCCTTATGCCCACCCTGGGGCGCGATTTACTGTCACGAGGGCGCCCACATTCAGAATGATGAAAATACTGCGGTTGAGCTCTACACCGGCGGCGCGCGCATGGTGGGTATCGCGGGAGACGGCGGCAAACCGGATCTGGCGCTGATGCGCTCGCATATGGAGATTGCCACGGTTCACGGCGTGCACAACGCCAAACCCGGTGCCATCAGTCTTTCCAACGTGACGGAGTCGGGTACCGTTTATCGCCCTGAAGAGGTCGCCGGTTACCGGCAGCTCGCCGATGAGTTTCAGTTGAATCTGCATATGGACGGCGCGCGCTTCGCCAACGCGGTGGTGGCCTCAGGCGTGAGCCCTGCCGATATCACCTGGCGGGCGGGGGTGGACTGCCTCAGCTTTGGGCTCACCAAAAACGGCGGCATTGCCACCGAGGCGGTGGTGATGTTCAACCAAGCCCTGGCTGAAGATTTTGCGTATCGGCGCAAACGGGCTGGGCATCTTTGGTCCAAGCAGCGATTTTTGGCGGCGCAGTGGCTCGCGCTCTTGGAAAATGATTTGTGGCTGGATAACGCGCGCCATGCCAACGCAATGGCTGGGCAACTGGCGGCGGGCTTCGCCGCTCACAGTGCGATCGACTTGCCCTGGTCGGTGGATGCCAACGAATTATTCCCGGTCATCCCCGAGGCGTTGCGCGGGAGACTGCGAGACGCGGGATTGGTGTTCTATGACTGGCCTCAGGAAGCGGACATGACCCGCTTCGTCACCCACTTTGGCACAGATCCCGCCGAGATCACTCGCTCGCTTGAGGTGATCGCCACCTGTCAGTGATCGGGTGCGAGGAGGGCTTTTCGGTAGTCCGATGGTGTTTTCCCGGTCCAACGCTTAAATGCGCGAGAAAACGACGCCTGCTCGCTAAAGCCGCAGTGGTAACCCACTTCTGAGAGGCTACGGGCTGGGTCTCCAAGCAGACTCTCTGCTCGCTCCGTTCGGGTCTGATCAAGCAGGGCCCTGAATCGGGTACCTTCATCTTCCAGTCGACGCTGAAACGTTCGCAGACTCATGTTCTGCGATGTCGCGGCTTCCTCTTCGGTCAGTGTGTGATCGGGCAAGCTGTCGAGAATCGCGAGTTTGATCTTCGCGGGCAGGTTGTTCTCCCGCACTGCACGCACCAGTGATGCGAGCAGGGGCTCATTGGCCGTGAGGATATCGACATTGCCGGTCGACACCGGTTGCTCAAGCACGGCGCGAGGAATCGTCATGCTGGCATCGCCGCTTGAGAAGCTGACCCGGGGCCCAAAGTGCTGCCGGTAGTCCGCCTCTGGCCCCTGCGGTGCACCCGTGAATGCAATCCTAGTGATGTCGCCCGTGAAGCCAGCGATATTGCGGATCGCGGTCAAGATCACGGCGAAGACAAATACCTGCACGAGGTGTTCGGCAGTGTCATTGTGGACTGCGGTTTTTCTCAGGGTGACGGTTTCGGCGTCTTCTGTGATGGTGAAGGGTTCTTGAGTGGAGACCAGCGCCTGATAGCGCACCAGCCGGCGCAGCGCATCCAAGCCGGTGGCGGAGGCAATAGCGGTAAGGCCCAGCACGTGGGTGTCGGTCATATGGTGGTGGCTGGCCAATGCCAGACCGAGATTGCGATCCGGGAACTGCTCTACCAGTTCGGTGAGCAAGGCCTCGACCTGCTGCACCGACACGCGGCCTCGGGGCTCACTCAGCGCCGACGAATCGATACCGGCCGCCGCCAGCACAGGCGCGGGATCCATGCCAGCGCTTGTCAGGAAGCGCGTTATGACCCTGAGGTCGCTGGCGAGGATAGTTTGCTCGGTCACTGAATCACCCCTGCGTCTGTCTCACCTCGAGACGTGAAAGACATCACCCTCGTCAGTAACCGCGACAATGCTGCCGTCAGTCAGCACGCGCACGTCGCGCACTCGGCCGCTGATCTCTGGAAAGATCGCTTCATCCTCAACGACAGTATCGCCATCGAGCTTGAGTCGACGCATTTCCTTGTTAATCAATGAGCCGAGCAGTAGATCGCCCTGCCATTCGGGGAACATGTCGCCGCGATAAATAGCCAAGCCCGATGGGCCAATGCTGGGTACCCAATATTTCATGGGTTGTTCCATGCCGTCCGCTTCTGTGAAAGGCGAGATCACGGCGCCGCTGTAGTCGACACCATAGGTGATAGCTGGCCAGCCGTAGTTGCGGCCGGCGACCACAAGATTCAGCTCATCACCGCCCTTCGGGCCATGTTCCATCATCAGAATCCGATCAGTTTCCGGGTCATAAACCAGTCCCTGCGGATTGCGATGCCCGTAACTGAAAACTCTCGGCGCTGTTTCCGGGAATGGGTTGTCTCCGGCAGCAGTGCCGTCCGGCCGCACTCTTAGTAACTTGCCCAGCTCCCATTCGAGATTCTGCGCCTGTTCTCGGTATTTGAAGCCCTCACCCACACTGACCAACAGGGTGCCGTCGGGCAAAAACGCCAGCTTGCCGCCATAATGAGCCGGGCCTTCTTTTTCGGGAGTGACCTCCAAGACAGTTTTCAAGTCAGTCAGCGTTGCGCCGGTCAGGGTGCCACTAACCACCGTGGTGCGGTTCGCGCCTTTGTCACCCCCGGCGAAACTGAGATAGACAATGTCATTACTGGCAAAGGCGGGGTCGGGTAGCACCTCAAGCAAACCGCCTTGATTGGCAAAGTAGACCTCGGGCACGCCAGCGATCGCAGTGATCTCTCCGCTGGCCGTCAAGTGAATGAGTCGGCCGCTCTTCTCGGTTACCAGAAAAGCATCATCGCCGATGGCAGCAATGGACCAAGGCTTATCCAAACCTGAGGCCAGCGTATCGACCTGATAGGCTTGGGCAGCAGGTGTTTTGGCTAACAGCGCAATGAGTAGGGCGCTGGCGGTGTGCAGTGCAAATCGGCGCATGGAGAGTTCCTGATAACGTGAGCCGGAAAAGTTACGCAAGCGTAACATCAGCGGATTGAGATAGTGCTCTGATATGGGCGTCCAGTCAGGGTGGTTGTGGCGATTTCGGAGGTAGATATGCGAGCGGTCATCAGTTTGGTATCGGGTACGTTGCTCGCTTTTGTGGCGGCGTCGATTATCGGTACACAAACGGTTCTGGCATCGGTGCAGTCGATGGGTCTCGATGTCACCTTTGCCATGCGCTGGTCGAGTTCAGTCAATGATTTGGCAGGTCTGAGCACCAGTCTGTTGCCCCTGATGGCGATTGTTCTGGTCCCGGTTTGGCTGATCCTCAGCTGGTGTGATCGGCGCGCTTTCCTGAATGGTACCCCTCTTTGGTACGCGGCCGCGGGGGGCATCTGCATCGCCGCGTTGCATCCAGTGATGACGATGGTATTCGGCGTTGATGTATTTGCGGCGGCCAGATCATGGCCGGGCCTTTTTGGGCAGGCTTTTGCCGGTGCGCTGGGCGGCTTTTGGGTGGCACGTCTATGGCGGAGCAAGCCGGATGCGACCTAACTCACGTGGCCTGCGTATGTGCCTTCTGACCAACCGATCACGTTGAGGCGCCCCGATGCCACCTCGTCAGGTTTGGGTGTTCTTTGTCGTTCTCACGCTAGTTTCTGTCTTAGTAACGCTGACGCTTGATGCCATGTGGTGAGCTCCTTCACGGTGAGGATTGACTGATCCAGATGAGCTGGTGGTCCTGTCACCTGACGCTTGTGCATTTATTCAAACCGATCGTCGGACTTGTGCCGCGGCAACTGGTGGCACATTTCACTGGCTTCACGCGTGCGCGCATTTGCCTGGCTGGTTAGTATTAGGGACAGAAAGTGAACGAAGGAGAGGATAGACGCATGGATGCCAACGGCCCTGAGGGAACAGACGCTGCGGAGACGCCCGCCGAGTCGATGACGCGCACCGCGGATTCTAGGGTCTCGGATCATGAGCTGAATTCAACCGCGCTGCCCGCTTCTCATGACCCGCGCGACACCACTGGTAGACGCCGCTTTTTGAAATGGTTCGGCGTATCGGCCTCGGGCGTTGCCCTGGCCAATACCATCGATTCCAGCAAGGAGAAGATCGAGGCAGGCGGGGAGCGTGCTCAGGAAGAGATCGCCAAACTCAAAAAGGCGTATCAGGAACTCGACGACCGGTCGCGTTTTATCCTCAAGCTGGTATTGATCCTGTCTGGCCTGGATTTCATCACCGCGCTTTAGCGTCTCGAAGTGAGCTGAAGCAGTTCATTTCGGGGCTGTCTACAACAGGCAGATTTCAACGCTTCCGCTAGGACTCGAGCGTTCTTTTTCTTTAGCGGCAATGTATCTTGCCGACAGAAATTTTTGCCAGCTGACTGCTGTCATAAAGGTGCAACAAAACCGTCAAATTTCTGCAAGCTAACCGCCATTAAACAGTCATCTTGGGGACTTACTGTTCGCCTCATCAGCGGCGCTTTTTAAGCGCCAATTTGCACCAGAGGCATTAATGAGTTCTAAAACCGCATCCCGCCTGTCCCGATGGCTGATTATCCTGAGTTGCTGCTTTGCAACAACGCCCCTCAAAGCGGCAGATGAATTACTGGTATACGTATTTTCTGGCTCGAGCCCCGTTGATGGTGCTGTGATCGCCATTGATCAGATACCGGTTGGTCAAACGGTGGCTGACGGCTCCCTTCTCACAGAATTATCCGGTAGCGGTACCCGCAACCTCACGATCACGGCTGATGGCAGAGAGGTGACAACACGTTTCACTGCGGCGTCTGGACAGTTGGTCGATGCTGTGGCCCAGCTCGAAGAGAGCACAGTCTACGTTGATGTGTACTCGCAGGCCGAGAGTGTGGCGGATCGCAAGGCGGCCGCAGAGGGCACGCTGACCATTTCTGTCATCCAGGGCGGTGCGCCAGCGATCGGCGAGTCTGTTTACATCGCGGGCTCGGGCATCTCTTTGCGCACTGACGCTTTAGGCGAGGCAACACTGACTTTGCCGCGCGGCCGCTACCGCACCCAGATCGCTGAGCAAACAGCCAATCTGCGCGTAGTGGGCGGATTAACCCGTGCGGTATCGATCACCATCGATGAGGAAGGCGAAACCATGCAGATCGCCGCACCGGAGATCGAAGAAGTCTTCGTTGTGGCGAGCTTCGATCCGTCTGGCCTCGAGGTCAGTGAGCGTGACACTGCCAACATCGTCGACACGATCGGGGTAGAGCTACTGACCCGTTTTTCCGACTCCGATGTTGCAGCCTCCGTAGTGCGGGTGCCGGGCATTTCGGTACAGGATGACAAGTACGTTTTCATTCGCGGCCTTGGCGGGCGCTATGTTTCCTCGACGCTCAATAACGCGACGATGCCTTCGACCAATCCCTCCAAGCGCACGGTGCCGCTGGATTTGTTTCCGTCCAACTTTGTTAACCAGTTAGATATCAAAAAGACTTTTTTGCCGTACATGCCCGGTGAGTCGACCGGTGGCAATCTGGTCATCAACACCAAGACCTTCCCAGACGATCGAATCCTTGGTTTGAGCTTGCAGGGCGGGTACACCACGGATCTCACGGGTGACACGGTCTTTGTCGACCCCATGAATGGCGATTTTGACGCTATTGGTTGGGATGACGGTACCCGTAACGAAGACCCCGCACTGGCAGTGATTTCGGATTTCCTCAGCTCCGGCGTGGCCATCGATAGCCAGACCGGCGAGAGCTTTCCGCTCGATGATTACACCGCAGGTGAACTGCGACGCATTGGTGCGATTCTCATCAAGGATGGGTTTGATCCCGATTTTGAGTCTGCGACGCCCGACGCCAAAGTGGGTCTTAACTTAGGCAACTTGTTTTTGCTGGATAACTCCGAGCTTGGCGTTTACGCCGCCGCTAACTATTCCAACGAATGGAGCAAACGGGAAGACGGCGAGCGCTACACGTATGAGTCTGAGGGCGAGATTGCCGATAATTTCCTTTATCGCCAATACACCAACACGATTGAAGCGAATGGCCTTATCTCCATAGGCTGGAATGTAGGCGACAGCACCTTTGAGTGGAACACCGTGGCCTCGCGCGTTACCGAGAGCCAACTGGAACGTTCTGTTGGTCAGGAGGGAGACGAGTTCCAGGCGCTGCTGCGGCAAACCATCCAGTGGGAAGAGCGCCAGTATCTGTCCACGCAGGTACTGGGTTCTCACTTCCTCAACGATACGGGATCGGTGTTCCTCGAGTGGCAGGCTACCGTCAGCCAGGCCGAGCGCTATGCTCCGGATCGTCGGGAATATGACTTCAGCGCCACCCAGAGCGCGACTGATCCCGAAGGTCTAAAAGCGCAATACGATTTTCAGAAAGCCAATGATCAACAGGCGAGTCTGTTCAACGGTTTTATCCTCGAGCCCGGTACCATTATCCGGCGCTATGACGACCTGATAGACGACAACGCAGATATCTCAGCGGATCTGACCTGGGATGTTTACGACAGCGGCGCCAGCTACGGCCAACTGAAGGCCGGTTTTCAGCTGATTTACCGCGAGCGCGAATCCGAAAGCTCCACCTATGGCTTTAACGTCAATCAGGTGCGTGATGACCTGCTGCGCACGAGTAACCTGTTGGTGTCTGACGTGGTGTATGCCTGCGATGGCACCGCGGCACGCAGCGGCTGCGAGGCGGGTGAACAGGGTGGTATCTCGAATAGCCCGAATACGGGCCTGGTGTTTGTCGATAAAACGCTGGCGTCTGACAGCTACGATGCGGAGCTCGAGTACAACAGTGCCTACCTGATGTACGACCACACCTTTGATTCCGTGTGGCAGGTGATTCTGGGTGGTCGTTACGAGACGTACGAGCAAACGACCAACACGTTCTCTCTGCAAGGGGACCGCGGGGCGGTTCAGTCGGTCATCGACGAGGACAGCTTTTTGCCCAGTCTGGGCATTAACTGGTTCATCAATGACGATCATCAACTGCGTCTGGCCGTGTCTCAGACTGTCGCGCGGCCTGACTTCAAGGAGGCTGCCAACGCAACTTTCTATGACAACGAGTTCAACTTCCGAGTGCGGGGTAATCCGTTCCTTGAAATCTCGGACATCATCAATGCAGACCTCCGCTGGGAGTGGTACCTGTCAGAAATGGACAGCCTCTCGGTCGCGGTGTTCTACAAGGACATGGACAAGCCGATTGAGCGGGTAGTGCAGGCGGCATCGGGCACAGCGGGTAATTCACGAACTTTCCAGAACTCCGACTCCGCGGAGCTGTATGGCCTCGAGGTAGACGGCCGGTTCGAGTTCGAAATTGGTGACGGTTACGACCAAACCTTCTTCGTCTCTTTTAACGCTGCGCTCATCGAATCGGAGGTCAGCGCAGAAAATCAGGAAGATCGTGCGCTACAGGGTCAGCCCGAATACACCGCTAATCTGATTTTTGGTTACGACCATGTCAGTGCCGGCCACCAGCTCACGGTGCTACTCAATCAAAACGGTAAGTCTATTGCCGACGTTGGAGTGTCGGGGCAGCCAGACGTGTTTCTGGAACCTCGGCTCGACCTCAACGTTGTCTATCGCTTTGATATCTCTGACGCACTGACGCTAAAAGCCAAGCTCGAGAATCTGCTCGATGACGAGGTGGAGTACACCCAAGGCGGGCAGGTGTTTCAGGTTTACAACCGAGGGCCCTCTATTCAGGTGGGCCTCGATTGGCAGTTCTAACTTTTCCCTTTTCATTGTTCTTGCGAGGCAGCAAAACCATGATCCGACAAGTACCGAAGATATTTTTCACAGTAGTCATGTTGGCAGTTCTGGGCGCGTGCTCAGGGGATGACAGCACCACGATCAATATCGAACAACCTTCTAATAACGGGGGCGGCAACTCTGGTGGCGGTGATTCCAGCGGCGGCGACTCTGACGGGGATTCAGGTGGCGAGACGCCAGCGGAATGCCCTGAGGGCACGACTGAAGTCAGCGAAGGACTGTGCGAACTGCCGGCGACTGTCGACAGCGATTTGACCCTGACGACAGGCGTGAGCTATCTGATGACCGATCGCGTGACTGTGGGTAACGGAAACGGTCAGTTAGAGACCAATGGCGACGGTACGCTGGATGATGGCAGCGCCGTGCAAGCGGTCACGCTGACGATTGAAGCCGGTGTCGAGGTGCGCGGTAAGACGGGTACCTTCGCAAACCTCCTCATCACCCGCGGTAGCAAGATCATGGCGATGGGCACCGCAGACGCGCCCATCGTGTTCTCCTCAGACGATGACGGTTACGACGGCTCTGGTGAGTGGGGCGGTCTGATCATTCATGGCTACGCACCGCACAACGAGTGTGCCGTGGGCGGCAGCTACTGTGATATCGACTCCGAGGGTGAATCAGGTTTCGCTGGTGGCTACGACCCCGAAGACAGCAGTGGGGTGCTCCGCTATGTGGTGGTTGCAGAAGGTGGTTATGAGTTCTCCACCGGTAACGAGATCAACGGGATCTCGCTGGTGGGCGTGGGCAGCGGCACCGAGATGGACTACATCCAGGTGCACGGCAATTCCGATGACGGGATCGAATTCTACGGCGGTAACGTCAATCTGAAGCACGGCGTCTTTACCAACAACAACGATGACTCCGTTGACTGGGATGAAGGCTACCAGGGCAACCTGCAGTACATCATCGTCAAGCAGGGCGCCTCGAAAGGTGAGGCTTTTGAGATGGACACCGAAGGCTCATCCGAGGGTTTCCTGTCCAAGCCGACGCTGGCTAACGTTACAGTTGTAGCGGAGAAGGTAGCGGATCGCGCTGACTACAGTCTGAACTTCAAGAAGCGCTCCGGTGGCTTCTTTCACAACACGATTGTCACCGTCTCTCCTGACTCCGAGACAGTCCTCACTACCTGCGTGAATGTAGACGGTTCCGGATCAGAGGGTCTCGTGGGTTCTGCGTTGGTGCTGAACAACTGGATTCAGGATTGTGCCTCGGGCACAGGCGATCAAGGATCGCTTGCCAACGTGTCGGGTCTCGACAATGGCACGATCAATGTGGTGGCGGCCCAGTTAGACAACAACTTCGCTTCGCAAGCATCCGAGGCGGTGCTATCCAGTGCCATCGACTGGGATGCAGTGAACAGCGCGTTCTCCGAGTCCGTAGCCGATGCCAGCTACCTCGACGCCACGAGTTACATCGGTGCCGTCAACCCGGATGGCAGCGACGTATGGTGGGCGGGCTGGACCGTGGGCGGTTCCGTAGGTAACCCCACGCTGCCCGAGGCCTCTTGTCCCACGGGTACGGACGAATTGGAAACCGGGATTTGCTTGTTGCCCCCGACGGTATCGACCGATTTGACCTTGACTGCCGGCGTTGACTACCTGATGGAGGGTCGCGTGACGGTGGGTAACGGTAATGGCCAGCTCGAAATCAACGGAGACGGCACGCTGTCCGATGGCTCCTCGGTTCGCAACGTTACCTTGACGATCGAGGCGGGCGTTAATGTCTACGGTAAGACAGGAACCTTCGCCAACCTTGTGATCACTCGGGGTAGCAAACTGATGGCCGAAGGCACTAAGTCAGCGCCCATCGTATTCTCCTCTGATGACGAGGGCCTAGACGGTTCCGGTGAGTGGGGCGGTCTGATCATGCACGGTTACGCACCGCACAACGAGTGTGTGGTGGGCGGTAGTTACTGTGATATCGACTCAGAAGGCGAATCGGGCTTCGCCGGTGGTTATGACCCCGAGGACAGCAGCGGCGTGCTCCGCTATGTAGTCGTTGCCGAGGGTGGTTATGAGTTCTCTACCGGCAACGAGATCAACGGTATCTCGCTGGTCGGTGTGGGTAGTGGCACTGAGATGGATTACATCCAGGTTCATGGCAACTCTGACGATGGCATCGAGTTCTATGGCGGCACTGTGAATGTTAAGCACGGCGTTTTCACCAACAACAACGACGACTCGGTGGATTGGGATGAAGGCTACCAGGGCAACCTGCAGTACATCATCGTCAAGCAAGGCGCGTCGAAGGGTGAAGCCTTTGAGATGGATACCGAGGGCTCAAAAGAAGGCTTCTTGTCTAAGCCGACCTTGGCAAATGTCACGATTATTAATGACAAAGTTGCGGGCCGCGATACATATAGTCTCAACTTCAAGAAGCGCTCCGGCGGCTTCTTCCACAACACGGTTGTGACGGTGGCCGAATCTTCAGAGACCGCGGTGGATACCTGCATCAACGTTGACGGCTCCGGCTCTGAAGCCTTGGTCGGGTCTGCACTGGTGATCAACAACTGGATTCAGGATTGCGGTCAGGGCGCGGGTGTTCACGGCAGTCTCTCGGGCGCAAATGTCAGCCTCGATGCCTCCACGGTTACCGAGACTGATGCCGCGCTGGATGCGCTACTGAGCTCACAGGCGCCAGAGGCGTCGGGCCTAACACCGTTGGATTGGAGTGCGATTAACGGCGCCTATCCAGAGTCGGTAGCGGATGGAGACTATTTGGATGCCACCGATTACATCGGCGCGGTGAACCCAGATGGTTCAGACCCTTGGTGGGCTGGCTGGACTGTGTCGGGTTCGCTCTGACAGGCTGAGTCTTGGTTCAATAAAAAAGCCCGCGTTAAGCGGGCTTTTTGTTATCGGCCTGCGTTCAGTAATACAGGTACCCGAGTGGATACCAGTTCCCAGGTGTCGTCACCGTCTTTGCGCTGCTGATATCGGTACAGCACTTCAGACCCCTCGGGGAGGGATTGAACATCCGGTGTGGCTTTGAACTGCAAGGTTGAGCGGGCGCCGCGCCCTTTCGCTTTGCAGCGCGCGTTCTCGCCATCATTAATGCCGGTAAACCGGATCTGGATTGGCGCGTCTGCCTGCTTTTGCAACACCTCGCCCGTGAATAAACACTCCTGACGGAGTTCAGCCATCGAGGGCGCCGCAACTACCGCACTCAGCGCAGTGAATAGGGCAATGTGCCAAGCTTTCTTGTTTTTCATATTTCATCTCCTTGCGCCTCACGGCGCGTCAAACGCTTCACAGCGTGTTGCCAGATCGGCTGAGGCCGTTGGCAGGGGCGTGACACAGGAGTGTCACTAAAATGACTTATGAATGTCATATAGATGAAACATAAATGTAACAAAACAGTCACAAAAATGAAATATGGGAAAGTGCCAAATTAATAGCAATGAAAACATATACTTAAGAAAATAAGAGGTTTCCCGCGCTGATTCGCAGCGGATCATTTGGGCCCATCAGGCCTTTGGCAACCGCAAACGCTGGGACAGCTAATGACAATGCAACCGCGCAGATGGAAACCTGAGAAAGCGCACCGATACCGGCAGAGCCGCTCTTATGGGGCTTGGTTGTCAGCTTGCCCGATGCTTGGGTGAGCAGCGGTTGAGGGGCATAGCGTCGCGCGATGCGCTACCTCGCCTAGGCACCACCTTAGAAGTCGAACCGCCAACCCACTGCCGGCCCATGCTCTTTCATATCGAACTTGAAGCGGTCGAGTCCGTCGCCGTCTTCATAATCAAAGTCGAGATACCGGTAACCAATATC
>Ga0181557_1002667_pt1 | contig 18184 bp, 15 predicted proteins | sample 011ome_23_FD_148632 | JGI IMG/M metagenome (GOLD analysis project Ga0181557, IMG submission 148632) | Coastal salt marsh microbial communities from the Groves Creek Marsh, Skidaway Island, Georgia - 011506CT metaG (spades assembly) | ecosystem: Environmental > Aquatic > Marine > Intertidal zone...
GATCCCAATGGCGCTAATCTGGATCGAATCCAGATCGTGAAGGGGTGGTTGGATGAGAACGGCGCCTCTCAAGAAGCGGTGTACAACGTGGTCTGGAGCAATGCAGATGCGCGGGCGCTAGATGAGAACGGTAAGCTCGCCTCTGTCGGTTCTACCGTGGATGAGATGGAGGCGACCTACACCAATTCAATTGGTGCGGATTCGCTCCGCGGCTATTGGCAGGATCCAGCGTTCGACCCTGCGCAAAGGGCGTTTTACTACGCTAGGGTCATGGAGATTCCCACGCCGAGATGGTTGGCTTACGACCGCAAGAATTACGATCTCTATGATGAGATGCCAGAGGATGTTCGCTACAGCTCTCAAGAGAGGGCCTACGGCAGTCCGATCTGGTACTCGCCGCGCTAGACCCGCCTTATCGGTTGCCGTGGGGTCAGCATTGGTTGCGGCCTCGCGGTAATCGCGGAGGGCGCTGCGACCAATGCTGACCCCCCAAGGCACGTGACTCGAGCTGCCTCTAAACGCCCGGTAATGCAGCGCTCTCGTGGCTTTTCCCTCGCTTGCTCGCCAGATAGGCGTTAATTGACCGCGTGTTGAGGCGTCGATCCCGGATTTATACTCTGTCGCGAGAGCGACCGACTAATAGGAGACGCACCATGCTGACCGAGCTCTGGGTGGATCGTAGCGAATACCGACGAACCCGTGTTGTAGAGAACGCGATATCGGAGCCAAAAGATGGCGAGATTCTGGTTTCGATCTGCAAGTTTGCGATGACGGCGAACAACGTGACTTATGCCGCATCGGGTGATCTGTTCGGTTACTGGCACTTCTTTCCGACGGGAGAGGACCCCTGGGGCAAGGTCACGGTGTGGGGCATAGGCGAAGTCATCAAGAGCCGATCACCCGCTATTGTTGAAGGTGAGCGCCTATATGGGTTCTTTCCCATGAGTAGCCACGTGGTGATGACACCCGGCGACATCACCGCGCGGGGCTTTACCGATGCCACTGCCCATCGGCAGGCGCTACCCGCGCTTTACAACCACTACGCCCGAACCGCAGCCGAACCCGATGAGCTGCGTCAGCTTGAGGATCAACGCTGCATCTTCTTCCCCTTGTTCATGACAGGGTACGTGATCGCTGACTTACTGGCAGATAACGATTGGTTTGGCGCGGAGCAACTGGTGGTGGGCTCTGCCTCGTCCAAAACCGGTTTTAGTTCGGCGGCCTTTGTCCGAGCGGCGGGCTTTACCGGGGCCATCGTCGCGCTCACCGGCGAGGCTAATGTGGCTTTCTGCGAAAGCTTAGGTTGTTACGATCAAGTGCTGGTCTACGCTGAAGTGGAAACACTCCCTGACGCCGCTACCACCTATGTTGATATCGCCGGTGATGTCTCGGTGCGTGCCCAACTTCACCATCACCTCAAGGACAATGCTCGTTGCACGCTCCTGGTCGGAGCGACGCATTGGGATCAATTTCAAAACTCAGTCGATGGCGGTCCGCTGCCCGGCAGCGCGCCCGAGGTGTTCTTTGCGCCGGCGCAAATTGAAAAACGCGATGCTGAATGGGGGCGGGGTGTGATGATGGGCAAGGCGTATGCGGCCAGCATCGAGTTGGTGCAGCGACTGGCGCCCACGCTGGCGATGGAGTCTTACTGGGGCACCGAGGCTTGCGAAGCTATTTGGCAGGCGCTGCTCGCCAACGAAATTTCGGGTCGGCAAGGCGTCATGATGTCACTCCGTGCGTGATGCTGGCGCCGGGCGTTTTCTTCGCCACTGAACCATTGAATTCCAGTGAGAGTATGTAGCCCTAGTATTCTCAAGCTCAGGTGCACGGGGAGTTTTCTGTGGTACCGCGAGGAGCGTAGCGACCGTATGAAAAAACTGTTGTTTATCGTGTTAGCCGTTGGATTACCTTTGGCAGTGGCGACCCTGGCGAATCCGTCAGAAGTACTGGTTGGGGGCTGGCCAGCGCTCTCCGTACTCGCGCTCGCCGCTTTCGGTATCCAGTGGTTCGCGTTTATTCCTGCCCGGGTGCTAGAAACCGAGCGCTTCTATGACTTCACCGGGAGCCTTACCTATATCGCTCTCACGTTGGCCGCGCTGGGTATCGCTGCGTCGGTTTCATCCGAGCAGGCGCTGATTGCCGCGATGGTCATTATATGGGCAGGGCGGTTGGGCAGCTTTTTGTTTCGGCGCATTCATGCGGCGGGCGGCGACCAGCGCTTTGATCATATTAAGGTGTCGTCAACGCGCTTTTTTGTCGCCTGGACACTGCAGGGTGCCTGGGTGGTGATGACCAGCTGTGCGGCGCTCACAGCTATCGTGAGTAATCCGCAACCGGCGGTGGGTACGGTATTTTTTATGGGTGCGGCTCTGTGGGGCGCAGGTTTTACCATTGAGGTGATCGCAGATCGGCAGAAATCTATATTTCGCGCCGACCCAGCGAATCAAGGCAAGTTTATTGCTACCGGGCTTTGGAGCCGCTCGCGGCACCCCAACTACTTTGGCGAGATCGTACTGTGGGCAGGTATAGCCCTGATGGCGGTACCCTACGTGTCGGGCAGTCAGTGGATTGTGCTGCTGTCGCCGGTGTTTGTTTACGGGTTGCTCACCCGACTCAGCGGTATCCCGACCTTGGCACGCCGGGGCCTCGAGCTCTGGGGCGACGACCCGGCGTATAAGGCTTATCTCGAGAGCACACCCAGGCTGTTGCCGCGTCTTTTCTGATAGTGCATCTGTGCTACCGCATCCAATCTCGGCTTAACGCCGCCGCCACAGTCTATTGTTAGGCCGACAACTTCACGGGCGTCGGGCCAAACGCCCGTCGAGCAGCGCGGTCACTGCCATTAGCACAAGCCCTATTAGCACGCGCAGATCTCCAAGATGAATTCTAGGTTCAATAGGGTAGGCGATGGTCTTGTTCAGCCCCGCCAGCTTGAAGTCATGGCGATCGTAGAACTCCGGGTTACCGATTATTTTCATAAGCGTCCTGCGACTGCGGTAGCGCATGATCGCCCCGTCTGACCATTGCTCTGCATTTTCAATGCCCACTAGATCCAGACTGTTAGCTACAGACTTACCGACGACAACAGGGTGACTCGCGTTGGAGAGCAACTCGGGGATCATGTGCTCCATATAAAGATCGATAAGCGTTTGAGCGTCGGCATTGGGCGGTGCGCCGGCTATCGCCGGTGGGTTTTTGGCCAGATCGACGGCATTGAACATCAGAAACTGACGCCCTGTATCGCTACGGAGGAATTCGATAAGGGTTTCCCGAGAGGCGCTTCCACCTAGATCTCGATCCCGGGTCTTGGTAATAAAGTCCTGAATTTCTGCTTCTGTCAGCGGCCCGCCAAAGTCGGTGTACCAGCCGACGAACAGCGCATAGAGTAAAGCCGAACCGAGCCACAGTTTGCGTCGTGATGTCATATCGGCACTCTCCGCTTTTGCCCCTATCCGCCAGTATCTGCACCCGATCCACATAGCACCCTGCCGGATACGGTGCTTACTTATTGGCATTATTTATGCCAATATATCTGTAGCGTCTTGGTGAAGCAAGGAATTGTCAATCATGTCACAACAGCCTGTTCGATTGGTCGGAGGGACTGGCTCTCCCTACACGCAAAAGATGGTGGCGTTATTGCGCTATCGGCGCATCCCCTATGTCATTACCTGGGGTCAACCCGAAGCGATGTGTGAGGCACTGGGCGTGGCGGCGCCAAAACCGACTTTTATGCCCACCTTCTTGTTTGAGGAGGGCGGCGTACTGACAGCGCACTGTGACTCCACCCCCATCATTCGTCGCCTTGAAGCCGAGCATGCCGGTCGCTCCGTACTGCCTGAAGATCCAGCGCTCGCCTTTATTGACTATCTCATCGAGGACTTCGCCGATGAGTGGTGCACAAAATACATGTTTCATTACCGCTGGTACTTTAAGGCTGACGCCGACAACGCGGGCACCAAACTGCCCCTCAGCATGGATGTTTCCATGGCGCAGGCGCAGTTTGAGCAATTCAAGGACTTTATTGCCCAGAGACAGATCGAGCGACTGTGGGTGGTGGGTTCAAACGATACGACCGCGCCGATTATTGACGCCAGTTATCGCCGGTTTCTTGGTGCGATGGAGGCCCATTTGGCTAATCAGCCTTTTATGCTTGGGCGCCGTCCGGGCGCGGGGGACTTCGGTTTGTATGGTCAGTTGAGCCAGCTGGTGACATTTGACCCGACACCGAGGGCCATCGCCCACGAAGTTTCGCCGAGAACCGTGGCCTGGGTGGACAAGATGCCCGACGGCAGCGGCCTGACGCCCGAAGCGTCTGACTGGATCGCATTAGAGGATCAGCCTGCCAGTCTCAGGGAACTCCTGGCAGAGATCGGGCGGGTATATACCCCGGCACAGCTCGCCAATGCGCAAGCGGTGATGGCGGGCGAGAAAACCTGGGAGTGCGAAATCGATGGTGCGCGTTGGCATCAGCGGACTTTTCCTTATCAGGCGAAGTGCCTGCAGTGGACGCGTGACCATTACGGGCAGTTAGCAGCCAATGACCGTGCTCGCGTCGACGGATTGGTCGCCGGTACTGGGATTGAGCCAATGTTGGAGGGCATGGTGTGAGTGCCGCGCCGATCCAAAACCGTGTCACCGAGATCACGGGGACGGACTACCCCATTATTCAGGCACCCATGAGCTGGATCGCCCGCTCTCAGCTTGCCTCGGCAGTCAGCAATGCCGGTGGCATGGGCATTATCGAAACCGGCTCTGGTGAACTCGATGCGATTCGGAATGAGGTGGCAAAAATGCGCGACCTCACGGACAAACCCTTTGGTATGAACGTCGCGCTCGCCTTCGTAAAGGGCACCAATTTTATTGACTTTGTGATTGAGCAGAATCTGCCGTTTGTTACGACGTCTTCAGGTAGCCCTGCGGTCTGCACCGAGATTTTCCAGCAGGCGGGTATCAAGGTTTTTCATGTGGTGCCGACGCTGGAAATGGCGCTCAAAGCGGTCGATTGCGGCGTAGACGGCTTGATTGTGGAAGGCGGCGAGGGTGGCGGCTTCAAGAATCCTAGCCCTGTTTCGACCATGGTGTTGTTGCCGCTGGTCCGCTCGAGGACGGATCTACCCATCATTGCTGCGGGTGGTATCTGCGATGGACCGACTATGGCAGCGGCCTTTGCGCTGGGAGCGGAGGGGGTACAAATGGGCACCCGTATGCTGAGCAGCGCAGAATCGCCCGTGCATCAGAATTGGAAGCAGTCTGTGATAGATGCCAAAGAGACCGATACGGTGTTTTTGAATCAGCAATCGCGCCCGGCGCTACGCGCGTTGCGCACCGAGCGTACGGCGGCGCTTGAGCCCCTCGGTGCTTTTAACCCGGGCGAACATTTTGCTGGGGTGCAGCAGCTCTATTTTGGTGGTGACATGGAGGCGGCGATTCCGCTTTCCGGTCAGGTGGTGGGCCGCATCGATGCGGTGAAATCCGTGTCAGAGGTAATTGAGGAGACGCTGTCGGGATTCCACGAGACCATTGAACAGCTGACCCATTACCGTTCTGAGTAACGGGTTCGCAGCTGGCCCTTGCTAGCGAGACATCATCGAGCGATCGGCGAAAGACGCTGGGAAGGCACAGGATAATCCGGCGCGGCAGCGTAATGACTTTGGGAGGTGTACATGGGTTTTGAGATCAGCGATAAGGTTCGCGCATTAAATGCGCAACTCCAGAATTTTATGGACGCACACATTTATCCGCGCGAGCGTGAGTGGCATGAGTGGTGTCATGACCCGGAGCACCTCTGGGAAGTGCCCGCCTGGTATGACGACATTCGCGACAAGGCCAAGGCTGAAGGGTTGTGGAACCTTTTCCTGCCCGCGGAGTACGCGCCCTGGAGCCCGGGCCTGACCAACGTCGAGATCGCGCCGCTGTTTGAGACCATGTCCAAGGTCATGTGGGCCCAGAGCGTATTCAACTGCAACGCCCCAGACCGCGGCAATATGGAAGTGCTCGCCAAGTACGGAACGCCAGAGCAGCAGGAGCAGTGGCTCAAGCCGCTGTTGGCTGGGGAGATTCGTAGCGCCTATGCCATGACCGAGCCGCAGGTGGCCTCCTCGGATGCGACCAATATGGAGCTGGAGATTCGTCGCGACGGTGACGAGTATGTGCTCAATGGCCGCAAGTGGTGGACCACCGGTGCGGTAAACCCGCGCTGCAAGATCATGTTGGTGATGGGCAAATCCAATCCGGACAATGAACGTCATCGCCAGCATTCAACCATTCTTGTCCCCCGTGATACCCCTGGTGTGGAGCTCGTAAGAACCCTGCGGGCGTTCGACAGTCTGCATTCTCCTGGTGGCGAAGCCGAACTGTTGTTCAACAACGTCAGGGTCCCCGTGACCCATATGATCAAAGGCGAGGGTTGCGGTTTTGAGATTGCTCAGGGCCGTTTGGGTCCGGGCCGGTTCCAGTATGCAATGGGCTTTGTGGGCATGGCGCAGCGGTGTTTGGAACTCATGTGCGAGCGCGCACAGGAGCGCGTGGCTTTTGGCGAGGCACTGATTAAAAAAACTTCCGTGCAACACGAAATCGCGCGCAGTCGTTGTGACATCGAGCAGTGCCGCTTGTTGACGCTGCAAGCCGCCGAAGTCATGGATCGCGAAGGTCTCGAGGGCGCGCGGCCTTATATCTCAATGATAAAAATCGTGGCGCCCAGAATGGCGCAGGAGGTCGCCGACCGAGCCATGCAGATATATGGGGGTATGGGCGTCTGTCAGGACACCATGATCCCCGATGTGTTTACCGTAGGGCGATTTTGTCGCATTGCCGACGGCCCCGATGAGGTACACATGTCACAGCTGGGCAAAATGACGGCGCGATCACTCGCGCAATAGGGGAGAGCGATGATGAAAAATCCACTGCTTTTGGCGCTTATTTTTGTGGCGCCTGTAGCCTGGCCCGAGGCCGACCTCGCCGGTTTTTGGCAACACGAGAAAGAACCCGTGTGGATCGAAATGCGGCCAGACAGCGCCGTTGGGGTGGTAGTTCGCAATGATAATCGTCGAGATCGGGTCGAGTTTCAGGTAGTCACCGATCTGACGGCTACCGATAAGCACAATGTCTGGGCCGCTCAGGTTTACGCGGCGCAGCTGCAGGAGTATCGCAACGCCCGGATCACGCTGGAAAGCGAGGACCTCATGTCTTTTACCGTCAAGGTTGGATTTATCACGCGCACGGTCGAATGGCAGCGCGTGTCAGAGGTGCCCAATGTGGTCAAGGGTGAGTAAACTCAGCGGCAATAACGATAACGACGAGAAAGCACCATGATGAAGCGATCTGTACTTGCCTTGAGCCTTATCACTCTGATCTCGGCTTGCACCGAAGAGGTGGGCTTGCTGGATGAAGACTCCAACTTTGGCGGTCGTGGCGGTGACCCGCTGAAGCCTGTGATGGATGTTGTGGACCGGACGCCGCCAGCGCCCAACCCGCTGCGCAACGCCTACTTCGGTGACCTGCATGTGCACACCGAATACTCTTTTGATGCCTACAACTTCGGCACCACCGCAACGCCCTACGATGCCTATCGATTCGCGCAGGGTGAAGCCATTGAGCATCCCGCGGGTTACCAGATCCAGATGGCAACGCCGCTGGATTTCTATGCCGTGACAGACCACGCGATGTTTCTGGGTCTGGCGCTAGAGGCGGGTGATACCACGACGCCCTTTTCCCAGTACGAGATTTCACAGCCGCTTCACAACCTTAATGCTGACGACAATAAGGGTGTGTGGAGCTTGACCAAAAGGCTCAGTAATTTCGCCTCTTTTATACCGGGCACGCTGGCGGGGATTCGCTCGGGCGAGATATCTGAGGAAATGGCGATCGGCGTTACGCGGCGCGCGTGGGATGACATCATCACCGCGGCAGAGCAGTTTAATGATCCGGGTCACTTCACCACTTTTGTCGCCTATGAGTACACCTCCTCGACCGATGATGTCGGCAATCTCCACCGAAACGTCTTTTTTCGCGGTGCCGACAAGCTGCCGGCGGTGCCGTTCTCACGTTTGAACTCCCAAAACCCCGAGGGTTTGTGGGACTGGATGGATACTTTGAGAGATCAGGGCATAGAGAGCCTGGCGATTCCCCACAACTCCAATGGCTCCAACGGTCAGATGTTCAAGCTGGAGGATTGGGCGGGCAACCCGATGGATAATGCCTACGCCGAGCAGCGCATGCGTAACGAACCGCTGGTAGAGATTACGCAAATCAAAGGGACTTCCGATACCCACCCTCTGCTCTCCCCGAATGACGAGTGGGCTGACTTCGAAATTTATAAATTCAGAGTTGGCACCAGCATTCATAGCGAAGAAAAAGGCAGTTATGTGCGCGAGGCCCTGCGCAATGGGCTGATGCTGGAGTCTGGCGGGGTGAAAAACCCGTACCAGTTTGGTTTTGCCGCGGCCAGTGACACCCACGTTGCCGGTACCAGTGATGACGAGGAAACCTTTTTCTCCAAAGCGGGCTTGCTCGATGGTTTGCCCGAGCGGCGCGGCTCGGTACCGGTGGATTTTATCTATGGGACATTTGCCAAGTTTCTGGCGCCAGATACCTTAACGGAGGTCGAGGGCCGCACTTATACCTACGGGGGCGGCTTTGAGAGCTGGAGTGCGTCGGGGGTGACTGGCGTATGGGCGGAGGAGAATACCCGTGACGCGATCTATGACGCTTTTCGCCGCAAGGAAACTTTTGCGACTTCGGGTCCGCGGATGAAAGTGCGGTTTTTCGCGGCTAACGCGTTTTCGGCCGATATCCTGAATTCAGAAACCATGATTGAAGACGCCTACGCAGGCGGTGTGCCCATGGGCGGAGAGTTGGCTAAAACCGATACCGCGCCAACCTTTGTCGCCTGGGCCAGTGCCGACCCCCGGGGCACTGCGCTGCAACGGTTACAAATTATCAAGGGCTGGGAAAAAGCGGGTGAGACCTACGAGCAGGTTTATGACGTTGCCTGCTCAGACGGGATGGCACCTGATCCGAATACGCACCGTTGCCCCGACAATGGCGCCAAGGTTGATCTGGCAGATTGCAGCATCACCCAAGGTGTGGGTGCGTCTGAGTTGAAAACAGTGTGGCAAGACCCGGATTACGATCCGGACAGTCGCGCGTTTTACTACGTGCGTGCGCTAGAGAATCCGACCTGTCGCTGGTCAACCTGGGATGCTATTCGTGCTGGCGTCGCGCCACGGGCCGATTTGCACAAGACGCTTCAAGAGCGCGTGTGGAGCTCGCCCATTTGGGTGCGGTAATCGCACGCGTAACTGCTTTTTGGGTCGATGCTGCGGCTTAACTGTGCCTGTGCGCTAGCATCGCTCAATTAACAGTGCGCTACCGCTACCGGCGGCGCCGCTCGCCGCAACAATACCCCGGGCAAGCTGTTGGCGAACCAATTCGTCGATCAGGGTGCCGGTCATGATGGCTCCCGTAGCGCCCATGGGATGACCGAGCGCGATGACACCGCCGTTGACGTTGAGCCTGTCGTTCTCAATCTCTAGTGTTTCTTTCGTTTTGATCACGGTTGCAGCGAACGCTTCATGAATCTCAAAGAGATCGACTTGATGGGCGGATAGCCGATTGTCCCGGAGTAATTTTTCGGTGACCGCGACACATCCGCTCACCACTTCGAGCGGCTCTGCGCAGGCGGTGGTGGTCGCAACCAATCGTGCCTTGGGCGTCAGCCCCGACTGTTGGCCAAACGCCGCGTCACCCAAGAGCACCAGCGCTGCTGCATCACACATTGCGGGTGAGTTGCCTGCGGTATGCACGTGCTGAATCTCTCCGAGCTCGGGGTATGCCGCCAACTGCACCTTATCGGCACCCGCAGCGCCCAACGCTGCAAAGGCGGGGGATAGGCGGGCCAACTGTGCACTGGTGATATCGGCGCGGACGCATTCGTCGGTCGCCACGACCCCGCGAGAGGTGCTAATGGGCACGATCGATGTGAATCGACCCTCTCGTTGTGCCCGCGCTGCGCGCCTTTGGCTTTCTAGTGCAATGGCATCACAGGCTTCTCGCGTTGCACCGATTCTCGTGGCAATCAGATCGGCACCGCTACCCATGAGCAGCATCTGATGTTGCAGCGCAAATTCGGGGTCGCTAAATACCCGCGCATTATCAGAGAGCATAGGCACGCGAGACATCATCTCGACGCCTCCAGCGACCATCGCTTGTGCCTGGCCGGAGGCAACTTTCAGGCCGGCAAGCGCAATCGCGTCAATACTGGAGGAACAGAAACGATGAACGGTCAACCCCGCGACGCTGCTCGGCCAGCCCGCATAGAGTGCTGAGGTTTTGGCGATATTGGCTGCCTGCTCTCCGTTTTGGGTCACACACCCCAGAATCACTTCTGATATCTGGATGGTATCCAACGTATTGCGCGCCTCGAGTGCATGGTAGAGGTGCTTGAGTAGGGCTGAGGGGGTTAACTCGTGAAGACCACCTTCAGGTTTGGCACGAGCGCGGGCACTGCGGATAGCGTCATAGATGAAAACATCTTTCACGAACCCACGCCCACCACAAAGCTGGCGCAGGTTGTGGTGCTGCCGCCGACGTTGAAGGTAATGAGATTCTCCGCCTTGGGAATTTGGTAATCCCCTGCCTGGCCCGTTACCTGCCGCGCACAATCAAGCACCATGCGAACGCCGGTTGCTCCAACCGGATGCCCCAGGCCAATAAGGCCGCCGCTGGCATTGATGGGGAAGTCCCCGTCACGCGCAATGCGGCCCTCCTCAACGGCTTTCCAGCTCTCTCCCGGCGCAGTGAGACCGCTGTGATCGATAGCCATATACTCAGTCACGGTAAAGCAGTCGTGGGTTTCAAGACCGTCCAGATCAGTGATGCTGCCCATTCCCGCCCGGGTTCTGGCATCTGTCAGGGTTTGCGCCGCGTGGGGGAAGATCAGCGATTGATTTTTGGAGGCAGCGAGTTTGGTCTCTAGCAGAATGGGCGCCGAGCGATGTCCCCAGCCTTTGATACGAGCCAGGTCAGCGAGACGCTCCCCGGTTTTCTGGCAATGAGCTTTGGCGAAGCGTTCACTGGCAAGCACGACACAGGCTGCGCCATCAGTGATTTGACCACAGTCGAGTTTTCGTACGCGGCCCTCAACGGAGGGGTTCAGCACGGGGTCGCTACCGAAGCTGCCCTCCGCAAATTCCCAGTTACGCGTTTGTGCCCGAGGGTTCAGGCGCGCGTTGGCAAAATTGATTTCTGCGATGCGGGTCAGGTGTTCATCGGCGATGCCATAGCGCGCGTCGTACTCCTGGGTCAGGCGATCAAACAGAAAGGGCCAGGGAAAATCACAGCTGGTGGCTTCATGTCCTTGCCACGCTGCCGCTCCCAGATACTCTGCCCCAGTTTTACCGTCGACATTGCGCATCAGTTCAAGACCAAGCACGCAGGCGACGTCGTAATGACCAGCCTCGATATCGCGCATGGCGGCAAGGATCGCCATCGACCCCGACGCGCAGGCGGCTTCATGGCGTGCCGTGGGTAAGTTGCCGAGCTCGGGATACACCTGGCCAAAAAAACCGCCAAGCAGGCCTTGGCGAGTAAACAGATCTCCCACAAAATTACCCACGTGCCCGACTTCAATTTGTGCGGGTTCAATTCCCGCATCGCTGATCGCGGCTTGCAGCGCCTCGGCAAAGAGATCATAGATTTCCAGCTGTTCACGCGCCCAATTGCGCGCAAAGTCTGTCTGGCTGCCACCAAGAATATAAATAGGAGCTGGCATTAGCAGTTTTCCTCTTAAGTTGTCAGCAAAGCCTGAAGCGCGGTGCGCACGACTTTGCCCATAGGGTTTCTGGGTAGCGCCGGCAGATAGTGTATGCGCTCGGGCAGTTTGGATTTAGCGAGGCCGCGCCCCAGCAAATAGTCACACAGCGTTTCCAGCGACGGCGCCGACCCCCCGCTGGCTGATACAACGCAGGCACAGACTTTTTCCCCCAATGCAGCATCAGGGTAAGCGCAAACGGCTGCTTCAGTGATATCCGGGTGTGCTTCCATTAACGTATCGATCTCTGCGGGTGAAATTTTCATGCCCCCCCGATTGATAATGTCCTTGCAGCGGCCGACGATGCGATAGTAGTGGGGAGGCTGCCCACTGATAGCGACCAGATCACCGCTGCGAAAATAACCATCGGCGGTGAACACGGCCTCATTCGGGGTGCCAAGGTAGCCATCAAAGACCGTTGCACCGGCAAAGCAGAGTTCGCCTACCGCGCCGGGTTCATTCAGGTCAGCCTCGGTATCCGGATCAATCACTTTGCTCTTTACCATTTGTGCCGCTTTACCGTGCCACTCAATGCCGGTGGCCCCAAAGCGTGGAAAGTGCGTGGCGCGAAGATCAGATGTGGGCGCAGTCTGCGGCGTGGCAAAAAGCGCCAGACCTTCGTTAGACCCATAAAAATTGATGATGGGCTTGCCATAGTCCTCCTCAAAGGTCGCGATCATATCGGGGGACAGGGGCGCGGACCCTGAGCCTACGGCGCGCAGCGCACCGAAATCGAATGCCCGCCACATCTCGGGCTTGGCCGCCAGCTGGTTGAGCAGAGGCGGCGGTGCGATCGTAAAATGGATTTTTTCTTCCTGCATTTGCTGCAGAAACAACGCGGGATCCAGCGGGTGATGCAGGATCAGACCACAACCCAGCTCTGCGGCGGCAAACAGGAATCCCCCGATGGCGGCCATATTCACCAGTGGGAAAGGATTGAGTAACCGCTCGCCTTGCTGATAGCCACCCGCTTCCGCGGTGGCCCTCGCCGTCGCCAGCCACATGTTGGCTGACCGGGGGACCCCTTTTGGTGTTCCGGTGGTACCAGAGGTCCAACAGACCGTCAGCACCCGATTCGCGGGATCTGTCACGCCGGCCTGATGGCGACGCAGGCGAGTGTCCGCGGGTGTATCAATCTCAGCTCTGAGGCACTCCAGGTCGTCACCCAAAGACCAAATTGCGGTATTCGGGAGCGCTTGCTCGGCCATTGCCGCCAGATCCTGACCGCGAAAATGCCGGCATCCAATAAAGTGTGTCGCACCGAGTGTTGCACCGAGTGAGCTTATTTCGTGGGTGCCGTATTGCACGGGCAGTGGCGATATCACTGCGCCGATTTTGCTACTCGCGTAAAAGCAAACCACTAACTCGACAATGTTGGGTAACTGCACCAGCAACCGGCTGTCGGCGTCCGCGCCCTTTTCCAGTAGCTGAGCCGCCAAGGCATCGCTGGCGATATTGAGCTCTCTGAAGCTGAGACGAACTGGCGATGTCCCAACCAGGTCTTCCTTGTTGGGTTGATCCGCCACCGCAAGCGCTTCGGGTCGGGTTGCGACTTGACGCGACAACAAGCTATGCAGGGTGTCGAATCCCCAATGTCCGGCCTCTGTGAGTGCTCGGATACGGTCCGGGGCGCTGCTTCTTAGCTCATGCATCGCAGGCACTCTGGTATTCCTGCTCCAACTGATCCACCAGCCGGGCAATCGGGAGTGTTGCATCGATACTTCCCACGTTCTGACCTGCCGACCAGATATCGCGCCATCGTGTGGGATCGCCGGATGCGTCCCCCACATTCACTGCCTTCGCAGGCGGTAAGTGATCGGGGTCGTAGCCCGCTTGTATCAGGCTCAAGCGTAACCAATTAGCGGGGACTCCCGATATTGCATCAGTGCAGATAATGTCCTTGGCCGATGACGTCACAACCATGTCTTTGTACCGTGGGTCTGCCAGTGATTCTTCCGTGGCAATAAATCGGGTGCCCATATAGGCATAGGTTGCCCCCATAACCTCCGCTGCTCTGATACCTCTGCCGCTGACGATACCCCCTCCCAGTACCAGGTCGCCGTGCCAGAAGCGGCGTACTTCCTCGACGAAGGCAAAGGGGGACAGTTGGCCGGTGTGACCCCCTGCACCGGCGCAGACCAAAACAAGTCCATCGGCGCCAGCGTCAATCGCTTTGCGCGCCAGCTCAGGGCTAATGACATCAGCGAAAACGCGCCCTCCGTAGTGGTGAGCAATGTCCACCGCCTCTCGCGGGCTACCCAGCGCCGTGATGATAAGAGGCGCTTCATACTGTGCAGCTAGCTGCAGGTCGTCGAGTCGTCGAGGGTTGGAGCGATGCATCATCAAATTAATGGCCCACGGTGCATCGATCCCTGGATCAATGGCTCGGGTAATCTGTTGCAGCCAGACTTCGAGCTCCTCAGTGCTACGCGCGTTGGGTGAGGGGAAAGTCCCGACGATCCCCGCCCGGCAAGCGGCGATCACCATGTCGGGCCCCGATTGCAGAAACATGGGGGCTTGAAACAGTGGCAGTCGGAGACGGTCTTTAAGCGCGGACATGGTGACACTCGCTGTCATACTCGTTGGATCCTAGGCGGGGGTTGGGTGCAAGGCAAGGGCCCTGCCGGGTCTACGAAACGTCCATTCGCAGCATTGATCGCGTTTAATCCCGCATTGCGGGGGAGGAATTTTCCCTGTTAGGCTGAAACCTGTAGCCGCACCTGTTATGGCGGAGAGTAAAGTGAATCAAGCGTTACGTTTGCCCGCCTATCCGGTAACGGAGGGCTGCATCGGCGGGGTGGCCGACTTCGAGCACACCCAGCCCTGGATCTATGGTCTCGATAACCCCTATTTGCATGGCCTTTACGCACCAACCACACTTGAACTGAGCGAGAGTGGCCTGCATGTCGAAGGCGACATTCCTGCAGATTTGTTGGGGACTTATTTCAGAAATGGTCCCAATCCTATTCATAAGCCTGGCAATCGCTACCATCCGTTTGACGGAGACGGCATGGTCCATGCGGTGTCCTTTTGCGAGGGTGAGGCCAGCTATCGGAATCGCTATGTTGAGACAGTCGCGCTTGCCGCCGAGCGCGGGGCTGGGTGCTCAACATCCAATGGCGTTATGGGGCCCTTTGATTTCACTACCTCGGAATTCGGCATCAAGGATACTTCCAATACGGACCTGTTTTATTACGCCGGGAGCCTGATGACGCTCTGGTATAACGCGGGTCATCCCTATCGGCTCAACCCGCAAACATTGGAAACCGAGGGGTACTTTGAGCTTTCAGGTCGCCAGCACCGTCGCCTGTCGGCCCACTCGAAGATTGACTGGGCGACCGGTGAGTTGTTGTTCTTTGATTACGGTGATGAGCCGCCCTACATGACCTATGGGGTGGCAGATCCTTCCGGCAAGTTGTTGCACGAGGTGGCGATTGACCTCCCCGGGCCGCGCTTACCCCACGACATTGGTTTTACCCCTAATTACACCATCCTTCACGACTTACCGTTTTTCCACGACCCTGCCGTTTTACAGCGCCATCGCTTGAGGGTGCTCACGTTTCATCGCGATATTCCGACGCGCTTTGGGTTGATTCCCCGCCACGGTAGCGGCGGGGACATTCGCTGGTTTGACTGCGAGCCCTGCTACATTCTGCATGTGAGCAACTGTTGGGAGGAGGGTGATTGGGTGGTGATGGATGGCTGTCGCTCGACTAATCCCATGCCGTCGGCGACCAGCGACGAAGGCGAGCTCTCTCATATGTTGGCGTATATGCGGCTCGAGGCGAACAACTACCGATGGCGCTTTAACTTGCGCACGGGCGAGGTGCGAGAGGGCGATATTGATGACCTCAACACCGAGTTCAATAAAACTAACCCGCTCTATGCGGGTGTGAAAAGCCGCTATGCCTATCACCAACGGATTCCACTTCTGACGGAGGGGGGCCACACCTTGCGCTTCACCGGGTTGGTGAAATATGACAACGATACGGGCTGTCGTCAGCAGTGGGACTACGGTGACGGCGTCTTCGGTAGTGAGGCCGTATATGCGCCAAAGGCCGGGGCCACCCGGGACAACGACGAAGACGACGGTTACGTGATCACGCTGGTGACAGATACCCGAGATTGGGCTTCGCGTTGTCTGGTGTTCGACGCCAAAGACATCACGCGAGGGCCATTGGCGCGAGTGACGCTTCCCCAACGAGTGCCATTTGGCTTTCACGCAAGTTGGGCACCGGGTATCTAGGCGAATTGCCTTCGGTTATAGCTTGGTCATTACCAGCAACGCGACCAGCACCATGAGTGCCGCCGACAGTTTATTGAGTCGTGCCAACTGCTGATCGCTGCTGAGTAATCGACGCAAGCCGCTGCCGCCCGATGCGTACAGGCTCATGAATAGAAATTCGGAAGGCAACAAAACTGAAAGAAAAGCCGTCAGCTGCTCGGTTGTGGAATAGGCCGGTGAGATGAAGCCGGGCAGCAGTGCAATCATAAATCCCCAGCCTTTTGGATTCATAACGGCGGTGGTGTAACCCAGAGCGAGTAATGCCAGCGGTGCAAGCTGAGGCCGCCCCTCGCCCCCCTCAAAGTGTGCGGGTTGTGTCCAAAGGCGGTAGGCGATCCACAGCAAATAGCTGCCCCCAATTAATGCGAGGGCGGTGAAATAGATCGCTGAGAGCGATTGAATCCAGGCAAGAAGGAGCACGCAGGAAATGACCACCGTTGCGACCCCGGCGAGTTCCCCCCACATCATCCACAGCGTCTGGCGGTAACCTTGAGATAACCCGAGGCTGAAGGCCAAGGTCATACACATACCTGGGGTCAGTGAGATAGCCGCAATTGTCGGGATGAAAACCCAAAGAAGCTCGGGATCCATAACAGCAATACCTTGTGCGAGAGAGGGGCCCGATCGTCGTCTCAGAGTACCGCTAACAAAGCCGCCAGAGCGACCAGCTGTATGAGATTAATCACCACCGAGATTCGATGCCATCGCGCGAAATGTACTCCTGCCAGTGCGTCGCCCGCCAGCTCTTTGTCGCGGAGTTGATTTATTTTAGGCACGAGGCTTTGCCGCACCCACAAAGTCGAGATCGCTACGGACAAGCACACCCCGGCGGCTGAAGGTTCAGTCGGTAGCAGCAATACGCCCGCCGCGGTGGAACCCAGTATGAGAGCGGCGTAATAGCGCGGGAAGAGCCGGCGTAAAAACAGACCTGCCTGCTCTGCCGGCAACGCTTGAAAAACGGTAGGCGCGACCGCAACGGCAAAAAAAAGCATGGCCCCCAATGTGGCCGCAAGGCTTAAAATACCTATGGTTGCCATCTTGTCGATCTCACTTCGAGCGCATTTTGTATTGGGTCTTGCAGTAGCCCCGAGACACTGAGGGATCTCGCAGGGCGTGGTGTTTAGTAGCGCGGCCTGAGACCCGCTGGCGCCAGTTGCGAAACGCACGGGCCTTAAGCGATGCCCGCATGAGTGCAATGACCTTCGCTTCTGACAATCCGTAAAGCGCGGCTATTGCTTCAAAGGGAGTTCGGTCCTCCCAGGCCATCTCGATAATGCGAGACTGATCCGCGGGACTCAGAGGTTTATCGGAGACTGACATGGTTGCTGCGACCTGACATCGGTAGCCCCCACTCTAGCGAATGCGCAGGGGCTTTGCCGGCCGCGCGATCCCCAGGCCCAAGAATGATGCTGCGCTGGCGCGGGTGAGGATCTATTTCTTGATTGACCGGCCGACGTGACCCGCCTAGGGTGGCACAACAGTTACGGTAGAGATTGCCATGCGGGTATTGCTGGCGGGAGCGACGGGTTACATCGGTCAGGCGGTGCTTAAGGAATTGGCTGCCAAGGGCCATGAGGTCATTGCACTCGCCCGCCCCGGGCACACCCTGGTTGAAGAAACCCAGGCGGTCACCGTTGTTGAGGCAGACATAACGATGGATACGGAGTGGGATAGTCAGGTGCCCCCCGTTCAGGCCGTTGTGTCTTGCCTCGCGAGTCGAACGGGCGCGCCAGACGACGCGATTCGCGTTGACTTTGAGGCCAACCAAAGACTGCTAGCGCGCGCAGAGCGTGACGGCGTTGCCCACTTCGTGCTGCTCTCGGCAATCTGTGTTCAGAAGCCGGTGCTGGCTTTTCAGCAGGCGAAGTTGCAGTTTGAGTCGGCTCTTTATGATTCTCCCGTACCCGCCACGGTTATCCGGGCTACCGCGTTTTTTAGATCTTTGGTGGGTCAATTGGCGCGGGTGCAGGCGGGTAAGCCATTTCTGGTGTTCGGTTCGGGGGAAGGGACGGCGTGCAAGCCCATTTCAGATCGCGATTTGGCGCGATTCATGGTTGCCCAGCTCGACGAGCCGAGAGAGGGGACGGTGC